>WNFC01002262.1_pt1 | contig 20709 bp, 18 predicted proteins | sample 5400541 | NCBI WGS metagenome assembly WNFC01 (sample SAMN13153342, study PRJNA577476) | soil metagenome | isolation source: 120 cm saprolite under Douglas fir tree site 2 hole 2 replicate 1 | place: USA:California | collected 2015-04-18
AAGTCAAGCAGTGACCGAGGGTTGACCCACTTCGCGGCGCGCCAGTATCTTCCCGAACCCTCATGCGATTCCCGCGCTCGTCATTCGCCGCGCTCGGCGCCCTCGCGGCGCTTGGCGCGCTGGCCGCCTGTGGCAACTCGACCGGGCTGCCGCCCGCGCACGTCTTCAACGTGGTCGACACGGTGTCGCTCTACGCGCTCGACGGGACGCCGGTCACGGCGCCGTCGGCCTACGACGTCGAGCTCTCGCGGGCCGTGCGTACGGACGTCACAACCTCCTACGACTTCATCTTCAACATCGACACCGCTGGCCGGGCGCTCCTGCTGCCAACGGGCGCCGTCGGACTAGGGAAACAGTCGGCCATCCTCCCGCAGACTGCGTCGTTCGATGCCGTGACCGACGCGCCGACGTCCGGCTATGCCGACTCGACCGCTACCCCGATCGACAGCGGCACGGTGGCTGTCATCCGCTCCCGGCCGTATTCGCTGTGCGCCACCGGGATCGTCGTGTTCCTGTACGCCAAGATCGAGGTGCTGAAGATCGATCGCGTGGCCCGCCGCCTGGACTTCAAGATCCTGGCGGACCTGAACTGTGGCTATCGCGAGCTGTCGCCGGGCATTCCCACGCGGTAACTCCGTGATCGACCTGAAGCTCCTGCGGACCTCGCCCGATCAGGTGCGGGCGGCGCTGGCGCGTCGCGGGGATCCGGCGACCCTCACGCTGCTCGACGAGTTGGAGCGCCTGGACGTGCAGCGGCGCACGCTCACTGGCCAGCTCGACCAGCTCAAGGCCGAGCGGAACGAGTTTGCAAAGGCGGATGCCCAGCACGTGAAGCAGCACGGTGCCCTGACGCCCGCCGTCGTGGAGCAGCGGCGCCACCACGGGCAGCGGATCAGCGCAGTGGAGAGCGAGCTGCGGAACATCGAAACGGTGTTGTCGGCCAAAACACTATTCGTTCCGAATCTCCCGCTGCCGGACGTGCCGGACGGCGACGAATCCTCGGACCGTGTCGTACGCAGCTGGGGCACCCCGCGCGCGCGCGAGGCCGGCCTGCTGCCGCACTGGGAGATCGCCGGACGCCTGGGCATCCTGGACCTCGTCCGGGGCTCCAAGCTCTCCGGCTCGGGGTTCCCCCTGTTCATCGGGGCTGGCGCGCGGCTGGTGCGCGCCCTGATCGCCTTCATGCTGGACGTCCACACCCGCGAGCACGGCTACGTCGAGGTCGCCCCGCCCTTCGTCGTGCGACGTGACAGCATGGAAGGCACAGGCCAGCTGCCGAAGTTCGAAGACGAAGCCTACAAAACCGCGCCCGATGAGCTGTTCCTCGTGCCGACGGCGGAAGTCCCCGTCACGAACCTCCACCGCGACGAGCTACTGGAGGATGCCCGGCTGCCTATCGCTTACACCGCTTACACCCCCTGCTTCCGGCGGGAGGCTGGAGCGGCGGGCAAGGATACGCGCGGGCTGCTCCGGGTGCACCAGTTCGACAAGGTTGAGCTGGTGCGGTTCTGTCGCCCGGCCGATTCGGCGGCCGAGCACGAGCGGTTGACTGGCCACGCGGAAACGATCCTCCAGCGGCTCGAGCTGCCCTACCGTGTGAGACTGCTCGCGGCGGGGGACACCTCGTTCGCCAGCGCCAAGACCTACGACCTCGAGGTCTGGGCGCCGGGCGTGGGCGCGTGGCTCGAGGTGTCCAGCGCCAGCAGCTTCACAGACTTCCAGGCGCGCCGCGCCAGCATCCGGTTCCGTCCGCGGCCCGGGGCGAAGCCTGAGTTCGTGCACACGCTGAACGCCTCGGGCGTGGCACTGCCGCGCACCCTCGCCGCGCTGCTCGAGACGCGCCAGCAACCCGACGGCTCGGTGACGCTGCCGTCCGCCCTTGTGCCCTACATGGGTGGCGACCGCCTGTCGCCCGCTGGTGTCGCGTAAAGACTCGCTCCGCCGCGCGGGTCCGCCGGCGGTCGTGGGGCTCGCCGTGCTGCTCGGAGCCCTCTCACTCGGGGAGGCCTGGGTCGTGGCCCGCCACCTGGGCGAAGACGCCGAGCGGACCAGTCGGTTGTTCGGTCGGGTCTTCGCCGGGCTGAGCGACCCCCGCAGCGACGCGGGCGTAGACGCCTTGTTCGATCTCGCCGAGCAAGTGCGGGCCTTCAAGATCCCGATCGCTCTCACTGACGCCGCAGGCCGTGTCACGGCAGCGGACAACATGCCGCCCTGGGCCCTGGCGGATACGGCACGCTGGATCGCCCGGCTGGACGCCGTCAACCGGCCGATCGTGCAGCCGGGAGTGGGAACGCTGCACTATGGTGCCCTACCCATCGCGCGACGCCTCGCCGTGCTCGCCCTGCTCCAGGGCGCCGTACTGATCGGTCTCGCGGGGCTCACGTTGTGGGCCTTCCGTTGGCGGCTCGCGGCCGCGCGCGACCGGTTGTGGGTGGCAATGGCCCGTGAGTCGGCGCACCAGCTTGGCACACCGCTCATGAGCCTCACCGGCTGGATCGCGTACCTGCGCGAGAACCCCGCGGCGTCCGCCGCCGAGCTTGCCGACCACCTGCAGGCCGACGCCGAGCGCCTCGAGCGAGTGGCGAAGCGCTTCGAGCGCATCGGTCGCCCGTCACGGCAGGAGTCGGTTGGTCTCGGTACCGTGGCCGAGCGGGTGGTCACCTACTTCCAACCGCGCCTGCCGACCCTGGCCAGCCCCGTCACCCTCACCTTGCGCGCGGCCGGCCCGGGGCCGGTTGTGCGCGGCGACCCCGTGCTGCTCGAGTGGGCGCTCGAAGCGCTGGTGAAGAACGCTGTAGATGCGTTGAGCGGTCGCGGCGGCCAGGTGGACGTGCTAGTCGACGCCGCCGGCCGCACCGGGCGACTCACGGTGCGGGACGATGGGCCCGGGATTCCCGCGCGCATCCGAGGGCAGCTGTTCGAGCCGGGGGTCACGAGCAAGCCAGGCGGCTGGGGGATGGGGTTGGCCCTCGCCCGCCGCATCGTGGAGCAGCAACACGGTGGCCGGCTCGCTCACCAGCCGGCCGCCACGGGTGTGGGGGGAGGGGGGGGGGCACGACCTTCACTATTGAGCTGCCGCTCGCCCCCCCATGACCCTCGCGTTGAACGAGGCCCAGCGGGCCGCCGTAGAGCACGGCGCCGGGCCGCTATTGGTGCTGGCGGGGGCCGGCTCAGGCAAGACTCGTGTCCTTACCGCGCGCATCGCCGATCTCATCCGCCGGCGCGGGGTGCGGCCGGAGCGGATCTTCGCCGTCACCTTCACCAACAAGGCGGCGGGAGAAATGCGCACTCGCGTGGCCGCCCTGCTCGGCGCCGATCCCAAGGGATTGTGGATCGGGACGTTTCACTCCCTCGCCGCGCGGTTGCTGCGGCGCGAGGGCGCGCTGCTCGGGTTCGGCCCCAACTACACGATCTACGATGCGGACGACTCCGAGGCGTTGCTCAAGCGGATGCTGGAGCGCCGCCAACTCTCGCCCAAGGCGTATCCCCCGCGCGCGCTCCACGCGCTCATCTCGGGAGCGAAGAACCGCATGGTCGATCCCGCGGCGTTTGCGCGGGAGGCGGAGAGCCCGCTCGCCCGTGTCGCCGCCGACTGCTACGGCGAGCTCGGGCCGGCCCTGCTCAAGGCGAATGCGATGGACTTCGACGACCTGCTGCTGCACCCGCTCACGCTGTTCCGCCAGCACCCCGAGCGGCTGGTGTACTGGCAGCGACGCTTCGACCACGTGCTGGTGGACGAGTTCCAGGACACCAACGCGGCCCAGTACACCCTGGTGCGACTGTTCGCCGAGCGCCACCGCAACCTCTGCGTCGTGGGGGACGACGACCAGGCGATCTACGGTTGGCGGGGCGCGGATGTGCGCCACATGCTGGCGTTCCAGGAGGACTTTCCCGACGCGACGCTGGTGAAACTGGAGCAGAACTACCGCTCGACACAGGTGATCCTCGACGCGGCCAATGGCGTCATCGCCGAGAATCGCGCGCGCCTGGGCAAAACACTCTTCACCTCGCGCCAGGGGGGCGACCCGGTGGTGGTGCTGACGGCGGCCGACGAACGGGACGAATCCGAATGGCTCGCCGGCGAGTTCGCGACGCTCGCCGCGCAAACCGACATTCCCTACGAAGGGATGGCGGTGCTGTACCGCACCAACGCGCAGTCCCGCCCCCTGGAAGAGGCGTTCCGCTTCCGCGGCATCCCCTATCGGCTGATCGGAGCGGTGAGCTTCTACGAACGCCGCGAGGTGAAGGACTTGCTGGCCTATCTGCGGCTGATCGCCAATCCTGCGGACGACGGCGCCTTTGCGCGCGTGATCAACGTGCCGCGGCGCGGTCTGGGAGACGCGTCGCTCGCGATCCTTGGGGCGGCGGCGACGCGCTGGGGGAAGCCCCTGCTCGAGGTCGCACGGGCCGCCGACCGGGTGGAGGGCCTTCGGCCCAACCTGCGCGAAACGTTTCGCCAGTTCGCCGCAGGGATCGACCGCCTGCGCGAGGCCTTCGGCGAGCGGGACCCGGCCACCACGCTAGAGGGCGTGATCAGCGCCACCGGCTACGACCAGTATCTGTCAGAGGAAGGACTGGAAGGGGCCGAGCGGCTGGACAACGTGCGCGAGCTGGTGGCGGGCGCAGCGGAATGGGCTGAGGTGGCGGAAGCGGGAGAAGAAGGAGATGGGACGCTATTGGAGCGCTACCTCACGCAGGCAGCGCTCATCACGCCGACGGATGAGCAGGCGACACGGGAGAGTGTGGGTGGGGGCGGGGGGAGCGAGGGGGAAAGGGAGAGAAAGGGGGGAAGTGGAAGGGGAAGGGGAACGGGGGGACGAGGGAGTGACGCCCATGGCGTCACACTGCTGACGGCCCACATGGCCAAGGGGCTCGAGTGGCCGGCCGTGGCGCTGGCGGGTTTGGAAGAGGGACTCTTTCCGCTCGGCCGCACGGCGGGCGAGCCGGGCGGTCTGGAAGAGGAGCGTCGCTTGTGCTACGTGGGTCTCACGCGGGCGCGCGAAAAACTGTATCTCTCATGGGCGCGCACGCGGTATCGCCACGGCCGGCTCGAGCTCTCGGAGCCATCGCGTTTCCTAGAGGCGCTGCCCCCGCAGGTGATCGAGGAGCGCAGCACGACGCCGCTGTGGGACCGGGACCGTGAGGACGGCCGGCTGGCGCGGCGCGCCTGGGGGGGGGAGAGGGGGGGGGGCGGGGGGGCGGCGCGCCGGACTCCCCGCTCGCAGCACCGCTCCATGGAGCCCGAGGAGTTCGTCGAGGAGACGACGCCGGAGCCGCGCTACCGGATGGGCGAGCGGGTGCGGCATCGCAAATTCGGCGGCGGGGTCGTCCGGGCGGTCTCGGGGATGGGTCGGGATCTCAAGGTCACCGTCGCATTCGACGACGCCGAAATCGGAACCAAGCAGCTACTCGCGGCTTACGCAGGCCTCGAGCGAGACTGGGAGGGGGAGGGAGCATGAGCGTGACGCGTGAGGAGGTCCTGAGGATCGCCCAGCTGGCCGAGCTGGACGTCGCCGAAGAGGCGCTCCCCGCCCTCACAGAGCAGATGTCGCGGATCCTCGACTATGTGGCGCAGCTGGCCCAGGTGCCCGCCGGCGAGTCAGCCCGGCCGTTCTTGGCCGGCCCGGACGCCATCCGGCCGCGGCCCGACGAGGTGAAGCCCTGGCCGCTCGCGTTTGGTCCCTCGGAGCTGGCTCCCGCGTTCAAAGACGGCTTCTTCGTCGTCCCGCGCCTCGGCGCCTTCGAGAGCGGGGAGACTGGGGTCGGGAAGTGACGGATGCGGCCGAAGCGCTAACCAATGCGAGGGCCGCTGCCGATCGCCTGACGAAGGCGAAACGGCTCAACGCGCTGCTCACCCCGCTCAAAGAGGTCCGCAAGTCGCTGCTGCAACAGGCCGCCACCGCTCACCCTGGCGGCGTGCTGTACGGCATGCCCGTGGCGGTGAAGGACAATATCTGCACGCTCGACTTCACCACCAGCTGCGGCTCGAAGATCCTGGAGGGCTACCGCTCCCCGTTCGACGCCACCGCCGTCATCAAACTGAAAGCCGCGGGCGCGCTCATCGCCGGTAAGACCAACTGCGACGAGTTCGCCATGGGGTCCTCCACGGAGCACTCCGCCTACGGCCGCACGCTGCACCCGCTCGATAAGACGCGCGTCCCCGGAGGCTCCTCTGGGGGATCCGCGGCCCTCGTCGCGGCCGGCGTGGTGCCGGCGGCGCTGGGCTCGGAGACGGGCGGCTCCGTGCGCCAGCCGGCCTCCTTCTGCGGCATCGTGGGCATCAAGCCGACCTACGCCCGCGTGAGTCGCTATGGGCTCGTAGCGTTTGGCTCCTCGCTCGACCAGATCGGAGTGCTCGGGCGCAGCGTGCACGACGCGGGGCGGGTGCTGTCGGCGATCAGCGGCCGCGACCCCAAGGATGCGACCTGCGAGGACCGCGACCCGCTGCGGCTGCCGACCGTCCCGGAGAGCCTCCAGGGGTTCGTGATCGGAGTCCCGCGCGAGTACTTCCCGGCGGACTTGGACCCGGGCGTGCGCCGCGCCTGCGATCGCGTGATCAAGGTACTGCGCGAGCTCGGGGCGGTCGTACGAGAAGTGTCGCTGCCGCATACCGCCTTCGCTGTCCCCTGCTACTACGTGATCGCTCCGGCAGAAGCCTCCTCGAACCTGGCCCGCTACGACGGCGTGCGCTTCGGCCCACGGCTGGACGGAGCAGGCGCGGACGTGCGCGCCCTCTACCGGACGACGCGAGGCCAGGGGTTCGGTGCGGAGGTGCGGCGCCGCATCCTCGTCGGAACCTACGTGCTCTCCGCCGGCTACTACGACGCCTACTACCGGAAAGCACAACAAGTGCGGGCGTTGCTGGCCCAGGACTTCCGCAACGTGTTCGATCGCGGCGTCGATCTGCTGTTCACCCCGACGACGCCGACGCCCGCGTTCAAGGCGGGCGAGAAGCTCGCCGATCCGGTGCAGATGTACCTCTCGGACGTGTTCGTGTGTACGGCGAACCTGACCGGTCTCCCCGCGATGTCGCTGCCGATCGGTCGGGTGAAGGGGCTGCCGATCGGTGGGCAACTGATCGGCAAGGCGTTCCTGGAGGATGAGATGCTCGAAGCGGCCTATGCCCTGGAGCGGGCGGTGCCGGCGGCGGACGAGGCGTGACGGGGCCCGGGGGGGCAGGGGGAGGGGGGCCGGGCGGAGGTTGGGAGACCGTGATCGGGCTCGAGACGCACGTGCAGCTCCGCACGGCGTCTAAGATGTTCTGCGGCTGCTCGACCGCCTTCGGCGCGCCGCCCAACACGAACGTCTGCCCGGTGTGCCTCGGGCTCCCGGGCGCGCTCCCCGCGCCCAACGAGGAGGCCTTGAAGCTCGCGGTGCGCACGGCGCTGGCCCTCGGGTGCACCGTGCATCCGCGCAGCGTGTTCGCGCGCAAGAACTACTTCTACCCCGACCTGCCCAAGGGCTACCAGATCACCCAGTACGAGCAGCCGCTCGCCACGGAGGGCAAGCTCTCCTACCTCTCGCCCGACCGCGGGGTCACCACCGCAACGATCGTCCGGCTGCACGTCGAGGAGGATGCCGGCAAGTCGGTGCACGACCGCTTCCCCCGCGCGACCGCCGTTGACCTGAATCGCGCCGGCGTGCCGCTCATCGAAATCGTCACCGGTGCCGATTTCCGCTCACCGGCAGAGGCGCGCTGGTACCTCCAGACGTTGAAGCAAGTGCTCGAATACAGCGGCGTCTCTGACTGCGACATGGAGAAAGGCAGCCTGCGCGTCGACGCCAACCTCTCCGTCCGGCGCGCGGGTGAAAGCGCCTTGGGCACGAAGACCGAGGTGAAGAACATCAACTCGTTCACCTACGTCGAGAAAGCACTTGCGGTGGAGCGGGATCGCCAGATCGCCGCTCTCGAAGCGGGCGGGACCCTCGTGCAGCAGACGATGTTGTACGACGCCAAAGAGAACGCCGTCCGACCACAGCGCGCTAAGGAAGAAAGCCGCGACTACCGCTACTTTCCGGAGCCCGACCTCCCACCGCTCGTGCTGCCGCCGGCGTGGGTCCCGGAGCAGCAGGCCCGGCTCCCCGAGCTGCCTGCGGCCAAGCGCGAGCGGTTCGTCGCTCAGTACGCGCTCAGCGTTCAGGACGCGGCGGTGCTCACGGCGAGCCGCGCAGTGGCCGAGTACTACGAGAGCACGGTCCACTCGGGGGCCGAGCCCAAGCCGGCCGCGAATTGGGTGATGGGCGAGGTGTTAGCCGACGCCAAGGACCATCAGGAGCAGCTGCGCGTACCGCCCGGCACCCTCGCCCAGCTGGTCGCGCTGGTCCAGGGCGGTACCCTGTCGCATCAGGCCGCGAAGCGGGTGTTCGCCGAGCTGGCGATCCGAGGCGGAGGCGAGCCGCGCACCGTCGCCGAAGCACTCGGCGTCATCCAGGTGGGCGACACCAATGCGATCGGGCAGTGGGTCGACGAAGTGCTGCGGGCCCACCCGGCGGAGGTGACGCGCTACAAGAGCGGGGAGACTAAGCTCATGGCGTTCTTCGTCGGACAGGTGATGAAGGTCTCCAAAGGCAAGGCCGACCCCAAGCTGGCGGCGCGACTGCTGGAGGAGCGCCTGCGGACCTAGGCGCTTGGGCGGCTCTGCCACGGGCGCTGGGCCCGCGACGCGCGCCAGAACTCGAGCGCTGGCGAGGGCAGCCCGAAGTGATGCTCGGCCGTCTCCGCGACCCGCTCGGGCTCCTCTCGCCCCCCTTCCTGCAGCGCTTGGCGCCGCATCCGCTTCGCAAGCATCAGTGCCTGCTCCCCCGCGGGGTCGAGACGCCGAGCCGCGGCGTCCCGTTGGCCGAGCAGCTCCATCACGTACTCGAATGCCACAGCCATGTGGCGCTCCACGTCCGCGTCGGGTAGGTCCCAGCGGCTGTTCTCGGCGATCACCTGAAACACCCACTGCCAGCTCTGGCTCTCTGTGAGATGCACCATCCCACGGAACAGGCGGCGGCTGGTGCGCACGCTGAACAGCGTCGGCGACAGGATGGCGTCCAGGTGGGTGTCGCTGCCGCCGTGGTCCTGCTGGATCACTTCCTTGGCGGTGCGTGCGTACGCATCGCCCAGGTGCGTCTCGAAGCGACTCTCCCAATACGAGTGCCCCAGCGCGGCGGTGGTCGAGGTCAGCACGAGCTGGCGCGGGACGAAGAAATTGTGGGCCACGGTGTCGGCGGCGAGGTGCGAGAGGTAGCCGAGGCCGAAGGCGCGCAGCGGGTCGGACCCCGCCAGATCGAAGATCTCCTGCCCCACGTGCCAGGCGTGACAGTGCCGGCCCACCGGGGCGTACTTCTTCGCGATCGAGGTGTCAGCGGCGATGTTGCCGTACAGGAAGTCGTATGGGAAAGCGCGCAACAGATCGGCGATGAGCGCGGGCAGCTGATGCAGGTTCGCCAGGACCGACTCGCCCAGGTAGATGTGCGTGCCGGGCGTCCACGCATGGGCTACCCCGGGAAACAACGCCACGGCACCGAGGGCGACCAAGGCGCAGGCAAGCCCGCGCTTCAGCTCTGCCTCCCCTTGCGCGCCCGCGCGCGCCGCAGGGCGCTGCGCCCCAGTCGCCATACTGACAGCCCGCGGCGCACGTTGCGCGCCGTCGCCGCCACGTCGAGGACGGTGTCCTCGACCTCCTCCTGCATCACGTCGAGCACTGCACCCAGGTCGCCCAGCCGCTCCTGCGCCGCGTCCGCGGCATTCACAATGCGCAGCCGGATGTCGCGCGAGGTGCCGGCGATCGCGTCCGCCTCCGTCCGGATGGTGTCGATCAGTCCACGCACGTCACCGAGAGCGGGGCCGGTCAGATGCTCGACCGCACGTAGGAATGCCCGCATCCCGAAGGCGGTCGCCAGAGCGGAGCCTGCCACCACAATTGCCGCCACCGCGATGACGGCCAGAGACAACGCCGTGACCGCAATCGCCCAGAGGGGAATCATCCCGTAACCTCCGGCGCCCGGGGGGGCGATGTCAACCGGGCGCGCGCGAGGAGCGGCGTCGCGACGAGCTGAGTGAGCAGTACACCCAGTGCGACCGTCGTGAGGAGCCCCCCGGCCTCGGGTCCCGAGTAGCTGAGCTGAAAGTTGAGGGCGAGTGCCAGGGCTACGGCCCCCGTCGCCGAGGCCGGCATGCCAACGCCTGAGTCGGCCGGCCAGCGCGACAGTCGCAGCCACCGCCGGCTGGCCCACGCCCCAGCCCACTTGGCGGCGATCCCCACGGCGGCGAGCAGAGGGCCAGCGACCAGGAGCCATACGGTTGGGAGCGTGAGTAGTGCGCCCACCACAATGAGCAACACGGCGTAGATCCCACGCCCCCAGTCCTCAAGGAGCTCCTGCACACGGTGACGCGAAGGAGGGGGGGACAGATTGACGATGACCACGGCAGCGAGCGCGCACACCACGAACGGCGGGAGGTCCGCCGCATAGCTCACCCCGGCACCGAGCATGACGCCGGCCAAGAGGGCGAGACCGAGATCGTCCCGGCCCCCCCTTCCTCCCGGACGGAGCCGCGCCAAGCTGAGGGACAGCATACCCACGAGCAGCCCACTCCCACCCGCCAGGGTAAGCCAGCGCAGCACGCCGAGCGGCGCGCCGGCTATGGGGACGCGGGTGTGGTAGAGGGCAAGGGTGAGAGTGAAGGCGATCGCACCCAGGAGGGCGTCGAGCGTCGTGGCGACGAGGGTGGGGCGGGCGAGGCGACGGGGGATGTCTGCTCCCGGAGCCATTCGGGCTACGCCGCCCGCGACTACGGCCACAGCGCCGAGCGTGAGGACGCCGGGGAGAGTGGGGGCCCAGGCTGCGGTGAGGGCGGGGCGCAGCCGGGCGAGACTCCATGCGGTGAGGGCGACGAGCGCGAAGACCGCAACAGCCCGCGCGGTCCCGACCCCCCAGTTGACGAGGGCAACGCGGCGGACGAGGCGCCACTCGAGGCGGGCGCCGAACACCGCGCCGATCCAACCAATCGCGAGGGCGCTCGCGGGCGCGAGGGCGCGCAGCAACGCGCGATCAAGTACCTCCATGCCAGGACCGAGCAGCACGCCCGTCAACAAGAGCGGGAGCCCGCTCGCCAGGACGAGATCCCAGGTCGGCGATCGGCGCCAGGATTGCCAGGGGAGCCGCGTCGCCGCGATGCCGGCGATGGCGACGAGCGCGAGCGCGAGCATCGGAGTCACGCGGCGAACGTTCGCGAACGCTTGACGCTGGCACAAGCCACGGAGAACACGCCCCAGTCCGGCCAACACAAACAGAAGCCGGTAGAACCCGGTGAGACGGGCGAAAACCCGCCGAAACCAGTGCGAGGATCGGGGGGACGGCCATGACGTGCCGCGCGCACACGCGACGTGCCGAGCAAGCGTGACGCGGCCCAAGCACTTCGCGGGGTCGAGGACCTGTTCCTGGCTCTTGTCTGTACGGGTGACTCCGGCTCCTTGAGTGCCACGGCCTGACTGAACTTCATGGCGAGCGACGAGGCCGAGCCAGGAAGGCAAGCGAGGCCGCCGCGACGACGGCGCCTGTCAGGAGCCAGGCCCCAGCTGTGGCGCGCGCGAGAAGGCCCACAATCAAGGCCGCTGCCAGCCATGGCACGACGCTGCCTGCGGGCATCAGGAACGGCGTGCCCTCGGAATGGGTATTGAGGTGCCGCAGCCGCCCCGCGCTCACGCAGCAGGCCAAGTACACGATGAGAACGGCAACGTCCGACACCAGCGCGAGCCTCACGTACGTGCCCGTGAGGGCGATGACGCAAACGATGACGGCCTGGACTGCGATTGCGACGTGCGGGGTGTGGTGCTGCGGATGCACGGTGGCGAGGGACCGTGGCAGAAAACCGTCAGCGGCGAGGGCGAACAACGTGCGCGGCGTCGACAGCATCGCCGCGGTCATGAAACCGAACGTCGAGACGATCATCCCGATCAGAATGAGTCGTGCGCCGGCGCGGCCGGCGAATTGCTCGGCGGCGGCGGCGAGCGGCGCCCTCGACGTCTCGGGCGCGGCCAATGCGCTTCCGAGCACGCCCTGAGCTACTAGTTGTACCGAGACGTAGAGAAACGCGACGCCCAGCAGCGCTAGGGCGATCGCACGCGGGACCGTCCGCGAAGCGTCGGTGACCTCGCCGCTGACTTGGAGGGCCGACTCCATCCCGAAAAACGCGAACATCAGCAGCAACCCGGCAGTGCCCAAGGTGCCCAGCGGCGGCAGCGTCGAGAAGGTGATGTTCGCGGTGCGGACGTGGGGCAGGCCGAGGGCGACGAATGCGAGGAGCGGCACGAGCTTCGCGAGGGTCGAAATCCCGCTGAGGCGCGAACCCAAGGCGGCTCCGCGCACGTTGACAATGGTGAGGGCCAGGAACATTGCGACCAGTAACGCCGCTCGCGGCATCCTTCCCGCGAGGCTTGGGAACAAGCCCGAGAGCGCGTCTGCGAACACGATGGCCACGGCGGCCATAGCGAGCGTGATGCCCAGCCAGAGCAACACTCCGCAGAGGTACCCCATGTAGGGGCCGAGGGCTGCTTCGACATACGCGTACGGCCCGCCGCTGCGGGGCACACGGCTCCCGGCTTCGGCGAAGCAGAGCGCGACCAGCGCGGTCGCCACGGCACAGATCAGATAGGCCAATGGCGCGGCCGCGCCGAGCGAGCTGGCCATGTGCGCGGGAAGCACGAAAATGGCTGCTCCCACCGTGATGTTGAAAATGGCGGCGGCCAGGCCGCGTACGCCGATCACGCGCGGCAGCGTCGGTGTTGCGGTCGGGGGCATTAGTGCGGGCATGGAGGACTATTTTAGCCCTACGTTTACAACGTCGCAGCGTGCGGCGCGCCCGGGCTCCAGGCACTCCTGGCAGCGCGACAACCTGCGGGACAGGGCAGCAACGCTCCCGGGCTAAGTGCTGCGGTCGCTAGAGGAAAGCCCGGTCGGCGCGCTTGACGCCGGCGCAAGCCCTGCCGTAGCTTGGGGCACTCATGGCTGCGACGTTCTACGTTTCCGGCGGCCGCGCATTGAAGGGCACGATCCGGCCCGCCGGCAACAAAAACGCCGCCCTGCCGATCCTTGCCGCGACCCTGCTGAGCGACGGACCCTGTCTCCTCGACAACGTCCCCCACATCCGCGACGTCGAGACAATGCTCGCGCTGCTCGCGCATCTCGGCGCAACGGTCCAGTGGACGGGGCCGAACACGGTTGCGGTGGACCCCCGCGGCGCTACGCCACGCGAGCTCGACGCGGCGCTGTGCGCCCGCATCCGCGCGTCGATCCTGTTGGCCGGACCGATGCTCGCCCGGTTCGGTCGTGTGCACCTGCCCCCGCCCGGGGGAGATGTGATCGGACGACGGCGCATTGACACGCACTTCCTCGCCCTCGAGCGTCTCGGGGCCGGAATTACCGTCGGCGACACCTACCAGGTCGAAGCGCCCCGGGGCCTCGTCGGAGCCGACATCTTCCTCGACGAGCCCAGCGTGACCGGGACCGAGAACGCCCTCATGGCCGCGGTCGCCGCGCGCGGCACCACGGTGTTGCGCAACGCCGCCTCCGAGCCGCACGTCCAGGACCTCGCGCGCTTCCTGCAGAGCCTCGGCGCCGACATCGAGGGCATCGGTACCAACACGCTCACCGTGCGCGGCCGCAAGTCCCTCGCCGCCCCCCCCCCGACCGCGCCCTACGTGATCGGCCCAGACCACATCGAGGTAGGCTCGTTCATCGGGCTTGCTGCCGTCACCAACGGGGCGCTACGGATCGAGGGCGTGCGCGCCGAAGACCTGCGCGCTACGCTGCTGGCCTTCGAGCGGCTCGGGGTGCACCCGCGCCTCGACGGCCAGCACCTGATGATCGACGCCGACCAAGAGCGGCGGGTGCGCCCCGACCTCGGCGGCCACGTCCCCAAACTGGAGGATGGCCCCTGGCCCGCGTTCCCGGCCGATCTCATCTCGATCGCCATCGTCGTCGCGAGTCAGTGCGAAGGGCTGCTGCTTGTGTTCGAGAAGATGTTCGAATCCCGCCTGTTCTTCGTGGACAAGCTGATCGGCATGGGGGCGCGGATCGTGCTGTGCGACCCGCACCGCGCCGTCATCTCGGGACCCTCCCAGCTGCGGGGAGGGGAAGTCGAAAGCCCCGACATCCGCGCCGGCATGGCGATGCTACTCGCCGCTCTGGCGGCACACGGCGAGTCGGTCATCCACAACATCGGCCAGATCGAGCGAGGCTACGAGCAGATCGACGAGCGGCTGCGAGCGCTGGGGGCGCAGATCGAACGCGTCGACACGGCCCCTCGCAAGCCCTGATGGCCGCAGGACCCAGAGGACCAGACCCCGGAGCGCTGGGCCTGCGACCGCCGAACCGCCGGTCCGCTGGTCCGGCATCGCTGCGCGAAACTCCCGTCGCCGACCCCGCCGTCCCGCGGATGGAGCTCACGGAGTGGGCCGAGCGCTACGGGATCGTGGCGGGTGTCACGACTCGGGGCCACGGCTTCAGCCTCGGCCTCTGGAGCGACGAGCCGGTCGGGCAGGTCATGACGCGCTGGCGGGCGTTCCGCGCTGCCATGCAGCAGAGCTTCCCCGCACAGGTGGGCAGCCACCAAGTGCACGGCACGGAGGTCCGCTGGCACGAGCGGACGGCCGATGGGTGGATGATCCTGGACGGCGTGGACGGCCACGCCACAACGGTCCCCGGGCTGCTGCTGACGATCACAGTCGCCGACTGTATCCCGATCTACCTGGCGGTCCCCAGCAAGGGGGCGATCGCGCTGCTGCATGCCGGCTGGCGCGGCACGGCGGGACGCATCGTAGATCGGGGGGTGGCGCTGCTGAAGCGGCAAGCGTCCGCCCAGGCGGCTGACATCGTAATGCACTGTGGCGTAGGTATTTGTGGTGCGTGCTATGAAGTAGGTTCTGAAGTCGCTGAGAAATTGGATGAAACCGCTGCGGTGGGGCCTCGACACTTGGACCTGCGGAGCATCTTGGCCGCGCAGGCCGCAGCGCTCGGCATCGGCGCCGTGACGCTCTCGCCCTGGTGCACCGCGCACGACCAGGGGCAGTTCTTCTCCCATCGGGCCTCCGCTGGCGCTGATGGGCGGCAGGTGGCCTACCTGGGGCGACCGATCGCTTGACACCGCTTGGCAGCGGGATACATTCCCCCACGTGAAGCGGGCGAAGTTCAGCCCGCGCTTTTTTTTATGCTCACCGACAGTCTCGTAGAGTCCTTTCGGGTCCGGCTGGAAATGCTGGGCTTCGATCTGGCCGACCTCCGCATCGGCGGCACGCCGAACCGGCCGCTGGTCCAAGTGCGCATCGACTTGCCACCGGACTCGCCCAGGGGAGGGGGGGTGGGGGGCGCGGGAGGGGTCACCGTGGCGGATTGCGCCACGGCGAGCCGGGCCCTAGAGGCGTGGTTGGACGAGGCAGGCCTCCTGGGCCAGCGCTACATCCTGGAGGTCTCGAGCCCAGGGCTGGAGCGCCCGCTGCGCTGGCCCCGGCATTGGGCGCGCTTCGTGGGCCATGACGTGACCGCGAAGCTGGAAGGGCTCGGACGGGTACGGGCCCGGATCGTCGCGGTGCCAGACGAGGCGACTGTGGTCCTGCAGCCACAGGGCGGCGCGCCTCGACCGGTGCCGCTCGCCACGATCCGCGATGCGCGCCTTGCCGTGGACTGGTGAAGCTCACCTGACGGCTGATGGCTGACGGCTTCTTGAGGAAGGACTGATGGCCAACGCAACCGACGTAGTCTCCGCGATCCGCGAGCTGACGACCACCAAGCAGCTCGAGCGGGCGGAGTTGATCGATCTTCTGAAGGACGGGCTGCATGCTGCCCTGGTGAAGCGCTTCGGGCCCAACGTACGCGCCGAAATCGGCATCGACGAGCTCAAGGGAACGATCCGAATCGTCGTGCTCAAGACGGTCGTCGAGACCCTGGAGGACCCGGGCACCCAGATTGCCCTCGAGGAGGCCCGTTTTGAGGACCCGGCGTTCCAGGTCGGCGACGTGCTGGAGGAGGAGGTGCCGTTCGGGGAGTTCGGGCGCACGGCAGTCCAGGCGGCCAAGCAGCGCATCATCCAACGGGTGCGGGAAGGGGAGCGGAGCCGCATCCGCGAGGAGTTCTCGGGCAAGGTGGGCGAGCTGCTACCCGGCGAGGTGCAGCAGATCGAGCGTGGCAAGATCGTGGTGATGTTGAACAAGTTCCGGGAAGCCGAGGCGATCATCCCCTATCGCGATCAGAACCACCGCGAGCACTTCCATCAGGGAGATTCGATCCGCGCGGTCCTGAAACGGATCGAGGAGACGCCAAAGGGGCCACGGCTCATCCTGTCGCGCGCCGACCCGATGTTCGTGAAGGCCCTCTTCAAGCTCGAGGTGCCGGAAATCCAGCAGCAGATCGTGGAGATCCGCGCGACGGCGCGCGAGGCGGGCAGCCGCACCAAGATCGCCGTCTCGAGCCGGGACGACGGGATCGATCCGGTGGGCGCGTGCGTGGGCCTCAAGGGCTCGCGCGTGCAAGCGGTCGTGAACGAGCTGGGGGGCGAGCGGATTGATATCGTGCCATGGTCGCCCGACCCGGAGCGGTTCGCGAAGCTCGCTCTGGCGCCGGCGCGCGTGGCCAAAGTGTTCTCCGACCCCGATACCCGCACCATCCAGGCGATCGTAGACGAGGATCAGCTCTCGCTGGCCATCGGTCGCAACGGCCAGAATGTGCGACTCGCCTCCGAGCTGACGGGCTGGAAGATCGACCTGTACTCGAGCCGCGAGTGGCTGGAGCGTGGCGGCGAGGGCCCGCTGTTCGCACCGCTGCCGCCCGAAGAGGAGCAGGCGGTCAAAGTCGCCTTGCGGGAGATGAAGGACCTCTCGCCGGAGCTGGTCGCTGTGCTCGAGGGCGCGGGCAAGACGACGCTGCAGCACATCCTGGACTTGGAGCGTGACGACGTCGACAAGCTGCCGGGCATGACCCCGGAGCTCGCGGAAAAGCTCATGACATTCCTGAACGAGCTGACCGAGGATAGCGGCGACGAGCCTGACGCCGCTGGCGAGGCGCCGGCGAGCGGAGGGCCGGAGGCGCCAGCGCCGGCGTGACCGCGCCCGACGCGCTCACACGGCTGCTCGGACTGGGCGTGCGGGCGCGGCAGGTGGTGGTGGGGGTGTCGTCGGTGCGGGCGGGACTGCGGCGCGACGCGCTGGCCTGTGTGGTGCTGGCCGCCGACGCGAGTGCGCGGACCCGGGAGAAAGTGGAGCGGCTGGCCGTGGCGCGCGGAGTGCCCGTGCTGCGAGGGCCGGCAGGGGAACGGTTGGGGGCGGCGCTGGGCCGCCCGCCGGTGCAGGCGCTAGGCGTGAGCGATCGAGCGCTGGCGCGTGGGTTGCTGGGTGTCAACGGAGGAGTGAGTGGCAACGACGCGGATTCATGACTTAGCAGCGGAGTTCGGGATCTCCAGCGAGCAGCTGATGGGGCTGCTCAAGGAGATGAATATCTTCGTGCGCAGCCATCTGTCGCCGCTCAAGGATGAGCAGGCGGCGCTCGTGCGCGCTCGCTGGGAGCGCGAGAAGCGCAAGCTGAAGGAGGCGCCCGCGGCGCCCAAACGGCGCCGCGCGGTGAGCGTCGCGGCCGAGCCAGCGCCCGTCGCGGTCGAAGAGCGGCCCAAGCGCCGGCGCCGCACGGCGGCGGAAGTAGCCGCCGCGGAAGCCGAAGCGCAGGCCGCGGCCGTGGCCGCTGCCGAGGTGGAGGCCCAGGCCCGCCAGGTGCTCGAGGCGAGCCGCGCGATGGAGGAGGAGGAGAAAGCCGCGCCGTCCCTCGAAGAGCGCGCGGCCGCGCTGTTCCGCGACCTGGCCCCTGCGGGCGCCGAGCCCGCGTCCGCGATGGCGTCCGACACGCTGCCGGCGCCTGCTCCGCTGCCTATCGCCGGAGCGCCGCCGCGGCCCTTCATCCCGACACCGGTACGCCCGCGCCCGGTCGCCAGCGCGACGCCCGGCGCCGCCGTGCCACCGCCCCCGCGTCCCGTCGCCTCGGCGGCGCCGGGCGCCGCGCCGCTCGAGGAGCGCCGCCGCGAAAAGGGCGGCAAGAAGCGCAAGAAGGGGAAGAAGTCGGTGGACTTCGAGGCGGTGCAACAGAACATCTCACGCACCCTGACCACGATGAAGGGGCCGGTGGGCCGCAAGAGCGGCGCCCGCCGCGACGAGGGCCCGAGCTTCCGGGAGCTGCAGGAAGCGCGACGCCAGGAGGAGAAGGAGCGCGAAAAGACGCTCGTCCGCGTGACCGAGTTCATCACCGTCAGCGAGCTCGCGAACATCCTCAAGGTTCCCCCGACGCAGATTGTCACCTTCGCCTTCAAAGAGCTGGGGCAGATGGTGACGATCAACCAGCGGCTCGATTTCGACATGATCGAGCTGATCGCCTCGGCGTTCAACTTCCAGGCGGTACGCGAGGCAGGCTACGTTGTCGCGGGGCCGGAGGTGGCCGAAGACAAGAGCGAGGACCTGAAGCCGCGGCCCCCGGTGGTCACCGTCATGGGCCACGTGGACCACGGCAAGACGTCGCTGCTCGATTACATCCGCAAGACCAACGTGGTCGCGGGCGAGGCCGGCGGCATCACGCAGCACATCGGCGCCTACCAGGTGACGCTCAAGGCCGGGCGCTCGATCACCTTCCTCGACACCCCGGGCCACGAGGCGTTCACGGCGATGCGCGCTCGCGGGGCGCAGGTCACCGACCTCGTCGTCCTGGTCGTCGCCGCCGACGACGCCATCATGCCGCAGACGATCGAGGCGATCTCGCACGCCAAGAACGCCGGCGTACCCCTCGTCGTGGCGATCAACAAGATCGACCTGCCCACAGCCAACGTGCAGAAGGTGAAGCAAGATCTCCTGACGCACGGCGTCGTCCTGGAAGAGTTCGGCGGCACGACGCTCTCGACGGCGATCTCGGCCAAGAAAGGCACCAACGTCGAGGTGCTGCTCGATCAGATCCTGCTCCAGGCCGAGCTGCTCGATCTCAAGGCCAATCCCGACCGGCTTGCCAGCGGAACGGTTCTCGAGGCGACCCTCGATCCGGGCAAAGGACCGCTCGCGACGATTCTGGTGCAGAACGGGACGCTCAAGCTGGGTGACGCCTTCATCTGCGGCCAATTCTCGGGCCGGGTACGCGCCATCTACGACGAGCGTGGCCAACCGGCGCCGGCGGCCGGCCCCTCGATGCCGGTCCAGATTCTCGGCTTCGAGGGGGTGCCCGAAGCGGGTGACTCCTTCACCGTGATGGCGGATGCCGGCGCGACGCGGGAGATCGCCCAAAAGCGCCAGCGGCTGGAGCGCGAGGCCCAGCACCGGCGCACCGGCCGCGTCAAGACGCTCGAGGACTTCATGGCCGAGCGCGCCGAGGGCGGCGCCGCTGCCCTGCGGCTCATTATCAAGGCGGACCAGGGCGGCCCGGCGGAGGCGCTCGCCGACGCGCTGGCCCAGCTCTCCACGGCAGAAGTGAAGGTGGAGGTGGTGCATCGCGGCGTCGGCGCGATCACCGACTCGGACGTGCTGCTCGCCAAGGCGTCCAACGCGATCATCATCGGCTTCCATGTCCGCCCCGACTCCAACGCCCGCGCCTCGGCGGAGCGCGAGCGCGTCGAGATCCGCACCTACCGGATCATCTACGAGGCCGTGGAAGAGGTGAAGGCGGCCATGGAAGGCCTCCTGGCCCCGGAGCGCAAGGAAGTCGTCCTGGGCGAGGCCGAGGTACGCCAGCTCTTCAAGATCGCCAAAGTCGGCACCATCGCCGGCAGCTTCGTGAGGAGCGGCATCATCCCGCGGACGGCCCGCGTGCGCGTGATCCGCGACGGGGTCGAGGTCTACGACGGGACCCTCTCCTCCCTCAAACGCTTCAAAGACGACGCCCGCGAAGTGCGCGAGGGCTTCGAGTGCGGCATCGGCGTCGAGAACTTCAACGACATCAAGGTCGGTGACCTGATCGAGGCCTACCGGATCGAGGAGGTGGCGCGCTCACTCGACGTCGGGAGCCGCGCCAAGGGCGCCTGAGCCGTGGTCGTGGGACTCATGACGTGGGAGCTGCATCTGGCGGCGTGTCAGTCCCTGAAGGACAAACGGCAAATCCTGAAAAGTCTCAAAGACCGGCTGCATCAGCGCTTCAACGTCTCGGCGGCGGAGACGGATCACCAGGACCTGTGGCAGCGCGCCGAGCTGACGGTCGCCGTGGTGAGCACCGACCGGCATCACGCCGAAGCGGTCCTGCGGGAGGCGGACCGCCTGGTGGAGGGCGCGAACGGCGCCCGCATCATGGATACCAGCACAAGCTTCCTCTGAGATGAAACAACGACCCACGCATCGACCTGAGCGCCTGGCCGAGCTGATCCGGCAGACGGTGGCGGCGTTTCTCACGGGAAACGTGCGCGACCCACGGATCGGGTTTGTCACCGTTACGGGTGTCGTGGTGTCGACGGACTTGTCCCACGCCACAGTCAGTGTCAGCGTCATGGGGACCGCCGAAGAGAAGGAAACGAGCCTCGAGGGACTCATGAGCGCGGCGGGATTCCTGCGGGCCCAGCTGTCACGCGAGCTGAGACTGCGCACCAGCCCCGAGCTGCACTTCCGGCTCGACCGCGGCTTGGAGCACGCCCAGCGGATCGAGCAAGTGCTGCGGGAGTTGAAGGGCGGCGGCGGGGGCGGGGGCGGGGGAGCAGGGGAGGGCGGCTGACGGACGGCGTGG
>WNFC01006728.1_pt1 | contig 20707 bp, 15 predicted proteins | sample 5400541 | NCBI WGS metagenome assembly WNFC01 (sample SAMN13153342, study PRJNA577476) | soil metagenome | isolation source: 120 cm saprolite under Douglas fir tree site 2 hole 2 replicate 1 | place: USA:California | collected 2015-04-18
GGCGGGGGCATTGAAGCTGAATGTTTTAGAGACCGCCTAACATCAGACGAGACCGGGGAGCAGGTTAGCAACTCCTCCCCAGACTTCTAAGTAGGGCACTCGAAAATCGGGTTGGGGCTGTTTCGAGACCAGCTCAACAACCTAGGTCTTGGGTGACAGCGTCGCTAGCCGAAGCCGGCTCGCTGTCACTCAAGACGTCTCAATCGAAAATCACAGGAGGTAAATCATGAACAAGTACGTCGCTGAATTCATCGGAACCTTTTTCCTGGTTCTGACTATTGGGTGTACAGTCATCGGCCAAGGCGCCGGTCCGCTCGCTCCGCTGGCGATCGGTTCCGCGCTCATGGTGATGATTTTTGCGGGTGGTCATATTTCCGGAGGGCACTTCAATCCGGCCGTTACGCTGGGCGTCTGGTTGCGCGGCAAGTGCGAGGCCAAAGATGTAGCGCCGTACATGGTTTTTCAGATCATGGGGGCTTTGCTGGCGGCGTTGGTCGTCAAGTTTTTGAAGGGAGGAGCGCCGGTTGCTGCGCTCCACCCGGCGACTCTTCCCGCGCTTCTGGCAGAGTTTCTTTTCACCTTTGCGCTCGTTTACGTCGTGCTGAACGTGGCTACGGCCAAGGGCACGTCGGGCAATTCATTCTATGGGCTGGCGATCGGATTCACGGTACTGGTGGGGGCGTTTTCCGTCGGCAACATTTCCGGTGGAGCGTTCAACCCAGCGGTCGCAGTGGGTATCTCCGCTCTCGGGCTATCTTCCTGGGGGAACATTTGGATTTACCTGGTAGCCGATTTTGCCGGCGCGGCGGTCGCGGCGGGCGCTTTCAAGGCACTGTATCCAGCCGAACTTGAAGATGTTCATCGGCTCAGTTCAAAGGATCAGTCGCGAGAACAAAGGGATCAACCGCGAGAACAAAGGGAAGTTGCCTGACCGGCTGCCTGCCAGGTCAGCTATTCACATAGCTAGATCGTCTCCTAGGCTTTCCACCCTCCGCTAGTGTGGCGCTCTTGCAGTCACATTGGCGGCAGAGGGAAATCAAAGGTGGCCCGCTCCGGAGGCCAGACCATCAGCGATCTGACGGATCAGTTTTCAGTTGGACTTCCGGTTGGAATCACCGTCAAGGGAAGCGGCCGCATGCCTTCGACCTCGAACTGGTCCCAACGATAAATACAAAGCCACGGCAAACTACTCTCACCGTTCATCCCGGTCTTGTGTGGAATGTGACCACGGCTTCGGCGCGGGAGGACGACTGGCGTTCGACGTAAATTCCCGTCGTGGGGATTTACGCCCCTGGTTAACAAAAGGTGGCCCATCAAGCATAACAAAGGCTTGTTCAAAGCTTACTTCGTTGAGGCAGACTTGCCAGTCCGTTTCAATCGGCCGGTAGGAGGCTAACCCCGTCACATTTGCCATGCACTTCGGAGTGTCTTTCTGAGCGCACCGGGTACACGTCCCCGAGTGGAGTTCATGCGATTTGCAGGAGTTTAGCAATTCGCCTACACACACTTAGGAAACGCACCGTAAGCAGGAAGTAAAGCACCGGGCGTATAGTCACACACTCCTTAGCCCCGATACCAACCCAAACGCGTCCGCCCCAAAACCCGCTACCCTTCGGCAGCGCAACGTGGCAGAGTTCCTTCGATAGCAGCAAGGTGTGGGGACAACCGCTGCAATCGATTCCCGCTGGCTCCGACCAGAGTTGCCCGAATGCTGGCGCAATTGCCTGCCTCTTATTGCGGTCGATCGGGTCGGACGTGGGACCAGCTGGCGGTAACTTCTTGACCCAAACCACGTTCATCCAGCGTTTGAACACCCAAGGAGGATCTGCCGCCGATACAGGTTGCTCCGTGCTCAGGGATGTGGGTAAGCAAACGCTCGTGCCGTACACCGCCGACTACTACTTCTTCCACGGGGACAAATAGCGCGTCACTCCCCTGTCGCCGACAAAATTCGGGATGTGCGCGCGGAGCCGCACCAGTGTTGATCCTCTTCGCGTGCCCGCCCGCTTACTCTTCTACTGCAGATTGAAGCGAAACTCAGAGGTCCGTCAGGCCCTCTGTATGCTGAATACGATTCGTGCTGCACTAGGGGCAGCGCCTTTTGTTTCCCACGAATGCCGACCTCTTTTATTGAATTCACTCCGATACCGGCGCTGAAGGCTGAACGATTTCTGTACTTGAACACAAAGCAACTACTAAAAGACTCCAGTGCGGCCGGCCCATCTAGCAATATAGGTCTTGAGGAACGCGGTGAATTCATCGGCGCCGGGTGGGAGTTTCTTTGCGCGGTTGCTAATTTGATAGAATTCCAAGTTGACGACGGGATCGATCAACTGGCTCATTACAACCCTTCTATTGCTGCAGGCCGGCAGTCCAAACGAGGGAATAATGGCGATGCCCTCGGCCGCCTCTACCAACGCGATCTGTGTGTCCATGAAATTGACCACGACACCGCGTTGCCATCGGACACCTGTTTTCGCCAAATGCTCATCGATGAGCTGCTGGTGAGGATAGCTTCGAGTCAGTGAGATGAGTGTTTGTCCGTTCAACGTAGACCACGCCGTCGATGCGGGATGAATTGCCCCATCCTTGTCGGCGCGAATCAGGACCAGAGAGAACCGAAAAAATGGTGTGCGCCGGATCCCGGGTCGGCTCTTGAAGATCCCCAGGCCCACATCGAGCTTGCCGGCTTCGACCCTCTTCAGGATCGTACCGAGATGCGCATCGAACAATCTAATACGCAGATCGGGTCGTTGACTCCGGAACTCGCCGATGGCCTGCGGCAAGATATTGGCCGCGACCAGGGGCGTTGTTCCAACAGACAGCACCTGTCCGGTTCCTTCCGCAGTCTGTCCAATCCGCGACATCGCTGCATCGAGTGCCTGTAAATGCGGCTGCGTTGCCGCGAGTAATTCATTTCCGTGAGCCGTCGTCACGACGTGGCGAGTGGTGCGATCAAACAAGCGGAATCCGAGCTGGGTTTCGAGCTCTCGTATCAGCACGCTCAATCCCGAGGTAGTGATGAAGAGCGCTTCCGCCGCTCGCGTGAAACTGCGATGCTGCGCGACCAGTTGAAATGCCCTCAGCTGTCGGGAGCTAAATTCCATTGTTGAGATTCTATCAACGAAGGCCAACTCTTTTGAATTAGCCGTTCACAGGGTCAACATCAAAGAGAGTGCTTGAAGTCCTATTTGATGAGGTCGCTTACGCCAAGGGGGAGGAAAGGGGCATGAAGATGTCCACAAAGGTTGTTTTCCTGGATCGAATTGCAATCCGAGCGCAACGTAGAGTGTTGCAGTTCGATCACGACTGAATCGAGCACTCGACAATGAGTCGTGATTCGGCTCTCGATTGAGAAATGACGTATCAAACTAAGCTGCTTCTTCGTGGATATGCAACGGAGGATAGATGCCTTAGGGGGCGACCCCCTTCAAGCGACAACCCGGGGGCGTTAGTTCTTGCCTAAAAACACCAGTGCGACACCGATAGCAACCAGCGAGACTCCGAGCCAGCGTTGAAAGGTTACATGTTCGCGCAGAAAGACAACCCCCCCAAAAGCACCCGCGACGTAGCTCAGCGCCGTTACGGGAACGACGAAACTCACGTCGTAGATGGACAAGGCCCCCAGTAGGGAAAAAAATGCTACAGCCATCATTGCGCCCCCAAGCCACATCCAAGGGACGCGTAGTGCTCGCAGGATTACCTTTGCGATCTCTGTCGGACGCAAACTCGGGGCCTCTCCGACAATCTTCATCGCGCGGGAGACACATAACTCACCGCCTGTTCCAGCGACAACTATCAGAGTGAAGAGAACGAAATGTGGCAATCTAAACCTGCCCCGTTGATCGAGGATTGGTGCGGCCGACCACGAAAACGCCTAAGCAAATAACCGCTATACCGGCCCATCGCAAGGGAGAGACTCTTTCACCCAACAGCAGATACCCGAGCAGCGCAACGACGCCGTAAGCAAGGGAGGATGCAGGCTGCACGAAGCTGTAATCTGCCCACGACAGCACCAGCAAATAAGCCACGAAGAATGTGACCAGCGAGGTAATTCCCAACCAAATCGGCACGGATGTAAAGACAGTCAGCCCGGTGTGGAGCAGTTGCAAAGGAGGCCAGACGGCCGGTTCACCAATATGCTTCATTCCCTTGCCCAGCAGGACGTTGCCGAGCGGGCCGGCGACCACCATCACTGCAATTAGCAGATAAGTTTTAAGATGCAGAAGTTTTTGTAGCGTCATTGGCTTGGTTCATGACCCGCCGCTTCGGCAGGCATCTTACCATTCTATAGGCTCTGTCTGGTCAAATCGCCGCTCTACGTCAGAAAGCTCTTGCTTCTCTTTTGATCCATCTCGCATCCGCTTCGGTGCTGTTGTATTAATCCCCCAAGTGGAGATACGCTTCCGTAGTGAATTGGCTTAGTCGAAGGTGTAGCATGGATGGTAGTTATGGGTTCTCGGAACAAGCTATACGGTCACGGGCTCGATCATCAAACCATTCAGCATGTCGAGACTTCCACAGCGGCGTGCATGGAAGAGGCATAGACACTTGTGCGGCATTGTTGGATTCACAACGAAGGACTGGCATCCGGACCAAGAGCGCATACGGAGTGCAACGAATACCCTTATTCATCGCGGACCAGACCAGCAGGGAGTCTTTCGATCGACTATGTGCTCCCTCGGTGCAACCCGCCTGAAGATTGTTGACCTATCGGCCGGGGATCAGCCTATTTTTTCCGAAGATCGCGACTCCGTGATCGTTTTTAACGGTGAAATTTATAATCACCTTGAGATCCGCCGCGAACTCGAATCGCTCGGTCGCAGCTTTCAAACCCACTGCGATACGGAGACGGTTCTACAGGCATTTCTTGAGTGGGACACTGACTGCTTCGAGCGGTTACGCGGCATGTTTGCGATTGCCGTTTGGAGCAATTCCAAGCAGCGTTTAGTGCTTGCGCGCGACCGCATCGGCATTAAGCCGCTTTATATCGCCGAGCGAGGCGAGGATCTTTTCTTTGCTTCGGAGCTGAAAGGAATTCTCGTTCACCCCGAAATCGAACGCCGGCTCAGTCTCGAGGGGCTGGACTGTTATCTGTCCATGAACTACGTTCCATGTCCGTGGACCCTGGTAGATGGGATTGAAAAGCTGCCACCCGGCCACTGGCTCGAATGGCGAGACGGCCGCACGAGCAAGCATGCATACTGGCGTATTCCAGAAATCACCCCCGTACTGAAGTCGCTCGAAGATGCAAAAGCCGAGCTCGATTATCTCCTGGGCAATGCGGTTCGCGAGCATCTTATGTCGGATGTGCCGCTCGGAGTCTGGCTCAGCGGAGGGGTGGACTCCTCGTCCGTCCTCCACTATGCCGCTCAGGCATCCAGCTCACGCCTTCGGACCTTTTCGATTTCTTTCAGTGGTCACAGTTTCGACGAGTCGCCATATATCCGCCAAGTGGTCGAACATTACGGGACCGATCATGAGCAGATAAATCTGAGTCCCAATGACGACTTAGAGGGAGCCATCGAAGACATTGCCTATTATTCCGATGAGCCAAGCGCAGATTCCGGGGCGTTGCCGGTCTGGTTTCTTTCCAAACTCTGCAAGAAGCGATGTACGGTAGCCTTTAGTGGAGAAGGCGCCGATGAGATCTTCGGCGGTTACCTCACCTATCGCGCAAATCGTATTGCCGCCCCATTGAGAAATTTACCTTTGGCAGCGATCGCTCTCTCTCTTCGCGCCTTACGCTTGTGGCCAGCTTCTAACGAAAAGATCAGCCTTGAATACAAGGTTAAACGCCTTCTCCAGGGTAGCCTCATGCCGCCAGAACGGGCTCATGTGTACTGGAACGGAACCTTTGCTGAACTGGAAAAGGCCACTCTGCTGCGGATTCCCTTGCCTGGGGCTCTTACCGATGTCCTCGTTCGTCTGAGAGCAAATCTTCCGGGTGACGGGGTCGCACCTTTCCTTGAGTTCGATCAGCAATACTACCTTCCGGACGACATCCTGGTGAAATCGGACCGCGTGAGCATGGCCCACGCCGTCGAAGTCCGGCCTCCGTTCCTTGACCACCGCATCATAGAATTTGCCGCTAATTTGCCTTTAGACCTCAAGATCCGCGGTGCGAGCCAGAAATATCTCCTCAAGGAAGTGATGAGATCTAAGCTGCCCGCCGCAATCGTCCAGCGCAAGAAGATAGGCTTCGATATTCCGGCGCACGATTGGTTTCGGGGGCCGCTGCGAGCGATGTTGATGGAGACGCTGGCATCAGCAGAGGCAGAACACTCTGAGCTGTTTGATTTCGAAACGATCCGTACTTACACCCAACTGCACTTGAACAGGCGCATAAACATCGGCTATCACTTGTGGGGGCTGATCATGTTATTTCTTTGGATGAAACGATGGAACATTCAGTCAACACCGTCATTGGCCGTCAGGAGACAGGTGCTCACGGCCGAGTTGTAAGCCGCAGCCAGTTCTTTTGGATCGTTATACTTTTCGCAACGGCAGTCTATCTCGGGTGCATTGTATCTCCGCCGTCGCTAATGGACGACGTTGATGCGGTGCAGGCGCAGATCGCTCGCAACATGCTCAGCTCCGGTGATTGGGTGACGGCGCGCCTGGATGGAGTGGCCTATCTCGAAAAACCTCCGCTCATCTACTGGATGATCGCGATCTCCTATAAGGCATTCGGCGTCCATGATTGGGCTGCGCGCATTCCCATCGTACTTTCCGCTATCGCCCTTTGCTTCACTACCGCCGCGTTTGGAGCCTGGGCTTTCGGGCGCCGCGCCGGCCTCTACGCCGGTCTTTGTATGTCAACCTGCATCGGGCTCTTTCTCTTCACGCGTATCCTCGTGCCAGACGTGATGCTCACTCTAGTAATCGCGCTGGCCTTGTGGGCGTTTCTTCGAGTCCTCGAGGAGGAGGAGCCGCATCCACGGGCATGGGCGGCCGTCTTCGCTGCAAGCCTCGGGGTCGGGTTGCTTCTGAAAAGTCTTATTGCCGTTGTCTTCCCGATTGCGGCGATCATGATCTATTTGCTGTGCACTCGTCAGATCTTCTCTGCGCGGGTGTGGAGAAGACTTCGGCCGCTTAGTGGCCTCGCCATCATCCTGTTGATTGCTGCGCCATGGCATATCCTCGCCACGCTTCGAAATCCGCCCTACTTCAGTTTCACGATGAAGAGCGTTCCTGGTGAGTACCACGGGTTTTTCTGGTTTTTTTTTATTAACGAGCAACTTCTTCGATTTCTCAACCTGCGTTCTCCGCGTGACTACAACACGGTGCCACGGCTTTATTTCTGGCTGCTCAATCTGGTCTGGCTCTTCCCCTGGAGCGTATACCTGCCAGCAGCGACGAGGCTCTCCTACCGATCGGTTGATCGAGCGGGAAGGACCAGGCTGCTCGCCCTGTGCTGGATAGGTTTCGTCCTAGTATTTTTCACCTTCTCCACGACTCAGGAATACTACTCCATGCCGTGCTATCCGGCGTTCGCCCTCCTCATCGGTTCGGGCATCGCAACGAACGGTAAAATCCTTCAGTTTGGTACGCGATTCCTGACTGTGATCTGCTCCATTGCAGCGGTGGCTGCCATCGCCATCCTCTTTGCAGTGCGCCACGTTCCAACCCCTGGGGACATCTCCCAGGCCCTTAGTTCCAACCCGGAAGCATACACACTATCGCTAGGCCACATGGAGGACCTGACTCTCAAGTCATTTGCCTACCTGCGGGTACCTCTTGCTCTAGCCGCGGCCTCATTTCTCATCGGAGCCATCGGCACAGTCCGAACCGCAAGAAAGACAGTATACATAACGGTGGCCATCATGATGGTCGTCTTCTTTCACGCTGCCCGTTTGGCAATGATCAGTTTCGACCCTTACCTCTCATCCCGACCATTGGTCAAAAAGCTCCAACAGTCTCCCCAGGGAAATTTAATTGTCGACCACCACTACTATTGGTTTTCGTCCGTGTTCTTTTATACGGATAGGACTGCCTTGCTCTTAAATGGGAGATTTAACAATCTGGTCTATGGGTCGTACGCTCCAAACGCCCCAAATGTTTTTATCGATGACAGCCAATTCCGGGAACTCTGGCAAGACCCCGAAAGGTATTACCTCTTTGCTAAGGACACGACGGTCAGCCATCTTGAGTCGCTGGTAGGTAAGGATCAATTGAATACACTCGGCGAAAGCGGCGGTAAAGTTTTGCTTACGAATCATCCGATTTCACCTACAGTGCTTCCTAATGCACCGTAGGTGGGCTTTACCTCGCCTCGAGCGCTCGGGGGGCGAGTTTTGTCGTTTTTATGCGAAATTACTGAGTCCTAAGCCTTCAATCGCGCGTCGATATATGTGTGTAAGCCCGCTAACTAATCGGAGGGAAAATGCGGATTGCTGTTCTTGGTGGTGATGGCTATTGTGGCTGGGCTACCGCTTTATATCTTGCAACCAAGGGACACTCGGTTGCGATCGTCGATAACTTTGTTCGACGGCAATGGGACTATGAACTCGGGGCACAGACGTTGACGCCGATCCGCCCTCTCTCTGAGCGCCTGGCCGTCTGGAACCAGTTGACAGGAATTCCCGTCGAACTTTTCGTCGGTGATGTCTCGGACTACGAGTTCCTCTCCTCGATGATCAAAAGCTTCGAGCCTGAGGTAGTCGTCCACTTTGCGGAGCAGAGGTCCGCGCCTTATTCAATGATCGATCGTAAGCACGCGGTTTATACCCAGACAAATAATGTTGTTGGGACTCTGAACCTGCTCTTCGCCATCCATGAGCTGCAACCGGACTGTCATATCGTCAAGTTGGGCACGATGGGGGAATATGGCACGCCAAATATCGATATCGAGGAAGGGTTCATCACCATCGAGCACAACGGCCGTAAAGATACGGTCCCGTTCCCCAAACAGCCGGGTTCGTTCTATCACCTCTCAAAAGTGCACGACAGTCACAATATCATGTTCACCTGCAAGGCCTGGGGTCTGCGCGCCACCGACCTTAATCAAGGCGTTGTGTACGGAACGGTTACCGACGAGGTCATGATGGACGAAGCCTTGATCAACCGTTTTGATTACGACGAGGTCTTCGGGACGGTTCTCAACCGCTTCTGCGCCCAGGCGGCGATTGGCTATCCACTCACGGTATACGGGCGGGGCGGCCAGACGCGCGGATTTCTCGATATTCGCGATACCGTCCGCTGTGTAGAACTAGCCTGCCTGAACCCTGCGAAACCGGGTGAATTCCGCGTCTTCAATCAGTTCACCGAGCAGTTCTCGGTCTTGGATATAGCCGTCACCGTTCAAGCGGTCGCCGGGCAGATGGGCCTTAAAGTGGAGATCGATCATCTTCCTGACCCTCGCGTCGAAGCGGAATCTCACTACTACAACGCGCGGCATTCCAGGCTGGCCGATCTCGGGTTGAAGCCGCACCTGCTCTCCGATTCGCTCGTCGATTCGCTAATCAGTATCGCGCTGCGTTATCGCGATCGCATCGATCCGGCGTTGTTTGCACCGCAAGTCAATTGGCGGAGCGCGCAAAACGAGCGGCGTATCGGAAGCGAAACGAGCAAACAGCCGCTACTAGCAAAAAGTATCGTCTAAGCGCTCTCTCGGCTCGACTTTCTGCGCCGACACGCTCAGAGGAGCGGGACAAGGTTGCCATCACGCATCAGATAGTCCCGTCCTCGCCACCGAATTGTCCTACGCGTAAAACTCGTCAACCAGATCAGGCTGGCCATTCCGTCCCACAGAGGTATCAGCGCCAGTTTCTTCCAGATGCCGGGCTGCTTGAGCCCCCAAGAGCCAACCAGTACGGTCAACACGGCGCGGACGATTAGATATCCACCAAGATAACTCGCGGCGATGCCGGGCGTCGGAAGAACTGCGACTGCCAGGAGTGCCCAAGGCAACCCCAGCGTAAAGATTAAGCCAAGATGTCCCCAAGGGCGCATGTGCCGCATTACAGTGATCCAGCGCAGGCGCTTATGAAACAGTTCATTGAGTGACTGATAATCCGCGACTGTGGAGATAGTGTAAGGAAGAAGATCAACTTCGTAGCCTTGCTCGGCTATCAATCGCCCGACCAAGAGATCATCCGCTGGACGGTTCTCAATCGAGGCGTAGCCGCCAAAGGCCTGAAGCCGGGTGCGAGTTGTTGCAATCGTCGGACCTAGTGCAAATTTCACTCCATCCAATTGCTTCGCCACAAGAATTCCAGGATAGAAGTCTGAAACCATACCGACATCCTGCAGGCGCTGCACCCAGGTCGATTCTGCGATGGGTACATAAAAACAGGTGGTCGCCCCTGTCTTCGGATTTGCCAATGGCGCAATCACCTTACGTAAATAGTCCGGCTCAACCCGCACATCGCTGTCGCTGATCACGAGGTATTCATGTGAGGCTTCCTCTACAAGTCGTGTCAGCTTGGCCACTTTGTCATTGGTCGCAATGCGACCCGATCCAATCACAATGCGGATCTGGCATTTGGGAAAGTCGCGGACGAGTCGCTGCAACACTGGAAAGACTGGGTCACTCGTGTCGCCGATGCAGAATAGAATCTCGTAGTTGGGATAGTCCTGTCGGCAGAAGCTTGCGAAGTTCTCATAAGCCTCCGGATCAAGTCCCCGCACCGGCTTGAGGTTGCTCACCGGCGGCAGGAATCCGCCCGCCTTATCCGTTTTAGCTCGCGTTGTCAGAAAAAACCGTGAAGAACTAAAGATCGCTAGAGCATAGTAGATGAAGGGGATCGCGGCAATCCCGAGGAACACATCTCGCATTAGGAGGGTTGTCATTAGGTATCAGACACAGTCCTACTTAGTGTAGCGTAGCGCGAGCTGAGTCCCACTTTCACGATGCCTAAAGCAGGGAATAACGCTGTGCGAGCAATTGAGAAGGCGGCTGACGCCCTTTGTTGATAGGGTGAAAATATGGCGCATCCCACTGAGCTGAGTCTAGTCTAATCAGGGAGGATTTGCGGGCCCATCCTCAGGTATCAGCTTGACGTCTTCTTGTTCTAGCTACCTGCCTTACGGAAACGTACGATGACTCGTTTCAGGGTTGCAAACTCGCAAGCACTTGGTTCGATGCGATCCGGCGCCCGGGCCTTCGGTTGGAGTGTGAGATACGCGCTGCTGGTCTGTGCGGTATTGGGTGGATTCGTTCAAAGGTCGTCGGCGCAGTCAGCGGCTACAACTGTGATTCTCATCTCCGTGATGGATGAGGATCGGCATGCGTTGGCAGGCGTAACGATCGAAGGCAGGTCAGGTTCGGCGTTGCTCTGCAAGGCCGTCACGGATGCTCATGGCCTTGCCACACTCAGCGATTGCGGTCCTGCGGCAGGGCTTCGTCTTACCGCGAGCCTTGCAGGTTACGTCCCTGTGGCTACCGGTGTCCCCTTGCAGGATCGAGCGTCCATTGAAATCACACTGTCCAAGAAAACGGTCGTACAACAGACCGTCGAGGTCCAAGCCGATTCGCAGAGCGCTTTGACGGAAAGCGCAAGCAGCGAGGCAAGGCTGCCTGTAGAGAATGCCACGTCCAGCCCTCTGCGCCCCAACACATTGGTCGATGCGCTTCCTCTTGTACCTGGCGTTATACGAACGCCCGATGGCCGCGTTCAGATCGCCGGCCAGGACGAAGAACACAGCTCTCTGCTCGTCAATTCGGTCAATGTGAATGATCCCGCCACCGGCAGCTTCGGCCTAAGTATCCCCATAGACAGCGTGGATATTCTTAAGGTGATGCAGTCGCCCTACCTGGCCCAATATGGCAACTTTACCGCCGGGATTGTGAGTGCGGAGACGCGTCGCGGCGGTGACAAATTCCGCTACAGCCTCAACGATCCACTACCGGACACCCGAATCCGCAGCGGCCATATTGTAGGGTTTCAGGACGCATCGCCCCGTCTGAATCTAAGCGGTCCGCTGATAAAGAACCGCCTCTACTTCCTTGAAGGCTTTGAATATCTCATGAGTAAGGCTCAGGTACGCACGTTGCCATTCCCGGAGAACGTGACTCGCTCAGATGCATTCAATTCGTTCACGCAGATCGATGCGCTTCTGGGCGCACGCAACACCATCACCGCTACCCTCCATTTCGCACCGCACTCCTTACAATATGCGAATTTGAATTACTTTGATCCGCAGCCAGTAACGCCCAACGCCGACTATCAGGAAAACACGGGAACCATCAGCGAACACTTTGGTATTGGTGGCGGGGTGCTGACCTCCACTTTTGCGGGTACTCGGTTTGTTACGAATGTCACCGCACAAGCTCAGGGAGAGATGGTCCTCTCGCCAGTGGGCAACTCTGGCAGCTATTTCGGTGAGCAGAGTCGCGAGGCTACCCGCTTCCAATGGATGGAAACATGGAAGCCCTCGAGCATCAATCTACTCGGACAACATGCCCTTCAAATTGGAACACTGCTTGCCCATGCTGAGGATGACGGGCAGGTTATCGATCGCAATGTAAGCATTGAAGGTGCGTCAGGCCAGTTGCTCCGTACGATCACTTACGATGGCAACGGCGCCTTCAGCCTCTCAGATTTTGAATCGGCCGTCTACGCTCAGGACCATTGGATTCTCAATGCTCATGTTGCCGCAGACACCGGGTTGCGCTGGGAGACTCAGTCTCTTACCCATACAAGCCGGCTCGCGCCGCGCTCCTGCCACTCAATACTTATGCGTTCAGCAGCTACCCGGAGCAGATCGTCACGACATACGACGGTAGCGGCAATGTTACCGACGGGCCACGACGCTACAGGAACATCACCAGCACCGCATCGAACTCCGGGTTTCCATTGATCATTCAGCCAATCAAGAGCGGAAATTTCGCACCGTACAGCGTGGCCTGGAATGTGGAGGCCGAGCATGAGGTGAATGAATCTCTCATGCTCAGGGTCCGCTATATCCGTGCGGACGGACAAAATCAACTCACTCTTGCACCTGAAATCACGCCGGCCTGGAGCGCTCTGGTACTCGGCAGCTCGGGTACTCTGCAAAGCAGTCAAATGGATGTCACGGCGCGAGTCGGAGCCAGTAAGCAGCGCCAGTTCTTTTTTTCTTATGTCCGCCAATCGGCCCGCGGCGACCAAACCGATGTATCCAGTTATCTGGGTGACTTTCCCTTTCCTGTGGTAAGTTCGCCGATCATCGCCAGCACCCCCGGAGAGGTCCCGAACCGCTTCCTGCTGTGGGGAACCTCGGTCTTGCCAAGGCGAATGCGAATCACCCCGCACATTGAGTATCGCGACGGGTTTACCTGGCAGCCCATGGATGCCCTCCAGAACTACATTCCGCCTTCCTCCTACCAACCGCGCTACCCGCGCTATTTCTCCGCAGACGTACGGGCCTCCAAAGATCTCAATGTAGGCGCGCATCATGCAGTTCGCCTCTCTTTCACGGTGCGGAACCTGACGAACCATACCAACCCGCTGCAAATTCACAACAATGTAGCTGACCCGCAATACGGCATGTTCTTCGGCAATTATGGGCGACATTATTTGCTTGACTTTGATTTTCTCTTTTGAACTGAAGTCACGCCACCGAGCTGGTTAAGACTGCCTCGACGCGGCCTGCAACCGTTATGGCAGTTCGCGGTAATTCAGCAGAACAACGCCGACCAGTGCCAGACATATCGGCCATAGGTAGCTAGCAATGCTGGCCATGCGGCTTCTCGGTAAACGCAGCTCCAGCCATCGGCTACAACCCGCCGTAATACCAAGCAGCGCAATAGGGGTGTGGCTCAACTCTGCAAGCATTGCTTCCTTCACGTCCCTGGCCGAATGCTCGTGTGTCAGCAACAGCGCGGCACCGAGAGCACACATTGCCGGAAAAACGTAACTGGCCCACCGCGCTCTCAACTTGCCTGCCTGCACCGCACATTCGAATGCTGCGAAAACCACAATCAAAAGCGCCCCGACACGATGTTGCAGCACGTCGGGCGCAGCAAAACTCTGCCAGAAGGGACGCGGCCCAAGGGGCCAGTTCTCCGGGTCGGCGCGCAGCACGATGAAGACGGCTAAACCAGCAAAGCTCAGCGGCCAAAAGCGTGCCCAGCGCATGGTGCGGTGCCGGCTGAACAGCGCCAGCAACCCGGCGATGAGCACAATCAGCCCTGCCCAGTGGTGGTTGTACTCCGACCACGCTCTGTCTGTGTCGTCGCTCCCGACAGTAGCAACGAACTGGCTGTCCTGGACCGCCACTACGAGTGAACTCGGAGGAGTCAGCGCCGCTAACGGCGGACTGCTCATGCGCGGCGATTCCGGGTGCAGGCGCACGTAGATCTCGTGGGATGTCAGCCTATACTGAGCCGTAACATCGACAGCGGGTGCCTGTGCGGTCAGCGAAGCGGCTGTCAACACTGCGAGAAATCCCAGGCAAACCTCCGCCTCGACGACCCGGCGCAGCCGCGCCAGCAAAGGTTCAGGATCGCTGGCCAGACGCCGCACCAGGAACCAATTTCCCGCGCCGAGTGCAATCATCACCAGCAAAAGGTAGATCTTGGCAACCAGCATAATGCCGTACGCAGTGGTGTATAGCCCGCTCCACGATCCCACGTAGAACCAAGCCATGCCCACTCCAGCCAACACGAGCGCCGCCGCGCCCAGCAGCGCCATCCTGGAGTAGCGCTGGGTCAAACGCCGTGCCTCGTACAAGTCTTCGACGCGGCCTAAGGAAATCAACAGATAGGCCATTGCGCCAACCCAAACGGCTGTGCCGAGATGATGTGCTGCAGTGAGAATCGCCAACAGAACGCGATGCTCGATGCGTGCCGCTGCATGGCTGGTGGAGACCGTGGCCGCCAGCAGCAGCAGCCCCAGGGGAAGCATCGCGATCGTCGCTTTATTGCTTTTGACTCGTGCGCAGATCCAGAGTCCAATCGCGAACAGGATGGCGAAGAAGTCGGCGCGGAAGAAGCTGGTGGTCGCTACATCCTTGTGCGTCAAATCAGTGCCGCTCATCAAGAGGGCGCCGGATAAGGAAACCAGGGCAAGCTGGCCAACCACGAACGCGAGTGCCGTTATCCTGATGCCTCTGCGGCAAAAATCTTCGACGGCCGCGCTCGCCCTCGCCGGGCGTACCACAGCCAGGAGAAACGCAACGCCTCCCAGCAGCAACGCTTCGAAAGCAAGCGTTGCCGCGCGTGCTATCACACTCAGCAGATCGATATCGCGCAGGAACCAGATCAAGAGATTAGTCTCTACTCTACTTGGAAGGGAACTTTGCCGCGCGTGATGTGTCCATCCGTAGCCAGGACCTGCCAGCGCAACACGTAAGCTCCCTTGACGAGTCTGGTCAACTTGGCAGACAGCAACCCGGGCTCGGGCTCGCTCTCGATAGTGATCTTCTCCACTCTTCCGCTAGGCTCGAGCAACGTCAGGGTCGAGTGCTCCATATCCACCCGTGAATTGTATTTGAGCAGGACGGCGACCTCTGGTCCTGAGACGGTACTGTTCACTCCTGGCTGAGAGCTCACCAACACGGCGTGCGCCAATGCCGCTCTGGGAGCAAACAGCGCAATACCGGAAGCGACTACGATGGCTGTCACAAACCAAGGCGTAAACATCCGAGTATCCCTGCGCATATCCTCTTCTCCTTCAGCAAATAAGTCAGTACCTTAAGCACGACGCGTTGCCCGAAATTGGTGCCCTATGACGATATCATCGGTGTATGTAAATATGAAACGCAGTCGACGGAGCAGAGGTCAACCGAAAACTGTTTCGACAACCTTGGGATTGACGTAATTGCCGAAGGGTCGGGTCGAAACCAGGGGAAGAGCAAGCATGCCTAGCGAAGAAGGCGTGCCGCTGCTCCAGGGCGGTCTTTTCCCAAAGTTCGCTTTTGAGTCGTTCCGGGCGCTCCACTACCCCGAACCTGAACTTGCCTATCCCGGAAGCCACCATGCAGGATGTTGCCGAGTCGGGACAACCATGTGGTACCCCCACTCCGGTCCAGGGCAAAATCCTGAGCGAAAACATTTGCCCGGCTATTGGTTCCAACGATCAGAATGTGTCTGAGGTTGTGCCCGCGGGAGCGGAGCGCATGCATCGTGACTCGGCCAGTGAGACGAGCAAGCATGAGAGCGGTCACGGTCAACCCGCAGAAGAGTATGCTGACGAACCCAAGCCCGGCGAAACTGCGCGTGGGGAGGGGAGGCAATCAGCCATGGCCACAAGAAGCTGAACAGAGCGCAGATAACACTGGCTGAACAGACATCGCGCGTTTCTTTGAGATAACCTTCCACTCTGCGGGAGCGGTAAAAGTCATTGGATCGCAGCGTTACATGCCATCCGAACGCAAGGAAGATCGTTGCGATGAATACCTGAATGGGATGCCGGGTTTCGAGGGAGTTCAGGAGATCCAAGAGATGGCGGTGGGATGTCAATCCATACCCGATACCGAGGCAGGAAAAGAGCGGACCTATATCACTGATTTGAACCAGCTGTAAAATTGTCTTTCTATTTGAAGGGGTCATGAGGATAGCCTCCTGTCAGAGAGCCTTCTGGATGTACGAGTTGAAAACTGATGCAACGAATTTCAGGTTTAGACAGGCACGATCGTAGGACCTGCTTCACCACCTGACAACGAAGGGAAGGAACTAACTCCTATTTCTCATCCTCGCTGCGTGACAGCCTCATGAATTGTTCAAGCACGTTCAGTGATCGACGTGGCGCGGATGGTCTGCCCGATCTTTTGTGCCAGGTGGATAGTTAGTGTAACGCAGCGAGTTGGTTAGTTATCTCGTCGCAGTCGGGGGTGTGGGGAAGTGGGAAGACTTTGCTTTCCACTTCTCCATACCCCCGTTTTGATTTCGGGGTGCCACGCTTCCGGGGCTGGTGGTCGATAGCCCAGCGAGGAGTGTGGTCTGACGGTGTTGTAGTGGATACGCCAGCGTTCCGCCAGAACCTGTACCTCTTTCAACGAATAGAAGATTTCCCCGTTCAAGAACTCGTCCCTTAACTTCGAGTTGAAGCTTTCGCAGTATCCGTTCTCCCATGGACTACCGGGCTCGATATAGAGCGTCTTCGCGCCTGTGGCGGCCAGCCATTTTCGCAGGTCCCTGGCGACGAACTCAGGGCCGTTGTCGGAACGGATGTGCTCCGGCACACCCTTCATGACCATGACATCGGCCAACGCCTCTATCACCCTGGCACTGCTCCAGCGCCGTTCCGGTCGCACCAGCAGGCTCTCCCTAGTGTGTTCATCGATCAGGTTCAGCATCCGTACCGTCCTTCCGTCATGGGTCTTTCCACTGATGAAGTCATAGCTCCAGACATGGTTAGTATGGAGCGGACGCAGCCGCCCGCATGACCCGTCATTGAGCCACAACCGTCCTCTCGGTTTCTGCTTCTGTGGAACCTTCAGCCCCTCGCGACGCCAGATCCGCTCGACCCGATCCTTGCCCACCTGCCAGCCTGCCCGTCGCAGCAACGCCGTAATCCGGCGATAGCCGTAGCGGCCATATTGGCTGGCAAGTGTGACGATGGCCTGGGGGAGTGTATCTTCGTCGTCCCGCTGTGTCGGCCGGTAGCGCTGCGTACCGCGTGGCTGCTGCACCACCCGGCACGCATGCCGCTCACTCATGCCATGCACCTCGCACGCATGGCTCACCGCACAACGCCGTCGTTCAGGGCTTAGAAGTTTCCCGAAGCGATGTCCTTCAACACCAGCTTCTCCAGGCTCAACTCCGAGACCAGCCGCTTCAGCTTCGCGTTCTCCTGCTCAAGCTCCTTGAGCCGCCGCGCCTGGTCCACCTTCAGCCCTCCATACTCCTTGCGCCATCGGTAGTACGTCTGCTCGACGATTTCCATTTCCTTGCACGCCTGCGGCAACGTCTTGCCATTCGCCACACCAACCTCAACCTGCTTTTCTGGGTGTTGAGGTCAAGGAGTGCAAGATGTTCGCGTTCGAGTTGCTGGTTGAGCGCCTTCAGGTCTGTCTGCTTGAGGTGCTGCCACTGATCGAGCAAGCCTGCAAGCGGCTGAGCGGTGATGTGCCATGCCTCCACCTGTGCTTCGGTGGGTGCCTGGTCGGCGTCTTCAATCTGTTTCTCTATCCGAGCGAGAGCCAAGCGCACTGTGTTCAGGTTTGGCGGCCCTGCTGGTCCTCCACGGCCACCACCACCACCACGACCTCCGCGGCCGCCTCCACCGGCGATCGCGTCGAGCTTCGATTCGATCGAATCGCCGGCAGCGACTATAGGAGCCTGGCTCGCTCGCGCTTTGAGCTGGTCGTGCAGCACCGTGATCTCATGCATAGCGGCGGTTGCGCGCATGCTGTCGTCGTAGATGGACTTAGCCACGGTGAACTGCTCTTCGAGGTCAGCTCTAGGCGTCTTCACCCGCGGATCCATCACGATCTTCAGCGGCTCGGAGAGCGCCTTGCCCCTTGCAATCAGGCGCACCGTATACGTGTCGGGCATCACCCACGGAGCGGTCGAGACCGACGGTGTGTTGTACGGCACAGCCTGATCCGCATCCGGCCCGGTGGACATACCTGGCACCTGCGGATATTGCATGTCCCACAGAAAGCGGTGATGCCCCGGCGAAGCCGAGAGCACGCGAGGCGGGCGCGCCCACAGCGTTGGATCCGGATAGCGCGGGTCGATCGGCGGAACAGGATCGTCGCTCTTTATGCGCGCAATCAACTGGCCCTTGCTGTCGGCGATCTCCAGCGTCACCACGCCCGAGATCTTTGGGCCGAGGTAGTAGTCGATAATGGCGCCGTCAGGCGGGTTCTCGCCAGTAGCCATATCAGGGGGCCACGGCGTGGGCGGGTTCATACCGTTGCGGATGCGAATGGCCGTCTGTGGTGCGTAAAGGTGTGCATTTTCGGCGGCGAGCTTCGCGGCAATCTGTCGCAACGGAGTGACGTTGTCGAGAATGAGGAAGCCGCGGCCATGGGTTCCGGCGATCAGGTCATCGTCCTTCACCTGCAGGTCGCGGACAGAGCTTGGGGGCATGTTGAGGCGAACCGATTGCCAGTGGTCTCCATCATCGAACGAGACATACACCTGCGTCTCCGTGCCGGCATAAAGCAAACCCTTGCGCTTGGGGTCTTCGCGGATGGTGCTCGTAGCCGCGCCGTCAGGGATGCCGTTGTTGATTTGCGTCCATGTCTTGCCGCCGTCGTGCGTGCGGAAAAGATGCGGGCGCATGTCGTCGAGACGGAGCGTGTTCACCGCGGCGTAGGCCGTCTGTGCGTCGAAGTGGCCAGCGTCCATGTTGAAGACCTTCCAGAAGGGCTTCAGCTCAGGCGGTGTGACGTTGTTCCAGTGCGCGCCCGCATCGGACGTGGTCCAAATGAGACCATCGTCTGTGCCCGCCCAGAGGCGATCGCCGCTTACTGCCGACAGGCCGAGCGAATAGATCACGCCGCGGCGAGTTGGCTTGGCGGCCGGCATATCTTTGTAGTCTGCAACCGCGGGCGGAATCTCCCACGTCTCACGGCTCAGGTCAGGGCTCACCTCTTTCCAGTGCTTGCCGCCCTCTTCGGTCATCCACAACGTGTTCGTGGCGAAGTAAAGCTTGTGGGGGTCGGCGGGGGAAAACTGCAGCGGCTGCGTGCGCAGAACACGGTAGCTGCGCAGTGGCTTTGGCTCCACGCTCTGGATCTGGCCGGTGCGGCGGTCGTAGCGCGTAACCTTGCCGCCGTATACGATGTCTGGATCGAGCGGGTCCGGGGCGGCGTAACCATACTCCTCGATGCCGGCCGGATGCCAGTCATGGAAAGTGATGCGGCCGTCATTGCTGCGGCTGTCGACGCAGGCTGAGCCGGAGTCCTGCTGCCCGCCGCAGACGCGGTAAGGAAATGCGTTGTCCGCAGTGACGTGATAGACCTGCGCCGTGGCCTGGTTGAACCACTGCGTCCACGTCTCGCCGCCGTTCTGCGAGATGATGACTCCCTGGTCGCTGGCCAGCGCGATGATTTTGGTATTGTTTGGGTTGACGAAGACGTTCTGGTAGTCGTCGCCGCCCGGAGCTCCGCGCAGGCCGTACCAGGTCTTGCCAGCGTCGGTAGACTTCCACGTAACGACGCTGGCTACGTAGACCGTGTCGGGATCTTTGGGGTCAACCTTTGGCACGGGGACATCGCCTCCGCCGATGCGGGCTTCTGGGCGCGGATCATTGACCGGCGCATGGATCCAGTTCACACCCCCATTATCCGACCGGTAGAGGCCAACCGTCGCATGCGTGGTGGCGACGGCGGCGTAGATGCGACGCGAGTCGCTGGGTGAGATAGTCAACTGCACCTGCAGAATGTCGTCCGGCAGGCCGCCCCCAGTAAGTTTGGCCCAGGTGTCGCCACCATCGGTGGAGCGGTAGAGCCCACCCTCCGAGCCGATGAACGATCCGTTCTCCCACGGAGCTTCCTGCCGTTGCCACATGCCCGCGAAGACGATGTTGGGGTGCTGCGGATCGATCTGCACCTCAGATGCGCCAGTGCGGTTATTGGTAAACAGCACGCGCTTGAAGGTCTTACCGCCGTCGAGTGTGCGGTACAGGCCGCGCTCTTCATTGGGACCGTATGGGTGGCCGGTGACAGCCACGAAGACGCGGTTCGGGTCCTTCGGGTCGATGGCGACCTGGCCGATCTGCTGGCCATCGCGCAATCCTTCGAGATGCGTCCACGTCTTGCCGGCATCGGTGGATTTGTAGACGCCGTCGCCAGTCGAGAGATCAGGCCGTTGCAGGCCCTCACCGCT
>WNFC01002264.1_pt1 | contig 20705 bp, 19 predicted proteins | sample 5400541 | NCBI WGS metagenome assembly WNFC01 (sample SAMN13153342, study PRJNA577476) | soil metagenome | isolation source: 120 cm saprolite under Douglas fir tree site 2 hole 2 replicate 1 | place: USA:California | collected 2015-04-18
GTGGCACAGGCTTCAGCCTGTGCATACTGATCCCACATCGAGCTTTGCACCTGTAGCCGCAAACTGTAGCACGAACCCGTTTGCGTCTCGCCTGTGTGAATCGGAGTTCCGCGCTGTCTCGGGAGGCGTTCGTCGGAACGCTCGCGGCTGGTTCCTGATCTACGGTTGTGAGTTAGAGTCCGCCCTCCAAGCCTGCCGCGTCGTACTCAATCCCTTTCCCGTTGCACAAATGCACCGCGATTAGCTTTCCCGCAGACCCAGCTTCATTCGCATTCTCACCTGCCCGGGTTTCAAGCTGACACAAACTGTCTCAGAGTGACCAGATTCGCTGTCAGCGTGCCGCCTGCTTGCTTTGACCTAAATTTCCGCCTTCTTCTAACTGCTGAACTCCCAAGGGCTTAGCAACACCATCACAGCCTGCTGCTGTTCCCCCCTCCGCCCTGATTGGCTGCACAATTGCTCCCTCCCCTGCTGGCAGTAACGCGTCTGTTCACGCGTCGTCCGTGTGTACATTCTCCGAGGACCCCGGGAATCGGTGGATCATGCCCCGGCATTCGGCCTCGCCACCTTAAAGGAGGCCCTAAAGGAGGAAGGTCGCAAACGGTACCTCGCCAGCCGCTTGTTTTGCTCAAGCTTTCTCCCTGGCGCATCGACCCAACATGCTGCCCAACATGCTAAATGTCTTCCACATGATTCGGCTTGATTATCTGTCCTGCATTCTGACCGTTCTCGCCACCCTGCTGATTGGCAAGAAACTCTGGCAAGGCTGGGTCGTAGCCGCCGTCAATAGCGCCGTCGTCTGTGTCATCGGCGTCCGCACCGCCCAATTCGGATTTGTTCCCGCCAATCTCCTTTGCATCGCCCTCTACACCAGCAACCTCGTCCACTGGCTCCCCAAAAAGCAAAACCAATAGTTTCCAATCGCGAGCTCTTTTCCGATCTCCCGCCTCCCGCTCTATATCCGGTAACTCAAACAGGGCTTTGATTACGAGAATCATTCGCCAGACATGAGGCCGGCTCTAGGCCGGCGTCGCCAACAAATTAAGCTACGGCTCGGACGCCCAAACCCTGCAAACTGCTACAATTCCTCGCGTTTAGTCGTTGTGCTGCAAAAACTCAGGAGAGTGGACCATGGAGACGCGGCAATGGCGCGGCAGCCGGGCTTGGGAGGAAGTAAAGCCCTTAGGGAAGGGCGGCCAAAGTGAGGTTTTCTTAGTCCGCAATGCGGTGAGAATCGCAGAGCGCAAAAAGCACCTTGACAAGCTTATGGAATTGTCCGGCCAAGGATTCAATGAAGTCAGAGCGCGGCAATTCACTGAAGCCACGCTAGGTTACGGGCGCGCAGAACAGCCGCCCGAACTTGGGGCATTGAAAATTTACAACCCGCGAGCGGCAGGAGCAAACGCCGAGCAACAAGCGCTTGACCGGCTGCGGATTGAAATCATGGTTCTTGATCAGAATAGGAGCGGGCTGCCAAGACTATTGGATTCGAACGAATCTGAACGATGGATCGTAACGGAGTACTACCCAGGCGGGACGATAGAAGACCACCCACTCAAGTACAAGGGGAATGCCATCTCTGCCCTAACGGCTGTCCGTCCGCTTGTCGAAACGGTAGCGGCACTCCACAAAGACAACATTTTCCACCGTGACATAAAGCCAGCGAATATTTTCATCGCAAATGACGGGAGTTTGATTCTCGGAGATTTTGGAATCGCTTTTCTACCAAACCTTCCGGAACGTATAACGCTTTTGAAAGAGAGCGTTGGTCCGCGCGATTACATTCCGCCCTGGGCAGAAACCGAAGAGCGGCTAGAAAAGGTGGGCGGCAACTTTGATGTCTACATGTTGGGAAAGCTGCTCTGGTGTATGGTTGCGGGGCGCCTCAAACTGACTCGCGAATGGTTCAACCGACCGGATTTTGATTTGACAGTAAGATTCCAGAACAACCCGCGGATGAACATGATAAATGCCATTCTTGAAAAATGCATTCACGAAACTCCTAACAAATGCCTCCCAAGTGCCGGGGAGCTGCTGCCCTGGGTTGACGCACACTTGAGCGTGATGCGACGAGGTGGTCAGATGCTTCGGGACGACGTTCCCAGACCCTGTCGCATATGTGGCCAAGGATTCTACAAAGTGTCGGGAGTGCTAGGTTTGCCAGTGTCCGTGACCGCGGGGCACCCTGGATCGTGGCGACACGAGGGGGTGCTTTACGCTAGATTTCTTAAGTGTGACTATTGCGGAAACATTGAATTATTTGAGACCAACTGACCATACCTGAACAGTGAGCTCTCTGGTTCGAGAAACAAGTCTGATATAGTCTTGCAAAGATGGAATCCCTGCGAAACTTTCTGAAGTCAGTTTGGGGTTATTCGCGGATAGTCGCTGAGATCTGGACTGGCAAATTCCCTCCCTCTCATCCACGCGAACACCACTTAATCGAGAAGTTGCTCATGACACCTCTAGTATTGAGCAGGATTCTCTCCCTGGGCAACGCAAAGGCTCTCTTTGGCAAAAGAGGCGGCCATATTTTCATGGACCTTTACGTGCTTTTGTCTGGAGGTTTCCTAAGCTACATTCTATTTGCCCCAAGTCATCTCGGACTTTTCGGTGTAACTGTCTGCGTGTACCGGATCGCGGACATTATCCTCTATCGTCTATATTTCATGCTTGTTAAGAGCCAAGTTGAACTCTGGAGCAGCGACGTACTTAGGCGCAGCCTATTGATCGTAGTTCTGAATTTTTGCGAAACCGTCATTGGATACGCCGTGCTTTACCTGACGGTTGGGCGGATCGTCGGGACCACTCCTGTGACGCAGCTCTCGTTCACGCCTACGGACGCCCTCTACTTCAGTACGGTGACCGCCATAACGCTTGGCTATGGTGACTATGTTCCGGGTGATGGCTTTACGCGAGTTCTTGTGGTTACACAGTTATGCGGTAGCGTTCTATTCTTGATTTTCTTAATTCCGGCATTAGTCTCCCTATTTTCTGACCAGAAGCCCCAGAAGTCCTAACGTGGGTGGTCGCGGGTGCACCATACGCCGTTTTGGTGTGTGCGAGGCACTCGGTCCCATCTTGAAACGCGCTTCGCTATCCTCCAGCAAACAAACCACTTAAAATAACTATTGACAAATTGTACCAATATGCTATAATGGGTTCGTTAGGTCGGCAAGATTCTCCCCGCCCTTCCTGCCATGCCCGCCCGCCACGCGATCCTTCTAACTGAGCATACGGCGAAGCATGCTCATCCTGAGCGAGCATCGCGAGCCGAAGGATCTCTCCTCGCTGCTTCCCTTCCGATTCCAGTCCGATTCACTCAGTTACTCTCTGGCCGACAGCCCGCCTCCATAAGTCCTTTAGCTGCAACACTTATGGATCTCCCCGCAAGTGTTGCAAACAAAAGACTTACGGCAGAGCTAAATCCTTTAGATGCAACACTTACAAAAAACCGAGGGGTGGGGGTGTTCTTCCCATTCTGGAACTCATCCCCCGCTTGGCGTCAACCTTTCTTTTCAATCACTTACGCATTGCACATTTTACAACCCTTTTGTTTTCACATTCATGCATGTAATGGGGGGGGTCCCCCCTGGCGCTTCTATTTTCCCAACGCCCACTCGCAGGGAAGCCGAGGAATCTCGCCCGTCCGCATCCTCCCATCGTTACTTCCTTACATCTTTGCTTCATTACTTCCTTCTTCCATTACAATCGCTGCGCTTCCATCCGGGGGAGAAATGAGTTTCCGCCAGCGTTTCGACGAAATCCGAACCGGCTTCGAGCGCCCCTTCTGGGTCGCCAACATCACGGAGCTCTTCGAGCGTCTCTCGTATTACGCCGTGTTTGCTTCTTTGGCCCGCTACCTTCACGAAGTCCTCAACTTTCCGACGGAGCGCGCCACGAATTTGACCGGGCTCTTTGGCGGCCTGGTATGGTTCCTGGCGATCTTCGGCGGCGCGATCGCCGACCGCCTCGGATTCCGCCGCGCCCTCTCTCTGGCTTATCTGATCCTCGCAGGCTCGTACTTCTTGCTTGGTTCGATCGGTTCTTCGTGGCTTGCGCCGGTGCGAAGCTTTTTGCCACTGGTAGTTCTGGCGACGATTCTTCTCGTTCTGCCGCCCTTGGGGGTCGCACTGGTGAAGCCCTGCGTGGTCGGCACAACCGCGCGGGCCTCCCAGGAGAATGTCCGCTCCATCGGTTACTCTATCTACTACACTTTGGTGAACATCGGCGGCGCGATCGGACCCTGGCTGGCCGGATTAATCAACGAACATCTGCCGACTACCATCGTGTTCCGGATGGCGGCGCTGAGCGTCTTCCTGATGTTTTTCGTCGTGCTCGTGTTCTTCAAGGAACCGCGGCGCTCCGGAGAAACAAATACCGCGAGCATCGCCGAGACGCTGGACAATTTCGTCAAGGTGCTGGGCAATCCCAAATTCATGGCATTTTTGCTGATTTTTTCCGGCTACTGGATCGTCTACTGGCAGGAATTCATTTCCCTGCCGCTCTACGTTCACGATTACATCAATCCCGCAACCGACACGGACCGCATGCTTTCGACGGGGCCGCTGGTGGTGATTGCGCTCACCGTGGCTATGAGCGTGGCCACAAAGAAAATGGCGCCTTTCAGCGCGGTGATCCTTGGCACAGTCATTTCCATGGCCGCGTTTGCGATTCTGGCGATTCACTCCAGCGTGATCGCCGTCTATGTCACGCTGGTGGTTGTCGCGCTAGGCGAGATAATTCAGGCGCCACGCTACTACGATTACATCTCGCGCCTCGCCCCTGCCGGCCAGCAGGGCACCTACATGGGCTTCGCGTTCCTGCCCATCGGCATCGGCTCGCTGATCGGCGGATGGTTTGGTGGCCGCATCATGCACCAGTTCGGCGAAGTGGCGCACCAGCCTCAGCGCGTCTGGTGGGTTATTTCCGGCGTGGGAATCCTAACGGCTCTGCTGCTCTGGATTTACGACCGCATCGTCAAACCATCGGCGCAGGAGGCATCGTCATGAATTCGATTTGCGTTAGTGAAGGGAGGTTGGTCTTCCGGACTGGGAGCTGATGATGACTGATTACTTGGCTTCAATTCACCATGCGGCGGATGGAAGCGAGAGCATGGCGCGCCACCGAATAGCGCGGCTCGATTTCCAGCGCTTCTTGGAAGCAGCGCATGGCGTGGCTGTACATTTCTTTTCCCAGATACGCGCGCCCCAGGTTGTAGTGCGGGAAATGTCGCGGCTCGTAGCGGCGCGCTTCCGTGGCGCGTTCCAGCCAGGGAATCGCTTCCTCGAAACGGCCCAGCTCGATCAGGTACGCGCCAATGTCGTTGTAAGGATTGCCGAACTCCGGGTCGATCTCGATCGCGCGCCTGCACTCGGCAATGGCTTCTTCAATGCGCCCCTGGAAATGATACGTCCAGCCGAGAAACGTGTGCGCTTCGGCCGTCGGATGCAGTTCGAGCGACGATTGATACAGCTCCACGGCGCGATCGTAGTCGCCTTCCATTTGGGCCTGATATGCGTCTTGCAGGACTTCCCATGCCCGCGTGAGGGTCTCCATGCTCATGGACCATAGTTAGCACACGGTTTTGCAAGGGTCAAAAGTACGAAAGTTCCGAAAGTGCAGGAGAGGAACCTGTACCTTGTGACGGGGTGGGGCTGGAAATTCTGGCCGCAATTGGAGAAAATAGCTGGGTTCGAGCGTGGCTTCATCTTTGGCGATAACGACCTTTTAGAAGAGGGGGCATCGTGAAGCGGAATTATCTGGTTCTTGGGATCGCAACTCTAGCGGTGGCCGGAGCGCTTCTGGCGCAGGATCCACCGGCAAAAACGACTCCGAAAAAAGCGGCGAGTCACGGCGCCGCGGGCTCCGCAGCGCGGGGCAAGGCAGTGTTTGAAACGAAATGCGCCATGTGCCATTTCGCGGACAGCGACGCGAAGAAAATCGGACCCGGGCTCAAAGGCATTTCCAAGCGCGGAACGTTCACCGTGAACGGCGCCAAAGTCACGACGGAATCCCTGACCACGTGGATCGAAAACGGCGACTCCCAGATGCCCGGCATGAAAGAAACGCTGGAGCCCGCGCAAATCAAAGACGTCGTCGCTTACGTCAAGACGCTTTGACTTTTTTCGCGGATGCCGTTCCGCCGCCGTTTTTGTTCTGAATTTTCCGTCTTCTATTTTTGTCGTTCGTTTTCCGGGGATAGTTCTTGGCCGTGAGTTTCCGCTGATGGATTCTTCAGCTGCGAATATTTATTTTTTCACTGAATTCTGCCCACTGAAACCGGAGCACTGCAAAGAGAAAAGCCCCCGAAAGCCTGATCGCTCAAGCTGCCGGGGGCCCAAACTCAAATAAAACTGCGCCTACTTGAGGATGGCGTCTTTAAACGCCTTCGACGGACGCAGGCGAACTACGGTCTTCGCCTTGATCTTGATCGCCTCGCCGGTCTGTGGGTTGCGGCCCATGCGCGCCTTGCGGTGCGCTTTCACAACGCGGCCGATCCCCGGGATCACGAACTTGCCCGCCCCGCCCTTGGCTTCCCGCACGGCGAGCTTGAAAAGCTCGTCAAAGAAGAGAACGGCGGTTTTCTTCGGTGTGCCGACTTTCTCGGCGATGTGTCCCACAACCTTGGTCTTGCTCAGTGGCTTGGCTGCCATCTAGTATGCTTATCCTCCTGATTTTTCTTTCCACTCCGATTCGAATCGAAGCAGGCCGCGAGCTGACTACCCCTAATCATCAGCGAAAAACCCGGGCCGAAGGGGACTATAGCCAAGGCCATTGCAGAACGCAAGGACAAATCGCAAAAAAGCCCGCAAAAATGATGGTTTTTTTGGAAGCGTGTGGAAATCACCGCTAAAACAGCGGGTTACGAGCGATTCGACCCCGAATTAGCGGGCTTGAGGCTTGAATTGGCGGGCAATTCTCCCATTCGAAACCGGCCGAAGCCATCGCGGCGGAACACCGGCCGCGCCTACAGGGTCGCCAAGTCGGAGTAGAAGTGGGCGACGGCCTTGATGCCGCCGAAATAATTTTCGAGTGCAATGTGTTCATCGGGGGCGTGGGCATTTTCGTCAGGCAGGCCGAAGCCGATCAAAACGCACGGCACTTTGAAGGTGTCGTGCATTTGCGTTACGAAAGGGATGGACCCGCCTTCGCGAATGAAAACAGCTTTCTTGCCAAAGCCTTTCTCCAAGGCGGCTTGCGCTCTCTTGAAAATCGAATCGTGGTACGGAGCGACCCACGGTTTGCCGGTGCTCAAGACTTCGAACTTGCAATGGACCGTTTTCGGAAGAAGCTTTCGAATGTGCTTCTCGACAAGTTTGGCGATCTTGTGAGGATCCTGATTGGGCACGAGTCGCGTGGAGAATTTAGCAAAGGCCTTGGACGGAATGACGGTCTTGGCGCCTTCGCCCTGATAGCCGCCCCATATGCCGTTCAATTCGAATGTCGGGCGCGTCCAAAGCCGCTCGACGGTGGTGAAGCCCTTTTCGCCGAAATAGCCAGGTGCGCCGACAGCCTTCTCAAAATCTTTTTTCTTCCAGGGAAGGGCATTGAGAGATTTCCGTTCGGCTTTCGAAACCTTCGCGACCGAATCGTAGAAACCTGGCACGGTGACACGGAAATTCCTGTCGTGGAGTTTCGCGAACAGCTCCGCTAGGATCGTGAGCGGATTGGGAACAGCACCGCCATAAACGCCGGAATGCAGATCGCGCTCCGGTCCGGTCAATTCGATTTGATAGTAGTTCAAGCCCCGCAAACCGTAGGTAATGGAGGGAACGCCCTTGCCAAGCATGGAAGTATCGGAGACCACGAGAGCGCCGGCCTTGAGCTTTTCCTTGTTATGCTGAACAAAATCCCAGAGGCTGACACTGCCAACTTCCTCTTCGCCTTCGATCAAAACTTTCACGTTAATAGGAAGCTTGCCGTTTACTTTCTGGAGAGATTCGAACGCTTTCAGATGGATGTGGACCTGGCCTTTATCGTCGGCGGTACCGCGTCCAAAAAGGTTACCGTTGCGGACGGTAGGCTCGAAGGCCGGAGAGGTCCAAAGATCGAGCGGCTCGGCGGGCTGCACGTCATAGTGGCCATAAAAGAGGATCGTGGGCTTGCCCGGAGCTTCCAAGGATTCGGCATAGACGAGCGGGTGCAGATTTGTCGGAATGATTTCAACGGTCTTAAATCCTGCGGCCCGGAGGTGGTCTGCGACCCAGCGCGCACCGCGCTCGATATCGGACTTGTGTTCACTCTTGGCGCTGACACTGGGAATGCGCAGAAATTCACAGAGCTCCGTCAGATGCTGGTCGCGCTGACCATCGATAAACTCAGCAAGATTCATAAGAGGCCCTCAGGGGACATGAGTCCATTCGAATATGAATACGTAAAACTTGATGCGAATGTTTGCGGCAGCGGAATAAATACGGAGTCGCGAAAGACCTGCCGTGGCCGCGCTGCTATTTTAGGGCCGCTACAGGTTTGCGCACAAGCAGGAGGGTTTCTGGCACCAGGTCATTTTTTGAGATGCCTACGCTACGGCCATGCGGAGCAAGCAATGATAACTTCCCACAACGGGACTTGATCCGTGTCGTGGGGGGCTCCGTCCTAGCCATAACTTCAGAGTTGCCCGTCGTTCGGTCGGGAAAATCGCAACACGTGGACCATCGCGGCGCTCTACAAGTGCCGCTGGGTGAATCCAGTTCGTATCGCTTGCTCTAATCGATCTCAGTTATCATCGACAAATTGAGGCGATACATGGGGCTCTCACTGTTGGGATCAAGCGCCAGCGATGGGAGGAAGCTGGTTGACGTTGAACGGAACTCTCCTGAGAGTGGCTATATGAATAGTCTCGTGAGTGGTTATTGTGTTACTGCGAATGGATTCCTCCGGGGCAAATGTTCTGGGCGATAACGACCACGATTGCGTTTGCGCTCGCGGCCATCGCTCTACTTTCCGGACGTTCGGCCCTTCTAGCGTCTCGCTTACTTACAGCGATGCTCATCGGCTTCGGGCTGCTGGTATGGCTGCCCGCGCCATTCGCCGATCCACATAAAATGATCAATTGGGCCGGCAACGCGCAGAATTTGGCGATAACCGGAGCGGCGTGGATTGTCGCCGATTTTCTCAGCCAAAAGCACTCCACCTCGATGGGCACTTGAAACCTTACCTCAATGCACTCAATGTGTTTAGCTTTGAGCGCTCTCAGCTCAGAAGGAAAATGCTGATAAGGCCAATTCCGAGTGGATTGTCGGCCAACCGGAAGTAATGTCGCGATCGGGTCTGCTGGGATTACTTCCGGCTTCCCCCGTCACTCGGGCGGGGCGTCTTCGGAACGAGGGTGCGGCGAAATCCGTCCGCAGGAATGGCGCTAGTGAGCTTGCTTAACTCGCCGTCCTCGGCTCTGATCCGCTGCGCGAATCCCTTTGACACTCGAACGCACCCTGCTTGGGGCCGCTGGTGCTTCGAGTCGTGACTTGGCTACAATTCAATCCCACATGGCCGACGCGTCGAACACAAGCGCGCTTCTCTTGGCTCAAGCCGTGGCATCTTTTTCGCGCTCGGAGCTGCGCTGGGAGTTCGCCAACATGGCGGCTGCCGTCGCTCTTTTGTCTATCGCTCTCGCCGCAATCGCTCTTTTCTTCTTTCGCCGCAGGACGCGCGACCTGACGCTGATTTACTTTAGCCTGTTCTGCATTCTCTATGCCGTCAGGCTGTTGGCACTTCGCGCATCCTTCCGCTCTCTGTTCGATGAGTCGCAAATGTTTTGGAACTACGTCAATTGGGTCATCACGTGCACCATCATTCTTCCCTCCGGCCTCTTCTTTTACCAAGTCGCGGACGAACACCTGAGAAATTTCCTCCGCTGGCTGCTGGCCGCACAAACGGTCTTCGCGATTTATGGAATCCTCGCCGCCGCGTTCAGAGTCAGTCTGGCCAAGCTCTTTCTCACGAACAACATCATGGTGTTCGGCACGTTCATCGCCAGCGCGCTGTTCCTAGTCACCAGTAAATGGCGCCCGGGGCCGCATCAGCGCTTAAGCCACGAGTTCCGCGTCTTTATCGCCGGCTTTCTGGTTTGGATGCTGCTCGTCGTACACGCAAATCTCTTGGGCCTTAAGATCCTGACCGGGCACAACGTGGAGTTTGTTGGTTTCCTGGTTTTCGTCGCCTGCCTCGGATACGTGTCCGCGTACCGTACCTTCGCGAATGAAGAACGACTCTTCGCCATCAACAAAGAGTTGGAAATCGCGCGCCGAATTCAGTCCTCCACGCTTCCGCAAAGCGTCCCCACGCTTGCAGGACTCGAAATTGCCGCGCGCTACGTGCCCATGAGCGCCGTCGCCGGGGATTTCTACGATTTCCTTAGCGTCGATGAAGAGCGCGTGGGCATTCTGGTCGCCGATGTCACCGGACACGGCGTGCCCGCCGCGCTGATCGCCGCCATGCTCAAGGTCGCTTTCGCGGGCCAAGCGGCTCATGCCCACGACCCCGCGCGCGTTCTCACCGGCTTGAACCGTGCGCTCTGCGGCAAGTTCGATGCGCACTACGTCACCGCCGCTTATCTCTTTGTGGATTTGGAGAAGAGCTTGCTGCACTACTCCGCTGCAGGCCACCCACCGCTCATGCTGGCCTCGGGCACCGCAGGTAACGTCCGGGAGATTGAAGAGAACGGCCTGATGCTGGGTATGTTTCCCGAAGCAGCCTACTCTTCTGTGGAAATCCGCGTTGGCCCCGGAGATCGCTGTCTGCTCTACACGGACGGCATCCTCGAAGCCAAGAACGCCGCGCAGGAAGAATTCGGCAAGTCACGCTGCCAGGAATTTCTGGAAACGCAGCGCGATATTCCTGCCGCTCTTTTCGCAAACGCCCTTCTCGAAAACATCGCTGGTTTTTCCGGCTACAACTCCGCCCGCGCGCAGGAGGACGACATTACCCTCCTGGTCCTCGACTTTCAAAAGGAGACTGCGTGAGCCATCCGCCCAACGCAACGGCGCTGGCGAGCCCGATAAGCTCACCGGAATTGTCCCGCGTCATAGTCCTTCTCGCGTTCTCCATCTTTCTCAACCATCACAGCTCATCTCGCTGTTGCCTTGGCCGGAGCAAACGGCGGCTCCCGTCATCTGATTACTTCATATCAAAGCCGTGAGGACGCGCCGGTCCCGTGGGGAAAGCGGTGTTGAAATCCACATCAAAACGCGGATCCAGTTGCAGGTGATCTTTGAACACCTTGATTACGTGAACGTGATGGTCGCCTTCAAAGTGGATCTTCCCGAAGTCGTCCTCATTGAGGAAGTAATCGGTGACGACCAAGCGCTTGTCGTCGTGGGTCAGCATGATGTTGTGCGGGCCGGTGTTCACGCCCAGGTTGACGATTCCTGCCTGGAAAGGATGCTCGGGGTCGCTTACATCAAGCATCCCCACCTGCCCGGCCTGGAATGATCCGAAGAACAAGCGGTCGCCGCTTTGCGGCATGGCCAGCAACTGGGTCATGCCCCCGCGGACGGGAACTTCAAAATGCGGAACAATGGTCTCGCAGTCGAATACCACCTTGGATGTGCCGGCCTTTGTATCTATCAGGTACACCAGACCGTCAAACATGCCGGCAGTGAAGGCGCGTGCCTGCGGATCGCCGGGGATCAGCTTGGCGTCCATGGTGCCGAGCGCCGTGGGAATCTGGACGGTGCGGACGATCTTCCGCGCTTGGAAGTCCCACACGCGAATGGCTCCGCGCAGCACCGGGTCGCCCGGGACAACGTTCAGCGTGCTCGCCGGCAGGATGAAATCAGAAGTCACCATCAGGTTGAGCTCGGGACGTGCGGAGATGCCGTGCGGGTTGAATCCATCCTGCGGAGGATTGTCCGGCCACTCCTTGATCAAGTGCAGGCCGGCATCGAACTCGGCCAGACGTCCGGGCGCCCCGCCGCTGGCCGATCCCATCTGCGTGACCAGGAAGCCGCCGGCTTCCAGGGGCAGGAAATCGTCAGTGATACTGGACTGTGGCGCGCCGGTGGAGAAGAGAAATCTCGGGTGGCGCGCGTCTGACACGTCAAAGAAGAAGATACCATTCTGGCCGCGCAACAAGCTGAGGAGGCCGCCGCAGGCCAGGATGTTGTGGTCGGCGGAGAGATGGCAGTGGTGCGCCTCATTGCCTACATTGCCCGGAGGCGGAACGGGAGCGGTTCCGATTACTTTTCCGTAGTCGTCGGAATCTTCGTCAAAGTTAATGACCGCAAGAAAGTCCGGGGCCACGCGGGCCTGGTCGCCTGCCCAGACATAGAGAGTCTTGGCCGGCTCGTGCCAGCCGTAATGCGACGTGTTCCGGGCTTTCCCATCCTGGCCCAGTGCCTGAAACGCGACCAGAAGAACTAAACCAAAACCAAGAACAGCAATTCTGAATTTCGACATCGTTTTCTCCTCGCAAGAAGGCGAATTCTCATTGAGAACTGTGGTGCCTTTTGGGCCGCATCCCAAGGATCTTCGGCGCTCTTGCACGCAGAACCCGGAGATCTCGTTCTGTGTGCGTCATTTTGCCCGCCTAGTCTTCCGGCCTCATCCCTTCAACGCTCGGATCCTCTCCCCTAGGGTGGTCGTGCTGGATCTGCCCAGTCTTTCTTCCGTGCGAGGGCAGTGCTACGTGGGCCAGCACAAACTCGGCAACCTTCGCGCCGGTGGTTGCTCCATCGTCTAGAGAAAACCGGAAATGGATGCCGCCATAAATGCGCGAGAGCTTGGCTTCCTCCAGGGCTGACGAGAAGCTCGTATAGGTCCGTAGGGTTCCGGGTAGGCCGACCGATTCGAGGGAAAAACTGGTGCTGTCGCCAAAGAAATCGGCCAGCACACCCACCCCCCCGGCGCTGAAGATGGCATGGGCGGACACGTACTCTGGATGCGGGGGAGTCGCCAGCAACGGAGTCCAGGCTGGATCAGCGGCCGTGTCAGGATTGCCGTCAGCGTCCGCCAGTACAATGGCGGTAATGGGACGCCAATTGTGATCGATGAAGAACAACTTGGAGTCCCAGCCCGCGATGGTGGAGTCGGCCATAGCCAGGTTCATTACCGCAAAGAGCCGGGCGGTCACGTTGAGCGGCAACTCCCGCTCAAGGACCAGCGCGTTGCACACGCGGTTCCAAGATACCAAGACATTTCCCGCCCAGTATCGGGCGATCAATGTTTGCTCGTCGATGCGCGATGAGCCGGTGGCGCGTCCGAGCGTTTTGACCTCATTGAAGGCGTCTGTATATCGCTCGCTTGTTAACGCCAGCGGTCCTGCGGGACGAAATTGTGAAGGAGAGTCCATGACGTAAGGAGCCATTGTCGCAACCTGAGGATTCGCCATGGGCAGGAACTGGGGGGGCGTAGGCCGCCATTGCCCGGGAGCCAGCCCGCCGGTGACTGGCGGGAGCACGCGTCTAAAGCCATCGGTACTCCGCCAAGTCAATATGTCATTGGCAACCAGCTCTCCCCAATCTAAGCCGCGAGTTATGTTCATTCCGTCCACGGAGTCATCATCGGCATCATCGGCCAGGGAAGCCATGGATGCCGCTCGTTCCGCATCGAAGGTGGATTTTTGGGATGGAAAGAGACTTACCAGGACCACATAGGCTGCCTGAATTGCTGCGGCACGCCTGGACGCGCCCTCTGGGCCATCCAGGTCAACGTGATAGGGAGTGTAGAGCGGTTTGATTCCATTGACCGCATCAAAGATCGCGGCGTGCATCAGCACGTATACTCGCGCGGTGCCTAGTGAGCTCCCCACCAAGCTACTGTTAAGAATGGCCTTCTCAGCATTCTTGTTCCAATCTGTTACTACGTCGGCGCGAGCCGGGCAGTGCAGGAAAAGAAGAGCAAGCGTTGCCACCAGTGTGGCGCGGCTACAAATTCGCATACAGAGTTCTGCAAGAACGTTCGTCATAAACCGTCTCCTTCAGCTTGGTTTGGCTGGCATCACGATCGTCAGCGCTGGCGTCTCCAAGAAACTCATCTTGTGAACGCTGCGCAACGCTCGCGACTTTGCGCCCTGAGTGCGGGGCATGTCCATAGTCGGCGGATTGGATATTTCTTACACGGCAAGTCCTTTGACGGCCGAGGCTTGCGACCAGACATTACTTGCACTTTTCACCTCTTCAGTTGGGGTAAACTTTCCTGCACAAAGAGGAAGGAGGTAGAAGTGCGTTCACCCGCCGCAGCCCGCATGTTGCGTTTTGGCGCTTTCGAGGCCGACTTGCACGCTCGGGAGCTGCGCAAGCAGGGGATGCAGATCAAACTCCAGGAGCAGCCGTTTCAGATCCTCGCTTTTCTGCTCGAACATCCCGGTGAGATCGTCACCCGCGAGCAGCTCCGGCAAAAACTTTGGCCGGCGGACACCTTCGTGGATGTCGATAACAGCGTCAATGCTGCCATCAATCGCCTGCGAGAGGCCCTGGGCGATTCCGCCGAGAGTCCCCGGTTCGTGGAAACTCTGCCCCGTCGCGGATACCGGTTCGTGGCCCCGGTCACGGAGATCAAGGGCCCGGAACGCGATTCCGCTCCTGAGAATGCGAACGCAGTGATCCCGGCGCGGCCGGAAGAGGTCCCTGCCATCGGCAACTTAAGAGGCAGCCGAACAATAGCGAAGCTGTCGCTTGCCGTGGCGTTGGTTGTGATCCTGGTGGTTGCGTCGGTTTGGGCTTGGGAGAAGTGGCGGGCGCGACTATCCCTTCAGAATTCTCCACACTTCACGTCGCTTGTCGTTCTGCCGCTGACGAACTTGTCGGGCGACCCGTCGCAAGATTACTTCGCGGACGGAATGACGGATGAACTTACGACCGATCTGGCCAGGATCAGCAGCCTGAGGGTAATTTCAGAGACATCGGCCATGCGTTATCGCGGCACGCACTCGCCTTTACGGCAAATTGCTCAGGAACTCGATGTCGACGCGGTGATCGAAGGCTCGGTTGTGCGCTCCGGGGACCAGGTGCGGATTACCGCGCAGCTGATCGACGTGAAAAATGACCGGCATTTATGGGCCCAGAGTTACGACCGCCATGGGATCGACGTGCTCGGACTGCAGCGCGACGTCGCCCGGGCAATAGCCAATCAGGTCCACTTGAAGCTCACACCGGCCGAGGCGAGCCGTCTGGAAACTCTACCAACCCACGACCAACAAGCCTACGACGCCTACTTACACGCGAAGTACCATATCCACTCGGCACTCGCTGTCGAGGCCGATGCGAATGCAGCCATCGCGGAAGCTGAGCAAGCAGTCATACTCGATCCCGATTTTGCGGAGGCTTACGTGGTCATCGCCCAAGGCTGCTTTGCCAAGATTTTCGACTGGGCAGGCGGAAAGGAACATGACGAGAAAGCATTTGTTGCCTTGAGCAGAGCGATCGCCCTCAATCCCGCTCTGGCGGAGGCCTATGCCGCTCGCGGCAGTTTGTACTACACCCGGCTGCACAACTTTGATGTCGTCAGCGCGGTGGCGGACTATCGCCGAGCTATCTCCCTGAATCCGAACCTCGCCGAAGCGCACCACAATCTCGGCGCCGAGCTGACGCACGTCGGTTTACATGACCAGGCCATCGAAGAATTTCGAACGACACTGCGATTCGATCCTCAGAATGATGGTGCGAAATACCGGCTGGGCCGTGCGCTCTGGCAGTCGCAACGATTTGCAGAGGCGCTCCAGAACTACGATCGTTATGACATTGTAAGCTTCGAGAAGGCTTTGACATTGGCCTACCTCGGGCGTCGGCAGCAGGCTTGGGAAACCATTGAAGGCGTGGCGCAACAACTTGGTCGGGCGAGGCGCGGGGGTTTCCTAGGCGACCCTGAAGATGTTGCGGCGGTACGGGCGTTTCTCTATGCCACGGAAGCCAAGCCGCAGAAGGCCGAGCGCGAGATCCAAGTTGCAGCCCGCCTCGGAAAGGACAACGACCATTTTCATCACGCGGCTTTCATTCTGGCCGCGGCCTGCGCCGAGATGGGTAAACCACACGAGGCGGTCACCTGGCTCAGGCGCGTGGCTGAAACCGGCATGCCCAACTATCCGCTTTCTCGCGACAATCCCAGCATGAGCAGGCTGCATGGCAACCCTGAGTACGAGCAATTCATGGCTCAGCTCAAGCTGCGCTGGGACCAGCTGGCCGCCAGCCTCTGACCGCTCATTCTGTTTTGAAATGTGAACGTCCCTGAACATTCCCGACAGCTGGTCGGCAACACGGAAATGACCTTGAAAGTGATGCAATTCACCCGGATGTTATTCCCTGGCTTGTGTATGAACGAAGCATCCGGTAGGTTTTCCGAGGACTTGCCCGAATCCACTCTGGGCGGCCTCTGCACTAGAAGTCGCTAGGGAACTGGGAGATAAACCATGCGCGCCCTATTTGTAATTTTTCTTGCGATCTCCAGCCCCGTGTTCGGAGCAGATGCTGACGGCCTCATCGGTACCTGGAAGCTCGTCTCATGGCAGGTGATTGTCGAAAACGAACCTCCGCAAAACGTTTTTGGATCACACCCAAAGGGCTTCTTGATCCTGACGCGCGAGGGGCGCAGCTTCGTGCTGACGACCGCCGAGAACCGCAGGAAAGGGATGGGCGACGCCGAACGGGCTGCGCTGCACAAGTCGATGCTTTCCTATAGCGGCAAGTACCGCGTCGAGGGCAATGACCTCATCACGGTTGTCGATGTCTCTTGGAATGAAGAGTGGAATGGCACCGAGCAGAGGCGCCATTTTAGGATCGAAGGCGACAAGCTCATCATCGAATCGGCCCCGGCGCCAAGTATACTTTTCCAAGGTAAAACCGATTTCCGCAGAATCGTTTGGGAACGAGAGCAATAGTCAGGGGGCCGGTCTCGTATAAGGTTAGTTCCTGGGCATCTGAGCGCGCGTCGCGGCCGTCATGCACAGATAGTTCCGATAGGAGCAAAGATCAGCGAGCAGATCCTTCGATTCCGAAAGAATCGCCGCCTTCTCCGTCTCGCCCACGAGCAGGATGATGACGTCGTCCCGACCCGGGCTCATTCTCAACATAAACGGATAGAGACTAAAAGGCTTGCCGCCTATGTCCGCGTCCGTGACGCTCGGGGCATAAAACAGATAGTGAGGCATGTTCATGGTCACGGGCCCTGGCCTGACCGTGACGCCGGTCCGAGAGTTGCGGCTGCGGAACACCTGTCCGAAGGGACAGATTGACGGTATCGCGGGGCAGGTCGAAGATGGGGCCATGAGCGAAGTGACTGCAGCCTCACCCCGGCGAAGTTCGAGAGTCTTTCATAAGATGCGCGTACAAGCGCAGGGCCGCGCGCACAACCGAAAGAAATTCATGGAGACATGTGAGACCGTGGTGGTGAACGCCCACGGCGGGTTGCTGCTGCTGAAGCATGAGGTGGACGACGGGGAAATGCTGGTGATTACCAACCCGGAGACGCAAGAAGAACTGGAATGCCGCATCGTCTACCTGGGTGATCTTGGGGCCAGGGGACAGCGCGTGGGGATCGAATTTTTAACGCCTGCGCCGCGGTTCTGGGGAGTGGAATTCAAGAGCGAGTCCGTGATTCAGTAGAGTCAAATCCCACGCGTGCATTCGTACAGTTTTGCATCAAAAGAATTGCGCCGCGGCCGCTGCAGTTGAACGCGCGACGGTGAAATCCGGCCCGGATTATTGTGATGGATTGAGAGGCGCGCGCTGAGGCGAAAGTTTTGCCGAGACCGCTGATCCGCGTTTCGAAAGCCAGCCGGCAAATCTCCAAAGAAGAAGAATTCCTACCAGCGCTCCGTAAAAAAGCGGCTTGCGCACGTCGGATTTAACCAGCCAGTAGTAGTGAATGACGCCGCAGACAGCAGCAAAATAGATAGAACGATGGAGCATTTGCCAGCGCTTGCCGCCGAGACGCCGAATCCAGCCCGCCGTGGAAGTAATCGCCAGCGGAATCAACAGGACAAAAGCAGTGAAGCCCACGGTGATGAAGGGGCGCTTGGCGACGTCTTTCCACATCCCAGCAAGATCAAAGGACTGGTCCGGCCCGAGATAGGTGAGAAAGTGCAGGGAAACGTAGAAAAAAGCGAACAGCCCGAGCATGCGACGGAAGCGGATGAGGTCCGGGAGCTTGAAGAGCTTGCGGAATGGCGTAATGCAAAGGGTGAAGACGAGAAAGCGAAGCGTCCAATCGCCGGTGGCGTGCTGCAAGAATTCAACGGGATTCGCGCCGAGATCGCTCTTGATGATGCGCCAGACCAGATCGCCGAAGGGGATCAGGCATACAAGAAAGACTGCGACTTTGGTCCATTTGCTGATGAGGATTGCGCGCACGCGGAATGTCCACCTTAATGGTATTTCTTCAGATCCATTCCGTTGTACATGCTGGCGACCTGATCGCCGTAGCCGTTGAACATGAGGGTGTTGTGCGTGAAGATTTCGCCGAGGCGGCGCTCCTTGGCCTGGCTCCAGCGCGGATGGTCGACATTCGGATTGACGTTGGAGTAGAAGCCGTATTCCTGGGAAGAGTAGCGATTCCAGGTGGTAGGCGGCTCTTTTTCCTGGAAACGGATTTTCACCAGGGACTTGATGCTCTTATAGCCGTATTTCCAGGGAATGATCATTCGAACAGGCGCGCCGTCCTGAGGAGGAAGCGCCGCGCCGTACATGCCGACGCAGAGAAGCGCGAGGGGGTTGATGGCTTCGTCGAGGCGAAGACCTTCGACGTAGGGAAAATCGATGCCGCCGTACTTCGCCTGGGGCATTTGGCGCGGGTCGTAGAAAGTTTCGAAGGCGACGTAACGAGCCTTTGGCGTGGGCTCGACCAGCTTTGCGAGTACGTTGAAAGAGAAACCGATCCACGGCACAACAATGGACCAGCGCTCCACGCAACGATGGCGGTAGATGCGTTCCTCGAGCGGCGCGAGTTTCAGGATTTCGTCCATGGTGAACTTGCGGGGCTTGCTGACATCGCCTTCGACGGAGACGGTCCACGGTGAAGTCTTGAAATTTTGAGCATTTTTCGCCGGGTCTGCTTTGTCCGTGCCGAATTCGTAAAAATTATTGTAGTGGGAAACGTCGTTCAACGTGTTTTGTTTTTCCGAGGTGCTGAAGGGGCTTTTTATGAGGCCGGTGAACTGCGTGGCGGCAAAGGCAGATTGCGGCGACGAGGCCAGATCAAAAAAACCTTTTCCGGCCACGGCCGTCGCGCCAACTATGCCCATCGCTCGGAGGAATTTGCGGCGGTCCAGGTAGACGGACTTGGGCGTGACGTCGGCATAGCTCAAATCCGGGGCTTTTCGCATAAACATCTCGTTCGTCTCGATCTCCTGGGGCGATTTCGCTCCACTATCATTTTACGTACATTTCTCTAACTTGGATGCTGGAACTTGGCTTACAGACCTTTTTTCCATTCCTGCCGGGACCGACCCGTGTCCCTCTGTCTGAATGAGAGTTGTCTGGCGAAGATAAGTTACAGGACAATTTGTTGCAGGAGGGCAGTGGTCGCGCGCGGCTAACCGTGGAGGTTCCTCAGCACTTTTTGAGCTGCTTCGACGCCGTGGTATTGGGCCTCTTCGAAAATGGAGATACCGCTGAGGTCGGAATTGGCGAAAAGAATTCGGCCGTTGAGGCGGGAAAGGCGGCGACGCTCTTCGGAGAAGATCGCACCGACGGTGGGGCGGATCATGGCGTGGCCCATGCGCATGATGTCGATGCGGGAGACGCACTGGCGGATGTCGGAGTGAACGCGCTCGAGGTCGTGGAGAATAGCTTCTTTCCAGTATGCCCAATCTTTCTCGAGGAGAAGCTGGCGGTTTTGCGCGGGGGCGCCATCGGCGAGAGCCCAGTAAAACGTCCAGACGGTGCGGTCCACGTGCGTGCGGAGGCTCTGGTGCATGGCGTCGACGTAACCGAGCGTGGGGGAATCGAGGAAGACAGTGTCCCAGGAAGGTTCGGCGCCACGGGAATCGGGATAGCGATCGAGAGTGAGGTTGGCGGTGAGCCAGGGGGAATAGACGAAATCGTGGAGGCGGGGGAAATTTTCAAGAAGATATGAAGCAAGGAAAGTAGGGGCGGCGAAGATGACGAATTCGGATTGAAATTCTGTGTCGCCGGCAAAGACGCTAGCGCCACGACGCGTCTGCGTGATGCGGTAGACCATTTGATTCGTGCGAATGTTTCCGCCGATGCCCTCGAGGAGGCGGCGGGTGATCCACCCGTTGCCTTCGGGCCAGGTAAGCGGGCCTTTTTCTTCGGGCTCGCGTGAAGAAAAATAGTGAATGCCGGCCCAAGCGGAAGTGTCGCTAGCGAGTGCGCCGTAATCGTCACGGCAGGCGTAGTTCATGTACCAGTGGAGGAGGCGGGAGTCGAAACCTTGTTGACGGAGCCAATCGGAAAAGGAGAGGCGATCAAGATACTGAAATTTTGCAGAGAGGCCAAGTTCGAGTGGAATGGTGAAGGTTCCGCTCTTGCGAAATTCGCTGAAGAGATTCTCGAGGCGCTGAAACTGGTTACGGTCTTCTTGCCTAAGGCCGACAGCCGGTTCGACGCCCTCCTGCCAACGGCCGTAGAGAAAGAGCCGCTCCTGAGGTGAAAAAGCGAGATAGCGCTCTTCCCATTGGCCGTTCTTCAAGACGCCGAGATCCTCGAAGAGTTCGCGGACGTATACAGCCTTTGGCCCGGGGATAGGTACGTAATGCGCAGCCCAGGGGTACGCCGTGATTTCGTTCTGGCCCCAACGGGCGTTACCGCCGG
>WNFC01004540.1_pt1 | contig 20703 bp, 22 predicted proteins | sample 5400541 | NCBI WGS metagenome assembly WNFC01 (sample SAMN13153342, study PRJNA577476) | soil metagenome | isolation source: 120 cm saprolite under Douglas fir tree site 2 hole 2 replicate 1 | place: USA:California | collected 2015-04-18
GGACGGTTGGGTGATCCCGACCGGGCGGCGAGCTCGGCCCGGCTCGACCGGCGGCAAGCCCGCGGAGCTTTATCGAGCAGGGCGGATGTGGAAGTACGGCAGCCCGATCAGGCGCTCGCAGGCAACTGAAAGAGGGAAGGGGTAGCAATGAGAGCAGTTGTTTACGACAGCTACGGGCCTCCAGAGGTCCAGCGACTCGAAGAGGTCGAGCGGCCCGTCCCCAAGGAGCATGAGGTCCTCGTCAAGATCCACGCCACGACCGTCACCCGGACGGACTGCGGGCTTCGTGCTGGGAAACCGTTCATCAGCCGCTTCTTCACGGGCCTCCGCCGCCCGACGCAGCGGATCCTCGGCACCGAGCTCGCGGGAGAGGTCGCAGCGGTCGGCGCAGCCGTCAGCGAGTTCGCAGTCGGCGACCTCGTCTTCGGCTCCACCAGTGCGTTCAGGTTCGGGACACATGCAGAGTTCATCTGCTTGCCGGAGAGCGGCCCGCTGGCGCACAAGCCGGCCCGCATGAGCTTCGAGGAGGCCGCGGCGGTCAGCGACGGGGCGATCCTGGCCCTGATGGGCATGAGACCGGCAGGCGTGGGGAAGGGGAAGAAGATCCTCGTCTACGGCGCATCCGGATCCATCGGGACTGCGGGCGTTCAGCTGGCCAGGTATTTCGACGCCGACGTCACCGCGGTATGCAGCACGAAAAACCTCGATCTCGTCAGATCGCTTGGAGCCGACACAGTTATCGACTACACGAAGGAAGACTTCACGAAGAACGGCGAGACGTACGACATCATCCTGGACGCGGTCGGCATGCTCACCTTCAGCCGATGCAAAGGCTCCCTCAAGTCGGGAGGCATCTACGACCCAACCGACGGGCTCCAGAACATCATCCTGGCGCCCCTGACGTCGTGGATCGGAGGCAAGAGAGTGATCTTCCCGATACCTCCTCACTACACGAAGAAGGATGTGCTCTTCCTCAAGGAGCTCATCGAGGCCGGGCGATATCGGGCCGTCGTCGACCGGTGCTACCCGCTCGAGGACGTGGTCGAGGCGACCAGGTATGTGGAGACCAGACAGAAGACCGGGAACGTCGTCCTGACTATCAACGGAGGACCCCAATGAAAGCCGTTGTCTACGACAGGTACGGGCCGCCGGACGTCCTGCGATTGGAAGACGTGGAGCGACCGGTCCCCAAGGAGGACGAGGTGCTCGTCAAGATCCACGCCACCACGGTCAATCGGGCGGACGTGCACACTCGTGAAGCCAACCGGCGGAGCGGCCTGGCCGCATCGGTCCTCAGCCGATTGATCTCGGGCCTGAGGCGGCCGCGGCACCGGATCCTCGGCCGCGAATTTGCCGGAGAGGTCGTAGCAGTGGGCGCGGCAGTCAGCGAGTTCGCGGTCGGTGACCGTGTCTTCGGCCTTGGTGGGCTCACGTTCGGTGCACACGCAGAGTTCATGTGCATACGCGAGAACGCTCGAATCGCGCACATGCCGGCCGGTATGAGCTTCGAGGAGGCTGCGCCAATCTGCGACGGTGCGCTCAACGCACTCATGTGTCTGAAAGAGGCAGATGTCCGGAAGGGGCGCAGGATCCTCATCTACGGCGCGTCCGGGGCCATCGGCACCGCAGGGGTGCAGCTGGCCAGGTACTTCGGCGCCGACGTCACCGCGGTGTGCGGCACGAAGAACCTCGAGCTCGTCAAATCCCTTGGAGCGGACAGGGTGATCGACTACACGAAGGAAGACTTCACCAAGAACGGCCAAACGTATGACGTCATCTTCGACGCGGTCGGCAAGCGCTCATTCAAGCAGTGCCGCGACTCGCTGGAGCCAGGTGGCCTCTATCTGCCGACCGACGGGGCCGTGAACATTTTGCTGGCGCTCATGCCCTCGCGGAAGGGTGCCAAGCGGGTTGTGTTCCAGCTGCCACCTCGACAGCCGAAGAAGGACGTCGTCTTCCTCAAGGAGCTCATCGAGGCCGGGAAGTTCCGGCCGGTCATCGACCGGACCTACCCGTTGGAGGACGTGATCGAAGCGACCAGGTACGTCGAAACGGAGCAGAAGGTAGGGAACGTCGTCCTCACCATCATCGGGGGCGGAGCTCGATGAGAGCGATGGTCCGAAGCAGGTTCGGCTCCCCCGACGTTCTCGAGCTGAAGGACATCGACCGGCCGGTGGTCACCGATGACGATGTTCTGGTAAGAGTTCGCGCGACTTCCGTGAATGCGGGGGACTGGTACACCCTGACCGGAAGGCCCTTCCTCGGGCGCATGGCATTCGGACTCATGAAACCAAAGCTCGCAGTACTGGGCACTGACTTTGCAGGGACGGTTGAGTCGGCCGGCAGAAACGTAAAGCAGTTTCAGCCGGGAGATGAGGTGTTCGGCGGGACGAGCGAGGCCTACGCCGAGTACGTGTCCGTTCCAGCGGATGGGGCAGTCGTGCCGAAACCGGCGAACATCACCTTCGAGCAGGCGGGCGCCGTGGCTGTGGCGGCGCTCACAGCGCTGCAGGGTCTTCGCGACAAAGGTCACATTCAGGCCGGGCAGAAGGTCCTGATCAACGGTGCTTCGGGCGGCGTAGGCACATTTGCCGTGCAGATTGCCAAGTCGTTCGGAGCGGAAGTCACCGCCGTGTGCAGCACGAGGAACGTCGACATCGTCCGATCGCTCGGCGCCGATCACGTCGTCGACTACACCCACGACGACTTCACCCGGAGTGACCAGCGGTACGACCTGATGCTCGATATCGCCGGGAGCAGGTCGTGGTCAGAGTGCAAGCGGGTTCTCAACCCGCACGCGACCCTCGTCGTCGTCGGTGCGCCGAAGGGGAATCGCCTGCTCGGTCCTGTTAGTCACCTGGCCAACGTGGGCCTGGCGGCGATGCGCAGCACGCAGAAGGTCGTTTTCTTCATAGCGACGCTGAACAAGGCGGACCTGGTGGTCCTGCAAGAGCTCCTCGAGGCCGGAAAAGTGACGCCGTCCATCGACAGGCGCTACGAGTTGAGCGACGTCGCCGACGCTCTCCGGTATTTAGAAGAAGGACACGCCCGAGGGAAGATCGTCATCACCGTCTGAGGCGCCCGATCTTCAGAACCTGCGTAGGATCGGAATCCGAGGGGCGATCACGTAATTCAGCTGGATGAGCACGATCAACACGATGCTGACCCATGTCGAAAAAACGACGCAAAGGGCGGTGGCGGCGGCATATAGGCCCTGGGCGATGAGAATCCGCCCCCGGATCAAACGGACCACTTCACCCTCCTCCGCTTCCCGGAACAGGTGAGCCCGGAGCGCATATTCGAGGGCAGCCAGCAGCATTCCGCCGAGCAGAACGATGTTGAGCCAGTATTCGACAAGAGCGAGCCGAAGGCCCGGAAAATTGGCCAGCAGAGCCGTCGAAAACGGAACCAGCGTCACGGCGAAGAGAAAGGTGAGCTGCAGCCACACGTAGTGGCGGTTGCTGCGGGCCAGGTGGCTCAGCTGCGTACCCTGGCCGACCCAGAAAATGCCCAGCGTCATGAAGCTCATCGTGTAGACGAGGACGTGGGGACCGAGGTTGGTCAGATCGTTCCACAACTCGCTTTCGGTGGTACCGGCCGCGCGCACGGCAGGCACCGCCAGGCCGAGGACGAGGAGAGTCATGCCGACCGAAAAGATGCCATCCGAGATGCCGGCGAGCCGGTCGAGGCTGGTGCCGGCGAGCTGGTTATAGCTTCGACTGGCTCTCGGAGCCTGACCCATGCCGCTAAGGATGGCACTCGGTAGGCCAGATCGAAGCTGAAACCTTGTAACCCGATCCGGTAACCCCACTGAGGCTGTCGGCTGTTTTGGGGAGGTTGGCGATGCGGGCCATGAATTTCTTCAGGCAACGGTCGTTCGGAGTCACGATGGCAATTTCGGCGGCGGTTTTCCTGGTCGCCCAGGCGGCGCTGCCGGTGGATGCCGGCATCGCGCGAGGGTCCTTCCGGCAGACAAACCTGGTGTCAGACATCCCCGGTCTGGCGCATGCCACCGATCCCAACCTGGTCAATCCATGGGGTCTCTCGTCGAGCGCTACGAGCCCCATCTGGGTGTCGGACAACAACGCCGGCGTCTCCACCCTCTACCGCGGCGACGGTTCCATCGTCCCGCTGGTGGTGACGATCCCGGCGCCAGGCTTGCCGACCGGCGGCACTCCCACCGGGACTGTTTTCAACACGACGATGTCCGATTTCAAAGTCACCAACAGCAAAGGCACCGCGAAAGCCGCCTTCTTGTTTGCGACTGAAGACGGAACGATCGCCGGCTGGAACCCTGGACTGAACCCCACCAGCGCCATAATCGCGGTCGACCATTCGGCGGTGCCGGACAGCACCAACGGCGCCGTCTATAAGGGGCTGACCCTCGGTTCGGTCGGCGCGAGCAACTACCTTTACGCAGCCAATTTCCGGTCTGGAGCCGTCGACGTCTTCAACGGGACCTTCCACCAGGTCAACCTGACCGCGTCGTTCACGGATCCGAACCTGCCCGCCGGCTTCGCTCCTTTCGGCATCCAGAACCTCAGCGGCCAGATCTTCGTGGCTTACGCAAAGCAAAACGCCGAGAGGCATGATGACGTGTCCGGACCAGGCAACGGGTTCGTGGACATCTTCGGCACAGACGGCACGTTCGTACGGCGGTTCGCGACGCAGGGAACGCTCGATTCGCCCTGGGGTATCGCCCTGGCGCCGTCGACGTTTGGCAACTTCCACGGCGACGTCCTGATCGGGAACTTCGGCGATGGGCGGATCAACGCCTTCACGCCGGCCGGCGTTCTCCGCGGACAGCTCAAGAGCGAGACCAAAGCCCCCATCGAGATCGAGGGATTGTGGGGTTTGCGCTTCGGCAACGGAGGCGCCGGAGGCGATCCGGGCACTTTGTTCTTCGCCGCCGGGATTCGCGGCGAGGCGCACGGACTGTTTGGGACGATCCAGAACGTCGACTGACTCTTAGCGCCACCATGGTTTTCGCGCGGCTTCGACCGCGGTGCTAACCGCTGCCTCCAGGTCGGATTCCAGGCGGGCGAGATTTTGCACCCACTCGCTCGCCATCACGACCGCCATCGCCCCCCGCCCAACCTCGGCGTCGGTTTGCCATCGGCGCAGGCAGCCGAGCTCAGCCGCGCGCAGCGCGGCGACCGACACTCGGGATTCAGGATCCGCGGCGGGCGATAGATTCAGCCGGTCTGCGAGACGCAGGTACGCGCGCATCAACGTGCGCACCTGCACGCGAACCTCGTCGGCACCGTCCGCGCAGCTGCCGGCCTGATAGCCCATGACGCCGGCGATCAACTCGAGAAGGTCGCCGGCGACCAGGGCGTGGTTGGCCGAAGACAGCAGGAACGCCGCCGTCTCCCGATCGAACGAGCCGCCGCCCCGCTCGGTCACAAGTGTTTCGAAAGCCGCATCCGCGCGATCCCGCGCGCGCAGGACGATCTCCCGAGCCGGGTCCACCCCGCTTGCAGGCTCGAACCCGAGGACGCGATCGAAGCCATGGTCTAGATACGCAACCAGGCTCCGATAAACGCTCGCCACGGCGCGCGCGAGCTCGCGGCGGGCTCCCCCAGGCCAGAGCAGCAGACCGACCAGCAAGCTGATGACGGCGCCAACGATGAGATCTTCGATGCGCACCAGTCCAACCTGCCAGCCTGCCGGCGAGATCAGGTTGAAAACGATGATCAGGTTGATCGTGAAGGCGGCCTGGCTCAGCATGAAACCGATCGTCGTTGCCGCGTAAGCGGCGCCGAAGACGGCGATCGGAAACGCGGCCCACATGACCGCAGGGTGATTGCCGGCGACCACCGCGAACAGCCCACCGATGACGACCCCGATCGCGTTGCCCGCGACCGCGAGGATGATGGTGCGGCCCGTCCCAAGCGCGTTGCTGCGCAAGACCTGGATCGTCCCCAACACGACCCAGAAGGCATGCGAGATATCGAGGGTGCGCGCGACCCAGACGGCGAGTGCCAGGCCGATCGCCACCCGAAGGCTGTCTTGCAAGACCGTCGACGGCGCTTCGAGGTGGGTTCGGATCGTCCGCAGAACGTGCGTCGTCGTATCGCCGATATCGGGCTGCCCGCCGGCGGCGATGATCGCATTGGAGCCCAGCACGAAGGTCAGGTACGACGCAACGCGAAGGGTGTCGTCGAAATCGAGCCCATCGAGCACCTGCTCGGTTGGAAGGCCAGCCCGCAGCTGCGCGGCCGCCCAATGGTCCAGCGCCGCGCGATGCTCTGCTCGCGCCACCTCGATGGCGCGGACGTCCGGTTTTGTCCCACCGGTCAGCACGCCCGCGCTGGCACGCAGCGCTGAGACTACGGAGGCCACAAGACGGTCGCCCTCGGTAAGGCCGGGACGCACCGCGGGGCGATCTTCGTGGAACGGGCGCTCGATGATACGGACGATCCTGTCGAGCTCGATGAGGAGCTGGGCGAACGCACGGTCGCGCCGGGCGGGAACGTCTGGGCGCTTGGCCATCGATGCGTATCCCTGTCGAGCCAGGTCGGCAGCCGTCCGTGCCTTCTCTTTCAGACGCTGGAACTCGCCCTCAGCGACCGCTGACTGCATGCCTTCGACGAGGTCGGCAGTGGCAAGCAGTGCTTTCGCTGCCTGGCCGTGCATGGCGACGCGCTCAAAGCGCGGCCAGAGTGCGACGGCTGCCAGCGTAGAAACCAACCCGGCCATCGCCCAGCCGCCGACGCGCGCCGGAATGACGTCGGTCGAGGCGGGGATGGTGACCGCAATCACGAAAGCGAGGAGCATCCCGATGTTCGCCGCGGCGACATAGCCGCCGAAGATGCGGCTGAACGAGATCACGAAACCAACCAGCAACATGGCCACGGCCGCCAGCCACGGAGAGGTCGAGACCAGGGTTCCGAGAGCCACCAGCACTGCGCCAACCAGGGTGGCGGTCAGATAGGCGAGAGCCCGCGGTCGCCGGAAGCCACCGAAGTCGGAGATCACGAGCAGCGAGAAGCAGCCGAACATCACGAAGATGACGCTTTGCGGTGCGCCGAGAACCAGGTCGGCAAACGCAAACGCCGGCGGGATGACCACGGCGGCGCGCGCTGCGCGGCGGAGGGCGGCGAAGCCAGGGTCGCGAGGCGGCTTGACAGAGATGCTCAACCGGCCGCCCAGGGCCCGCGCTCGAGCGCTCACATCCGCGTGTTCACGAATCCCGGCCGATTCTGATCACGTCCGGCCGCGCGGATCCTCAACCTTGCTGATCGGCTTGTCCAGTTGAGATCGCACCGGGCTGAGATGGATTCGAAAGGCAATCCCCGGTGCGCGAAAACCGGCAGCCAGATGCTGGTTGTCGCAGAACGGCTTGTGCTGCGATTCGCCGCAGCGGCAAAGGGTCGCGCGTGGCAGGGTCTCGACGGTGCCGTCCTCACGCCGGACTTCGACCTTGCCGCTCACCAGCAGCGGCCCGTCGCGAATCGGCGTGACCGTGGTCGGCCCAGCGGGATCCTCATCCGGCGCGCCATCCAGGCGCCGGTAGAGAAGGGCCCCGCTCGGGCACCGCCGTACGACTTCGGCCACCTCGTCCGCGGCCGCCAGGTCGGGCAGGATCCATGGTCGGCGGTGGAGGTGGAAGACCTGCCGCTCCCCGCGCAGGCACTCGGCGACATGGACGCAGAGGTCCAGGTCAAAGCTGACCTCTACATCTCGCCCCCGATAGACCTTCCGCACCCCGTCCACCATACGTCTGCTTCGCGACCTACGATGGCCTCGATTTGCCTAAGCCACCCGCACCAGGCGACCTTAGGTGCTCATGGGCGAACAGCTCGCCGGCAATGCGTGACTATCACGACCACGAATGGGGCGTCCCTTCGCACGACGAGCGGCATCTCTTCGAAATGCTGACCCTGGAGGGCGCCCAGGCAGGTCTGTCGTGGGCCACCATCCTCAATCGCCGCGACGGATACCGGCAGGCTTTTGCGAATTTCGAGCCGGCCAAGGTGGCGGCGTTCAGCGACCGCCGGCTCGAGCAGCTCCGCCAGGATCCGGGCATCATCCGGAACCGGCTCAAGATCTACGGCACCCGCACCAACGCGCAAGCCTTCCTCCGAGTGCAGGCCGAGTTGGGGTCGTTCGCGACTTATCTCTGGAGTTGGGTCGGTGGAAAGACGATCGTCAACCACCCTCGCACGCTCGCCGACCTGCCTGCCACGACGGAGCTGTCCGACCGCCTGAGCAAAGACCTCAAGCGTCGCAACTTCACTTTCGTGGGATCCACCATCGTCTATGCGCTGCTTCAAACCGTCGGCGTCGTCAACGACCATCTCGTCAGCTGCCCGTTCAAACGACGCCGGTCGGCTTAAGGCGCCGGCAGGACCAGCTCTGTCCCTGCAGAGCGGACGTCGATTTCAAGCTTCAAGCCCTCGATCGGCGGGAGCGATGGGAACCATCGGATCCCATGAACCGCGGCCTGCCCGACCCTGGTCAGAACCTTTTCCACGGCAAGGTTCTGGAAGTCGTCGACCCCATAGAGCTGGATTGCCGTCGCGTCATCCCACGCCACGCCGAGAGTCTCCAGCCGACTCGACAGCACTCGCATGATCGAATCCAGCCTGGTGGCGGTGTCATCGCCCTCATCTTCGGGGGCGCCGGACAGCACAAATCCAGGGCGAGCGCGGCCCCCGGGGACGGTGTAAGACACCGCATACACACTCGGCTCCGAGACGGCGCCCGCCAGCGCCGCCACGTTGGTGCGCGCCGCCGGTCGGAGCCCATCAACCTCCAGGCCGAGATTTCTCAAGCTCGTGACATATCTTTGGTTGAAGCTCTCGAACGCCGCGTTCGTCAACGGCTTCGGAATGCGGAGCTCAAAACCGGTGATGGCGAGAACCGGCCTCCCGGCCGCGGCGGCGTGTCGCGACGCGGCAGCCAGACCGGCTTCAAGGGGAAGAGGGCTCTCGAATCTCGCATGGACGAGGTCGTAGCCTTCGTCGGCGACCGCGCCTCCCGAGAAGGGCCGTCCTTCCGCAGCCAGGAACCGGTAATTGCCAGATCGATTGTGGGTGAGCATCAAGTGCTCACTTTCTCGATCGCCTTCAGCTGGCGCATGAGCAGGCGGCGGTCTGAAGCGCTCAGACCAGACAGGAGCCGATCCTGGATGTCCACGGCCAAAGCTCGGCCGCTGTCGAGGGCCCGCCTACCCGCTGTGGTCAGGCTCACGAGCAGGATGCGGCCGTGATCCGGATGCCGGTTCCGGCGCAGCAGCCCACACGACTCGAGGCCCTTGACCAGAACGTTCACCGTCTGTGCGCTCATCCCGAAGTCTCGCGCCAGGTCTGAGGCGGAGAGCTCACCCTCCCGCTCGAGCGCCGCGAGGACCGTGTACTGAGGTGTGGTCAGGCCGGTCGCGGCCAGGTCGGCGTCGAGCCGGGTCCGGACCGCGTGCTGGGTCCGGCGCAGCTGGACCACGAAGTCAGGCTGACGCGGAATAGGGTGCCGGGCCACTGCGGTTTGTTTGAGTGTACTGAAACGTTAGAGGTCGTGCGGGAGAGATTTCCCGTGCGCCCAGTACACGTTGGTGGCTTTTCGCAGGAGGTTGATCAGATGAGCGAAGAGGGCTTGAGACCACGACTCGTCTCGACCGATTCGCTGGTCGACTCTGTGCCAAGGCCTGGATTGCGGGCCCCCGGAGGGCGCGCCCGCCGCATTCCAAAGATCCGAGGTCGTGCCCAGGAGGTTGCTGCCATGACGGCATGGAATCGTTGGCAAGATTGGGTCGTCGTCGGTTTGGGAGTCATCCTGTTCGTGACTCCGTTCGTATTTGGTGAAACGGCGCAGACGTCCGCCGCATCCACCGCGTACATCCTCGGCGTGCTGATCGCGCTTGGCGGACTGCTCAACGCCGCGACAAGGCAGGCAGGCGGACTCGAGCTCATCCCGGCCGTGCTGGCCGTGATCCTGTTCGCGAGCCCGTGGGCGTTTGGCTTCTCGGCGGTCACAGCCATGGCCTGGTCGGCTTGGATCATCGCCATCCTGGTCGTGCTCGCGGTGGGAAGCCTGCTCGCGACGCAACGCAGCCGCGCGATGGCATGAGCTGAAGCGGGGGAGAGAGGCGGGATCCTTCCGGTCCCGCCCCTCTTAAGTGCACTGAAACGTTAGGAGGTCACACGATGGAAAGTGGTGAAACAACCTACGGCTACCGTGGGTCGCGGTGGATCAAGCGGATCGTGGTGGCCGCGGACGGGTCGCCGGCAAGCACCCGAGGCCTGGAGCAGGTGGCCGACCTGGCCCCCCGCATCGGAGCGAAGGTCCTGGTCGTCTACGTTCGGCACATTCCAGCGACGGCCATGATGGCCCCAGGCAACGCTGACGCCTCGATAGTCCAGGCCCTGGACGAGCAGGAGTCCGAGGTCAAGCAGGACGTCCTGCGATTGCTGGGCGGCACAGGCGTCGAGCTGGAGATCGTGGTCCGCTCGGGAAGCCCCGGCGAGGAGATCGTCCAGTTCGCTGATGAGAGCGGCGCCGACCTGGTCGTGGTCGGGAGCAACCGGCACAGCTCGCTGCACAACCTGTTCCTCGGCTCAACCGCCGCGTACCTGGCGGCGCATTCGCAGGCCCCGGTCCTGGTCATGAGATCAAAGGCGGCGAATGGAGCTCGTGCGCTCGCCAACGGCCACGACACCGGCAGAACTGAATAGCGCTAGATTTCTAGGCGTGCCGGCCACTCCCTACAACCAGAAGACGATCGACGAGTTCCACGCGAAGGACGGACTCGGCGTGGGGCCGTTTGGGAACCACCTGCTGCTGATGACCGCGAAGGGTGTCAGGACCGGCGAGCTGATCACCACCCCGCTGGTTTATCGGCGCTATGGCGACGACTACATCGTCATCGCTTCGAAGGGCGGCGCGCCCATGAATCCGAACTGGCTTGGAAACATACGCTCGAACCCGGAGGTCGAGGTCGAGGTCGCGAAGGATGGCGGGACGGAGACGTTCAAAGCCCGCGCCCGAGTCATCGCCGGCGGACCTGAACACGACCGGCTCTACATCGAGCAGGCCAGAGTCTGGCCCGCCTTTCTGGATTACCAGAAGCGCACCGAGCGCGTCATCCCGGTGGTCGTCCTCGAACGTCTGCGCGGATGACGGGCGGCCTCAGCCGGCCCGCTCGACCAACAGGCTCCGATCCCACCCGGCCAACCGGGCACCGGCGGCGTAAGTGCTCTCGAGAAACTCGAGGATCGCCTCTTTAGGCGATTCGCTCCGGCGCACATCCTCGTAAGGAAGGGCGAACTCGCCCAGGTCCGGGCTCCAGGCGGCCGCTTTCGGCTCGATGACCTGCCGCTCGATGCCGTCCGGCTTGGGGTAGGTGTAGGAGAAGAAGGCGGCTTGTGGAAACCGCGGGTCTCCCGGCCAGAACCCGCCGCACACCAGCTCGGCGTCGGCAGACCTGCGTGCGATGAGCCCGGCGCCCGGTGGCGGTTGGGCCGGACGGCCGGAGAATCTGGTATTCGCCAGGTCGAAGGTACCCCAGAAGAAGTGCACGGGCGACGTCCGCCCCCGATAACGCGAACGATGATCCTTCAGCACGAGGTCGACCTGTGACAGCACCCTCCAGAATCGATTCGCCCATTCCGGCTCGTACGTCGCGTGGACCGAGTCCTCCGCAAACGGAATCGGATCACTGACCTCGTCCGGGATGGGCCGGATGCCGGCGCGGATGCCGAGCGCGCCCAGGTTTGACATGAAATCGGCATAGAAGTCGGCGACCGGGCGAGCGGTCAGAGCCACCCGGCGGATCTCGCCCCGGGCGGTGGCGATCACGACCTGGTGGTCGATGAGGTCGACGTCGACCTGGAAGATCGTGTCCGCCGATTCCATCGGGGTCGTGGTCAATCCGCGCGCGCTCAAGTACAGCGGAACGTTGGCCCACTGCGGCTCGAACGGCGTCAGCGAAAGCCGGACCTTGCCCACGATCTGGAGGTTCATGTGCAGCGTCGCGAGCGTGTCTTTCCAGGCCTCGTACGGCAGCTCGGGCCAAACCTCGAGACTGGCGCTACGATCCGGACTGTTGGCTGTCATCTGACTCAGGCCAAGCCTACGGTTTAGCCTCCCCACCCTGTGGGGAGGTCGGGACCGCGTGCGGGTCCCGCGTGGGGCGTGGGGAAGGCAATCGCGACAATGAAGCGATGCAGCAGCCTCCGAGCGCGCCTCCGCAATGGTCGGCGGACGGCCAGTGGTGGTGGGACGGCATGCGTTGGCGGCCTCGAATCGAATCGATGGCCCCGCCGCAGCAGCCCGGATATCTGCCACAGCCGCCTGGCTACTGGATTCCTCCGCAACCTGCGCCCCTGGCGCCTTCGCCCGGTCTTCGAATCTTCCTGCTGGTCGTGCTTGGCGTCTCCACACCGGTCACGGGGTTCTTCGCCTTGTTGGGAGTGTTCGGGGTGGCGAGCGGCCCGACCAGCCCGGGCGATGTCGCCCTCGCGGCAGCCTTCGTCCTCCTGCTCACCGCCACGGTCATCGCCCTGGTGGGCGTCTCGGTCCGCGCGTCCTGGTCAAGGGTGGCCGCCATCGTGGCAGGCGTGGCCTTGTCCCTGACCTGCCTTGGGCTGGTGCTCGGAATCCCGATCCTGGTGGCGGCGGCGCGAGCCCCGGACCTGGGCCGGCCGCGGGCCTAGACTCATTCGATCGGCCAATGATAAGTTTCGGGACTTATCATTTCTAATCAAATGACGACCGCCTGGGCGCCAAGTCCTTACCGGCCGGGCAACGGCATCGACCCGCCATACCTGGGCGATCGCGAGGAGCAGATCGAGGCGGTGCGGGCCTTCCTCCGCAACCCCCGGCACCCCCGCAACGTGCTCATCACAGGCCTGCGCGGCGTCGGCAAGACCGTGCTGCTCAACCGCATCCAGGCGGAGGCCGAAGCCGCCGGCTGGATCGTTGTCGACCGCGAGTTCTCGGAGCCCGACGCCGAGCCCCATGCCTTCGCGAGCGCGGTTCTCACCGACGTCAACCGGGCGCTGCGCCGCCTTTCACTATCGGCCCGGCTGAAGGACAGGGCCGGTCAGATGCTCCAGGTGGCGATCGACCTGGTGGGCGCGCTGACCGTGAGCTATGGCGAGTTCAGGGTCAGCGTCGACACGAAGAGACGGCGCGGCGAACCACAACGTCGCCTCGACGACGACCTGCGGGAGGCGCTCACCCACATCTGCGAGCTCTGCCTGAAGAGCGAGTTCAAGGGTCTCGTGCTGCGCTACGACGAGTTTCACGTGGTGCGGGAGCGGCCGGGGACGCCAACCCTAAGCGCGCTGCTGAGCGCCACGTCAGCTGTGCAGCAACACAGCCTGCCCTTGATGCTCATGCTCTGCGGCCTGCCGCCAGTCGTCGACAACCTTTCGCGCTCGAAGAGCTATTCGGAGCGGATGTTTGCGACGCAAGAGCTCGGCAACCTGCGCCCGCCGGAGGACAGGGCCGCCTTCATGGACCCGGCGGTGCGGCTGGGACGCCGCTATGCGGACGAGGTGGTCGACGGGGTGATGGCGGACAGCGGCGGTTATCCATTCTTCATCCAGGTCTACGGCGACGCGTTGTGGACCGGTTCGCATGGCGACACCATCACGATGGCGGACCTGCGCCGGCTACGGCCGCGCATCCTCGCGACCCTCGACGCGGGCTTCTTTCGGGCGCGCTACGTGCGTGCCTCGCCACAGGAGCGGCTGCTGATGCGCAACATTGCGTCGTTCGGCGAGAGCGCGACCATCGAGCAGCTGCAGCAGGCGTCACACAAACGGAACAACGAGATCCAGCCCACGGTGAGCGCCCTCATCCAGAAAGGTCTGGTCTATCGCCCGGAGCGAGCGCGCATCGCGTTCACCGCGCCGATGTTCGGCGCGTTCCTCAATCGCACCCCGAATTGATACGAATCTGACGGTATCAAACGCTATCAAACTCTTAACAGGCAGGGTTGGCAGGTCTTCGAACGAGGGTTAAGTTGGCCGCCGGTGTTGCCGGTGGGGGAGGGGCCGGAAAGAAAGGGAGGGCCCCGGAGGGGCTTTATTAGAGCTCCGCGCGAACTTTGGCCGCCGCCCGCGCCAGCGCCGTCAGCTTGCCGAAAGCCTTCGCCCGCGGCAGGTATTTCATCCCGCAGTCCGGGGCCAGGATGAGCCGCTCCGGCGGCACGAACCGCAGCACGTTGTGGATCCGCTGGACGATCGTGTCGACGTCCTCCACGGGGCTGTCGTCGGCGAGGTCGAGGACGCCGACTATCAGCGTCTTGTTCGGAAGGCTCTTCAAAACCGACAGGTCGACCTTCTGTTGGGCGGACTCCATCGAGATCTGCTGCGCGGTCACGCCGGCGAGGTCCTCGAGGAAGGGGTAGCCGGTCGGCCGCGAATGGACGATGTGGGCGTACCCGAAGCAGGTGTGCAGTGCGGTGGTACCGGCGATCCCCTCCAGCGCCCGGTTGATCGCCGCCACCGCGAATCGCTGCGCTTTCTCGGCCCGTGCCTGGAGGTACGGCTCGTCCAGCTGGACCACGTCCGCCCCTGCGGCAAACAGGTCGCGCACCTCGCCGTTGACGGCTTCCGCAAGCGCCATCGCCAGCGCCTCTTCGTCGTGGTAGTAGTCGTCCTGCGCCTGCTGCGACATTGTGAACGGGCCCGGCAGCGTCGCCTTGATGGTGCGCGTCGTGCTCGCGCGAAGGAACTCGACGTCGCGCACCTCGACTGGGCGCGCGCGCCGGAGCGGCCCCACCACGCGGGGCACGGGATTGGGATGGCCGGTGCGGTCGAGCGCGGTGCCGGGATGGTCGAGATCCATCCCTTCGAGGGCGGTCGCGAAACGGTTTGAATAGCTCTCCCGGCGGATCTCGCCGTCGGTGATGATGTCGATCCCAGCGCGCTCCAGGTCTCGGATGGCCAGAACCGTCGCGTCGTCCTGGGCCTGCTCGAGATACTCGGGCGCGACTCGCCAGATCTCCAGCGCGCGAGTTCGCGGCGGCAACCTGCTGCCGAGCATCGCGCGGTCGACGAGCCAGTCCGGTTGGGGATAGCTGCCGACCACTGTGGTCAAGAGCAAAGCCCCGGTCATCGTGCCAACCTTAGTGGAGTCCGATGAAGACCCTCCGCCTGAAGACCGTCGACGCGTTCATGCCCCACCAGCGCCGGAGGCACACGGCTCGCGCCCGACGTGACCGAGCGCGAGACGCAACTGCTCGCGCGCGCGATGACGTACAAGTTCGCGGTCCTCGGTGCCAATTTCGGCGGGGCCAAGGGAGCCATCAAGGCTGCGGCCTCTGACCGAGACGACGCCGTCCGCCGTTACGTCGACGAGATCCGGCCCCTGGTCGAGTCGGCCACGTTCCTGACCGCCACCGACCTCGGCACCGTGCCGGACGACTTCCGATCACTGCCCGGCACCGACCAGGCCGACCTGATGCACACCGACTACATGGGCATGCCGCTCGATGCTTTTCTCACCGGGCTCGGAGTTGCGACCGCGGCCGATACGGCGCTCGGCGGTCTGGAAGGACGCACGGTGGCCATCGAAGGCTTCGGCAAGGTCGGAGGCGCCACCGCGGTCGAGATGGCCATGCGCGGCGCCCGGCTCATCGCTTTCTCCACCATCCACGGGTGCGTCCGGCGTCCGGAGGGTTTCGATGTGGACGCGCTGCTCGAGCTGCGCAAACAGTACGGTGACCGCCTTGTCGAGCACCTGGGCGTCGAGGTCCGGCCTGCCGCGGACCTGTTCGCCGTCGAAGCGGACGTTTTGGTCCCCGGCGCGCGCATCGGCGTCATCGACGAGCCCCGCGCGCGAGCTTTGAAGGCCCGTGTGGTGGCCCCGGGGGCAAACGTCCCCTACACCGCCGGTGCGCTCGATGTCCTCAAGGAGCGCCGCATCCCCGCCCTCGCCGATTTCGTCTGCAACGCCGGCGCCACCATCGGGTACGTGACCGACGGACTGCGCAACGCGGACGAGGCCGTGGCGGCCGTCGAGAAACGGGTTCGCAATCTCACCCAGGACAGCCTGAGAGACGCCAGGGGCGCGGTCTGGGGAGCGGGGAAGATCGCCGAGACACATCTGCGAACGTGGGTCGATGAGGCCCAGATGCCAGACGGGCCCCCGCTGGCATGACCCGAGAAGGCCGGCTTCAGGACGACGCCTGCGAACGCGACGCGATCTGGGAGCGACAGGTCGAGACCGAGACTCACGAGCAGGCATTCGAGCGCGCGGCATCGGCGTGGGAGAAGCAGTTCGCGTATCTCATGGAGAGGTCCCCCTTCTACGCGCGCAAGTTCCGCGACGCGGGCATCGGCCAGGCGCAGGTGCAGCTGAAGGACCTCGCCCGCCTTCCCTTCAGCTCGAAGCAGGAGCTCAAGCACGCGATGGACGAGGCGCCTCCGTTCGGGAGCAACCTCTGCGTGCCCCCCGAGCAGGTCAAGCGCGTGTACCAGACCAGCGGCACGACCGGCGCGCCCAGTGTGCTCGCGCTGTCCAGAGCTGACATCGAGACGTGGACGGTCATCGGCAGTCGCACATACTTCGCGACCGGCATCCACGACCACAGCAGCGTGCTGACCACCTTTGGCGCCGGGCCATTCGTGGCGGGGCACACGCATTTTGTGCTGTCGCGAATCGGGTCTCGTTCCGTGCCGGTCGCGCCCGGAGATACCGACCGCGTCCTGTTCGGATTGAGGGCCGGCCTCGCCGACACGCTTCTCTCGACTCCGTCGTTCGCGCAATATCTGGCCAATCGACTGGAGAAGTCCGACGCGGACCCATCTTCGATGGAGCTCACGCACATCGTCACCGGCGGCGAGCCCGGTGGCGGCATCCCCGCCATTCGCGACCACATCCAGACCGTCCTCGGGGCGACGGTGACCGAGGTGATGGGAATCGGCGACATCGCTCCCTCACTGTTCGGTGAATGCCCGCAACAGCAGGGGATGCACTTCTGCGGCGGTGGCCACGTTTGGGCTGAGCTCGTCAATCCTGACTCGCGCGAGCCGATGACGATCGAGACCGGCGCGGTCGGGGAGATGGTCTACACACACCTCACGCGCGAGGCGATGCCCGTGGTGCGTTTCCTCGGTGGCGACCTCGTCAGGATCGAGGACTCTCCGTGCAAGTGCGGCCGCGCCACGTTCCGCATGCGCGTCATCGGCCGCCGCGACGACATGTTCATCGTGCGCGGCGTGAATGTGTATCCCTCGGCGATCCTGGCGGTGGTGGGCACGTTCCGGCCGCGCGTGACAGGCCGCGCGCGTGTGATTCGCAAGACCACAGACGTGAGCGTGCAGCCGCCGGTCCCGATCGAGGTCGAGGTGCCGGATGGGCAAGACGGCGATGCGAGGCTGCAGGCGGAGATCGAGGACGCGATTCACTCCACCCTGATCTTTCGCACCAAGGTTGATCTCATCCCGGAGCACACTTTCGGCGAAAGTGGTTACAAGACCCGCCTGACCGTGGAGCGCCCATGACCGCGAAACGAAAACGATTGAGATCCGACCTGGGTTGGAGCACCGCTGATCGCATCGTGGTCCAGGGACACGAACTGGTCGACCTCATCGGCAAGACCTCGCTTGGAGATTTCGCCTTCCTGGAGCTGAAGGGCCGGCTGCCGACGCCTCAAGAATCCACCGTCTTCAACGCCATCGCCGTCACGCTCGTCGAGCACGGCATGACGCCCAGCGCGATCGCGGCGCGCCTTACATATTTCGGCGCCCCCGAGTCGCTGCAGGCCGCGGTCGCCGCGGGCATCCTGGGCATGGGATCGCGTTTCGGGGGCTCGATCGAGGAGGCCGCCCGAACGCTGCAGGATGCCCTTGCCGCAGCGCCGGCAGCAGCCGACCTGCGCGAGGTTGCGCGCGGCATAGTCGCTGCTTACAGCAAGTCGAAGCAGCCCATCGCCGGGCTGGGGCACCCCATCCATAAACCTGTCGATCCGCGGACCGAGCGCCTCTTCGAGATTGCGAAGGAGAACGGCCTCTCCGGGCGCTACGTGGAATTGATGCGGCTCATCTCGGAGGAGGCGACTCGCCTGCACGGTCGCGAGCTGCCGGTCAACGCGACCGGCGCGATTGGCGCGATCCTCGGCGAGCTCGAGATCCCCTGGCAGGTCGGCCGCGGGCTGGCGGTCATGGCGCGGGCGATCGGCCTGGTCGCGCACATCCAGGAGGAGCTCAAGGAACCCCTTGCGGCCGAGATCTGGAACCGCATCGAAGAGGAGTCCTCCGAACACAACCGCACGCACTAACATGAACTCGCGGTGCCTGCCAACGTTCCCGGAATCCACCACGTCACATGCATCACCGGCGACGTCCAGAAGAACGTCGACTTCTACGTCGGCGTCCTCGGCCTCCGCTTCATAAAGAAGACAGTCAACTTCGACGTGCCCGACACCTACCACATCTATTTCGGCGACTATCTCGGCACGCCTGGGAGCGCGATGACCTTTTTCGGCTGGCCCCACCTCCCCTGGCGGCCGGCAGGCAGCGGGCAGGTGACCGTGGTGTCGTTCGCGGTCCCGGGACGCTCGTTGGAGTTCTGGGCCGGCCGCCTGCGAGAGCTCAGCGTCGAGGCCACGCGGACGATCCGCTTCGGCATCGACACCCTGGTCCTCAGGGACTTCGACGGCATCCAGGTCGAGCTCACCGGCGAGGCGTCAGACGAACGTTGGAAGCCATGGCCCGATGGACCGGTCGATCCCCATCACCAGATCCGGAGCTTCCATTCAGTCACGGTGACCGAGGAATCGGACGAAGCCACCATCCACTTCCTCACCGAAACAATGGGCTTTCGCAAGGTGGCGTCGGAGGGCAACCGCACCCGCTTCGAAACCGGGGCCGGCGGCCCCAGCTCGTTGCTCGACGTGCTCGATGCGCCCGAAGCGCCGGTCGGTGAAGAGGCCGCCGGCACCGTCCATCACGTGGCCTGGCGTGCCAGCAACGACGCTCACGAGCTCGACTGGCGCGAGGTGCTCGTCAAGTCCGGGCGCAACGTGACGCCTGTCATCGAGCGCAAGTACTTCCGCTCGATTTATTTCCGCGAGCCTGGCGGCGTCCTCTTCGAGATCGCGACCGATCAGCCAGGGTTCACGGTCGACGAGCCTGCCGACACGCTCGGCTCGTCGCTGCAGCTGCCGCCCCAGTACGAAGGGCGGCGCGAGAACTTGAAGTTCAACCTGCCGCCCATCGTCGTACCGACCACCGCGGCGCGCGGCGCGGGACATTAGGGATTCGGGTGGTCGACAAATCTAGACCTCGGGAGGGGAATTAGCTTATGAGCACCGCAGTGATCGCTCCGGTCAACCCGATGTCGGCGGAGGGCAAGGACACGGTCATGACCGTCATGCGCCGCGACCGCGCCAACTTCACGCGCCTGGTCTCCGATCCTAAAAACTGGAATGTCATGACGCGCTGCACGGGATGGGAGACGCGCGACCTGGTCGGTCACATGATCGACGTCATGGAGGGATACTTCAAGAACTGGGACGCGGCCACGGCGGGGAAAGATGGAACAGCCCTCGGCCTGCCCGTGATGGGCGAGACGCTCAACGATCACGCTCTCGACTTCCGCAAGCTGCCTCGCGAAGAGGCGCTCGACCGATTCAAGAAGGACGCCCAGAAGCTCGACGGCATCCTTCAAGCGCTCACGCCGGAGCAGTGGACCGGGTTCATGGTGTACCACCCGTTCGCCGGACCGGTCCCGGCGGGCTTCTATGGCACGTTTCAGATCATGGACTACGGAGTCCACCCCTACGACATCGAATACGGCCTGGGCAACAAGCTGGCGACCATCGACGAAGCGACCGCCGGGCTCATCCTGCCTTACTCCTTCATCTTCTGGATGTACACGGTCGACCAGAAGGTGGCGGCGGGCGTGGACGCTCAGTACGGAATCGAAACGGAAGGTCCGTGGGGCGGCAAGTGGCGCGCGACGATCAAGGACGGCAAATGGGCATCGGAAGCCGAGAAGGGCAACTTCGAGGGGTGCGATGCGCTGTTCCATTTCGACAGCGCGGCGGATCATGTGCTGACGTTCTTCGGCCGGTTCCCAGGTGGCTCGGCTACCGGCGATCCCGAGGTGATTCACAAGGTGCGCCACCTCTTCTTCTCCTTCTGATCCGTTCGACGCTTTGGGCGCTGACCTCCCCGCCTCAAGGGGAGGTCGGCCCCGGCCTACGGATCGGCGAAGTCACGGAAGATGCCGCGGCCGAGATCGCGTCCGTCATGCAGGTCGACCGCGACGTCGTCGAGGCGCGGATGGCGAGAGGATGCCGGTGTTTCGTGGCACGGCTTGGCGACGAGGTCGTCGCATTCGGTTGGTTGGCGACCGGAACGGAATGGATCGGCGAGCTCGAGCTCGAGATCAGGCCAGGACGTGATGCCGCCTATATCTGGAACTGCGCCACCCACCCGGCGCATCGGCGCAAGGGATTCTTTCGCTGCCTGGTGACCGGCATCGCGGCGCAAGCGCAGCGCGAAGATTTGACTCGGTTGTGGATCGGCACCCTCGACATCCCGGCAGCCAAAGGTGTCGCGGACGTCGGCTTCGTACCGGCGATGCGCTTCACCTCGGTGTGGATGTATGGAGTCCGCTGGCTCCGCGCCAGGCCGGCCGATTCAGCGGATCCAGCCCTGCTGATGTCGGCGCGCCAGGTGCTTGCGATCGCCGGCGTGCCACTTCGGCTCGGATCCTCGATGAAGCGAGCAGAGCAGCGCC
>WNFC01002266.1_pt1 | contig 20697 bp, 19 predicted proteins | sample 5400541 | NCBI WGS metagenome assembly WNFC01 (sample SAMN13153342, study PRJNA577476) | soil metagenome | isolation source: 120 cm saprolite under Douglas fir tree site 2 hole 2 replicate 1 | place: USA:California | collected 2015-04-18
GTAACCGGGGCAGGCGTAGCCACGGCGACGCCCAGCCAGATCAGGGCGGACAGAGCGAAGCCTGCCAGGGCTGCAATCTCAAGCCAGAAAGCATGGCGTGGACCGAAGTGGCGGATGACTCCAAAGGCGAGCAGAAATATCCCGGCGGAAACCGAAGCCAGCGCAATTAGGGATACGTCAATGATGCGGTGCAGTTGCTGGCGGCCGCGGCAGCGCTCGCAATCCTGGAAGTGGCTTTCGTAGTCGCCGCGCATCTCTGGCGCCAAGCCCGAGATGTCGTACCGCCATCCCGCCAGGATCTTACCTACGATTGGATCGATGCACTGCTGACTCATGGCAACACGAATAATGGAGACAAATAAGTCCAGCTACAGGCGGATGGGCTCTAACGCCTCAGACTGGCCTGCCAACAGCACCCGGTTGTGGAACAGGCCGCCCCGTGCAGCCAGCGCCTTTTCCGCCTCCCTCCGAGCTATTTCTGGGTTATTATTCTGCTCAGAAAGATGCGCCAGCACCACAAACGTCGCATTATTATCATAGTCGTTTGTGAGGAAATCCGCGAGGGCTCCATTGGACAGATGGCCGACCCGGCTCATCACCCGTTGTTTGACCGACCAGGGATAGGGCCCGCCCCGCAACATTTCCAAATCGTGGTTTGATTCCATTACCAGCACATCACAGCCACGCAGGTGGTCGCGAACGCTGACCGGAAGATAGCCCAGGTCGGTGGCAATGCCGACCTTGATGCCTTCCGCGCGAAAGGTGAACCCGACAGGGTCAGCCGCGTCGTGCGGAATGGTGAAGGGCTTTACCGCAATGTCACCTACCTGGAAGCCGTGGCCGGATTCGAATTTTTCCAGCCGTTCGAGCTGTGGGCGCTCACCGCTTTGATCGCGGATGGTTCGCGCCCAAGCCTGGTGAGTCGCCCCCGTCATGAAGATTGGGACACGCAGTTTCTTGGCCAGCGTGGCCAGGCCGTACACGTGGTCGGAATGCTCGTGCGTGATGAGAATGGCTGAGAGAGAGTGCGTGTCCTCTCCCAGAGTCTTCATGCGCTTGAACGTCTCGCGGCAGGAGATGCCGGCGTCAACCAGAATCTTAGTACACGTGCTAGCCACAATCGCGCAATTTCCCCGGCTGCCGCTAGCCAGCATGGAGACGGACAGACTCATGATGGCAGCATACGCGTGCAGGCTGTGAATCGCGAGTAACTTTTTAGCTATCCGATACCTTGGGGTAACGGCGTCCGGCGCCCGGTTGCCGCTTTCCGGTTTTGGTTTGGCATCCTGGACAGTGACAGGCGCGACCGGAGGCCGAGAGCCGGATGCCGGCGTCACTTCCCTTGCCGCAGATTGGTCACCACTCCGCGCATGAATGAACCGCCATAGGCGCCGGCAATGCCCGGCAGCGATGCGAGGAATGATCCGTAGATCTGCGCGTGCGTTGGTTTCACAGCCTGGACCATGTATGCGGCGAATTCGGTGAGCGGGATAAATACTCCTACTGCTACCACCCACCGCCACGGCCGTCGCGGCCGCGTCAGGCCCAGCGCGATGCACGCCGCCAGCACAAGCAACGCGGTCAGCAGCAGGTCATTGACGGCGATATCCACCCACCCCGTGGCTATGCCCGCCACCGCCGCCAGTGCGTAAAACGGTGCATCTCTCTGGGTCTGCGAAGTTGGCTTCGGACAATTCACGTTGAGGGCTTTTGGCTTGGAAAAGACATGCGCTGAATTGGCAAGTCGCCGTTCGCATTCAGCGATCAAAAATACCCATCCCCAATCTTTGGTGCAGTCAGTACTTGTAAAATCCTCTTCCGCTCTTTCGTCCCAGCCATCCGGCATCGACCATTTTTATCAGCAGCGGGCACGGGCGGTATTTGGGATCGCCCAGACCGTTGTGCAGCACCCGCATAATGTCGAGGCAAACGTCGAGGCCAATAAAATCGGCCAGCGTGAGCGGGCCCATGGGATGCGCCATGCCCAGCTTGAACACTTCATCGACTGCCTCAGGCGTGGCCACACCTTCCATTACCGCGAACATGGCCTCGTTCAACAGGGGCATGAGCACACGGTTCGACACGAAGCCGGGCGCGTCATTGACTTCGACCGGCGTCTTCTCCAGTTTGAGCGAAAGGTCGCGTACGGCTGTGAACGTTTCCTGAGCGGTGGCCAAGCCGCGGATTACTTCCACCAACTTCATAATCGGCACCGGGTTGAAAAAATGCATTCCGATGACCTTCTCCGGCCGCTTTGTCAGGGCGCCAAGCTTTGTAATGGAGATAGAAGATGTATTCGAAGCCAGGATAATTTCGGGCCGTACTACGCGGTCGAGGTCGCGAAAAATTTCTGTCTTGATCTCGAATTTCTCGGTCGCGGCCTCGATGACGAAGTCGCAGTCCGCCAGCCGGTCGCGATCGACAACGGCATCGATCCGCTTCAATGCGGACGCTCGGTCGTCCACTGTAATTTTGTTCTTCGCTACTTCGCGGTCAAGATTCTTTGAGATGGTATCGAGCGCGTGATTGAGGAAACGCTGCTCTACGTCGCACAACACGACGGTGTAGCCGCTGCGGGCAAACACATGAGCGATCCCGTTCCCCATCGTGCCCGCGCCCACCACCCCGACACGCTTGATTTCCATAGCCGCTCACCTCTTTTTTTGCGGGAGGTCCCTGCTGGGAGCTGTGCCCGCTCCCAAAACGTTTGAGTCTAACACCGCGCCAACATGCATGGAATCAGGATGCAACTACGCACAGTGAGCTGGACATCAAACACGCAATCCGGGGGAAAGTTGCGGGTCATGGTTTGGAGTAGTTAATTGCGTGTTTGCTGCGGGATTCTACGGCATTTGGAGCAGGCATCACGTCGGCTTGGAGGGAGCATCCCACAACATATCAGAACCGAGAGCCAATCGGGGAAGGCTTCGGTGACGGAGGTGATCATGTTTCCGACCATGTTTCGGACCATCTTTCGGACGACGACTTGGAAGGGCACGATAGGGCGAGGGGCGAGACTGGCCGCGCTGGCGGCAGTGGTTTCGCTGGCGTTCGGCAGCCTGGCCTGGGCGCATGACGATGATGACGACTACCACTATCGCCACGACGAGGCTCGCGAGCACGGATACCAGAATGGATATCGTGATGGTATGCGGCACGGGCGCTACGATCGCGGCGCGAACATCGGTTACAACGTTCGCAGTGATCAGTGGGAGGATGCCCGCGATGGCTACCAGCGCTGGATGGGTTCGTTTGGCCGCTACAAGCAGGGCTATCGCCAGGGGTATGAGAACGGTTACCGGGCCGGTTATTCGTCCGTTTGGGGACGTAGGGACGATTTTGACCGTGACGACGGATACTTCAACCGTTCCGACCGCGATGGTTATGGTCGGGAAGGCGGCGGTAACGTTGCCTACAACACCGGCTGGAACGATGGCAGCTCCGTGGCCCAATCAGATCTAGCCAGCGGCAAGAACTACAATTCGAACCCGCGCGGCCGTTATGACGATGCGGACCACGGTTATCGCAGGGAATTCGGCGATAAGCATGCTTACAAGACGGAATATACAGCGGGCTATCGTGCCGGGTACGATTCCGTGTTTGCCCAATCCAGAGGACGTTGGTAGTCAGCGGACTCTTGTACTAACCGGCATTTGACAGACGTGTGGCCGGACACCTCGGCCGGCCACCGCCGGATGCGGGCCCGGCTAAACATAACCCGCCTAAACACAAAAAGCAGCGCAACCCCGTGGTGGCCTCATCGCCTCTCAAACCGCCGACCATCTGATTCTCCGCGCTTTTCTGGTGGTAAAATAGGTTGTTCTGCCATTGATCGAATCCCGTAGTGAATCTCTCCACGAGGTACAGCCATGGCGACCGTCGAAACCCCCGTCCGACCGCGCACAGCGCAACACCTGGGACCGTTTGTTAACGAGCCGTTTTTTGATTTCCGCAACGAAGAGAATGCGCGCCGCATGCGCGCCGCTATCGCTAAAGTTCGCGGTCAGCTGGGCCGCGAGTACGACCTGATCATCGGTGGAAAGCGCGTCAAGACGGCAGACAAGATCAAATCGCTGAATCCGTCGCTGCCGTCGCAGATTGTGGGCATCCATCAGAAAGCAGGCAAGGAGCACGTCGAGCCGGCAATGAGTGCCGCGCTGAGGGCGTTCGAGTCATGGAGCCGCACGACGGTCGAAGAGCGCGCCAGCCTGCTATTCCGCGCCGCCGACCTGATGCGCCAGCGCAAAATGGAATACATGGCCTGGCTGGTGTTCGAGGTCAGCAAGAACTGGGGTGAAGCCGACGCCGACATCTCCGAGACCATCGACTTCTGTGAGTTCTATGCTCGCGAGGCGCTTCGCTTTGCCAAAGCGGAGACTCCGGTGCAGTTGCCTGGTGAACGCGATTCGCTGATGTACATTCCTTTGGGTGTGGGCGCCGTCATTCCACCGTGGAATTTTCCATGCGCCATCATGGCGGGGATGACGCTGGCCTCCATCGTCAGCGGCAATACTGTGGTTCTGAAGCCTTCGAGCGATTCGCCTACCATCGCGGCGAAGTTCGTTGAGCTGCTTGAAGAAGCCGGCGTGCCAGAAGGTGTGGTCAACTTCTGCCCGGGCGCTGGTGCCAGTTTCGGAGATGCCGTCGTGGCCCATCCCAAGACGCGCTACATCGCGTTCACCGGTTCTCGTGAAGTAGGACTCCACATCAACAAGGTGGCGGCGACGCAGGCCCCGGGCCAAGTCTGGATCAAGCGCGCCATTCTTGAAATGGGCGGCAAAGATGCCATCATCGTCGACGCCGACGCCGACATCGAGTCCGCGGTCGAAGGCGTGGCGCAGGCGGCGTTCGGTTTCCAGGGACAGAAGTGCTCGGCATGTTCCCGGGCAATCGTGGACGAGCGCGTATACGACAAGTTCCTGGAACAGCTCAAGGCGCGCGTGGAGAAGATCAACGTAGGCGACCCCGCCGAAAACAGCAATATGGGCGCGGTCATCAACGAAGGCTCGATGAAGACGATTCTCGGATACATCGAGCAGGGCAAGAAAGACGGACGTTTGATTACCGGCGGTGAACGCGCCACCGAGGCGGGCGACGGTTACTACATTCGTCCCACGGTTTTTGCCGACATTCCACCAAAGTCGAAACTGGAGCAGGAGGAAATCTTCGGCCCGGTGCTGGCGGTTATTAAGGCGCGAGGCTTCGACCATGCGTTGGAGATTGCCAACGATACCGAATTCGGCCTGACCGGTGCCGTGTATACCAGGTCGCGCGATAAGATTGAGCGCGCCATCCGCGAGTTCCACGTAGGCAACCTGTACATCAACCGCAAGTGCACGGGAGCGATGGTGGGCGCGCATCCCTTTGGCGGCTTCAACATGTCAGGGACGGATTCCAAGTCCGGCGGCCCTGACTATCTCTATTTGTTTACTCAGGCAAAAGCGGTTGGGGAGAAAATTGGCCAGTAATTTCTCTGGGCGCGGGGATCGGCAAGGGATTCCGCTCGGCGAACTGCCGCTGGTGCCAGTAGGGATAAATCGGCGTCACATCGCTTGCGCTATCTAACCTCGCGACCTGCTCACGGGACAGATTCCATCCCACGGCTCCCAGGTTCTGCCGCAACTGTTGTTCGTTCCTTGCTCCGAAGATGACGGTCGCAACTGACGGCCGCTGCACCACCCAATTGAGCGCGACTTGCGTGATGCTCTTTCCTGTCTCTTTGGCAACTTCATCCAGGGCATCGACCACCTTGTACAAGTTCTCATCTGCCACCGGCGGACCTTGTTCGCTGGTCTTGTGCAGCCGGCTTTCCGCCGGCAAAGGCTGACCGCGCCGGATCTTTCCCGTCAAGCGGCCCCATCCCAGCGGACTCCATACCAGGGCGCCAACTCCCTGATCCAAAGCCAGCGGCATGAGTTCCCATTCGTATTCTCGTCCAATCAGGGAGTAATAAACCTGGTGGCCAACGTAGCGCGCCCAACCGTAGCGGTCTGAAACATCCAGGGATTTCATCAAGTGCCATCCGGAAAAATTGGAGCACGCGATGTATCTCACTTTCCCGCTTACCACCAGTTGATTGAGCGTGCTGAGAACTTCCTCGACTGGAGGAAGCGCGTCGAACCCGTGCAGGTGATAAATGTCAATGTAGTCGGTGCCCAGCCTGCGCAGACTGGCCTCGCAAGCTCGGACGAGGTGATGTCGCGACGAGCCCAGATCGTTCGGTCCTGGCCCCATGCGGAAAGTCGCCTTGGTGGAGATCAAAACACTGTCACGCCGTCCGGCAATCGCTTTTCCCAGAATTGTTTCGGAGAGGCCATTCGAATAAACATCCGCCGTATCGAAGAGGTTGACGCCCGCTTCCAGGCAGATGTCCACGAGGCGGGTGGCCTCGGCGACATCACTTGAACCCCAGGCGCGGAAGAACTCGGTTCCCCCACCAAACGTACCGGTACCAAAACTCAACACTGGTATTTTGAGACCAGAGCGCCCCAGCGTGCGGAATTCCATAAGCACTAGATGTCCTACGCACCGCGAAAGATGCGCTTCGCAGACAAAGAGTGTTTCGTTTAAAAAGAAAAGCCACCCGCAGGCGGCCTTCTTTGTTTACAGATGCTACGGATCTTACGGTGTAACCCCCGCCGGTGGCTGGGGCACGGATCCCGCGGCAGTGGCCGCCGCTGCCTCATTCAGAATGCGGTGGTGGATGGTGAACAGCGCGAGCTCTAGCCGGTCGGAGACGCCGATCTTGTCATACACATTGCGCAGATAGTTTTTGATTACCTGCTCCGTGGTGCCGAGCTGCGTGGCAATTTCTTTGTTCTTGTAGCCTTGCACGATCAGGGCGACAATGCGCAGTTCTTTGGCCGTGAGCCGGTCACGCACGCGAAGTCCGACCATGTCGTTCTCGGTGAGCTCGCTGGGCACGGCGACGTCTTGCACCCAGGTTTCGTTGCGCGCGACTTTGCGGACGCAATCGACCAGGGCCGCGCTGGTCACGTTGCGGTAGACCACACCGTGCGCACCATTCGACATGTGCCGCTGCGCGCTCTCGCCAGTATCGGCCAGCACGACAACCCGCGTCTTGGCTTTATTCGCGGCCTGAACAATGGCGGCGAAGTCATTGTGAAATCCCGCAGCCACAACCAGCACCGCAGCGCGGAATTTGTCCAGGGCCATAAACATCTGTTCGGGCGTCTGGGCCTGGGCCACAATACGCATCTCGTCTTCGACCGCGAGCACTTTGGCGATGCCTGCGCGGAAGATTGCCTGGTTATCGGCCAGAATCAGTTTGAGCATGTTGTCAACGCTCCAAGAGTCTATGAGTTCCTGACGAACTCGTACGAGTCAATCACGCAGGCCACGCCGCGGCCTTCTCCACCACTGCCAGTTTCGTCGGCGCGGACCACGCGTCCCTTGCACTGGATGGTTACGTTCTCCGTACCGCCGGTCATCTCGGGCGGCAACGTGATTTCGAATTCCACGGGTGAACCAATCCCCAGCGAAGCATCGGCGCGGATGTACACGCCCGCTGCGCTCAGGTTCCCGGTCACTCCCTTGGCATCTCCGCTGGTCTCGCCCTGGTGAATCTTGATCGGCAATTCCAGGGGAAATCTTTTCCCTGTCCGTGCTTCTTCGGACACAGTCCCTCCTCGTGCTGGCTTGGTCCCTATTCTGCCCTTGAGTCCAACGCCCCTCAAAACAAGCTCGGGGCGGGCGGACGCCCGCTTTTCCACCAAGGGGCGTTATATCACGGATGGAAGCGGTATCAAAGCCTGATCACTCACTTAGTTACGGGTAAAACTAGATTCCCCCCATTCGGGCAGCCGATCCGGGGCTCGGCTCTTGCGCTGGGGAGACGGACGACTGGCCCCGTCGAGCCGGGCAAAGCCCGACGAGGTTTCCACTGTTCGCTAAGCCAGTCTTGTCGTTACAATTACGGTCTACTCGGAAACTCAAGATGGAAACCCTTGCCTGCGCGACCTGTGGCGTGAATCTGCCCGAGGGATCACAGTTCTGCTTGAAGTGCGGCCAAGCGATACCCTCCACGGAAACCAGTACCGCCACCGAGCTCCCGGCAACTGTAATGGTGAGCTCACGAAGCCTGCCACGGGAAATGGATCGACAGCGGCCTCAGCGACGGCAAAGGCCCCGAATTTTCGTCTGGTTGCTCCTGCTCCTGCTGCCATTCGGAATGTGGTGGGCTACCTCGGGCGACATCCCTGCCGCACAACAGCTGCAGAAGCTTTTCACCACGTCGCAGACAGAAGCCATTATCCCCGCGACACTTTCTGTGAACCCGCATAGCTTTGCTGCTTACAAATTCACCGTTCCCGCGAGTGCCTCGAACGTGGTCGTCAGCGGCGAATTCAAGGCGACCGGTGGCTCAACCAATGAAGTCGAGGTTCATGTACTGGCCGACGCGGCCTTCGCTGCATGGCAGAGCGGGTATTCAACCAACACCTACTACAGCAGCGGCAGAGTATCGCAGGGTGACATCAACGCTGTACTTCCTCCTGGCGCTGGCACCTATTATGTGGTTTTCAACAACAAGTTTTCACCGCGGATGGCAAAGTCCGTCCAAACAGATGTTAACTTGCGCTACAGCCGGTGGCTGCCCGACTGGATGCTGAAGCTCAAAGAGCAATTCTGGACTCCGCTTGGGTTCGCCCTCGTTCCTGGCCGGATGCTCTAGAGGTCCCCTGCCTGGTAAGCGTCCGAGTCGAAAGCATTCTGGCGGAACATCCGCGGAAAATTTACGCGCCGTTGACGTAAGGCTCAGGTGGTGGTGCCGGCGGCGATTGCTACTGCCTTGGGCTTGGCATCGCCCTGAATTATAGGTTCCAGATGAGAGCCGATTGTCTCCAAAACGCGGAGATCATCCTTGGTGAAGGCGTCCTGGCCCGCGCGGTAAAGCGCCAACACGGCGGGCGCTCCGGAGGGTCCCTCGATCGGCACCGCCAGTGCTGAGCGCAGCGTGCTGTATTTGGTGGGATCGTTGAGATAACCGGGTTCTACCGATGGATTGCCGTTCAGAATCGGCTTGTGATTTTGAGCGACCCAGCCGGACAAACCTTCACCCAGCGGGATTCTTAACGACGAAAACAGACGGAAGTTGTCTCCGCTGACATATTCTGGAGTGAGGACCTTGTTCCTGGGAAGATAGACGGCCATGGAGTCGTGGGGCACAAGATGTTTCAGCCGCACGGAGAGCATCGACAGAGTGTCCTCCAGACGGAGGGCCGTGCCGAGCTGGTGGCTCAACTCCAAAAGCACTTGAGCTTCCTGCCGTGCCGCAGCGATGCGGGTGAGGAAGTCCTGAGTTGGCTCGGACTCAGAAGCCGAAGGTGCTTCGGACTCTGCAAAACCCGCGTCGGGGGCCAGACCGCGCTCGACCTTGATGTCGGTCGACAATTTCGGCGGCGCCTTGAAAGGCTGCTCGCGGGCAACTTTTTCCAGTTCGATATAACGGCGCTGCAGAATCTCGACCACGCGCGGATCAAAACTCACGCCGGATTCCGAAGCCACCTTGGCCATGGCTTCATCGAGAGGCAAGGCCTTCCGGTACTGGCGGTCAGAAGCCAGAGCGTCGAGACAATCGACCGCCGCGAGGATGCGCGCGCCGATCGGAATCGTATCCCCGCTTAACCCGTAGGGATAACCGCTGCCATCCCATTTCTCGTGGTGGGCACGGACGATGGGGACGACAGGATAGGGGAAGTCGACTTGTTCGAGAATCTCCGCGCCCACGATGGGATGAATTTTCATCTTCTCGAACTCTTCCGGCGTAAGTTTTCCAGGCTTGGAGATGATGTGCTCCGGAACTGCGAGCTTGCCAATGTCGTGGAGGACGGAAGCGGCGCGAAGGGCCTCAGTCTCGTCTTCGCTCAATCCTAGTTCTTTGGCTAGCTCCATCGCATAGATACGCACCCGTTGCAGATGGTCGCCCGTGGTTTGATCCTTGGCCTCGATGGCCAGAGCGAGAGCTTCGATGGTCTGAAGGTGGAGACTGGAAACCTGCTCGGCATGGCGCTTTTCTGTCTCAAGCTTGCCGAGGTAAAGGCGGTACGACCGGTACATGAGGTAGATTGGCGGCAAAACCAGAAGAGAGGATTGCCATCCGATGTGCCGGTTCAGGAAGTGGACCAGCCCGGCGATGGCGGCTCCGACCATGTAATAAGGAAACGACCAGAGATAGCTTTCGGTCCAGACCTTCGAAGCAGGTTTGCCTTCAGTCAACCCGATGATGGTCGACATGGCGGCGGTGTTAAAGGCGAAGTGCGTAATCGCTGCGCCGAGCAGAGCGAGAGGTCCAGGGCCATGTAGAACATGAGTTGCGATGAGGTGGAATGCGCCATAGGCGGCTGTGCTCGACACCGCGACCTGCGACAGATTGAAGACCAGTTGGATCAACTTGGGGCGGCGTGCGGGCCTCCAATAGAACTGAGCCAGAGTGGCCGCGAGCCCGATGAGCGATGTCTCAGGCAAACTCATTTCCAGAATGCCTAGCAGGGTGAACAGGAAGTTCACTGACAAGGTGCCTTCAATACCCGGCAGGCTCACCTTGAGAGAGGAGGCCAGGAGCGCTGCAACGAGGTAACAGAAGAACTTGAGCGGGTCGCTCGATTGCCAGTGGGTGAAAGCCAGGGCAAAGCTGCCGAGAGCTGCCAGCGCCATCACGGCGATGAACACACTTGCGCCAGATTTTCGTTCTTGGAGCATCGAGTCCTTAAATTCTTGCTGAAGTAAGGGACAATGTCCGCCCAAATGTCGACGGCTTGGTTACCATCGTGTTTCAAAATTTCGGGACGCTTTGTCCCGTGCCCATGCGGGTGGGACAAAGTGTCCTGTCGGACCTGCTCTTGAATTTCCTAAGTGGTTGATTCCTAAGGCTCAATTCTTCTCGTCGTGGACCTGTACCTGCAATGGTGAGGGTGCGAGCGCGGTCACTGATCGTGCCGGGATTTTTTGTACGAACGAGGGGGATATGAAAAGGCTTCTAGTTTTCCTGTTGATGGCTGCGGTGGCGGTGGCTCATGCCGACAATTCCAAAATAGCGCCGGAATTGCAGAACCTTCCATCGAGCCAGCAGGCTCAGGTAATCGTGCAGTACGCGCCCGGAACAACGGTGAATTGTAGCGGACTGCTCGGCCTGGTGGGTTGCCTGGTCAATGATATTGTGAGCCTTGGGGGCACCATCCTGGGGCAGTTGCCATTGGTCAATGGCGTGGTCGCTCTGCTCGACGGCAACGGCATCGTGAGCCTCTCGAACCAGTCGAATGTCGTATACATCAGCCAGGATCGGCCATTGAAACCAGTGCTCAACAACGCCGCCTCTGCGGTGAACGCAGAGTTCGCCTGGCAGTCGAACTATACGGGCGCCGGCATTGGTGTGGCCTTGATCGACAGTGGCGTGGGCACTAGCGTAGATCTCAATCAAGGTATTCTTCTGCTTTCGCGAGTTGTGTATCAACAGTCCTTCGTGCCGGGGAATTCGAACCCCGGCGACCAGTATGGGCACGGCACTCACATCGCAGGATTGATTGCCGGAGACGGTCTCGGTTCAACCGGCTTGCTCTACAGCAAGACGTTCAAGGGGATTGCCCCGGGGGCAAACATCGTCAACCTGCGAGTACTTGACGCGAACGGAGCGGCAACCGACAGCCTGGTGATCGCGGCGATCAGCCGAGCGATTTCTCTGAAATCGACATACAACATTCGTGTGATGAACCTTTCGCTTGGCCGCGCCGTTTATGAAACCTACAAACTCGATCCGCTTTGTAAGGCGGTAGAGGCAGCTTGGAAGAACGGTATTGTCGTGGTCGTGGCCGCAGGAAATAACGGCCGCTACTTGCCGACCCAGGGATACGCTACGGTTACGTCACCAGGCAATGATCCGTATGTGATCACCGTGGGCGCGATGAAGCCCATGGGGACGCCCACGCGCGTGGACGATCTGATCGCCAGCTACAGCTCAAAGGGACCGACCGCAGTGGATGCGATCGCGAAGCCTGATCTCGTGGCGCCCGGCAACCTGCTGGTGTCGCTCGAGGCTCCGGGTTCGACGCTCTACAACAACTATCCTGGCAATCGTGTGCCCTACAGCTACTACGTCAATGGGGGAAGCAGCCTGTCGTCTTCCAGTTATTTCACACTGAGCGGAACCAGCATGGCCACCGGTGTCGTCAGCGGCGTCGTAGCTGACCTGCTGCAGAAGAGTCCCAGTCTGACTCCCGATCAGGTGAAGGCCCGGTTGATGAAGACGGCGTGGAAATCATTCCCGGCATTCAGCAGCGTGACCGATCCAACCACGGGGATTACTTACACCGATCAGTACGATGTCTTCACGGTCGGAGCGGGCTACGTTGACCTCGAGGCCGCGATGATTAACACGGACGTGGCCAAGGGAACCGCGATGTCTCCGGTGGCTACCTACGATCCGAACTCGGGCAAAGTCTACTTTTCGGATGATCGCACGGCGGTCTGGAATACATCATCGACGTGGGCGAATCCGGCAGTGTGGGGCTCCTCGCAGTTCATGGCTGGGTCCACAATATCCGGGACCAATGCATTGTGGGGCAGCAACGCACTCTGGGGATCGAACGCACTTTGGGGTAGTAATGCCTTATGGGGCAGCAATGCATTGTGGGGAAGCAATGCCTTATGGGGAAGCAATGCCCTCTGGGGTAGCAATGCGTCGGGCGGAGAGAAATAAGAATCGCTGAACTCGATCGAAAGGGGCCTGCTGGCCGGCAGGCCCTTTTTCTTTTTTAGAACGCGCTCCCGCCGCCACCACCAAAACCCCCGCCAGAAAAACCTCCACCGCCTCCTCCTCCGCCGCCGAAACCGGACCCGCTTGAGCTTGCGCGTGGGGCCGAGACAAAAGTCTGATGCATATCCGTCGCCATACTGTGCATGGAACTTGAGAAGAAGATCGGGTTGAAGCCCATACCGGGCACATATCCTCCGGGTGCGACGTACCAACTTGGCGGATCCTTCACGATGCCGGCGAACGCCTGTGCCCAATGGTGCTCGACTCCCAGAGCCATGGCGTAAGGGAGGAACTTTTCGAAAGTGCTGGGCGGCATGACCTTGAGTCGATCGGCGTCCACGCGGTTCATGAACTCCTGAAAGCCAAGCACGGCGACGTGAGTGCGTGCGCCCTTGACTGTCTTTGCCGTCATCACGCGGGCAAACAGCCACCAGATGATTGCCGAGATTAGTGCGCACACAATGAGCAGCGGGACCGAATTGAAGAAGTTTGCCCAGCCCAGGAATTGCGCAATTGCAAATGGAATCAGAATCGCGACCGCAGCCCCGAGGCTGAAGGCGTTGGCGGATTCCGGGTCAAGCGTGTAGATCCCTTTTTGCTTTAGCGCCGACATGATGTCCTCGCGGACGAGCGGAATGGTCGTGTAGAAGCGGTTCTTAAGGCTCGAGAGCCGAGTGTCCGGAGCATCGCCGACAAAGATATTTTCCAACATCACACGCTCGTGCGGAGCCAGTCCCCGCCAGTCTTCGCGTTTCTTCAGCAGATGGAAGACATAATCCCTGTGGCTGAAGACGAGGCCCTTGTCGACGACCTCTTCGATCTTGATGAAGCCGCGCACCGCCAGATCGACGATCGTAGAAGTGATGTCGCGCGGATGGATGCTGTCATCGAGCAGCGTTCCCGCTTCGGCCGGAGAGATGCCGGTGGGCGGCTCGTACATGGGTGCTACCGACACGCCGGAGTCGGGGTCCCGGCCTTTGTACCACCACAGCGTGAACATCACGGCGAAGGTTACGAGCGGCAGAAAGACGATGGGGTTGCCACCGATGAACCAGAACAGCCTGGTCAATGCGCCAGGTTCTTTGAGGATGCCCTTGGGAACGTAAATGTCGATGGTCATCCCGCCGCGCATCGGAAGAGGATTGCTGGTTTCGAATTGCGCGTCGGCGCCATCGACCTTGGAAGTGGCATCGCGCTGAGTGGAACCGTAGACGCCGGTGAATGCCTGCGCCCGCAGTGATCCGGCCGCTGCAGTGGGGAAGTGCACGGTGGCGGCAGCGTGATCGATGGGCACCGGCCAGTCGTTGCCGGTGACATTCCAGTAGAACTCGTCATGGTCTTCGAAGAAGCGCGTTCCATTGCGTACGCGGTAAACAAGTTCAACTGTGCGGGTGGTGTCGACAGCGTCGGGAATGTAGATCTTTAGATCGCGGTAGGCACCGGAGGTTGACGACTCATATTTAAGTTTGCCACCGCTTCCGTCAGTGATACTGGCTATGTTGATGAAGAGCTCGTAATTTGTGCCATTCGGCCCCGGATATTCGATGGGAATGGTGCGATGAATGCCGTGCCACTCCCCAACGAAAACCAGGCTGATGCGCTCGTCAACGATCGCGTTGCCGTCTTTTTCAACGGTGATCGTGTCCTGAAAGTCGGCGATACGCCAGGACTTGGCGGCGACGGGTGAGGCCGCACCGAGCAGCGTGAGCAACACCCCAGCGATTTCGTAGAGACGTAGCTTGCTACGTCTTGATTTCCCTGCCGCAAGAGAAGGTGCAAACAGTGTCTCTGGGCTCGAGTTTATCTCTGCTTTCACGCGATCAGAACTTCACCGCTACGGGCTCGCGATCGGCCTCGGCGGTTTCGAAGAACTGGCGTGCCGAGAAGCCGAACATGCCGGCAAGAATATTTGTCGGGAACGACTGAATCTTTGTGTTCAAGTCTCGTACCACGGCGTTGTAGTAGCGGCGCGCATTCTGGATCGAGTCTTCGGTCTGGCTCAGAGACCCCTGCAGTTGGGTGAACTCCTCAGAAGCCTTGAGCTCAGGATAGTTTTCCGCGACTGCGAACAGGCTCTTCAGAGCGCCGGTGAGCTGATTCTCAGCCACCGCTTTGCCCTCGGGCGTGGTCGCCTGCATGGCCTGGGAGCGGAACTTGGCGATGTTTTCGAACGTGCCCTTCTCGTGCGCGGCGTATCCCTTGACCGTTTCCACAAGGTTGGGGATGAGGTCATGACGCCGCTTGAGCTGTATGTCAATGTCGGACCAGGCCGAATCGCAGCGCACGCGCAACTGCACCAGGCTGTTGTACATCCCAACGAGCACGACGGCGATCACAACAAGAATCACCAGGAAAACAATGGCAGTCATGAACGTCTCCTCGACGGTCTGGAAGGTGGAGTCTGGAAATCCTGCTCCAAGAATCTTATTCCAAAATCAATGGGACGGTAGCACAGAGAGGCCGCAGGCGCAAACCGCGTGTTTACTGCTGCGGAGCGAAGTACCCCTTGCGGGCCCGAACCTGTAGGTCCTTCTTCAGGGTGGAAATCTCGATGGACCGGTAGCGTCCGTCAGCGTCAAAGTTGGCGGGCTTGTAGGAGACCACGTACTGGCTGCGCAGTTCGTCTTCGATGGCGGCGAAAGAATGCGTGATGTCCTTCATCTTGAAGGGGAAGAAGGCGCGGCCTCCGGTAGCTTCGGCAATCTGTTCGAGTACTCTGTCGCCGCGCATTACCAGGCCGCTGTCATCTGTGGAAATGGCATAGATGATAACTTCAGCACGCTGAGCCATCTCGATGGCCTGGGCCCGTGAGAATTCGCTCTGATTATCTTCGCCATCGCTTACGATCACGATGGCCTTCCTTACGGGATGATCGGGGCGGTCCTTCAGGAATTTTTCTTTGCTGGCACGATAAATGGCGTCGTAAAGGGCGGTTCCTCCACCATTGTGCAACTTGTGAACTCCCACAGAGAGCAACTGCACATTGTCCGTGAAGTCCTGCGCCAACTGGCTATGGCTGTTGAATCCGATAATGAACGCCTTATCAAACTTGGCGTGGATCGTGTGCTGCAGGAAGCTGGTGGCCGCGTTCTGTTCGAAATCAAAACGGCTGTTGACCGAGCCGCTCACGTCAATCAGCAGCCCGAGTTCAAGGGGTAGATCCGTCTCGCGGCGGAAATTGATGATGGCCTGCGGCGGCTTGTGGTCGTCGAGTATGGTGAAGTCGCTCTGGTTCAGATCCCGGACAAACTTGCCGCGCTTGTCGGTGGCGATGAACAGAACGTTGACCTCATCCACCCGCTTGCGAATGGTGATAAGGGCGCTCTGCGGATCGTCTGAGTTGGCTATGGCCGAGTTGACGACGGGCGCGCCGTCATACGCCGAGGTCGCGCTGGGTGCGCCGGAGACATAAGCGGACTGAGCCTGCGACCGCGCTGGGCAAAAGGCCGCTAGGGTCAGCAGGACTGCAAGAGGCCGAAGAATGAGATTCGTGTACTTCATGCCCGATAAACCCAAATTTTTCACTCCCAACCCAGGCCAGACGGCCCTTTCACTATATTAGATGCACGCTGGGTGCCGAACGACGAACCGAGGGCGGCTACATCTGATTGACTTTAGGAGCCTCTTGCCTCAATGCCAAGTTACAAAAGGAGCACTCGTTTAGTCATAGCAGGAAATGCCGGAAATCGTGAACCTTGTGGTCCTTCGAGAGATTTGGCTGTGTACTCCCGAGACTCATCTAATGGATTTCCGAAGGTGCCTTAGGGTTTAAGATGATGGTTAAATAGTAAAACTAAATAGTTAAGATGATGCCCAAGGGGCAATACTCGTTGGAGGAATCTAATGAAGAAGGTGACAGCATGTTTCCTGGCGGTGGTGCTGCTGGCAGCGTCCGCGTTCGCTTCTAGGGACGAGAAAGAACAAGAACGGGTTAAAGAGGCGGGCGAGGTGCTGAAAGAGATTCTGAACATTCCCGACGACATTCCCCAGGACCTGCTGGACAAGGCTGAGTGCCTGATCATCTTGCCTTCTGTCAAGAAGGGAGCATTCGGCTTAGGTGGCAGCTACGGCCGCGGCGTGATGGTTTGCCGAGGCGGCGAGCACTACACCGGAAAGTGGGGAGCTCCGGCCCTGTACGCACTTGAGGGAATCAGCATCGGGTTTCAATTGGGAGGCCAGGCCACCGACTTTGTGCTCCTCGTGATGAACCCAAAGGGAGCGCGATCGTTGCTTTCCAGCAAGGTTAAACTGGGTGCCGACGCTTCCGCCGCGGCCGGCCCGAAAGGACGGACGGCTGAGGGTGCGACGGATGTCGTTATGAACGCGGAGATTCTCTCTTACTCGCGTAATAAGGGATTATTCGCAGGGATCTCGCTCGAGGGCTCGACTCTGCGTTCGGATGGCAGCGCAAATCAGAAGCTCTACGGGAGGAAATTGAGCGCCAAAGAAATCATTCGCGAAGGGAAAGTCGGCGTTCCCGCATGCGCCCATCAGCTTGTTTCTCTGCTGGATTCGAAGTCTCCACGGAACAAGTCGGAACCGAAATCTCTGCAGTAGCAGATTCTTGCGGTTCCAGTGGCGGTTCCAACTGGTTTTCCAAGATGTCCGATGAGACCAAAGCCTAAGCCTGTGATTCGCTGCGGATGGGCAGGCGGCGACCTGTCCATCCGTTATCACGACGAAGAATGGGGAGTGCCGGTGCACGATGACCGTACGCTCTTTGAGTTCCTCATCCTCGAAGGGGCACAGGCTGGGTTGAGCTGGAACACCATTTTGAACAAGCGAGCCAACTACCGCGCGGCGTTTGACAACTTCGATCCTCAACGGGTAGCGCGCTACGACCGGCGGAAGATTCAGCAATTATTACGGGATCCGGGAATTGTACGCAACCGCCTGAAGATTGATTCGGCTGTCGTGAGTGCGCAGGCATTTCTTCACGCGCAGGAAGAGTTCGGCAGTTTCGACCGCTACGTCTGGCAGTTTGTGGGCGGCAAGCCGAAGGTGAATTCCTGGAAAACGCTAAAGCAGGTTCCGGCGCGGTCGGCGGAGTCCGATGCTTTGAGCAAAGATCTCAAACAGCGCGGGTTCAAATTCGTGGGTTCGACCATCTGCTACGCCTTCATGCAGGCGGTCGGGATGGTGAACGATCACGCCGTGGACTGCTTCCGCTACAAAGCGCTCGCTTCTCAGCATTGAGTGAGAGCGCGGGCGGTCAAGTAAACCGTCACCAGCCCCAGCAAGAGTACTCCACCTTCCACGCGCGTAGACCAAACGTGCAGCGCGTCAAACTGCATACGCGCGGGATTGTCCAGAGCTACCGAAGCGAAGTCGCCGACCGAAGCGCGCAGCGTGTCCATGCGCGGGATGATCCAGAACTGCGAGATAAGCGTGAGGGCAAGCATCAGGCAGATGAGCACGTGGCGCATGGCGAAGAGATGCGGAGTGCCGTCTGTGAGCCGGCTGTGAAGCAGTGAACTGGCCAGGAATACCAGCCCGGAGATGATCGCGATCCAATGAAGTTTGCCCAGCGCGCGTCCGACCAGGTTTCCGGCAAGATGGGTGTTAGGCAGAACCTGGAACGCCGTTGGTGCAAGGACGAACGCGAAGAAGATCAGCCCGCCGATCCAGGCGACGAGCGAAAGCAGCATCAGGAATCGGAGGAAGGACATGTCGAGAGGATTATAGCGATTGTTGAAGACACGTAAGAATCTCCGACGAAGCGCGTGACTGAGAACTGCTCTTACACCGGCACGGCCACGTTCTCCACGATCTCACGAAGAACCTGGTCGGACTGCTCCGACTTTTTCAGAGTCGAGGCGTAGAGGCCGTTGACGACTACGCGGTGGGCGAAGACGGGCACGGCGAGTGGCTTGAAGTCTTCCGGAGTACAGAAGCTGCGGCCGTCGAGGAAGGCCATGGCCTGGGCGGCGCGATAGAGAGCTTGTGATCCACGCGGCGAAACGCCCAACGAGAGGAATTCCGATTCGCGGGTGCGGTGGACGATGTCGAGAGCGTAGCTCACCAGGGATTCATCCACACGAATTTGTTTGACGGCCTGTTGCATCTCCAACACGTCGGCGCCGGTGAGCACCGGGCGCAGGTCATCCAGAAGTTCCGCGCCGACTTCGGCACGCAAAATTTCCCGCTCAGCCGCCGCTTCCGGATAGCCCATCCGCACGCGCATCAGAAAACGGTCAAGTTGTGACTCGGGAAGAGGATAGGTGCCGTGATGCTCCACCGGGTTCTGCGTGGCGATGACCAGAAAAGGTTGCGGCAGCTCGTAAGAGTGCGCGTCGACTGTAACCTGGCCTTCGTTCATGGCCTCGAGCAGAGAGGACTGCGTTTTCGGCGTGGTGCGGTTGATCTCGTCGGCCAGCAGCACGTTGGTGAAGACCGGGCCGCGCTTGAATTCAAATTCCTGCTCCAACGCGGAATACACCGAGATGCCGAGGACGTCGGAAGGAAGCATGTCGCTGGTGAACTGGACGCGCTGAAAGCTGCAATCGATAGCGCGGGCGAGGGCTTGGCCTAACGTAGTCTTGCCGACGCCGGGGACGCCCTCAATCAGCAGATGTCCGCGAGCGAAGACGGCGACCAGTGCGAGGCGAACTACATCGTCTTTGCCGCGAATCACGCGGCGGAGAGCCCTTTCGAGTTCGGCGGCTTTGTGGGATACGGCGCTGGCGGTCTGGAGAGGCATTGGTTGGATTCTACTATCTCGCATTCGGGAGGCAGAGTTACCTACGTCACGCGAAAACCAGCTTTTGGCTCTTAGCCTTTAGCTGTTAGCTCGTTTGTCTGTGCTCCGAATTCTGATCAACTGAACGAATGGATTGTTGAACCTTGCAGTTTCAGGAATGATCATCCATCCAAATTCATTGAGCAGTCTAGCTAAAGGCTAAGAGCCAACAGCTAAGAGCGTTTTTATTGCGTAAATTCCGCCGGCCGGCCCGTCAGCCGTTCGATGCGCTTGGCGATTGGGGGATGGGTGGAGAACAGGCTGCCGAAGTTCATTCCCAACAGCGGCTGGATGATGAACAAATGCGCCGTCGACGGAGATGCGGCCATGGGCACGCGGCGGGAGTAGGCATCGAGTTTTTGCAGGGCGCTGGCCAGGGCGTAGGGATTGCCGGTGAAGTGCGCCCCGGTGGCATCGGCTTGATACTCCCGCGAACGCGATACTGCGAGCTGAATCAGGCTGGCGGCAATCGGGGCCACAATCAGCATGAAGAGCGCGGACAGGCCTCCTCCGCGACGGTCGCGATCGTCGCCGCCTCCCATGCCGCCGAACAGCATGGCCCAGCGTCCCATGCTGGCCAGCATGGTGATGGCGCCGGCAATCGTGGCGGCGACGGAGCTGATCAGGATGTCGCGGTTATTGACATGGCCGAGTTCGTGGGCGAGTACGCCTTCGAGCTCTTCATCGTTCAGCAGGCCAAGAATTCCGTGAGTCACGGCGACCGATGCGTGAGCCGGATTGCGTCCCGTGGCGAAGGCGTTCGGAGACTCGGTTGGGATCACATAGATCTTCGGCATGGGGATGCCGATTTTCTGGGTCAGGCGTTCGACCGCCGCGTAGGCGCGCGGCAATTCCTCGCGCGTGACGGGCTGGGCTCGGTACATGGCAAGCGCGATCTTGTCGGAGTAAAAGTACGAGACGAAGTTCATCACCGCCGCGAAGACCAGCGCTATGATCATCCCGTTCTGTCCGCCGAAAGCGCGGCCAATGAACATCAGCAACAGCGTCAGCGCAGTCAGCAGAAACGCGGTCTTGAATGTGTTTCCCATAGTCTTTGTCCTAACGTCCCCGATCGGTACCTTATTGGATGTAACGCCGAGTGAGGAGATGCACGCTTGGGGCTCCGACCTTCGGCTTAGTCCGAGAGATCTACAGTCAGCGCGGGATTGGGTTGTGGGTGACGCGCGCG
>WNFC01003441.1_pt1 | contig 20694 bp, 21 predicted proteins | sample 5400541 | NCBI WGS metagenome assembly WNFC01 (sample SAMN13153342, study PRJNA577476) | soil metagenome | isolation source: 120 cm saprolite under Douglas fir tree site 2 hole 2 replicate 1 | place: USA:California | collected 2015-04-18
TGACCGACGACGAAATCCGGCAAGCGCAGGTCGCCCTATGGACTGTGCTCCGTATTGTAGCCGAGCCGGGAGGGGCGGCAGCCTTCGCAGCCCTACTCTCGCAACGTTACCGCCCGGCTCCTGGCGAGCGCGTCGCAGTCTTGGTTTGCGGCGGCAACACAACTGCCGTCAACTTCTCTCAGTAAGTTCAAGGAATATCCGCTTCTTGTACGAGGGCTTTTACGTCCTGAATCTTTTCCTTCATGTAGAGGAAAGAGAGAACCATCCCCAGGAAATTCAACATGAAAAATGCAATTCCCAGCACAGACGTAAAGAATATCTGATTGGTCCAACACATGTACAAGAAAACCGGTACAGCATCCGCGACGGCAAGATAGAAAGACCTCTCAATCAGCCATACCGCGGAAGTTGGATTCGTTCTAAGCCGACCTAGACCGATTTTCAGGATCAATCCGATAAAGAAGGCAACCGTGCCGTGGATTGCTAAAAAGATGCGGTCCTCAAAAAGAACTGCCATCGGCACGTAGATGACCGGTGAGAGCAGGCAAAGCATCGCTATGCGCCATGCCCATCGCTCGAATACATCCAATGTGATCCGTACCTCCGCCGCCATTCTGTCACTCCGCCGCCAGCGCGGAGCCCCTTCCTGACAACGGCGGCTGCGGCAGGCCGAGCGCGCCGAGCGGCAGGCCCGTGTCGGCATGAAAGGCGCGCGCCACCGCGGCGACGCGCGCGTCGGCGCCGGCGGGTGCGATCAGGGTGACGCCGAACGGCCGCGCGCCGTGCAGCGCGGCCGGCACCGCGATGGCACACAGGTCGAGCAGGTTGACGAAATTGGTGTAGGTGCCGAGCCGGCTGTTGAGCGCGACCGGGTCGGCGAGCACCTGCTCGACCGTGTAGACGGCCGGTGAGAATGATCTCGCGCGTGACCGGATGCAGCGCGCCGGGGTTCGAGGCGATCACCGGCTCGGCCGCGATATAGCGCTCCGCCACCCACGGGCCCTCGTAGAGCAGGCGTGCGGTCTCGTAGAACGGCGCCATGTCGATCTCGACGATTTCGCCGAGACGCGCGAGCCGCTCGAGCGCGGCGGCGTAATCGGCCGCGGCCTGCGCATCGTCGAAGAATATGCGCTGAGCAGGCGCCGGCACGCCGATGCGGTTCTTCGGCGGCGCCGCACCCGGCGCGCCGAGCGGACGCGGGCGCGAATAGGGATCGCGCGGGTCGCCGCCCGCGAGGACCGCAAGCGCGGCCCGCGCATCGTCCACCGTGAGCGCGAGCACCGAGACGCAGTCGAGCGTGCGGCAGGCCGGCACCACGCCCGCGGTCGAGACCAAACCGAGGCTCGGCTTGAGGCCCACGATATTGTTGAGCATCGCCGGCACGCGGCCGGAGCCGGCGGTGTCGGTGCCGAGCGCGAGCGGCACGAGGCCGGCCGCGACCGCTACGCCTGAGCCCGCGCTCGACCCGCCCGGGATCAGTTTTGCATCGAGCGCGTTGCGCGGCACGCCGTAGGGCGAGCGCGTGCCGACGAGCCCGGTCGCGAACTGGTCGAGATTGGTCTTGCCGATGACGATGGCGCCCGCCCGGCGCAGCCGCGCCACCACGGTCGCGTCCTTGTCGGGCCGATACGAAAAGGCCGGACAGGCCGCCGTGGTCGGCAGGCCCGCGACGTCCATATTGTCCTTGATCGCAACCGGAATGCCGTAGAGCGGCAGGTCGCGGCCGCCCGCGGCGAGCGCCTTCGCGTCCGCCAGCGCCTCCTTCTCGTCGCGCAGCGTGATGAAGATGGCGGGATCGCCGTGCGCGCGGATACGCGCAAAGCTGCGCGCGACCGTCTCTTCGGGCGTCGCCGTGCCGGCCCGGTGGGCGGCCAGAATCTCGGCAATCGTTTCGGCCACGCGCATCTCCGAAGGGGCGGAATCACACGATTGTGTCCCGGCGGCAGGAACGATAATAGCTGAAGACCCTCTCGCCGCTCCAGCAATCAAGGATCCCTCGATGGCCGGCAATACCAAGCGCGTGTTCTATGTGAAGTACCTGGCGTCGCACGATTACGTCGACGCGCTGGCGCGGCGGCCGGACGTGCGGCTCGACAAGCTGGAGAACGACAGTCCCGACGAGATGGCGGCGCCCATTCTCGAAGCGGCGCACGCCTACCAGATCGGCTCGGCGCGCGACGAGCTCGCCGGCAGGTTCCACGCCACCACGGCGCTGCTCGCCCGCACGCCCAACCTGCTCATCGTGTCGACCAACGGCGCGGGCTACGACACCGTCAACGTGAAGGAATGCACGCAGGCGGGCGTGCTCGTGGTCAACCAGGCGGGCGGCAACCGCGAAGCGGTCGCCGAGCACGTGGTGGGCATGATGCTGTGCCTCTCCAAGCGCATCATCCAGGTCGACCGCGCGATGCGGCGCGAGAAGAGCCTCGATCGTGGCCGCTTCGTCGGCAACGACGTGACCGGCAAGACCATCGGCATCGTCGGCCTCGGTAATGTCGGCAGCCGCATCGCCGAGCTCGCGCGCGGCCTCTTCCGCATGCGCGTGCTCGCCTGCGATCCCTATCTGACCAAAGAGCAGGTCGCGGCGCGCGGCGCCGAGAAGGTGGAGCTGCCCGACCTGCTGCGCACCGCCGACTTCGTGTCGATCAACTGCCCGCTGTCGGAAGAGACGCGCGGGATGATCGGCGCGCGCGAATACGCGCTGATGCAGCCGCACGCCTATTTCATCACGGCGGCGCGCGGCCACATCCACGACGAGGCGGCGCTCGCGGCGGCGCTCAAGGACAACAAGATCGCCGGCGCCGGGCTCGACGTGTGGTCGAAGGAGCCGCCGCCGTCGGACCATCCGCTGCTGGCGTTCGACAACGTGCTGGTGAGCCCGCACACCGCCGGCGTCACGGTCGAGACGCGCGCCAACATGGCGAAGATCGCGGCCGCGCAGATCCTCGACGCGCTCGACGGCAAGCGCCCGCCGCGCATCGTCAATCCGGAGGTGTGGCCGGTCTATGCGAAGCGGTTCGAGCAGACGTTCGGCATGCGGCCGGCGTAGCCCCAGCCGTGACGAAGTCACATTACTCCGCCGCCACCTTGCCGGGCTTCTTCTTGTTCGCCGGCACGTCGTAGGTCGCCATCAGGTCGTCGACCAGCTTGTTGAATGCGTTCCAGTCGGTCTCGCGGAACGAGTGGTTGCGGATGATGAACGAGGCGCCGGCGTAGAATTTCTCGTAGGGCGGCGAGCTCGTCGTTCTCCATCACCGAGATGTCGGCCGGCATCTGGAAGACGCCGCCGCCGCACAGCGTGCGCAGCTCGTCGATGAACATGGTGTAGTTCTGCGTGCACCATTCGAGGCCCGCATACATGATGCGGCGGTTGAAGCAGACGTAAGGCGCCGGCCAGCTCTCGAAGGCGTTGATCTGGCCGTGCACCAGGCCCGCGATCGTGCTCTCGAGCGCCGCCATCTTGCCGAGCGTCTCGCGTACCGCCGGCACCTGGTCGGCGCCGGTCGCATTCGCGACCTTGCTGCACAGCCCGAGCAGCAGGCGCATCTTCGACCAGTAGCGCACGTTGGACTGGTGGTTGCCGAAGCAGTGGCTCGGGCTCTTGATGTAGATGTCGCGCGAGAGCAGCGCGTCGTCGTGCACGAACACGCGCTCCCACGGCACCTTGACGTCGTCGCACAGCAGCATGCTGTCGCTCTCGTCGTAGCGCCAGGCGAGCGGGGAATCGAATTCCGACTTGGCGTCGAGCGCCATCGGCTTGCGCGCCCACAGCGTGAGCCCCGGCGCGTTGCACGGGATCGCGCAGGTGATCGCCTCCTTCTTCTGGTCGGGCGCGAGCGGAAGGACGTTGCCGATCCAGATGTCGTTGGCGTAGAGCGCGCCGGTCGCGAGCATCTTCATGCCGGCGATGACGACGCCGTCGTCCTCCTCGCGCACGACGCGCAAGGTCGGCACCGGGATATTCTGGCGCTGGTAGAACTCCGGATTGCGCGCCGCCTGCGGCGGCACCACCGCGTAGACGGTGTAGATGTCGTTGTCGCGGATGTGGCGGTAGTAGGCGACGAGATTGTCGGGACGGCCGCACGGCGGGACGAGCGCATCGGGCTTCATCGCCATGCCGGTCACGAACGAGGCGACGTGATCGGGCGAGCGGCCGAACATGCCGTAGGTCAATTCGGCGATGCGGCGGTGGCCCTCCATGCGCCGCTGCAGGTCCTCGCGCGTCTTCGCGCGCAGGAAATAGATCGAGTGGCGGCCGCCGTCCTCCTCGTAGCTCATCACGTCGCGCAGCGCCGGATCGGCCTTCATGTCGTAGATCGCCGCCACCGTCTCGGCCGCGCCGCGGAACGCGGGGTGACGCGTCACGTCGTCGATCTGCTCGGACCCGACGAAGACGCGGCGCCCGTCACGCAGCGTTTCCAGGTGTTCCTTTCCGCTTCGCAGCATGGCGGATGCTCCCCAGTTGACGTCCTCGCGCCGGCGGACCGGCCCATCCAAGCCTTTGGGCTTGGCGGCCCGCCCGTCGAGCCGATACGGTACCCCGTCACGACCCGATTGACGAGCGACGAAGCAGCGCGCCGATGACCGACACCCTTGGATTCCGCAAGAAATTCGGCGTCATCGCGCCGTCCACCAACACCACGGTGCAGCCCGAATTCGAGGCGATGCGGCCGCGCGGCGTCACCAATCACTTCGGCCGCATCCATATCCCCAACGATCCGGTGCGCAACGACGACGAGTTCAACCGGATGATGGACAACATCCGGGGCGAGATGATGCAGGCGATCGACCGGGTGATGACCTGCGAGCCCGACTATCTCGTGATGGGCATGTCGTCGGAGACGTTCTGGGACGGCCTCGACGGCAGCATCAAGCTGCGCGAGCGGGTCGAGGCGCGTGCCGGCATCAAGGTCGCGATGGGTTCGGACTCGTGCCAGGCGGCGCTCAAGTGCTACGGCGCGCGCCGGCTCGGCGTGGTGACGCCCTACATGCCGGTCGGCGACGCGCAGGTGCGGCGCTTCCTCACCGACTGCGGCTTCGAGGTGGTGCGGCTCAAGGGTTTCTGCTGCCCCGGCCCGGTGGCGATCGCGCATGTCTCCGAACGGGAGCTGCGCGACGCCATCCTCGAGGTCGACGGGCCGGAGGTCGACGCCATCCTGCAGGTCGGCACCAACCTCGCGATGGCGCGGCTCGCCGGCATCGCCGAATTCTGGCTCGACAAGCCGGTGCTCGCGATCAACACCGCGACCTACTGGTGGGCGCTGCGGCAGAACGGGATCGAGGACCGCATCGACGGGTTCGGCTCGCTGCTGCGGGACCATTGAGGCATTTATCCCGTAGGGTGGGCAAAGGCGCGCTGCGCGGACTAATCGCGTGGGCAAAATCGCATGCGCGCCGTGCCCACGCGGTCAGGATGTGCCACGCGATTTCGCCCACCCTACGGCGCTGCGCTGATAAATCGGGTGCCCGGATCGGCCGCGTGTGATGCAGGCGCCAACGGCCAACAGCCGACACTGCCTCTTTTCGCATTGCCGAGGCCCGGGTAACCTGACGGCTTAGCTGCCAGCGGGATTGCCGAAGTCACCGCCGGGCGAGTGGGCAGCAACACTGGCTGTCGGCAGGCACACCTTCATCCATTCATATATTCATATAATGAGCGTCCGCGCGATGGCGCGGGGACGCCGGGAGGGGCCTATGAAACTTGCCCACCGCAGGCAATTTCTGCTTTTCGCCGCGCGCGCTTGCGCGCTCGTCGCCCTGCTTGCGTTCCCCGAGCACCGCGCTTGGCCGCAGGGACCAAGAACGATCAAGCTCGTCGTCCCATTTCCTCCCGGTGGCGGCATCGATTCGCTGGCGCGCATCATGGCGGAGGAGGTTGGCCGCACGCAGGGCGTCGTCGTCGTGGTGGAAAACCGGCCCGGAGCCGGCACGGTGATCGCGACCGAAGCGGTGATGCGGGCGAAGCCGGACGGCAACACGCTGCTGGTTACCCTCAACTCGTTCCTCATCTCGGCGCATGTGCGCAAGCTTTCTTATGATCCCCTCACGAGCTTCGAGCCGATCTGCACGACCGCTAGCGTGCCGTCCGTGATCGTGGTCGATGCGCGATCGCCCTACCGCAGCCTCGACGATCTTGTCCGCGACGCGCGCGCCCGGGCGGGCGAGTTGACCTATGCGGGAGTCACCGGCACGAGTCTCATGGTCGGTTTCGAGAGGCTGAACCGGGATGCCGGAATGAAAATGGGTTTTGTGCCGTTTGCGGGCACCAACCAGTCGGCAACCGCCGTGATCGGCGGCCATGTGACCGCAACGATAGTGGATTATCCTGTGGCGGCGGGACACTTGCAGGCCGGCAGCCTGCGGGCGCTCGCAACCGGGTCTCGCACGCGGATGGAGTGGCTTCCGGAGGTGCCCACGCTTGCCGAGCTGGGCTACAAGGATCTCGACCTCGACCTCTGGTATGGTCTGTTTGCGCCCAAAGCAACGCCAAAGACCCTCGTCGACCAGCTTGCAGACTGGTTCAGCACTTCCGTGAGTCGCCCCGAGGTCCGCAGCAGACTCTTTGCGCAAGGTATCAAGGCCGGCGGACAGTGCGGCGCTCCATTCGCGGCCTTCCTGCGCAAGCAATACGACGAATACGGCCGCATCGTTCGCGACGCCAACATCAAGGCCGAGTGAAGCGTCGCGGGGCGCGCGTTCGATCGAACGAGCGGTCCGCGTGGGCACAGCGGAGCAAACTCTGTACGATCAATAGCCGCCCAGGCCGCCTTTGCCCACCCTACGGCGCCAAGAGGGCGTGTAAGTTCGGGAGGAATTATGGGTGAGCGTATCGTAATGCTCGGCGCCGGCGCAGTCGGCGGCTACGTGGGCGGGCATCTTGCCTTGCATGGCCACGACGTGACGCTGATCGATTTTTGGCACGAGAATATCGAGGCCATTCGCGCCAACGGTCTCGAACTCTCCGGGATGACGGAGGAAGAACGACAGGTTTCGCGTCCGAAAACCATGCACCTGCATGAGGTCGCATCGCTGGCGAAGCAGGCGCCGGTGGATATCGCCTTCGTCACCATGAAGTCCTACGACACCGAATGGATGACCCAGCTCATCAAGCCCTATCTCGCGCCCGGCGGCTATGTGGTTTCTCTCCAGAACTGCATCAATGAAGAGCGCATCGCCAACATCGTAGGATGGGGCCGCACGCTGGGATGCATCGCGTCGCGCATTTCCGTCGAGCTGTTCGAGCCGGGCAAGGTCCGCCGGCAGGCGCCCAAGGGTACGGCGGCGCACACGGTCTTCCGTGTCGGCGAGGTCCATGGCCTCCCCACCGAACGCGCCAGGCGCGTCGCCGAATTGCTGAGCGTGGTGGACGGAGCCAAGGTGACGACGAATCTTTGGGGTGAGCGCTGGTCGAAGCTTTGTCACAACGCCATGCGCAATGGCGTATCGGCTGCCACCGGCCTTGCCGGCCGCGACATCGACGGGCACGAGCACATCCGTCATTTCACCATCAAGATCGGCGGCGAAGCGGTGCGGATCGGCCAAGCGCTCGGCTATGAGCTCGAGAAGATCGGCAAGCTCGACCCCGCGAAGCTGGTCATGGCGGGTGACGGCGATGCCGCCGCGCTCAAGGAGATCGATGCCATCCTTATCGAGGAATCGGCGGGCGGCGGGCGCGGGAAGTTGCAGCGTCCCTCCATGGGTCAGGACATGCTCAAGGGGCGCCGCACCGAAATCGAGTTCATCAACGGCCATGTCGTCGATAAAGGCGCGCAGATCGGCATCGACGCCCCGTGCAACGCCAAGATCAATTCCCTCGTCAAGCGCGTCGAGCGCCGGGAGCTGCCGATATCGATCGAGAATCTTCGGGACGTGTGAGATGAAGCCGCTCCTCGATATTCAGGTTGCCCGATCGGCAACGGCCAGCAGGCCGAGGCCCGATATCGGGCGGCGGGACTTCCTCAAACGATGCAGCGCCGCAGCGCTCGCGTGCGCCGGCGCCGCCAGCGCGACGCCCTCGTTCGCGTTGGACTATCCGGCGAAACCTGTCCGGGTCATCGTTCCCTATCCGGCTGGCGGGGCGGCAGACGTGGTCGCTCGTATTACCGCAAAATATCTGAGCGAGCAGTTCGGCCAGCAGTTTTTCATCGACAATCGCGGCGGCGCCGGCGGCACCCTCGGCACCGATGTCGCCGTGCGTGCCACGCCGGACGGCTATAACCTGGTGATGCACACGATTTCCTCGGCGGTCCTCAACAAGTTTCTCTACCCGCGCATCAAGCTGGACGTGGACACCCAGTTCATGCCGATTTCCCAGATCGGCACCGTGAGCCAGCTCCTCGCCGTGAACGCCAAGGTGCCGGCGCGAAACCTGCAGGAATTCATCGCCCTTCTGAAGGCCAATCCAGGCAAGTACCACTATGGATCGTCGGGCAATGGCGCCATCATGCATCTGGGCGGCGAGCTGTTCAGCTTCATGACCGGGACCAACGTGCTTCACGTCCCCTATCGAGGCGAAAGCCCGGCGATGGTGGACGTTCTCGCCGGCCGCATTGAATTCGTGGTGGCCAGCGTTCCCGCGCTCCTGTCGCATATCCGCGCCGGCGAAATGCGCGCCTTGTGTGTGAATGCCGATCGTCGCGTGAAGTTGCTTCCTGACGTGCCGACAGCGGCGGAGGCGGGCCTGCCGGGCTACAAGACTTACAATTGGTATGCGTTGTTTGCTCCGCTGGGCACGCCGGAGCCGATCGTCCAACGCGTCAACGAAGCGCTCGCCAAAGCGCTGGCGACGCCCGCGGCGCGCAAGCAGTTCGAGGACATCGGGATCGAGCTGGCAGTCTCCAATCCCCGCGACCTGTCCTCGGAACTCAAACAGCAAGCTGATTTCTGGGGCCCGCTCATCGAGCGCGCCGGCGTAAAGCTGGATTGATCGCACTCCCCGCCCGTCAGGACCAAGAGACCGAGCATGATGATCGTCGATTCCCAGGTTCATATCTGGGCCGCGGATACGCCCGAGCGTCCCTGGCCGCCGGGTCAGGCGGCGCGGGCGCACCAACCCACGCCGCTGACGGCCGAAAACCTTCTGGAAAAAATGGATGCCGCCGGCGTGGCGCGCGCCATCCTCGTGCCTCCCTCCTGGGAAGGCGACAGGAACGACGTCGTACTTGCGGCGGCGCAGCGCTATCCGGAGCGGTTCGCCGTCATGGGCCGCCTGTCGCTGGAAGCGCCCGAGAGCCGGAAGGAATTCCAGCCGCTGACACGGACCAACGGCATGCTCGGGCTCAGGTTCACTTTCCATACGAAGGAGCAGCAGAAGCTTCTGACAAGCGGCGCCGCCGACTGGCTCTGGCCCGTCGCCGCCGCTGCCCGGGTTCCCTTGATGGTGCACGCGCCGCATTCACTGCCGCGCATCGATGCGATTGCCGAGCGCTATCCGAACTTGCGCCTCGTCATCGATCATCTGGGCCTCATGCGGCCCCAGGTCGACCACGAGGCCTTTGTCCATCTGTCCGGGCTGCTCGCCTTGGCCAAGCGCCCGAACATCGCCGTGAAGGCGAGCGCGGTCACGGACTATTCCAGCGAGCCTTATCCGTTTCCCATCCTGCACGGATATCTGCGCCAGGTGTTCGATGCCTTCGGACCGAAGCGAATTTTCTGGGGATCCGATATTTCGCGAGTGCGTCACCCTTACCGGCAGTTGATCACGCTGTTTACCGAAGAACTCCCTTGGCTCAGCGAGGACGATAAAGCCTGGATCATGGGCCGCGCCCTTTGCGAATGGCTGAACTGGCCCGTAAGTACGTCCGGAAAACCATCGACGCACTTGTAGGGTGCTAACCCGCCCTACCGGTTGAGCCAGCGCCGCGCGAAGCCGAGCAGGCCCTGCGGCATGAAGATGAGCCGGTCGGCGACGCCGAGGTGCGCCGCTTCCTCGCCGACTGCGGTTTCGAGTTGGTGCGGCTCAAGGGTTTCTGCTGCCCCCGGCCCGGTGGCGATCGCGCATGTCTCCGAACGGGAGCTGGGCGACGCGATCCTCGAGGTCGACGGCCCCGACGTCGACGCGATCCTGCAGGTGGGAACCAACCTGGCGATGGCGCGGCTCGCCGGCATCGCGGAATTCTGGCTCGACAAGCCGGTGCTCGCCATCAACACCGCGACCTACTGGTGGGCGCTGCGGCAGAACGGCATCGAAGGACAAAATCGAAGGGTTCGGGTCGCTGCTGCTGGAGTATTGACGTAGGGTGAGCGCTGAGCGTGTCGCGCGGGCCGTTCCCGGAGAATTGAGCGCCCGCCCTGGAAGAGTTGGCTAAGGTGCTCCCTTCGAAGGGCCATCGGCGCAAGCCGAAACGGGGTCGTACCGAGGGGTGGCGCAATGCCAATCCGGCTTGGCTTTGCTCGTGCGCGCGCCGCGCTCGCGATTCTCATGGTCTTCGCTGCGGGCGCTTGCGCGCACTTGGATCGGCTGCCGGCCGTGTCCGCCAACGACACCACGCGGGCCAGCATCGCCGGCATTGCCGAAGCTCGCTTCCTGCCGAACGATACCGCCGCCATGATGGCGTTCGCCCGGCGCTTGAACGAGCGCAGACGCATGCACGTCGCGTCGCGTGGCGCCGCGAGCACGTCCGAGTACTCTCTGGCGATTTCCGGCGGCGGCGACAACGGCGCGTTTGGCGCCGGGCTGCTGTTCGGATGGTCGGAGCACGGCGATCGCCCATCGTTCATGTTCGTGACCGGCATCAGCACCGGCGCCCTGATCGCGCCGCTTGCCTTCCTCAGTCGCGAATACGATTCCGTGCTCGGCGAAATGTATACGACGATCGAGCAGAACGATATTTTCCGGCGGCGTCCGATCCTGGCCGGCCTCGCCTCCGACGCGCTCGCGGAAAGCACACCCCTGCAAAGTCTCATCGCGAAATACGTCGATCAGGCGCTAGTCGCGCGGATTGCCGAGGAGTCGCGCCGTGGACGCGCTCTCCTCATCGTCACCACCAATCTCGACGCCGGCGTTCCGGTGATGTGGAACATCGGCGCGATCGCGGAGAGCGGACGCCCCGAAGCCGTGGAGTTGATCCGCAAGATCCTGCTCGCCTCGGCCTCGATTCCCGGATTGTTTCCTCCGGTCATGTTCGATGTCACCGTGGACGGCGTCGCACGCCAGGAAATGCACGTGGATGGCGGCGCCTCGGTGCAGACGTATCTCTACCCGGCCACGCTGCAGGTGAGCAGGATCCCGACCGGCCCCGGCGCGCCGCGGCGCGTCGCCTACGTCATCCGGAATGGGCGGCTGGCGCAGGGCTGGGACGAGGTCGAGCGACGCACCACGTCGATCGCCACCCGCGCCGTAGCCACCCTCACCACCAATAACGGCCTGGGCGATCTTTACCGCATCTATGCGCTGGCGAAGCGGGACAACGTGCGGCTCCAGCTCGCCTATATCGACGACGACTTTGCCGAGCCGCACCCGGCCGAGTTCGATCATGGCTACATGCTGAAGCTCTTCGACTATGCGAGGGCGAAAGCCCGCGCCGGATATCCGTGGCGCAGTGCACCTCCGGGATTGTGAAGCAGGCTGGGCGCAATAGAGACAGCGTATGCGCCTCTTGATGGCGGGGCTGAAAGCGCGGTTCAGCACTGTGCCCTGCCCGCGACGCTTGCGCCGGCGGGTGGAGAACGGATGTCCAATGCGGGCCGAACTGCCCGATTTTGTGAGTCCGCGGCTTAGCGGTTCAGCCACCGCCGCGCGAAGCCCAAGAGGCCCTGCGGCATGAAGATCACCATGGCGATGAAGATGACGCCCACCGGAATGAGATAGTACTCGGTGAAGAAGCGCGAGAAGACCTCTTTCAGCAGCAGGAAGAAGGCGGCGCCGACGATCGGTCCGACCAGCGTGCCGATGCCGCCCATGACGTTGAAGATGACGGTCTCGCCCGACACCAGGAAATAGACGAAGTCGGGCGCCGCGAAGCGGTTCTGCACCGCGTAGAGCACGCCGGCGAGCCCGGCGAAGAATCCCGACAGCATCACCGCGACGATCTTGTAGCGCTCGACCGGATAGCCGATCGCGCGCGTGCGGGGCTCGTTCTCGCGGATCGACTGCAGCACCATTCCGAACGGCGAATGCATGATGCGGCGCAGGACCAGATAGGAGAGGGTCACCACGGCGAGCACGAACCAGTGCAGCGTCTCGCTGGTGAACGGGACGGAATAGACGCCCGGAATGGAGAGCCGCGGACGGCTGAAGCTGAGGCCGTTCTCGCCGCCGGTGACCTCCGTCCATGTGAAGATGATGACGTAGAAGATCTGCGAGAAGATCAGCGTCGTGATGGCGAAATAGATGTCGCGCAGGCGGGTCGAGAAGTACGCCACGAACAAGGCGACCGCGGAGGCGCCAGCCAGCCCGAAGATGATGGCGAGCCACAGGTTGGGCGGGCTGATCATGAGCAGCGCCGCCGCCGCGCAGTACATGCCGAGGCCGAAGAACGCCGAGTGGCCGAACGAGACCATGCCGGTGTAGCCGATCAGCACGTCGGACGACATGGCGAGCAGGCCCCAGATCAGGATCTCGGTGAGGAAGCGGCGCCAGAACTCCGGCAGCACGAGCGGCGCGACGATCAGCAGCGCCATGACGACGGCGAAGCCGCTCCAGTAGACGAGTTTGTGATGCTTGTTCATTTCGGCGTCGGGACAAACAGGCCGGTCGGCCGGAACAAGAGCGTGAGGATCAGCACCACGAAGGAGACGATGACCGCCTGCGCCGGGCTCACCCAGATCGAGGCGTAGGATTCGAGCAGGCTGATGAAGATCGAGGCCGCGATCGAGCCGCCGAGATTGCCCATGCCGCCGACCACCACGACGATAAAGGCCTTGAGCACCCAGTCGAGCCCCATCGCATGGTTGACGCCGACGAGCGGCCCGAACAGCACGCCGCTCGCCGCCGCCATGCCGGCGCCGATGGCGAACACCGCCGTGTGCACCCACGGCACCGGAATGCCCATCGCCTCCGCCATGGTGCGGTCCTGCGTGGTGGCGCGGATCCAGATGCCGAAGGTGCCGTACTTCAGGAAGAGGTAGAACCCGCCGATGATGGCGGCGGACAGCCCCGCGATCACCAGCCGGTACCAGGGATACTCGAGATAGAAGAGCGTGAAGTGGCCCGTGAAGGGCTCCTGGATCTTGCGCGCCACCGGACCGAACTGCCAGAGCGCGTAGTTCTGCAGCACGAGCGAGATGCCGAAGGTGGCGAGGATCGTGGTCAGCGGATCGCGCCCGACCAGCGGACGCAGCGTGGTGATCTGCAACGCCGCGCCGATGAGCGCGACCACGAGCGTCGCGATGACGAGGGCGAGCCAGAAGCTGCCGCTCGTCGCCAGCACGACGACGCCGATATAGGCGCCCAGCATGAAGAGCTCGCCGTGGGCGAAGTTCACCACGTCCATGATGCCGAAGATGAGCGTCAGTCCGGACGCGATCAGCGCCAGGATCATGCCGGTGACGATGCCGTTCACCGTCTGGATCAGGATCTGGTCGTAGGGAATGGCCTGGATGAATGCGAGCATCGCCGGAATCCTAGACGCCGAGATATTGATGGACGATCGGGTCGTCGACCTTGAGTGTGGACGCGACGGCGTGGTGCCGGATCGCGCCCTTCTCCATGAAGTACACGCGCTGGCTCGCTTCGAGGGTGAGCGGCACGTTCTGCTCCACCAGCAGGATCGCGACGCCCTCGCGGTGCAGGACATCGATGATCGCGCGGATCTGCGAGACCATGCGCGGCATCAGTCCCTCGGTCGGCTCGTCGAGCAGGATGATCTTGGGCTCGAGCATCATGGCGCGCGCGATCGCGAGCATCTGCTGCTCGCCGCCCGACAGCGTGCCGCCCGCCTGGTTGCGCCGCTCGGCCAGCACCGGGAAATAGGCGAAGACCTTGTCGAGCAGCTCCTGCTTGCGCGCATCGCTCACGCCGTGGCGATCGAGGCCGGTGCGCAGATTCTCCATCACGGTGAGCAGGCGGAAGATGCGGCGGTCCTCCGGCACGTAGCCGATGCCGAGCCGCGCCAGCTTGTGCGCCGGCAGGCCGGCGATGGAATTGCCGCCGAGCACGACCTTGCCTTGGCGCGGACGCACGAGGCCCATGATGGTCTTGAGCGTGGTGCTCTTGCCGACGCCGTTGCGCCCCAGCAGGCCCACGACCTCGCCGCTGCCGACCTGCAACGAAACCCCGTGCAAGATGTGGCTCTTGCCGTAGTAGGTGTGGAGGTCCTCGACCGAGACGAGGGGCTCCGAGGTCGGCGCGGCGCTCATGTCTTGAGGTAGACCTCCAGCACCCTGGGATTCTGCTGGATCTCGGCCGGACTGCCCTCCGCCAGAACGGCGCCGTAGTGCAGCACCGTGATCCGATGTGCGAGCTCCATGACGACCTGCATGTCGTGCTCGACGATGAGGATCGTCAGATCCTTGGCGATGCGACGGACGAGCGCGATCGTCTCGTGCGTCTCGGCCGCGCTCATGCCGGCGGTCGGCTCGTCGAGGCACAAGAGCTGCGGCTCGGTCGCCAGCGCGATGGCGATCTCGAGGTTGCGCTGCTCGCCGTGCGACAGGTTGGCGGCGAGCTCCGCCGCCTTGCCCCACAGGCCGACCGAGCGCAGCACCGCCTCGGCCTTGTCGAAGATGTCGCTGTAGGCGCCGTAGTGGGTCAGCATGCTCCAGGCGTGCCGGCGCGACTGCGCCGCGATGCGCACGTTCTCCAGCACCGTGGCGTTGGGCAGGATGTTGGTGATCTGGTAGGAGCGCGCGATACCGCGCAGGGAGATGCGATCGGGCGAGAGCCCGGTGATGTCGTCGCCGTTGAACAGAATGCGCCCCGAGGTGGGGCGCAGCACGCCGGTGAGACAATTGAAGAAGGTGCTTTTCCCCGCCCCGTTCGGCCCGATGATGGCGCGGATCTCGCCGCGCTCGATCTCGAAGTTCACATTATTGAGGGCGGTGAGACCACCGAAACGCCTCGTCAGGCCCTCGGTGCGCAGCACGGGCCCGGGTGCGGCCTCCCGGTTGGCATCGGCCGGGAGGGCCGCCTCGGTGGCGGTCGTGGCGGTCACTTAAGACGCGGCGAACTTGCAGGCCGCCGGGAAGATGGTCTTGTCCTTGTCGATCACCTGCAGGATCTTGAACTTGCCGTTCCGCGTCTCGGTGATGAACTGGCGCAGGAACGCCTGGTGGTCTTCCTTGCGCAGCGTCTTGTCGCCCTGCGGGAAGTCCTCGCCCTCTTTCATCTCCAGGCCTTCCATCGCCGAGATCAGCTTCTCGGTGTCCTCGCGGCCGCGGAAGCTCGCCTTGGTCATGCCGAGCTTGAGCGCGTTCATGGCCTCGAAGTTCGCCTGCACGTAGCGGTCCGGCAATGGCCCGCTCGGGTCGATCTGCTTCAACCGCGCCACCGCCTCGTCGAAGAACTTCTTGTGCCCCGGCGTATTGAGCGGCGGATCGAGCACCGGGATGTAGCGGTTGATGCCGATGAAGCCGTCGATCTTGTTGCCGAGCGCCGGCAGGTTGGTCGACTCGGAGATCGCGCCGTCGCCCGCCCATTTGTACTTCTTGGTCAGGCCAAGATCGAAGGCCTGGTTGCCGATGGTCACGCCGTCCTTGCCGAAGAAGATCCCGAAAATGCCATCGAAGTTGCCGGTGACCTTGGAGAGGAACGCCGTCATGTCGGCGGTGCCGAGCGGGATGCCGGTCGTTTCGACCACTTCACCGCCCGCCTTCTTGATCTCCTGCGAGTATGCGTCGCGCGTCGATTGTCCCCAGGAATAGTCGGCGTAGAGGATGTGCCACTTCTTCCCCAGGTTCTTGATCAGGTAGGGCGCGAACGCCACCGCCTGCGACGGCGCGTAGTCGTGCGTGCGGAAGCTGTAACGGTTGCACTTGGTGGTCGTCAGCGTGGTGTCGAGGCACACGCTGATCATGTTGACGACCTTGTACTCCTCGAACACCGGCATGCAGGCGAGGCAGATGTTGGAGAGGAAGCCGCCGACGTGGACGTCGACCTTGTCCTCGACCAGGAGCTTCTCGGTCTTGCGGCGGCCGACGTCGGGCTTCGATTCATCGTCGGCGATGACGATCTCGACCGGCCGGCCGTTGATGCCGCCCGACTTGTTGATGCGGTCGACCGCCATCTGCAGGCCGACCAGCGCGGTCTTGCCGCCGGCGGCGCCCGCGCCGGACAGCGGCTGCAAGGTGCCGACCTTGTACGGCTTGGCCTGGCCGAAGGCGGCGCGCCACGGCGCCGGCACCAGCATGGTCGCGCCGAGCGCGCCCGCGGCGGCGCCGTATCCGATCACTCGGCGGCGCGTGGTCTTTCCGCTGTACCAAGACTCTTCAACGCGATCCTCGATCCTGTCCTTGTCGGTCATGGCTAGTCCCCTCTGGATGGTCCTGTGCGGACTGCTTTTCCTTGGCCTTAAGGAAACGCGATCCAATCGGCATATTCAACTGGTTTTCGTCCGACCCCCCGATGATAAGATGGGCGGAAAGCCCGATGGCTCACCCGAAACCCGCGATGGAAGGCCCCATGTCCGTGCTCACCGCCGACCGCCCCCAAACGCTCGCGCCGCAGAGCGGCCACGCCGCCCGCATGACGATCCGCCGGAACGAGCATCACGGCCCGACCTCCGGCCTAGCGCCGGGCTATGTGCAGGGCAATCTCGCGATCCTGCCGGCCGCGCTCGCCGGCGACTTCCTGCGCTTCTGCCAGCTCAACCCGAAACCGTGCCCGCTGCTGGCCGCTTCCGCGCCCGGCGACTGGCGGCTGCCGACGCTCGCGGACGACCTCGATATCCGCACCGATCTGCCGCGTTATCGCGTGTGGCGCGAGGGCCGCATCGTCGACGAGCCCGCGGATATCAAGCGCTGGTGGCGCGACGATCTCGTCTGTTTCGCGATCGGCTGCTCGTTCTCGTTCGAGGAGGCGCTGCTCGAGAACGGCATCGAGCTGCGCCACATGACCTGCGACTGCACCGTGCCGATGTATCGCACCACGATCGCGACCGCGCCGGCGGGTCCGTTCCACGGACCCGTGGTGGTGTCGATGCGGCCGATGAAGCCGGCCGACGCGATCCGCGCCATCCAGGTGACGACGCGGTTTCCGACCGTGCACGGCGCGCCGGTGCATATCGGCAAGCCGGAGCTGATCGGCATCAAGGATCTGGCGAAGCCCGACTACGGCGACGCGGTGCCGGTGCGCGACGACGAGCTCCCGGTGTTCTGGGCGTGCGGCGTCACGCCGCAGTCGGTGGTGGCGACGGTCAAGCCGGACTTCTGCATCACGCACTTTCCCGGCTGCATGCTGGTGACCGATCGCAAGAACGCCGAGCTGGCGATCATGTGACCAGAGCCGGCCGGCGCATCATGCTCATGCGGAGCTCTTCCGGCTCTGGCCAATTTCGGACATGAGCGTCGGGATTCGCGCAACGGGATTTATGGAATATCGTACTTGGGGCGCAGGATTAGCCCGCCTTGATGTTGGCTGCCCGGACCACCTTGCCCCACTTCTCGACTTCGTCTGCGAGGAACTTGCCGAATTCGGCCGATGTCATCGGCATCGGAACGCCGCCCAGGTCGGTTAGCCGCGCCTTGATCTTGGGATCGGCAAGACCCGCATTGATCTCCTTGTTGAGTTTGTCGACGATCTCGACGGGCGTGTTCCTTGGCGCGCCGACGCCGAACCAGATGCTCGCGTCGTAGCCTGGCACGAAATCGCCCACGGTCGGGACATCTGGCAGCACCTCCGAGCGCGTCGACGTGGTCACGGCCAAGGGCCGCAGCCGGCCGGCCCGGATGTGCGTGATCGACGACACAACAGGGTCGAACATGGCTTGCACCTGGCCGCCGAGGAGATCGGTCATTGCGGGAGCCTGGCCACGATAAGGCACATGGATCATCTCCACTCCGGTCATCATCTTGAACAGCTCGCCGGAGACATGGGCCGCGAATCCGGTACCGCCGGACGCAAAATTGATCTTGCCCGGATTGGCCTTGGCGTAGGCAAGGAACTCGGGGACCGTCTTGGCCGGAAACGATGGATTGACCACCATGACAAAGGGTCCGCGGATAAGGCCCGCGATCGGCGCGATGTCGCGAAGCAAATTGAAACTCAGCTTCTCATAGAGTGTCGCGTTGATTGCGTTGCTTGTGGCGATCAAGAGCAGCGTATAGCCGTCCGCCGGCGCGCGCACGACCGCCTCGGTGCCAATATTGCCGCCGGCCCCCGTCCGGTTCTCGACGACGAACTGCTGGCCGAGCCGCTCCGCGAGCCGCGAACCCAGCAGGCGCGCGAGGATATCGGCCGCGCCGCCGGGCGCAGCCGTCACGATCCAATGCACCGGCCGCGATGGATAGGCTTGCGCCCGCGCGATCCGCGAGACCGCAGGTAGCGCGGCAGCGCCCGCGGCCAGATGCAAGAATTTGCGGCGGGGAAGTTTCATAGATTCCTCCCACCGTCCTCACGCAATTCGCGCTTGGACCATCAATATGAATGGATGAAGGTATGCCCGCCGACGGCAGCCCTTGCTGCCCACTCGCCCGGCGGTGGCTTCGGCGTGCCCCGCTGGCAGCTCTACGATCGAGGCTAGCTCAGTCTCACCGTCATGGAAAAGGGGGCACCTCCCGTCCGCCACCGCGCCGGCCAATCTAACCTGCGCGGCGATTCGTGGGTTACAAGGATGAGGGCGGAGTGAGCAAAGGGCCTAGAGCAGCGCGCGGCGGAATTCCGTCGGCGTGCGGCCGGCGAATTTGCGGAACGTCGCCGTGAACGAGCTGGTCTCTTGGAAGCCGAGCGTGAGCGCGACCTGCGTCACCGACAAATCGCGATCCGACAGCAGATGCTTGGCGCGCTCGATGCGGCGGCCGATGTGGTAGCGGTGCGGCGGCAGACCGAGCGACTGCTTGAAGGCGCGGGCGAAATGATAGGGGCTGAGCTGGGCGAGCCGCGCCAGCTCCGCCAGCGGGATGTCCTCCGCCAGATGCTCGTCGATGTAGCCCGCGACGCGGCGCTGCTGCCAGCCGGCGAGACCGCCGCGAACCGGGGCGCTGATGGCCGGTGTTTCGTCGGCGCGCGCCAGCTCGTGCAGCAGGACGAGGCCGAGCGCATCCACGTAGGCGCGGCCGCCCGGCTCATCGATCTCGGCTCGCGCCTTGAGCTTGTTCGCGGTCTCCGACAAAGACTGATCGAAAAAGAACAACCGCGGGCGGATGGCGTTCTCGGGCACGCCGAACTCGGGATCGAACCATGCCGCGTCGGGATCGATGTAGAGATGCGTGACGCGCGCCAGCACGCTCGGCTCGTTCCAGCCGCTGAAACGATGACCGGCCGGGATGAAGGTGAGCTTCCGGCTGAGATCGCGCTCGGTCGATTTCGGCAGGCCCTCGATGCAGGTCTCCCCGTCGTCACGTTCGAGCCGCTCCGTCAGGATCAGGAGGTGCTTTGACGATTGCAGCGAAATCTCAAACGGTTCGCGTCTCGTGAGTTCGATCATGTCGGCGTGGATGGATCCGAGATCTACGAAGCGCCGCCGCACGATCCCGGGGGGAGAGAATCGCGCGGTCGGAAAAGCCGGATCGATCAAACCGTTGCTGAGCTCGTTCATGCTGCGGTGTCCTGATGGGTTGGGACCAACCTCGTCAGGCGTTTCCCGTTGCCCGCGGTACGCTTATTGTTCTGGAATTCCGACCGCGTTCGGCTGCGATCTATTCCGCCTTGACGGCTTTTTCAGAGCGCCGAAATCACATCCTCATCAACTCCGCGCGAACGGTATTCAAATTTTCGAATGAGGTGTTTACGCGGCATTTATGCGTTGCTGAAAAATGAGGCGGCCCTGCCGCGATCTTGTCCGACTTTCGTCGAGCACGCCGGCGCATTTGCGCAAGCCGGGCCAAATCGGCGCAATTGCAACCAAGCACACCGGAGCCGCGGTACCGATATCGCGCGCACCGCGCACATCGCGTGCGCGCTTCGCAAGATGGAGATACGAAGATGAACAAGCTGTTTTCCGCGCTCGCCGTCAGCCTTGTGGTGGCGACGCCGGTGCTCGCCAAGACCGTGCGCTACCACAACGCGGCGCCGCAGGCGCAGGCGTCCACCGTGGTGATCGGGAACGGGCCGCGCAACGACTATGTCGGTCCGAACTATGTCGGCCGGGATCCGGATCCCGCCGTTCGCTCCGAGTAAGCGACCACTGCCAACCGTCGAAGCCTCCGGGAGACGGCGTCTCCCGGAGGCTTTTTTGTGTCTCGGCGTCACTTCGCCTCTTCGCGCAGGACTTCTACGGCCGCCCGATGCGCCTCGTTGGCGGCCGGGATGCCGCAATAAAGCGCGACCAGCAGCAGGATCTCGCGGATCTCCTCCGCGGTGCAGCCGTTCTTGAGCGCGCCCTTGAGATGGACGCGCAGCTCCGCCGGCTTTCCGGCCGCCGCCATCATTGCGATCATGGCGAGGCTTTTTGTGGCGAGCGGCAGGCCCGGCCGGCTCCAGACGTCGCCATACGCATACGCGTTGATGATGTGCTGCAGCGGCGCGCCGAACTCGCCGAGCGCGCGCGTGCGCTGCTCGACCGCCTCGGCGCCGAACAATTCCCGGCGCAGCTTCAGGCCGCGATCGTGAAGCTCCTGCGTATCCATCGTCCCTCTCCTGTCGTGGGCAGAGGGACGTGA
>WNFC01002269.1_pt1 | contig 20691 bp, 16 predicted proteins | sample 5400541 | NCBI WGS metagenome assembly WNFC01 (sample SAMN13153342, study PRJNA577476) | soil metagenome | isolation source: 120 cm saprolite under Douglas fir tree site 2 hole 2 replicate 1 | place: USA:California | collected 2015-04-18
TTAGCCGAAGCACTCGATCTGTCACCACCGAGCGTTCACACGCACATTAACGACATGATGAAAAGCGAGTTGCTGCGTGAATCTGAAGAGTGGGAGAAGAAATATCCGACCGAGCGCTACTACGAGCCGAACTTTCCGGTATTTAAGGCCGAAGAATGCGCGGATTTTAGGACATTGTGCGAGGAGATGGCCGAACAGGTGGTCAGCCTGTTTGAAGGGAAACGCGCGAAAATGGAAAGCGCCTTCGCTAGAACCCGCCTTGCCAATCAAGGTTGGGAGTTCTCGGACATCACGCAATGCTTGTACGCAAACATGCAGGGCGGCGCACGCACTTTGCTTGAGCAGCGCGGCTTACTCTCCCCGCGCGAGAAACATAGGAATGGCGCAGAATGGATCTTTTGGGCCGAGGAACCCGAACCGAACGGAAGCAAGAGGTAGGATCGCTTCATGAACGAAACGCTTACAATCAGCAGTGAAGTCGATAAACGAAATCCTGCGATTTGTCGTTTCACCGTCAATCGAACACTGCATATCGGAACGGCAAGCTTTGAAAATGTAGCTCAAACCGAGCAGTCACTGCTCGCACAGAAGCTTTTCGAGATTGAAGGCATTATCCGGGTTCAGTTGATCGGCCACTTGATGGTCCTTTCAAAAACTTCAGAGCAAAATTGGGAAGAACTTATCAAACGCGTTGAGTCGATTCTTGAAGCCTTTCTAGTCTCAGGGTTCGCGCTGTCCCAGGAGCAGGTCGAAGATCGAATGATGCTAATGGGGAGAGGAGTCAAAGAAAAGGTTAGATATCTGATAGACCATAAGATCAATCCGGGCGTGGCACTTCACTCAGGCTTCGTCGAACTCATTGATGTGAAAGATGGCAACGTCTACATACGTTTGGGTGGCGGATGCCAGGGATGCGGCGCGGCGGACTTTACTCTACGACAAGGGATAGAAGCGATCATTCGCAAAGAAGTACCTGAGATTCACCAAATTCTGGACATTACCGATCACGCGGCGGGTTTGAATCCTTACTATCGGCCAGCCAAGTAAACAGACCGCATTCTTGCTTCACTGCTTACTTGTCACTCACTTTCTGCTCGCGGCCTCAACAGTCCGAGTGGGATCCGCTCCTTCCCATGTGACATCAGCGGTTGGCCCGTAGGTTGAGGGTACACTTTTGTCCAGCAGGCGAAGATAAACCGTAAGCTGCGTGCGATGATGGGCTGTATGCAGAACTCTGCGCCAGAAGATCCAAATCCGTTCGCGCGCTACATCGAAGAAAGGTCTTTGCTCTAACCACCACGCTTCATCCTTGTCCGCAATGAAGTCCAAGCGCGGCCGTGCCAGTTCCAACAAGCGAGCAGCATAAGCTTCCGGCGTTTGATTCTCTGGAGTTATTTCCGACGCGGGTGGTTCTGGTAATCCAAGAAACTCACCGAAGAAGCGGCGCTCAGAAAGCAATTGGTGCTTCATGATCTCTTCTACTGTACTGGAGCGCTCGTGTGGGCGAAAGGACATATCGTCGGCTGAGAATCCAAGCCAAACAGAAACTACCTTGTTGGTTTCGCTCGCGTAAGTGTTGAGCAGATGCTGAAATGTACGATCAGAAGCGCGCGGTATTTCCGAGTCTAGGATTATTGGCTGTACGTCGAGGGACATGGCATCCATTCTTCAAGGTATGACGAAGTTAATCCCTACAACCGGCCATCGAATTCTTAGGCTTCTTTCCTGGTCAAGTAATAGAAGCGCACCACGATGAGACCGGCGAGAGGGGCCGTGCCAAGCAGCAGCTCCAACCCAGAGATGCCCGGCGTTACCATCTTTCGCGCCCACTACAAAGATGACAACCTCAATCGCCGCGCTGGTGCGATGAGAAAGTAGTAACAGGGCCAGCTCGGCGGCGATTGCCACGAGTAAGATGCTCTGAATGATCTGGCGCAAGGCATCGTACTCACTCGATTGACGCCATAGCTGCGGAAGATCGCGAATCATAATTTCAACGACGGCAATCCTGGCCGCCGCGAGAATCAGTATTGCCAGTAGCGAAGGAAGAGGTGAACTGCGTTACCCAGGTGGGGGTCAAGGAAACTCTCCGCCGCGAGTTGCTTGCCACTGCGCGTATCACTCGTCTCCAGGTTTTGCGCCGTGGTTTCTTTTGTCATAAGGAATCACACACGATTCCCGCTGTTCTCCGAATCGGTGTTGTTTGGAATCTGCGGAGCTTAAATCGCTGCAGCTCTAAAATGTAAAGATCGCGGCAAACTCCGAACGGACGTTGTGTGTGGTGAAGCTGGGAATGCCGCGAAACAGCGGCAGCGCGCCGGCACGATTGTTCGCGCGCGTGATAGTAACCCTGCTCGTAAGCGAACGTCAACCAGTGATTCCACCTGTTGTGATTCCCCAACCTGTATTGAATGTTGCCTGAAAAGTTTAATTATCCTCCTCGTCGGTTTCGCTTCCGATAATATTCTTGTCCACAGGGCGAGATCGAAGTTATACTAGCCTTAAGTTTTCCGTCCGAATCGCCTGTGCGGGTTTAGAGCGCGTTCCGCTTTGCGCGCTGCAGGGAAACACTCTATGGCGACCACGGGCAATCTTTGTCGAAGGTGGGGGATCCCATGTTTGAATCGCGAATGAATTCCACCCCTACGGACTTCAAAGCAAACAAAGATCTTCCCGAGGGTTTAATGGATCTTTTGCTTCCGCTTCACCGCGCATTTACACCGCGACAACGGACCTTGATTGCAAAGCGCGCCCAGATTCTGGCAAAAGCGCACAGCGGCGATTTGCCCGATCATCTTCCGCCATCCGTTGCCACTGAAAGCGATTGGCGAATCGAACTGCCCGAATGGTGTCAGGACCAGAGAAATCAGATGACGGGGCCTGCCGACGACGCTGAGCTATGCGTGAAGATGCTCAATTCCGCCGCTCCTGGAGTGATGCTTGATCTGGAAGACTCAATGGCTAACCTCTGGTGCAATCTCACGCGTGGCATTAGCAACATCCTCGCGGCACTGCGCGGGGAGCTGAGCTACTTCGACAAGAAGCGGAACGAAGAGGTGGCGACTAAAGAGAGCAAGACCGTGATCTGGTTGAGAGCGCGCGGACTGCACCTCAGTCAAGCCGGTGTGCTCAAAAACAGAGACGAGTTGATGCCAGCCTCCTTATTCGACGTGGCGATGCTCTCTTACCAGTTTGACCCGGCGAAGTCAAAACACCCGCTTTCGTTCTATATACCTAAATCGGAGTCTGCCGAAGAAGCCATCTGGTGGAGCGATCTCTTCAAAGCCCTTGAGCGCGGACAAGGTTGGCCGCCCGGCTACATCAAGTGCATGGCGCTGGTTGAATCTCACCCGTTGGCTTACCAGCTGGAAGAGTTCCTCTACAACCTGCGTGATCACATCCTCGGGCTGAACTTGGGACGCTGGGACTACATGGCGAGCCTGATACATTTTAATCTCAGAGATCCAAAGTTCGTCTTGCCCGATCGCAATACCATTCCGCACGACGTGCAATTTTTCCAGAACCTGCGCGAGTTAATCCCTGAGATTTGCCACAGGCGCGGCATTCTAGCCATTGGCGGCATGACGGCCCTGTTTCCTGATCGAACAAATCCCGAACTCAATGCGCGCGCGCTGAAGGTATTGGCTGAGGATAAGAACAACGAGGCATCGTGCTTGATGGATGGTGCATGGACCGGACATCCAGATCAAAATGTCATTGCCGTCAAGCAATTCCCTTTCCCGAACCAAGCCTTCGCCCGCCGACCCGATGCCCAACGCTACCCTGACTTGCGGCCCATTCCTAAGGGCGTCGGCAAGATCAGCTTGACGGGTACGCGCGCGGCGGTCCGCACCGTGATCCGTTATCGCAACGGCGTGTTGAACGGCAGAGGCGCGAGTTTACTCGATGGCTATATGGAAGACCTCGCCACGGACCGCATCTACCGCTTGATGATCGCGCAACGAATGAAGCATAGCGAAGCTGTGCCAATTGCGGATGAGCACGGCAATGCGGTGAAGCACACCTCTGAATTCATTACACAGTTGTTCGACGAAGAATTGGACAGGATAATTCGCGAACTGCCACCTGACGCGGACACACCGGTTGCGGAGAAGTATCGCAAGGCAAGAAAGATTGGCGAGCGCATGATCGAGCGAGGGGAATTCGATCCCGTTTAAAAAGATGAAAAGCTCGGATCGAGGCATTTCGCTTGCGAGGAGTATCGCTGCATTGGCCGGGGGACGCGCGGCGAGCAGTCTCATGATTTTGGTAACTTACCGACAGGCGTGGGAATAACACTCTGTCAATTCTCTTTATTCCGACGCCGAAGGAGAAACAGATGATCTATGCGTTGGCACTACAGATGAAATGGACACAAGTCTATGATCCGCTCAGTGTCTGGTGGCTATCAACACTGGTTGCGGCTCTGCCGATCATCGTGCTGCTCGGTTTGCTCGCGATTTTTCGAGTCAAGCCGTACTGGGCAGCAATCGCCGGGGCCGCGACCGCCGTACTTGCGGCCTCTATTGTCTTCGGTATGCCGTGGTCGTTATCTACGATGAGCTTTTTGTATGGCGGGAGCTTCGGGATCTTAAAGATTGCCTGGATTGTCGTTGCCGCCGTCTATCTCTACGACATCTCAGTTGAGACGGGCCAGTTCGAGATAATGAAGCATTCAGTCGCGTCAATTACTGCCGACCGGCGATTGCAACTATTGCTTGTGGCTTTCTGCTTTGGCGCTTTCATCGAAGGCGCTGCTGGGTTTGGCGCGCCCGTCGCCATCGCCGGCGCTTTCATGATCGGTCTTGGGTTCAGGCCGTTTCACGCCGCCGCTCTCAACTTGATCGCCAACACTGCGCCTGTTGCATGGGGCGCGATAGGCACACCCGTGCACACGCTCGCAGCCGTCACAGCGCTGCCAGAATCAGACCTCAATTCAATGATCGGCCGCATCCTTCCCTTCACCGCTATCATCGTCCCTTTTTGGCTGGTGAGGGCAATGGTGAACTGGCGCAAAACTTTCGAGGTGCTGCCCGCGATCCTTGTAGTTGGAGGGTCGTTCGCCATCACACAGTTTCTGTGGTCCAACTACGTGGACAGCAATCTGGTTGACATAGCTGGCGGCGTAGTGTCGCTCATCGTGACGATTATCTTCCTGAAGTTCTGGCACCCAAAGACCATTTACCGGTTTGAATACGATCCCGCGCTGGAGGAAGAACATGAAGTCTCGGCTAAAACCGAAGCGGCTCGCGCTGATGAAAGACGCGCTCCCGCGGTAGCGCGCAGCTACACTCCCACGCAAGTCGTGAAGGCGTGGATGCCCTTCTTCATACTCTCGCTGTTTGTGCTCGCATGGGGTCTTCCCTCCGTCAAAACGGCGATGAACAAAGCTACCACGCCGTCCTTTGTCGTCACTATGCCGGACGGCAAGCTGCGGCCCGGCGCGCCGGGATGGGACTGGCCGTTGCTCCACAACGCCGTGACGCGCGCCCTGCCGGTCGTGGCGAAGCCGACACCCGAAGCAGCAAGGTACGATTTCAACTGGCTCACAGCTACTGGCACGGGCTGTTTCATCGCCGCACTGATCGCCGGGCTTCTGCTCGGAGTGGGCCCCATTGATCTTCTGAAGATATTCTGGCGCACGCTCGTACGCATGCGATTTGCCGTGCTGGCGATCACTTGCATGCTTGGAATTGGCTTCGTAACGCGCTATTCGGGGATGGATGCAGTGCTTGGACTTGCGTTTACGCACACGGGTGTACTATTCCCCTTTTTCGGCACGTTTCTCGGCTGGCTGGGGGTGGCGCTTACAGGGAGCGACACGTCGTCGAATGCGCTCTTCGGCGGCTTGCAGCGAATCACGGCGGAGCAACTTCATCTCGATCCGATCTTGATGTGCGCCGCAAATAGTGCGGGCGGCGTGATGGGCAAGATGGTTGACGCACAATCCATAGTTGTCGCTACGGCGGCAACAAATCAAGTGGGCAACGAGGGCATTATCTTTCGCTTCGTCGTGTGGCACTCAATTGCCCTCGCCTCGATTGTCGGACTTATCGTGATGGCGTATGCCTATATTTTACCCATGGCGGTTCCGCACGGACTGACGTTCGTGAAGTGAAGCCGGTGCCGGTTGCATGTAGCATCGCTTCGAGCCTGGCTTGAAAGCCTGACTGCACCGAAAAGACCCTTGGTGTCATCTTCCAAACCGCACATTATTATGGCGCCGTGCGCTTGTCGATCAGATGTTCACGACGCTGGTTGAAAGCGGTCGAGGCGAGCTCGATCACTCAGCGCTCTTGACTGTTATCGAAGTGCTGTCAGATCATTCAATATCGGATCAGTCAGTTGCAGCTACTGGGCCCGTGACCTGAGCCGGAAGGAGGCGGTCTCATGAACGCTCGTATCATAGAACAGCTTCGTGCCGTCGTCGGTGACAATGGTCTAATTACCAAGCCCGACCAGTTACGCACTTACGAGTGTGATGGCCTGACCAACTTCCGCGTCGTGCCCGCCGCAGTTGTTCTGCCAACTTCGGCCGATCACGTACAAGAGATAGTGCGAATTTGCCACCGTGACCGTATCCCGTTTGTTGCGCGTGGGTCGGGCACAGGGCTTAGCGGAGGCGCGCTGCCATTCGCTGGCGGGATAGTCATCAGTCTTGCGCGACTCAACCGCATCCTCGAAGTTGACATTCCGAACGCGCGTGTAGTAGTTGAACCCGGAGTTATTAATGCCGCCGTCACACAGCGGGTCGCATCCTACGGCTACTTCTACGCGCCAGATCCCTCGTCCCAATCTGTCTGCTCAATTGGCGGCAATGTAGCTGAAAACTCCGGCGGCGCTCATTGCCTCAAGTATGGGTTCACAACCACTCACGTTCTTGGATTGGAAGTAGTGTTGCCGGACGGCTCATTGGTCCATCTTGGCGGGAAGACGCTCGATCAACCGGGTTACGACCTGTCCGGCGTGTTCGTTGGTTCCGAAGGGACACTTGGCATCGCCACCAAGATTACTCTGCGAATCGTCAAGCGCCCCGAGATCATTCAGACGCTGCTTGCGGCTTTCGACACAACGGACCAGAGCGGCATGGCCGTCAGCGAAATCATCTCTGCAGGAATTCTACCCGCCGCAATGGAGATGATGGATAACCTCGCGATTCAGGCGGCAGAGGCGGCGGTTCACGCCAACTATCCTGATTGCGGCGGGCTGTTGCTCGTTGAGCTTGATGGCCCAGCTTCCGAGGTCGAGTCGCTCATGGAACATGTGCGAAACATCTGCACCGCATGTGGCGCGTGGGGGATTCGGGTAGCGCAATCAGAGGCCGAGCGCATGGTGATCTGGAAAGGGCGCAAAGCGGCGTTTGCCGCGATGGGCCGAATCTCGCCAAACTATATCGTGCAGGATGGAGTGATTCCGCGGACAGCGTTGCCTAAGATATTGGGTGACATCAAGCGGCTGAGCGCAGAGACGGGACTACGCGTTGCGAACGTATTTCATGCCGGCGACGGCAATCTGCACCCGCTTGTCCTTTATGACAGAAAGGTGCCGGGCCAAGAGCACGCAGCGGAAGAACTTGCTTTTGAGATTCTCAGGTTGTGCGTCGAGGCAGGCGGATCGATCACCGGCGAACACGGCGTTGGAGAGGAGAAGAAGAACTTCATGCCGGTGATGTTTGCCGAGCCTGATCTAGACACGATGCAGCTCGTGCGTTGCGCTTTCGATCCTTTGCGGCTCTCGAACCCCGATAAGGTTTTCCCGCGCCCACGGCTTTGTGCTGAAAAATCCGGTCCGTACGAACCGCATCCCCTAGAGCTGGCAGGTGTCGCGCAGTTCTTCTAGTGAATCACTCGGCGCCGCGTTGAGTCATGTGGTTATCTCTCACGACGGCGGCTCGAGTAGTGGTCCGCTTATTTCAGATTCCCCGGCGGGACTCAAACAGCGCACTGACAATGCAGCCTCGGAATGCGCGCGCTATTCGTCATACGCGATCTTTTCAGCGTGGCTGACCAAGTCGGATTAAGGGGCAAGCATGAGCGTTCCAATCGAGGCCCTGCGCAACGAAGTCCGCGAGATCGTCGGTCCGGATCACCTGCGCCCGGCGACTTCTCCGGACGCCGTTGATGGTGTGCAGCCAAGAGCGGTTGTAGAGCCAGGCAGCGCCAATGAGATGGCTCGCGTGCTGCGGCTTGCTGATAGCAGGGGGCTGAGCGTTGCGCCACGAGGCGGAGGAACAAAGCTGGGATGGGGCAATCCGCCTCGCTGTCTTGATTTGGTCTTGTCGACTAGTAGGCTTGAGCGGATAATCGAACATGCATGGGCCGATATGACTGCGACCGTGGAAAGCGGTTGCACCGTAGCGCGTTTTCAGAAAGCGCTGGCGGAACATGGCCAGCGCCTCGCGCTTGACCCGCTCTGGCCCGAGCGCGCCACGATCGGCGGCATCCTCGCGACGAACGACAGCGGTACGCTCCGGTTACGCTTCGGCTCTTTGCGGGACCTGATCATTGGCATCACTATCGCGCTGCCCAACGGCTCGCTTGCCAGAAGCGGCGGTAAGGTAGTCAAGAACGTCGCAGGCTACGATCTTCCGAAACTGTTGACCGGCTCGTTTGGCACGTTGGGTGTGATTACCGAGGCCACGTTTCGTTTGCATCCCCTCCCTCGCAGTGTGCGCAGCATTAGCTTTAATGCCGGGAGCAATGAAGCGATGGATCGGCTCGTACTCGCTGTCCTGGACTCGGAACTGGCGACAGCAGCTCTTCAAGTCCGGGCGCGGAGCGATGGGCCGCCGCTGCGCGTTGACGTCCGCTTTGAAGGTGTAGCCGCGTCTTTGGACGCTCAGACACGCAAGATGCTTGAGTTGGCTGAGGGCGCGAAACAGATCGATGGCGATCCGGCCGTGTGGGATGCGCGTGAAGCGCTCTGGGCCGGCACCGAGTCGGCGCTCGTCTGTAAGGTGAGCGTGCTGCCGGCACAGCTGGGCGCTTTATGTTATATGGTCCAACGCGCCACAAAGTCTTCGGGTCTTGGCTGGAAGCTCGTGGTACAAGCGGTCGGCGTGGGCTTGTTGCGAGTCGATGGGACGGACGAGCTTGCGCTTTCGGCGCTCAGCGCGATGCGATCAGAACTTAAGGAGTCAGGGGGATCGCTAGTCATACTGCACTGCCCGCCTGAAAAAAAAGAACAAGCGAACGTGTGGGGAGAGACAAGTGACGCGCTTCCGTTGATGATTCACGTCAAAGAGCAGTTTGACCCCGGAGGAACTCTAAATCCAGGGCGATTTGTGGGAGGGATATGATCGAACCAGTTGTCGAGGCCAAACCGCTGCAAGTGATCCCGAGCGCCGAGAGCATCTTTGACGAGCATCACGCTCCCCCTCCGGAGCTGATAGACGACTGCGTCCACTGTGGATTTTGCTTGCCAACCTGCCCAACGTACATGTTATGGCACGAAGAGATGGACTCGCCCCGCGGCCGCATCTATCTGATGAAGATGGGAACCGAGGGCCAGGCTACGTTGAATGAAACCTACGCCGGCCATTTCGATAAATGTCTCGGTTGCATGGCCTGCGTTACTGCTTGCCCATCCGGCGTGCAGTACGACAAGCTAATCGAGGCTACGCGCTCCCAAATTGAGCGAAACTACAAGCGCCCACTGTCCGACAAATGGTTTCGCAGAATGATCTTCGTCTTGTTTCCGTATCCAAGAAGGTTGAGGCTATTGGCCGCGCCGCTCTGGCTCTATCAGGCGTCGGGCCTGCGGCGGCTGGTCCAACATTCAGGGTTGTTGAACTTATTTCCGGCTCGCGTGATAGCTATGGAGTCGCTAGTGCCACCGATCTCGCTGAGCGGATTGCACACGGCCATTTCGGAGCGGACGCTTGCTCAAGGGAAAAAGCGACGACGGGTTGGCTTGCTGCTCGGTTGCGTGCAGAGCGTCTTCTTTGCAGATGTGAATGAGGCAACAGTGCGCGTGCTGGCGGCCGAGGGCTGCGAAGTGATCGCGCCACCAGGGCAAGGTTGTTGCGGAGCTTTGATGGTCCACTCGGGCCTGGAAGCCAGCGCACTCGACATGGCGAGGAACACTATAGACGTCTTCGAGCGCGCTGAAGTTGATAGCGTGGTGATCAATGCGGCAGGATGCGGCTCAACGATGAAAGAGTATGTCTGGCTGCTCCGAGACGATCCGGCTTACGCTGAACGCGCAAAAGCCTTTTCCGCAAAGTGTAAAGATGTTTCAGAAGTTCTGGCCGAGCTTGAGCCTCGCGCTGCCAGACACCCGCTTCCACTGAAAGTAGCCTACCACGATGCCTGCCATCTGCAGCACGCACAGGCTGTCAGGATGCAACCACGCCAGGTGCTCGGGACCATTCCTCAACTTCAGGTGCTTGAGATTCCAGACTCGGCGCTCTGCTGCGGCTCCGCTGGAATTTACAACATGGTGGAGCCGGAACCGGCGCAGGAGCTTGCGGATCTCAAGGCCCAAAACATTCTCAGCACAGGTGCCGACATCCTGGCCACCAGCAATCCCGGCTGCCTGTTGCAGATTGCGAGTGCTCTCAAGCGCGCCGGTCGCCAACTGCCAGCAGTGCACATGGTCGAGTTAGTGGACGCGTCAATGCGAGGAGTCGTTCCGGCAAAGTTACAACGGCACTGACCGATTTCATCAATCAAACGCGTACCGGATCACCTTTTTAAGCGATTCGGTCCCGCGAACCTCGTCATCAAACAGCGGAATCAAGGCGCGCACATTGCCGTCAAAGTCGCGCCAGATCTCATCCATGTAGGCTGCTTGCATCGCCACCCGGTTTTTAACAAACTCCGGTGCGCCCGGCTGTACCTGCTCCCCCTGAATCAGCATGTTCACGATGACACCTCCCACCGGAATGCCGAAGTCGTGAAACCAGTTGATAAACCGTTTGATGACCGCTATAGGCAGGGCCTCGGGAAGAGTTACAAAGAAGAAGCCGGTCTTCTCCGGATCTGTCAGCAATTGGCGCGCCTGGCCCATCCGGTCACGAAAGGAGACGAGATAATCCATCAACGGATCTGCCTCTTTCTTTTTTGTGAAGGAGAGCATCTCGCGGAGCGAACGGGCTTCCTCGCGCGCTTTGAGCATCTTGTTAACCCAGAGCGAATAAACTTTACTCATCCCGAGCAAACGGCGCGCATTGGCTGTCGGGGCCGTATCGAAGATATGAACGTCGTAGTCATTCTTCAACATCAAGTCAACCATGTTCTCGAACATAGCTGACTCTTCAAAGGCTGGATTCATCGTGGCGCTCTCGACAAACGCGTCGGCCTGAGTAGAAATCTCGGCGAATTTCAAGAACCATTGGATCTTCTGCTTGATGTCAAGCTTCGAGCGCTCGATGGTTTCGCGCGTATCAATTTCGTAGGCCCACAGGTTAGGCGCATTGTTAACCGGCGTCGGCTTGCCGTACACGTTTTGATCGAGCAAGCCGCTCAGACTGTGCACGGGATTGGTCGAGGCGAGCATGGTTCGCCTCCCTTGTTTGGCGAACCAGAGAGCCGTGACGCCGGCCATGACTGTCTTGCCGACACCACCTTTACCGCCGAAGAAGATGTATTTCAGATTCGGGTGCGCTTCAATATATCCAGTCAGCGATTGCCGAATTTCTGCCATCGTCTTTAGGCCTTTCCGTCAACGTACATAATGTCGGCCAGCTTCTCAATCATCCTTAAGCCGGTAACATCGCGCTCCAGCTCAGGCACATAGGCTACCACCTGCCCGCCAAAAGTCTCTTTAATTTCGTCAAGATACCGCGATTGCATCTTGAGCCGGTTTTGCAAGTAAGGGGGAATATCCTGGCGCGCAAGCTCAGGCGGCAAGACGCGATTGACGACGTAGCCGGCGATCGGCACATCGAATTTGGCGAACAACTGCGCAGCCTTTTCAGTGTCGAGAATAATCATTTCTTCCGGCACGACGACAAAAAAGAATGCGGTCTTTTCTCTATCAGTGAGAATGCGAGAGGATTGATTGATCCGATTCTTGATGTACAGCAGCTCGTTTAGAATTTGGTCCTCCTCCGTCACCTTCTGGCGCTTGATGCGCGCCACCATCTCTTCGTGTTCGCGCATCTCTTCGCGCAATTTTGTGATACGGTTGATCCACTCGTCGTAGACTTTCGCCATCGAGAGATAATAGAGTGCGTGCCCGAGCGGCACAAGATCGTAGATGTAATAGTCGTAGTCGCCCTTGACGACGATATCGACGACGGCGTCGAAGATGGCGGATTCCTCCATTGCGGGTTCAGCCGAGGCAGCTTGAATGTAGTTCTCGATCTCCTCGGGCACTTGATCGAAGCCGTACATATCTAGAATCTTCTGGCGAATCTCTTCCTGGTAGGTTTTGATGTGTGAGTCGGCGTCGATCTCCTGCGCATATAGATTGTCCACAATCTTGACTGCGCCTTTGCCGAAGATGTCGCGCTGGAAAATATCGCTGAGCGAAGCCTGAGGGTCTACGGAGAAAACAAGCACCTTGTGCCTCTGTTGGGCCAACCAGTAAGCTGTAGCCGCCGAAAAAGTTGTTTTTCCCAAGCCGCCTTTACCACCAAACATGATATAGCGGCGATCTCTGTTACGTTCGAAAGTTTCTCTGAGTGACATAAGAATGGTCTGGAGTCTGGAGTCTTGCGCCGAAGGTCTGAAAATCCGAATTTAAACTCCAGACTCTCAGACTCTGGACTGGAGACTTCTTTTCAGAACATTGCATCTGAAATATCTTTTTCTCGCAGCATGCGCCGCTTCCAGGTAGCGATGTTGGGCACGACATAGGGCAAGAGGCGCAGTGAATAGTAGGGTGGCAAAATGGGGACGCCGATCAGATCGCCCATCGTAATAAGAATAAAGAGATGCTCCATGCTGGCGCGCGAGCGAATGGCATAGCGCGACATGTCGTGGGCGGCCATGCCGTAGAGGACCTCTTTCACTTTCGTAAAGAATCCGTGCTTCTGTTCGTCCGTCATACTACTTCTCCTGACCGCTTTCGATTTCGTTTGCAGCTTATCGCAACGAAGAATGTAATTAGCTATCTCAACGGAAACTAACAGCCTAGTCGCGCGGGACTTCTCATTTTGTCCTCGCTAGACTCCATGCAGATCAAACTCATCCGATTCTGAGAAATCTCGTTCGCGTAGCACTCTCCTTTTCCACGTGGCCGTGAGCGGCAAAACATAGGGCAAAATCCTCAGCGCGTAGATTGGTGGAATTACCGGCAGTCCCAGCATGTCACCCAGCGTCACCACCATAAAAACAGTTTCGAGCGAGGCGCGCATCTCCTGAACGTGTCGTTCGAATTCGAGCCCGCTCATGCCATACAAGAATTCACCCATTGTAGCAATGAACTTGTTTAGCCGAGACTGCTCTAGTTCTCTCGTTGAATCAGCCATCATCGCCCTCGATGAAAGAAATGATTCGTCGCAGGGTAGATTGAGTTTCATCCCAGCGGGTTGCGTCAGCGTTGTCCTGATAGGTTCCGGAACAATCATAACACAAAGATATCCATGCTCAACCCTTGGTCATGCCGTCTCATCCACTATGTTATTATTCATGCTTCGTGAAATCCTGGCGCAGGACGAGCCCGATGCCCAACACACTCGGCTTTGCACTCTTTATCGTCGGCGTGGCAGTGTTCCTCGGCTGGTATGCAGTTGGCACGCAACTGAACGTGCGTAGGGGCAACGATGTGTTGCGATGGCTGCAAGCGGGCCTGACTCTGGTAGGCGAGAAAACAACCATGCGCTGGCTTGGCTCGTCGGCCATCGAACTGAAAGTGCAGCAGGCGAAAGAACCTTACCGCCAGGTGGAAGTTTTCATCGTCCTCGAACCGCGCGACGTGCCCTTTCTCTGGTGGTTCTTTCGCGCGCGCGGCCGGCGCGACTTCTTGATCGTACGCATTCATTTGCGCGCAATGCCGAATGTTCAACTGGAAGCTCTGGACCCGTGCGGATGGTCCACCCGAGGCCTCGAGCGAGAACTCCAAGACAGGCGCTGGACGCGGATGGAAACCACATCTCAATTACCGCTGGTGTCCTACGTAGAAGGCTCTGATGGCCTTCAAACCGCGGCCGAATTATTGGAGCTTGCCACCCTGCCCGGCTCTTCGTTGGTGCGCCTCGCGGTTCACCATGCAGTGCCTAACCTGGAAGTGCAGTGGACCCTAGACGACCTCGAGACCCTGCAGGCACAGCATGTCTTTGAAACACTACAACGCATCGGCGAACGGCTCTACAACTCAAGCTTTGAAACTGTCAATGAGTAACCGCCAGTCGCTGCTCAATTAGCATCCTGGCGCGATTGAAATCGAGGCCCAGAATCCTTTCTTGGCCGTCTACAATCATAGCCGGATACTTTCGCGTCCTGTAGCGAAGCGACTTATACAAACCTTCGATCGAAGCGGCATCGATCACTTTGAAAATCACGCGTCCGCCATAAGCCTGCGCGGTACTCAGCACCCAATCGGAGAGCTCCTGGTATTCTTGCTTCAAATCTTGAGGAATCGCCGATTCGAGTTGTTCCTTGCGATAATCCGGTGCCGCACCCGTCTGCTGCCATACAAACTCGCAATGTTGGCAGTGAAAGAACATAGTTGGTGCGTAGACAAGCACCTCAACCATAACCGGTTTGGGCAAGGCCATAACTTCCCTCGGGAAATTCCTCGTACCTTTTAGCGATGAGGATTCCTCAGAAAAGAATATCCATAGTGTCTAGCGAGGATAGAAACACAGGACAGGCAGATGAAGCTTAGCGCTCTGCGTGCCGCTGAATTGTAGCCACCCTTGTGGCCCCTTACAGCTAATTCCTTTCAAGCACATCATATCGCTAGTCAGAAGCCACTGCGGGCGTCACTTCCACTGTGCCACTCATTCTCTTCCAGGCCGCCCAGCCATCGTAAGCGATCAAGGCCGACGCAATGAAGAGGAGGAGGGCAGTGACAATCATCGCCACCGCGCCAATGGTGTTGATTGTCTGCCCGGCGATCTTCGGATTCGACAGGATGCTGGCGTAGAGGTTGTAAGCAGTGACCAACGTCGCGGCCATCGTCGTAAAGTACATGAAGAGCATTGGGTACAAAGCGTATGCGGGATTGCGCCCGCTCGAGCGCAACCACAAGGTGACAATCAGCAAACTCAAGGCAGCCATCAACTGATTCGACGCCCCGAATAACTGCCACAAGTAAATCCATGTTCCGCTCAACACCAGGAGCAGCGTCAGCACCATTGAAGTGATCGCGGAGATGTGTGGATTCTTGAAGCCGACCCACGTTTCGCCAAGCCACTCCGTCAACGTGACACGCATTAAGCGGAAAACCAGTTGGACCACCGTCAAAACGATGACCACAAAAGCTCCAAAACCAAGGGCCGTGCCGTAAACAGTTGGAATCGCGCCAAACGATATGATTCCAAGCAGTTTACCCACGCCTGCCGCGAATGCCCCGCCACCAGCAGCGCCAGTAATCGAGACTGCGACGAGCGACAGCAGGCCGAGGGCGTTCTCGCTGAACATCGCGCCGCCGCCGACCGGCAAAGCGTCAGTCTCATATTCTAACTGCCGCGCTGTGCCCGTCGAACCGATTAGTGCGTGCCAGCCTGAGATAGCGCCGCAGGCGATGGTAACGAACAGCATCGGCCAGATCGGCTGAATCGCCGGAGCTGCTTGCAGGAAAGCGCCGGTTGCATCCTTCACTTGCGTAACCGGCATCCACGACGTGAAGACCTTTGTCTGGAAAGTGACCGCCTGCATCACCTCCGCGTTGCCTAAAAGGCCGCGCACTCCGCCCACAATCGCCCCCAACGCAGAGAGACCAATGGTCAGAAAAGTCACCCAGAACCCAATGTAATTGACCGGTTGGGCAAATCGCCAAATCGGCAAAATCGTGCCGAGGTACGAGAAGGCAAATAGAAACAGACACCAAAAGATAAACGACGGCAGCATCTTGATCGCCCCTCCCGGGTCCGCATATTTCGGCACGACTTTACCTTGGTCATTGACCATGGTCGCGGCGAGGCGCGGATCGGCGCGAGTCGGATCTACTACCGTGTAGAGTGGTTGCCCCTGGCTAATTTTGTTAATGGCCTTGTTGAGACCTTCGACCGCTGAATTGACAGGGCCGTTAAAGGTAAGTGCGGCTGCCGGTTTGCCGTCAGCGCCGACGCCTTGCTTTGGTCCAGCGCCCTTGGCTCCAAGGGCCATCGAACCGAGCGTGATGGCAACTGCCACCAGTGTCACAAGGATAAGATCCATCTTCCATTTGTAAAGCATTTGACCGGCCAGAAATCCCATCACGGCAAGCATGAGAATCCCGAACGGAACGTCGGCGCGCGGGTCAAGGATGCCAGCCAGGATACCAACGAATGCCCCAGCAACAAGCAGGAGATAGAAGAAGATGAACACGAACAGGATCGTGCGCGTGCGCGGCGCAATCAAGCGATGAGCGATGGCCGAAAGCGAGTTGCCGTCGTTGCGCACAGCCAGCATGATCGCAGAATAGTCGCTGGCCCAGCCAATAAAGCTCACGCCGATGACGAGCCACAGCAGAGACGGGAGCCAGCCCCAGAGATTCGCGGCGGTAATTACGCCGACAATCGGGCCTGCCGCCGCAATCGATTTAAAATGGTACCCGTAGAGCACGTTGCGATTGGTCGGCATGAAATCTACGCCGTCCAGATAAAGCTTTGCGGGCGTTGCCTTCTTCGAATCAGGCTGAATCACGTCTCGGTCGATGCGCCGGGCGTAGAGATTGTAGGCAAGATAGATCATCACCGCCCCCAGAAAGGCGACGATAGCAGCGTTCATAGGCTTTCCAGACATCGCCACGCCGCCAGCCACAATTATAGGAATTGCCACGATGATGAGAATGGTGGTCCAGATTTTCATCTCAAGCCTCCGTTGTTAAGTGCTCAGTCGCGCAGCAGTGAAAGGCTTATGGACCAACATGGCTCCCACAAGCGACACTAGCTCCGTTAACGCGACATTTTCTCTGTCGCCCAGACGTTTCAGTTTTGCGCAAATGTCCAACCGTCAGCGACAAACTAACGTTTGTCGGACAGGGAGTTTGTGGAACTGCTTCACTCTTGTCCAAAACGTTTGATGTCCTCCGGTCCTTCTCTGGTAACTACCGGCCCTGTTCCTTGGACCATTTCACGGATCCCCTCAACAACATCCGGGTTCACCAAGGTGGATACGTCGCCGACGTCCATGCTGTTAGAGATTGCCGCCAAGACGCGGCGCATGATCTTTCCTGACCGAGTCTTCGGCATATCCGGTACGATGCGAACATGCTTTGGACGGGCGACCTTGCTGATGGTTGTCTCGATGCTTTTAACTACCCGATCTTCTATCTCTTTACTGGCTGCGATACCCGGCTTGAGTGAAATATAGACATCGGGTAAGCGGCCCTTCGCCTCGTCCACTACCGGCACAACCGCGGCCTCTGCTATTTCCGGAACAGTTAGACACGCCGACTCCAATTCCTTAGTCCCCAACCGGTGGCCGGCAACATTGATGACGTCATCTACTCTGCCTAAGATACGGAAGTACCCGTCCGGAGCTTGAAAAGCGCCGTCATTCGCAAAGTATGGCCAGTCGCGCCAATCCTTACTGTTCTGGTTCTTGTTATACTTTGCGTAATACGTGGCGACGTAACGATCGGGGTCTCGCCAGATAGTCTGGAATATACCGGGCCAGGGATTTTGAATGCAGATGTTTCCGGCTTTGCCGCTTCCCGCCGCAAGCACGTTACCGTTTTCATCGTAGATGATCGGGTGGATACCAGGAACGCCTGGGCCAGCACTGCCTGGCTTCATCGGATTAAGCGCAGGCTTCGTGCTGCACAGGAAGCCGCCGTTCTCCGTCTGCCACCATGTGTCAACAATGACAGCCTCTTTCTTACCGACGGTGTTGTAATACCATCTCCAAACCTCTGGTTCTATCGGTTCTCCTACTGTTACCATGAGCTTGAAGCGATAATCATACTTGCCCGGCTCATCGGGCCCGGCTTTTCGCAGCATCCGAATCGCCGTCGGCGAAGTGTGGAAAATATTGACGTCCAGCCGCTGGGCTATTCTCCAGGGACGTCCGGAATCGGGGTAGGTTGGCACACCCTCGTAGATAACACTGGTGGTGCCTAGCGAAAGTGGGCCATAAACGATATAAGAGTGGCCCGTGATCCATCCTATGTCCGCCATGCACCAGTAGATGTCTTCGGGATGGATATCCAGGATGTACTTGGATGTCCCCGTCACATAGGCCAGATAACCACCGGAACCATGCTGACATCCTTTAGGCTTGGCAGTCGTGCCGCTGGTGTACATCAGAAAGAGCGGATCTTCGGCCGGCATTGGAACGGGTTCGACTCTCTTCCCTACATGATCTTTCAGTAGTTCATTCACAAAGTAATCGCGTGCTTCCACCATTGGCGTCGGAGAACTGTCTTTTCCAGGATAACGCTGCCAAATCAGCACCTTGTCAACAGTTTGTCCATCTTGCTGGGCCACGCCGACGGCCTCGTCGGCTTTCTCTTTGTGATTGATCAACTGGCCGGATCGGTAATAGGCATCCATGGTGATGAGGACTTTGCTTCCGGAGTCGGCGATTCGTTGACCGCAGGCGTGACCGCTAAATCCTCCGAATACCACAGAATGGATGACTCCAAGTCTAGCGCAAGCAAGCATGGTTATCGGCAGCTCCGGAACCATCGGCATGTGAATGGTCACTCGATCGCCGGACTTAAGACCGCAATAGTCTCTCAAAAGCGCCGCAAGCTCGTTTACGCTTACATATAGTTCCTGATATGTGACGGCCACCGGAGCTTCTTCTTCAAGCTCAGGTACGAAGATGATCGCGGCCTTCCCTTTGTGCTTCGCGAGATGTCTGTCGACGCAGTTGTAGCACACATTGATTAGGCCGCCCACAAACCATTTCCAGAAAGGCGGATTGCTCGTGTCAAGCGTCGTATGCCAGTACTTATACCAGCTCAACATGTCGGCGTAATCCTTAAAGCACTCAGGGAAATGTTCGAGGCTGAACCGCTCATCAACGCTCGGATCAGCTAGGTTCGCCTGAGCAATAAATCTCGCGGCTGGGTAATAGTATTCTTCCTCCTTCCAATGGACCGCAATCTGCGCTTCGTTGGTCTCGGTTGGTTCACCCTCCGTCATTGTTCACCTCCTGGGTCGTAAGATCGTCTTAAACGCCCCGTCTGCTTATGGCAGTCACGCTCCTCCTTACGCCTTCGCACGCAAAGAACCTCGTAAGTCTTTGCCACGTGCCTGGCCGGGAGTGCGACTCCGGAATCAAATACTTGCGCGCTAAGCCGGGCCTGCGATGTCGGGCACGCCGGCTCCAGTGCGATCGGCGCCGCTTGCTTCGGCCCAAATTTTCACGTGTCTGGTCTCCTTTAGGAGCAGCGAGCCGACGACAAAGGTGATGCTCGCTACGATCATCGGGTAATACAAACCAGCGTAGATATTGCCGGTTTGCGCGATCACCGACAACCCGATCAAGGGTAGCAGTCCGCCGAAAACGCCATTGCCGATGTGGTACGGCAGCGAGAGCGACGTGTACCTGATCTTTGCTGGAAATGCTTCCACAAGATAGGCGGCTATCGGTCCGTAAACCATCGTCACCCAGATCACTTGAATGAACACCAGGAGAATCAACTTCCACGCCGCCAGGTTGGCAATAAAGCTGCTGAAATCAGTGTACGGGAGAACGGTCGGGGCGGGCTGCAGCTTGCCGTTGACCATCGTTTGCGGGGTGAGGCTGATTGCGCCCGTGACGGGACTCTTCTGTGACATAGCTGTCACCACGTTTGAACCTGCCGCCGCCGTCATCGCATGGTAGATCGGGATGTAGGAGATAACGGCGAGCAGGCAACCGGCCATTATAATCTTCTTGCGTCCGATCTTATCCGAGAGCGAGCCGAAGACAACGAACAAAGGCATCCCGAACAGCAGTGCAATAGCGACGATGTAGTTCGCCGATGTAGGGTTCACTTTCAGAATCGATTGCATGTAGAACAAGGCGTAGAATTGTCCAGCGTACCAGACGACGCCTTGTCCTGCGGTCGCGCCGAAAAGCGAGATCAGGACGCGCTTCAGGTTTTCCCATTTCGTGAAGCTCTCGATGAGTGGCTTAGCCGAAGTCATGCCTGTGCTCTTGATGTGCGCAAAGATCGGCGACTCTTTCATCCGCAGGCGAATGTAGAGCGAAATGCCGACGAGGACAATCGAGATCAGGAACGGAATGCGCCAGCCCCCGAACGGGATCGCCCATGCCGAATTCCACCCCCCATAGGCGAAATGTTTCGGGTCAAGATAGTTTTGCACGATCAGAATGACGGCGAGCGAAACGAACAGGCCGAGCGTCGCCGTGATCTGAATGAAGCTTGTATAGAAGCCGCGCTTACTATCGGGCGCGTGTTCGGCGACGTACACGGCTGCGCCGCCGTACTCGCCGCCGAGCGCGAGTCCTTGCAGGATGCGGATCGCCAAGAGAATGATCGGCGCGGCGATGCCAATGCTCGCATAAGTCGGCAGAAAGCCGATCAGCGCCGTCGCGCCACCCATAATCATCAGCGTGACGAGAAAAGCGTACTTGCGGCCGATGATATCGCCAATGCGACCGAAGAAGAGCGCGCCAAAGGGCCGAACGACAAAGCCCA
>WNFC01002270.1_pt1 | contig 20685 bp, 17 predicted proteins | sample 5400541 | NCBI WGS metagenome assembly WNFC01 (sample SAMN13153342, study PRJNA577476) | soil metagenome | isolation source: 120 cm saprolite under Douglas fir tree site 2 hole 2 replicate 1 | place: USA:California | collected 2015-04-18
CGAGTCCTTTGATGTGGTGGTGGCCTTTGGCCTCCTTCATCATGTGAGCGACGCGACCGCACGAGAGGTGATCCCTCGTGTCAAGTTGGCCCTCAAGCCAGAGGGGCGATTCGTGACCCTCGATCCGTGTTTCGTGAAAGACCAGAACATCGTGGCGCGCTATCTTCACAAGATGGATCGAGGAAATCATGTTCGCGACGTCGAGGGCTATCTGCGTCTCGTCAACCCTGCGTTTCGTGGAATCACGCACAAGGTGGCTCACGACTTGCACGTTGTTCCCTCAACCACGCTGATGATGACATGCCTGCCGTGGCAGTCCTCTCCGGTATTGAGCCGACGGCCCGCTCATCGTGAGCTAGGTTGTGAGGAGTGACCGTGATTTCAGGAAGTGTGGCCAATGTCCAGTGCCGGGAGGGGACGCGGAGGGGCATGCGGGAGCACGTCTTGGTGGTGAGTACAAAAGGTTTGGTGGCCCCAACGGGATTTGCCACCTGGTGGGCCAGTTCCTGCGGTTCCAATTGAAGGGCACTGCCTTCCGGACTTAATCGGGGACTTATCACCCACTCTTGCGATGTTAGCCCAATCCACTGTATTCCACGACCTAAGCACCTCGCGCGGGTGATCCGCCCCGGCCCCCTTCCGCCGGTCCCGGCCGCGCTCAGCCCGGACGAGCTCGAGTGGCGCCGGCGTCTCCCTGCGCCAGCCGCCTGCCGTCTAGTCTTGACTTGTCCTCGCCTTGATCCAGGGCCGATAGAAATTCCAGAATGAATTCGTAAGAACTGGGTTGGACACCATCAGCCGAAATGTGCACTTCGTGCGATCCTCCACGAGCTTCAGAGCACCGGGCTCTCGCACGATGTCGAACGTCAAGCGGTTCGTAAGAATCGCTCTAACCACACTTGCTGTGTCACTCAACGTTCTGGTGACCAGAACACCATTTGCGACTCCGGTATTCAGATCGACCTGTATTCCAAGAGGATGCACCTCAGACAAGACTTTAGCACTCCGCTCAAACTTGTCGTCATCCCGCCGGACAAGTTCCTCCTCCAGTCTGCCCAGATTCCATCCTTTTATTTCACCTAGCGAATAGCCGAGAGCCTTGGAATGGCGCTCTACGAGCTTCGTACGATAGTACTCAGTTGGTGCACATTGGAATATGTCAGAATGAATTGCCGACGCACTTCGACACAGTTCACGATAGCGATCCTCATTTCCTCTGATTGTCGGGACGTACACCACCACCGGCTTGCCCTGAGCGAGCGTCACCGCGAGCTCAGAATCCTTTCCTAGAGTTTCAGACGTCTGGGCACAATACACGGTGCACTTAGCTCGCCTGAGCATTAGGCTCTCGACCAGGCCCTTCTCGATTCTGTCTTCACAGAAAGATTGAGTGGGATCAAAATATCGAAGTTTCAATTCGACCAACTCGGCCTTTTCGAAAAGCTTCTTGATCGCAGTCCCGACAAAGTAGAAATCCTCGACGTCTCGCATCGAAGTCGCGACATACACATCCATTTCATCACTACAGAGATACTTCATCAGATTCTCTTGGCCGATCTGGCGAACTTCTTCCAGCCGACCTTTCCTGGCGGCGTCCTGACCATCCTTAACAGCCTGGCCTGTGATATGCCCAAGGAAATATGTCTCAGCTGGATCTAACGGTCTAATGGAGAGCAGGGGATCCGGCCGACGTGTGTATTGCTCGACCGGGATCGGTTCGGAAAATTCGCCGAGCTCCTTTCGGACGTCTTCCTGGGTCATCTTCGCAAGCGTCTTAAATGCAAATTTTACGTTCCCATACTTCAATAAACCGAGCTTCTCGAACCGCTCGATACCCTGTTCACATTCCAATTGGCCGACCGCTAGACCAATGTCAGTACCGAATACGAAGGCGAAGAAATCAGGCGATATGGTTTCGTAGGCCAAGGCGGGGAGCATCTCGTTCAGCTGGCTTACACCAACAACATGCTCTCGCCAGAAGGCCTCCGGATCGATACTGTCGACGAATGACTGCTCGACTGTCGTGGGATGCCCCGTAAATCGCGAAATGAGTTCCCGGACCGTCATCGTAGGTACTCTCGCCAATCCTCGTCGCGTCCCGTAAGCATCGGCGTTACAGTTCCCCAATGTTCGCTCATCCACCGAGTGTATGATGCGCTGCTTTTCTCCACCAAGGAAGAAGTAGAGAGACGATGTGCTTACTCTGTATCGAGCCGCCAGGATTGCTGTATCGAACTGCGGGGATGGCTAGCTGAGCTGCGTGGGGCGCCAACGAAACGAGGACTTCCAGTCCCTGAGGCGGTTCGGAGAGCCAAGCAACGAGTCCGCACTTGGCTGCGCCGGGAAGCAGATGACGAAGGTAGTCATAGCCTTGAGCTCCTGCTAGTCTCGCCCAACAACATCGTGGCGTTTTATGTGTGAGGATGCCCCCGATTGAAGCGATTGCCGGGACTGGGGCCCGCAGCCACTTGCAGACCGACAGGTCACTCACATTGCGGTCTGAGGCCATTGCCTAAACCCATGTGGTAGGCTCGCGTTTTCGTCTGTTCCCTGTCAGCTGTCGCGCGTGCTGCGGATATGGTTCTGGCTTGGCGCTATCGCGCCGTCCTTGCGGGTGGGCGGCGCCGGTAGAACGGCACGCCGTACATGTCGCGCTCGAGATTCTGGAACTTGACTCCAGCGAACGCTCCTGGAGCCACGAGCTCAAGGCGCTCTAGTCGCTTGCTGAGAAACATGTAGCTCACCTTGGCCTTGCAGTCCCGCTTTAGAGACACGACATCCTCAGGGCGCCAGATTGTGATTCCCCGAGGGACTAGGTCCCGTGCAAACTCCGCTTCCGGATAGATGAACTCGGCCGCGAAGACCTCCGCTCCCTTTTCGATCTGCTCGTTTCTGTCGTAGTCACCGCAGTGAATAACGCCGACGCCCAGCGCCTCCCTGTCCCGGTAGTGGTGCTTGAGTTCGTGAACAAGCGCGAAGAGCTTGGGCTCATTCGGCAGCTTGGGCTGCACCGCGACCGAGAAGTCGTCGTCCGCGCACATATAGAGCGCCTTGATTTTTGAGGGCAGCGGGTAGCGGTCGAGCCGAATACCCTCGGCGCGGTAGATGCCCCGAACCTCGCGCAAGCCGAAGGACGCGGTCTCGACGCCGTACTCGGCCCGCTTCGTGCGGGCCAGCGTTTTCAGGTCTTCGTAGTAGGCGTGCCGACCCATTTACACGTTACGCCCTCCGCGCGCGCGTTTTGCTCCCTCAAGCGCCCGCCGAGCCTTCCGGAACTCTGCGTAGCGGACGACTTCATCGAAATCGGTCTGGTTCAATCCCCCTGTTGCGGAGGCGAGGGCAGCGACCCTCTCTTCATTCGGCTGCGAACTCGGGAAGAATGCCGTTATCGACACCTTGAAGAATCGCGCTAGACGGTCGAGATCCTCGGCGGTCGGTTTGTACGTGCCTGTCTCCCACCGGGAGACTGTGTTTGAGGCGACCTTCACGTGGCTGGCCAGAGCCTCCTGGCTCAGCGTCCCGGCCGGATAATTGATGCGGAGCTCTTTGATCTTCCGACTGATCTGCTCGTAAACGTCCGTCATAGTGAGAGTCTCCTGATTTGGGATGTCTGTCTCCTAGTCTAGCTTGACACCTCGTGGCGTGCCAACTACTATATTGGGAGGATGACTTCCCGTATCGGGATAGTCGAGATTTCATAACGCAGCAGAACCGAGGGAGGTTCGAGCCATGAGTACACAGCCTCACGAAGACGCCGGCGCCGCGCCGGGCCAGGGTCGGGCTCACGAAATCCACTTCACGGTGGATGGTGAGCCCTACGAAAGCACGCAGCGCGAGCTGACGCCGAACGAGATCATCAAGCGCTTCGCCCAGAAGGATCCGGCAACCCATTACCTCGTCCAGATCGAGGGCCATCACCAGGAGAGCTACAAGGACAAGGGGGATGTGCCGATCAAGATGCACGATGGGATGAAGTTCCAGGTCATTTCGACCGGGCCCACCCCGGTCTCCGACCCGAACGCCACCGGGGCCCAGGCCTTCGCCAGCGGTCTGGTCGGCCTCGGGTATAGCCCCGAGGCGCTCCCCGGCAAGCCGGACCACCTCGTGATCGGCTACGAGGTGGAGAGCGGGAAGCTCGCGGGGACGAAGGTCCGGCACGGCTTCATCGTGCCGGGCGACTTTCCGCTGACGGCGCCATCGGGACCCTATGTGTCTCCGCACATCCACCCGATCAACACCGGCGGACAGCATCCCACGGGCGCGGTCCATCAGAGCCAGGCCGCGCCGTTCCAGGACGCCCTCGGGGGCGAATGGCAGTACTGGTCCCGCCCCTTCACCGACTGGGCCGGGAGCAAGAAGACGGTAGCCGCCTACATGAGCCATATCTGGCGGCTGTGGGATTCTCAGTGAAGGGACCTCCGCGCAGCGCCGCCATGAGCGGCGGTGTTGATGCTGCCGCCCGGGCACACCTACTCCGCCCCGACGGCCAGGAGGATCTCTGCTTCGCCCTCTGGTATCCCAGCCGCGGCGCGTCTCGGACGACAGCCCTCATCGAGCGTCTGATTCTTCCGCGCGACAACGAACGCAACGTGCACGGCAATGTGAGCTTTGAGCCCGCCTTCCTAGAACGCGCGTTAGGCGAAGCGGCGGCAGCCGGAGCTGGCCTGGCTCTTCTGCACAGCCATCCCCTCGGCCGCGGGTGGCAGCTCATGAGCCGCGATGATGTCGTCGCCGAGCAGGGCAACTCCGGCGCCGTGTTGGGTGCGACAGGCCTGCCTTTCGTCGGTCTGACCATGGCCGGCGATGGAGCATGGAGTGCCCGCTTCTGGGAACGCACTGGCCCGCGGACGTATGCAAGACAGTGGTGCGGCACCGTACGGGTGGTCGGCGAGAGCCTGGCCATCAACTACATGGACGAGATCGTCCCCCCTCCCCGTCCTACCAGAGCCCAGATCCGCACCGTTTCGGCATGGGGAGAGAAGTGCCAGGCCGACCTGGCCCGTCTCCGTGTCGGTGTTGTCGGAGCCGGCAGCGTCGGCGGCTTCATCGCGGAGGCGCTCGCCCGGACCGGCACTCAGAACGTCGTGCCGATCGACTTCGACCGCGTCGAGGAGCATAACCTCGACCGACTGAACTACGCCACCAAGGCGGAGATCGGACAGCTCAAGGTGGAGACGCTGGCAGAATATCTGAAGGACCGCGCCACGGCTGAGCGCTTCCGGGTCGACCCTGTCGTGGCTGCAGTGTATGAGGACGAAGGCTTCCGCAAGGCGCTCGACTGCGACGTCCTGTTCTCCTGCGTCGATCGTCCGTGGGGACGTCATGTGCTCAACCTGATCGCCTACGCCCACCTGATCCCGGTCGTCGACGGCGGCATCCGCGTCCGCAGGAACCGCCTCGGCAAGCTGGCCGCAGCCGATTGGCGTGCCCACACGGCCACGATCGGCCGGCCATGCCTTCAATGCCTCGGCCAGTACGATCCTGGCCTCGTGCAGACGGAGCGTGAGGGGAACCTCGATGACCCTCGCTACATCGAAGGCCTCCCGGACGATCATCCGCTCAAGGCGCGGGAGAACGTCTTCGCCTTCTCGATGGCCTGCGCCAGCCAGCAGATGCTCCAGATGCTGGCGCTAACCCTTGCTCCGCTGGACCAGCCCAATCCGGGCGCGCAGCTCTATCATTTCGTGGGAGGGTTCATGGAGGAAGCCGAGTACGGCACCTGCCATGAGGAGTGCTTGTTTCCGGGCCTGATCGCCCGGGGTGATGCCTGCGGCTTCACTGTGACGGGCACACGTCCGAGTCACGAAGGACCCCTCCGAGCCACGGCAGGCTAGAGGCAGATCCCTCGGCGTCTACCCGGCCTCCCGGTACCCGTCCATGATCTTCTGGCCGCCGGAAGGCACGAACTCGCCCCGGAAGGCCTTCGCGAGCGTGACCTGGGTCGAGGCGATCAAGGAGCTCGGAACTCAAGCGCGCCAAGACGGATGCTCTCCAGGCTCGAGAGGGAGCCGCGATCAGGGCCGACAGGAGGCAAGGGATTACCGTCGCCTTCGCAAGCGGAGGGAAAGCCGCGACCGCCATCGTGCCCGGGGCTGAAATGAGAGCACGCCAGCGGAACAATCTCCTGGCCGCACTCGAGCAGGCCAACTGGAGAACTCTACGGGCCCTCCGGTGCCGCCGCCCTCCCCGGATGAAGTCCCTTGGGATCAGGCGTCCGCGGTAGTCGAACACCCTAGCGCCGCGGGACCAGCCATCAGGTGTGCCTCCCCGCCCTGAGCGTCCCGAACGCACGGGCCTGGCGCCCATGACCAGCGGGGAATGGAACGCGACTTTTAGTCCCTTACAGGGACTGCCAACGTCGAGCGGCGCCGCTGGTTCGCGTAGATCCACCCCCCAGGTCGTCAGGGCTGGAGCATCTCTTGACGCCCGCTCGCGCGACTCGATAAGATACGCGAGTGCCGCGGCGTGCCTGCCTCGGCGACATACCAATTTTCGCGTCGAGCACGAGTGCAATGGCGAACCGTGCACGGAGGCCCACAGTGGTCACAACGAAGGCACGGCGTGCTGTCTTTCTGGTAGTGGCGCTTGGCGTTCTCCTTGGCGTCTATCTGTACGGGCACCGGGGTCGGAGCGATGCCTTCTCCACCTCACAAGTCGAGCGGGGTCCCCTCACCATCAGCATCTCCGCCAGCGGAACCGCGACGCCCGTCATGACCGTCCCCGTAGGCGCCCAGGTATCCGGTCAGATCAGAGAGATTCACGTCGACTTCAACTCGATCGTCAAGCGGGGCCAACTGCTGGCCAAGATCGATCCCGACGTCCTCGACTCCAAGGTGATGCAGGCGCGCGCCGAGCTCGAGGCCTCCGAGGCCCAGGTCTTGAACCAGCGCGGACAGCTCGAGCGCGCCAGGGCCGAGGTGGCCTCCGCCAAGGCGTACGGCCTCAATCAACGGGCCCAGATCGAGCGGGCCATCGCCGACCTGGACAACGCTCGCGCAGCCCTCATGGCCGCCCAAGCGCAGACCGCCAAGGCCGCGGTGTTCCTCCGGGACGCCAAGCGAGATCTGGGGCGGAAAGAGGATCTCGCCAGTCGGGACTTGATCTCGCGCAGCGACGCCGACAGCGCGCGCACGACGCACGACACGGCGGTCGCCCAGCTCGACGCGGTCCGGGCCGAGGAGGCCGCGCGCGCGTCGGCGGTGCGCTCGGCTCAGGCCCAGCTCGACTCCAGCCGGGCGCAGCTTCAGGCCCTGACATTCAATGTCGATTCAGCCGGGGCTCAGGTCCAGGTCGCCGTCGCGCTCCTGGAAGCAGCCCAGGCCAGCGTGAGACAGAGGCGGGCTGCGCTCCAGCAGGCGTTCGTCGACGTCGATCGAACATCCATCCGCTCGCCCGTGGATGGTGTCGTGATCTCCCGCAACGTGGACGTGGGTCAGACCGTCGCGACTACGCTCGCCACCCCAATCCTGTTCACGATCGCCCAGGATCTCGGTAAGATGCGGATCGAGGCGAGCGTCGGAGAAGCCGACATCGGGCGCATCCAACCCGGCCAGCCCGCCAGCGTCATCGTGGACTCATTCCCGACCGAGACCTTCCCGGGAAAGGTGCTGCAAATCCGGAAGACCGCCAGACTCGTGCAGAACCGCGTCACCTACAGCGTGCTGATCGACATCGACGACCCGCGCCACGTTCTCCTGCCGGGCATGAGCGCGAGCGTGCGCATCGTCACAGACAGCCGTGCTGACGTCCTGAAGGTGCCGAACGCGGCCCTCCGGTTCCGCCCATCTCCGGAGTCTCGGCTGGCCCCGTCCTTCGCCGACGGGGTGACCCACGGGCCAATCCCCGGCGCGACGGTCTCGGCACGCACGGGGACCGTCTGGGTCCTCGGCGCCCACAGTCGACTCCGTCCCGTCACGGTCCAGCTCGGTCTGACCGACGGCGCCGCCACCGAGGTGCTGGGCGAGAGCCTCACGCAAGGTCAGCGGCTCGCCCTCGCCCCCTAGCAACGCTCCATTGGCCGGAGGCGCGCCCGGCCTCTCCGAAGCCACCGAACGCTGCCCCTAGCTTCGCGCGAGACCCGAGCGGCCGTGCGGTGCCACCCTCAGGGCCCCTGCCGGCGAGCTCAACGGTGCCATGCGGGCCAGGCGCCCACCTTCCAGCTCGAGGCAGGCATCGCACGGAGCCAGCGTGGTGATCCGGTGTGCGATGAGGAACGCCGTGCGGCCTTGCATGAGTCGCCACATCGCTTCCAGGATTACCGCCTCGGTCTCGACGTCGATCGAGCTGGTGGGCTCGTCGAGGATGAGAATCGGGGCATCCTTGAGGAACGCCCGGGCCAGCGCGATGCGCTGCCGCTCGCCTCCGGACAACCGCATGCCGCGCTCGCCGACCAGGGTCTGATAGCCATCCGAGAGGCCTGCGATGAAATCATGGGCGTTCGCCGATCGGGCGGATTCGACGATGTCCTGCTCGCTGGCGTCCGGACGCGCGTAGGCGATATTCTCCGCGATGGTCGCCGAGAACAACACGGGCTCCTGGAGGACGATGGCGAACTGGCGGCGTAGGTGCTGAAGTCTGTATTCGCGGAGGTCGATTCCGTCCAGCAGGATCTCCCCGGCCGTCGGGTCATAGAAGCGCGACAGCAGGCTGACGAGGGTGGTCTTGCCGGCCCCGGTAGCGCCCATGATGCCCAGGCGCGTGCCGGGCGGGACGTCGAAGGAGAGATCGTGCAGGACGCGGGCATGGCCGGCGTAGGCGAAGGAAACATTGCGAAATGCCACGGCACCCGCGGCTCGGACCAGAGGCCGGGCATGCGGGCGTTCGACCACGTCGGGAGCCTCGTCGAGCAACGCCAAGGCCCGCCGAGTGCTGGCCAGGGAGGACTGCAGCGTGGTCACGCTCTTCGCAATCGCCTGCACCGGCGCATACAGCTGTAGGAGGTACACGATGACGAGGACCAGATCACCGAGTGTGATCAGCCCAGATTGGATGTGGCGCCCGCCGACATAGATCACGACGGCGGTCCCCATGGCCGTTGTGAGACCCACGAGCAGGCCGAAGGTGCCCTCGAAGGAGGCCATCCGGATCCGCGCCCGCATTCCCTCTCTTGAATGTTCCGCGAACCGTCGCTGCTCCCGCTCTTCCTGCCCGAAGGCCTTGACCACGCGAAGCCCCGTCAGCACTTCCTGCAGAACAGAGAAGGCGGCGCTCTCGAGGACTTTCGCGGCTTCCCAGCCCTCCCGCAGGCGCTGGCTGGCGAGCCAGGTGATTCCCAGGATGACCGGAGCGAACGCCGCTCCGACCAGAGCCAGCTGCCAGTCGATCCTCGCGGTGACGTAGAGCATCCCCGCCACCATCAGCGCCGCGGTGAGCAAGGGGACGCCCCCGAACACCACGACCCACTGGATCGCCGCGGCGTCGGAGTGGATCCGGTAAATCGCGTCCGCGGTCCCCTTCGAATCGTGGTAGCTCAGCGACAGCCGCTGGGCATGGCCGAAGAGTTGGCTGCGCAGGCTCAGGATGAGCTTTTCCCCCATATACGTGCCGAGCACCAGACTAACCAGCTTTTGAAGCTGGTCCAGAAGGGCGACAGCGACGAGCAGGCCCCCGGCCACCAGCAGCAGGGTCAGGGAGGAAGGATCCGTTGACGCCGGGATGATCAACTGGAGGAAGCTGGGCAGGCGAGGCGTCCCCGCGATGCTGTCGACGGCGATCTTGAGCGGCAACGGCAGGAGCAGGGCGAGGGGCGTGGACAGAATGCTCAGCAAGAGCAGCGCGCCCACATGGAGCCAATAAGGCCGGAGCTGGCCCAGGAGCTGGGAATACAATTTCGGCTGCTTCACACTGCTGGCATCCATACGGAGATCCTCTGACCCTCAGCGCGGCGCCGACATGGGTTCGTCACGGCATCCATCGAATTCCGCCTCCGGAGCTTCCGGTGACGGCTCCGCGTTGGTTACCACCGCCACGCCGTAGCCCTGAAACGTCACCGCTCCGTCGAAGACCGATTCCTCCACCCGGTTGCCTCCGCCCGCATCGAGCTTCAGCACTCGGGAGCTGTTCACCGGACGGTCGAGATGCTCGGACACGACATAGCGCGCCGTTATGTCCCTCAGGTGGACAAGGAGCGCGCTCTCGCGCCCGTCCGGGCCTCGCGCCACCCCGAAGTCGAGGCCCGCAGCGTGCGCATCCCCTGCCGGAAACATCACGCAATCGCCATAGCGAATGTACTGGGCGCACAGCTTCTTCGCGTGAAAGAGCGGCGTCGGGCGCGCATCTTTGTCCAGAACCCCGTATCCGCAGGCCTCGTCCGTTCCCGTCCACAGCATTTCGGCATCCGCGCCGCCGCGAATCAGATGGAGCAATGCGGACGATCCGAAAGCGGCGCCCAGCATCGTCTGGTTGAACCGTGCCCGTACGAGCGGGGCATAGTGCGAATGCGCGTTCCACTCGCCGCACACATTGAGGACCCGCCTCGAGCCCAGGAGACGGCCGACTTCCTGCGCGCGCGCCTCATAGTCCGAGGTTTGGGCCAGCATGAGAGCACGGTGCACGCCGCCATCCTGCGGTGCCCCCTTCTCCCCGTGATCGCGCCAGTCGGCATAGCGGTGCCAGTTGACGAAGCCCACGAGCGATGGATCGATCTCGTTCACGAAGCGCCAGATCCAGTCCAGCCAGAAAGGGTCGAAGCCCTCGACGGAGGGCCCCCCAATGAGAGCGGGGCGATCGGCGAGATACGGATCGAGCCAGCGACGCACCCCGTGCGCGACCTCCTCGTAGATCGCGCGATAGCGCTCGAAGCTGAGCCCCCCTCCGATCCAGGTGCTGTTGGGTTCGTTCCACACGCACCAATACCAGTCCCGCACCGCCTCGCCGCCCCACTGTTCGATGCACCCCCACGCGATGTCGGCGCACCGGGTGGCGAACCGGCGGACGGCGCGCGCATCGTCGTGAGGTTCAGGGAACAATGCGAAGGTGATCATGGGCGTGGCGCCGACCTCGAGCACAGCTTGGATATAGGACGCGAACGTGGCCCAGTCCTCCACGGGATCGGGCGTGCCCTTGTCGAACGCGAAGATTCGGATGATCCGCGGTCGGAGCTCGCGGATTCGTGCCCAGAGACGTTCCCGGGCGGGGCCGTGGGCGAAGTACCACCAGCTGTCGGCCTCGTTCAGGCCGTAGTGAAGCTTCATGACCCTCGCGGCCGGCCGCGAGAGGCACGGGGCGGAGTCACGCCGGATCATCGTGTGCTGCTCGCGTCTCCGCATTCGTCACCACGGCGACCCCGTAACCCCGGAACGCCACGCTCCCCTCGAAGCCCGCCTCGACGGTCCCTTCACCTCCCTCGCCGCCGAGGATCGAGAGCCGGCGACAGCTCAGCGGCACGTCGATCCAATCAGCGACGGGGTAGCGCGCGGGCTCGTCGGTCTTATGCACGAGCAAGGCGCTCCACCGCCCTCCGCTGCCGTGAGCGACCACGAGGTCGAGGTCGTGATAATCCGGTCCCAGGGGAAAGGACAGCCGGTCTCCGTGACGGACGTGGTGGGCGAAGAGTCTCCGAACGTGGAATCCCGGTGTCGGATTGCCGGCGCCGACCATCAATCCGAAAGGTCCACCGTCGTCGGTGGCGGACCAGAAGAGCTCGAGGTCGGCCCCGCCCCGCGCCAAGTGGAGCAACGTCGAGGCGCCGTATGCCGCACCGAATGTCGTCTGGTTGAAGCGCCGGCTCACGCGCGCCTCATGGTGCGAGTGCGCGTTCCACTCTCCGCATATGTTCTGGATCCCGTGTCCCTGCACCCATCGGCTCACGCAGAGAGCGCGAGACTGATACTCGGCCGTCCGGGCGAGGAGCAAAGACCGAAAGATCGCCTCCTCGGCGGGCGCTCCCCAGGCTCCCGGCTCGCGCCAGTCACCGTACCGATGCCACGCGACGAAGCCGACGAGGGCATTGTCGAGCTCGTGGACGAAGCGCCAGACCCAGTCGTGCCAGAAGGGCTGGAACCCGTCCACGGCGGGACCCCCGATGCGCGGCCTCCGGCCCATGAGATGGGGACCGAGGTGCGAAAGCAGCTGGCTCGCCGTCTCCTCGTAGATCCGCCGATAGAGCTCGAAGGTCATGCCGGCGCTGACCCACTCGCTGTTCGGCTGATTCCACACGCACCAATACCACTCCCGCACCGATTCGCCGCCCCACCGGTCGAGGCACCGCTGGACGATCTCGGTGCAACGCGTCGCATACCCGCGAACCGCCCGAGGATCGTCATACGGCGGCTCGAACTGGGCAAACGTCACCATGGGCACCGCGCCCGAGCGCAGCACCGCCTCCACGAACGGGGTGAACGTCTCCCACGCCCCCATCAGGTCCGGACCGCGCGGATCGAAGACAAGGATGCGCACGACGCGGGTCTCCAGCTCGCGGAGCCTGCGCCAGAGCTGCTCACGACGCGGGCCCTCCGCGAATGCGCGCCAGTTCAGCGTCGCGTTCACGCCGTGGCAAAGCCGCATCGTCACCGCCGGCACGGGCCTCCCCGCTTCCGTCTCTTGCCTTGTCGACGCCGGCGGGCCGTCGCTCCTCGCGCGATACATCTCCCCCACGCGCTCCGTCACCGTTGCACCATGTCGACCAATTCCTGTAGCCGAACGCGGTAAGAATGCTTTTCGGAAAGATGGCGTCGAATCTCGCGCACGACATCCACATAGCGCTCCGGGCGTTCGAGGACGTCCCGAATCTTCTCATGTGGCTGTTCGAGGGGGAGCACGAGTTCCAGGGCGCTGTCTCCATAGATCTCCTGGACGTAACGCTCCTCCGCACTGAAGAGCGGAATCGTGTTGGCGGCAAACGTCTCGAAGGTGCGGCAGGTCACGAGCTGCAAGTGGCTGAAGAGGGGCCGCAAGATGACCGGGTGGATGACTCCCTTGCTCATATTGTCGATCACCTTGTCGAACGAGATGGGCGGAAGGACCTCTATGTCGAGCTTCTTCAGGTACATGGCATCCGAGTAGTAGGCGTCCGCGCTGATGCTGGGGTTGGCCCAGGGAGGCAGCGAACCCCACCCGTGACCCAGCATACCCATCCGGCCGATTCGATCGCGCACCGGTTCCAGCGCCAGCAGCATTCGGAGCATCGCCCGCCACCGGAACCAGTTGTGCCCCACGTAGAAAAAGCCGTACTCTTTCCGGCGGAAGTCGAGCGGCATCTCCCAGGCTGGATCATAGGCATGAAAGAAGCAGGTCGCCACGTTCCGCCGCAGGGGATGGTACGTCGGTTGATAGATCTTGTCGCTCAGGCTGTCGCAGGCGGCGATCCATTGCCGGCTCGCGGCTTCATCGGGATGGTTGTAGTCCCCCACCACGCGGATGGCGTCGTTGTACTTCCCGTCGCAATCGATCACGACGCGTCGCCTCCGCGGTGTGCGAGCGACGAGGCGGGCCAGATCAAGGCGGTCGCCGAACTGCAGCGCGGTCGTCCACTCGAAGATGAAGATCACCGCATCCGCCGACTCCACATCCATCGAATAGTTGAAGGGGGAGCTCGGATTCGGGGGCCCGTACAGCGCCACCTCGTGCCCGAGCGTTTTCGCCGTCAGGGCGAACCGGTGCACGTCCTGGGCGCTGCCACGGTCCGCCAAGAGATAGTGGACGAAGAGGAGACGCATCAGCGCACCAGCCCTGTCCGATCTCAGCTCTCGACGATGGAGATCAATTCCTTGAGCCGGACGGCCTGCGAATGCTTTTCGGCCAGATGACGCCGGATCCCAAGGACGATGTCGGTATAGTGCGCGGGCCGCTGGAGGATATCCCGGATCTTCTCGTGCGGCTCCTCCTCCGGCAAGATGAGCTCGCATGCCCCCTCGCCGTAGATCTCCTGTACGTGGGCTTCGTCCAGCCCAAACAGGGGAATCGTGTTGGCGGCGGGAGTCTCGAAGAATCGGGGGGTCACCAATCCCATGTGAGTGAAGGTGGGCCGGCTGATGACTGGATTGAAGGCCGCCTTGCTCATCCACGTTACAACGTTCTCGAACGGGACGGGCGGCAGAACCTCGACGCGAAGCTTCTGGAGGTACTCGGGATCCGTGTAGTACGCGTCCTCCATCTTCAAGTGGGCAGCCCAGGGCGGAAGCCGGTCCCATCCGTGCCCCACCACTCCGAGCCGACCCGTCTCTTCCCTAATCGGCTCGACGGCTCTCAGCACCCGCGACATCGGTCGCCACCGGAACTTGCTGTGGCCCACGTAGAGCATGGAGAACTCTTTCGCGGAGAAGTCCAGAGGCACCTCCCAGGCGGGGTCATACGAGTAGAAGAGGAAGGTGCGCACATTCGGTCGCGCCGGGCGGAGGGTAGGTTGGTAGATCTTGTCCGTCAGGCTGTCACATGCCGCGATCCACCGCCGGCTCGCGACCAGGTCTCGATGGTTCCAGTCGCCGTCCACCTCGATGACGTCGTTGTAGTTGCCGTCACCGTCTACGATCATCCGCCGTTCGCGCGGCACTTTGCGGAGCAGCCGCACCCAGTCGAGGCTGTCCCCATCCATCAACTGGGTCGTCCATTCGAAGATGAAGACGACGGCATCCGCCGAGTCGATGTCGAGAGAGTAGTTCAAGGGAATCCGGCTCTTCGGTCGCCCGTAGACCGCCACTTCATGGCCGAGTTCCCGCGCCGCCTTGGCGTAGGCCTGGATCAGCAAGCCGCTCCCTTGGTCTTCGAAGGCCCAGTACACGAAGAGCAGCTTCATCACGCGCCGCCGTTTCCGCCCTCGAGCGCGGCGATCAACTCCTGGACGCGATGCCGGTACGAGTGATGGGCGGCGAGATGCTGGCGCACCTTTTGAGCGGCACAGCGATAGTGCTCCGGCCGACGAATCGCGTCGAGGAGCGCGTCGGCAACCCCGTCGTGCAAGGTCAAGTCCTGCCCGGCCGGGCCGTAGACGCACTCGGCATGCGCCGGGTCGAGCATGACCAGCGGTATCGTGTCCGCGCAGAAGATCTCGAAGAACTTCGAGGTCACGAACCGTAAACGCCGGAAGAGAGGCCGCTGGGTCATCACGTTCACGCTCGCCGCGCTCATTGTTCCGATGACCTCCGAGAACGGAACGGCCGGGAGGATCTGGATGTTCAGCTGCCGCAGCCGCGCCGGATCACCGCGGAAAGCCTCCTCCAAGCCGAGCTGACGCGCCCACGGCGGTGCCGCGTCCCACCAGAGACCTACGAAGCCGACGCCGTCCAGATACGGGCGGATCCGCTCCAGGGCGGGCAGAAGGGAGGCGTTCACGTCGCGCCACCGCCACCAGTTGTGTCCGACATGCAAAAGGTCGAACCGCTTGGGCTGCCCGGGCCCCAGCTCTGCCGCAGGGTCGTAGCCGTAGAAGAGAAGGCTGCGCACGCCCGGCTGCAGCGGCATGAAGGTGGGCTGGAGGATCGTGTCCGCCAATTGCTCGTAGTACGCGATCCATTGCCCCCGCTCCCGTTCGCTCGCATGGTTGCGGTCGTAGCCGTCCACCTCGACGAGCGGGTTGTACATGCCGTCAGCGTCGAGGATGGCGCGACGGTGGCGCGGGACGGCGGAGAGCACCCGCACCAGCTGAAGGCCATCGAGCCAGCGCAGCTTCGATTCGAAGACGAAGACGACGTAGTCGAAGTCCCCCATCCGCGTATCGAAGCGCAGGCCAGAGAAATCCGAATGCGGCGGGCCATAGACGGCGATCGTGTGCCCCAGGGCGTCCCCGGCGCGGACGTAGCTGGCAAGGGCCTGGATGCTGCCCGCATTCACCCTCTGGTCCGTTACGAACAGGATCTTCATGCCCCGGCCGTACGGCCCACAGGCGGCGGTCACCCTTCGAGAAGGCTCAGGAGTTCGCGGAACCGCTGCTCGTACGAATGGTGGGCCGCCAGGAACTCGCGAACATCCAGCACGGCCTGCAGATAGCCTTCGGGCCGCCGGAGTATGTCCCGGACGCGTTCGGCCGGATCGTCTCCGATCGTCAGTCGCCGCGCCGCCGGGCCGTGGATCGCGTCGACGAGGTCGGGGGGAAGCAGGAGGAGCGGAATCGTGTCGGCGCAGAAGGTCTCGAAGGTGCGATTGGTGACCAATCCCAAATGATTGAAGAGTGGTCGGTGGATGACCGGACTGAACCGCGCCTGGCTCATGCATTCAACCACCTGGTCATAGGGCACGGCCGGCCGGACCTCGGCCCCGAGCCGTTCGAGCAGTGCCGGGTCGACGTCGACGCCCTGAATCCCGAGCTGGACGGCCCAGTCAGGTTGCTTGTCCCAGTCCCAGCCGATCAGGCGGATACGCCCTAGTTCCTCCTGGAGGGGCTCGAGACTCTCGAGAAGGTGCCGCATCTGGGACCAGCGCTGCCAGTTCGTTCCCACGTAGGTCAGGCCGTAGGGCTTCCCCGGGCCCTTCCTGCCCGACCACGCCTCCGCCGCTTCCCGGGCCGAGCCATGGGACCCGACCACCGAGCGCGGATCGAACGCATGGAAGAGGAACGGCAGGACATCGGCCCGTGCCGGCTTCAGCGTGGGCTGCACGATCCGATCAGAGACCGCCTGGAAGCCGTCCAGCCATTCCCAGCCTTGGTGTCCGTCGATCTTCTCGAGATGGTTGAAGTCGTGCTCGACCCGGATCGTCTCGTTGTACCGGCCGCAGCAGTCGATGATGACCCGGCGCTCCTTGGGCATCTCGTCGAGAAGCCGGGCCAGGTAGGGTAAGTCTGGGAAGTCCCACGGCATGTGCACCACGAACACGGCGAAGTCGAATTTCTTCACATCGAGTGAGGCGGGGAGGGCGGGCGCTCCGGAAGGCTCCCCGAAGACCGCGACCTCATGCCCCAACGCCGTGCCCGTTCGGATGTAGCCCGCAATCGTGCTGACCGCGCGCGCGGAGCGATCCAGCTTCGACACCATCAAGAGGTTCATCTGTGTTCTCCACTTCCCCGCGTAGATACGGCGGGTCGACGGATCTGCCTTCGCTATGAACAGGAGCTTCACTACGATCTTTCCCCTGCCGAAGAGTCAGCCTTCTCGGCCCGAGTGAATCGGTGGATTCGACAGTGACGGAACCTCCCCGTCAGCCTTCCGATCGCGATGGAATTGGCGATTCCACGTGCGCCCGCGGGGCCAGCCCCGCCTGCGCGAGGGCCCACCGGTATGTTCTCGCGAGCCCGACTTCGAAGGGGATCTGCGGCTCCCATCCCAGCGCAGCCCGTACCTGGCGGATATCCGCCTCGACATGGCGCTGCTCCCCCGAGCGGCCCGGCGCGTGGTGGACCTCTTCCGCGCCGGGAGCTCGACCACCGACGGCCAGCACGCGGGCCGCCAGCTCATTGATCGACAGGCGGTGGCCGCTCCCGAGGTTGAAAACGCGGCCATATGTGCAGGGAGCGGTCAACGCGCGACGCCACGCCTCCACGACGTCGTCGATGTAGATGAAATCGCGCGACTGTTCGCCGTCCCCGAAGATAGTCAATGGCTCGTCTCGCAAGAGGTTGCCCAGGAAGATGCCGAGCACACCCTGGTACGGATTGTCGAGCGCTTGGCGCGGGCCATAGACGTTGTACATACGAAACGACGTCACGTGCAGCGGGAACCCGAGGTCACCGCGCTCGGCCGTGACATGCGTGTAACGTTCGGCCGCATACTTGGTGATGCCGTAGTAGGAGATCGGCTGACACGGCGCCGTCTCGGGTATCGGCAGCGCATCCGTCGGCCCGTACGCCGTCATCGAGCTCGCGTAGAGCAGCCGGCCGACACGATACTTGAGGCAGAGTTGCAGCGCGTTCACTGTTCCCTCGATGTTCGTCCTCAGGTCGGCGAGCGGACTGGCATAGGAAAGCACCAGCGAGACCTGGCCCGCCACGTGGCACACCGCGTCCAGCCCGTCGGCGAAGGCCGGCTCGAGTTCATCAACATCGCGGACGTCTCCCCTGATGTAGCGGGCGCCCACTGGCACGTTTTCCCGCCGGCCCGTCGCCTCGTTGTCGAAAACGATGACCCGGTGCCCATCCCGTAACAGGGCTTCGGCCACGTGCGAGCCGATGAAGCCCGCCCCGCCCGTGACGAGGATCCTCACGGGGCGGCCCTCCTCCGCATTCTCGCGACACCCGTGCACTCCGCCATGACGTGCGGGCCACCGGTCACCGGGATGCCCTCCGTCTCGGGCGCCGCGCACCCGCCTCCTGCTGAGGGACCCGGCCCGAGGCTTTCCCTTTCAGCCGCAAAGCGGACGGGGCCAAGCCCGCGGGAGCCGCTTCGTTGAAGAGATCCAGATTGGCCGACACCCATTCCCACAGGCGGCGAATGCCGGTCTCCTTGTCCACCGCGGGCGTCCACCCCATGGTGGCGGCCGCCTTGCCGATGTCGCTCACGTAGCACGGTTGGTCACCCGCCCGCCAATCGCCGAACGTGGCGTCGACGGGTTGCCCCTTCAGCGCCGCGAGCAAGGGGCCGAACTCTCGCCACACGGACAGCGTGTTCGACGGCCCGCCGCCGATGTTGAAGACTTCGCCCGCGGTGACGTCGATGCGTTCCACGGCCAGTCGGAAGGCGCGCACGAGGTCGGACACGTAGAGAATGTCACGGACCTGCTTGCCGTCGCCGTAGATCGTGATCGGCCGCCCCGTGAGGGCGGAGATGAGGAAGTGCGCGACCCATCCCTGGTCCTCGTTTCCGAACTGGCGTGGCCCGTAGATGCAGCTCATCCGGAACACCACGGTCGGGAGCCCGTAGATCCGGCTATAGTCGCGCACGTACTGGTCGGCGGCGCCCTTGGAGCAGCCGTAGGGAGAGTGAAAGTCCAGGGACTGGGTTTCGGCGATCCCGTTCGGGAAGTCGCGATACGCGTACCGGTCGGCGCTCTCCACCGTGGGAACAGCCTCCATGGCCCCATAGACCTTGTTCGTGGAGGTGAACACCACGATGGGACGACGCGTGCTCCGTCGGGCGGCTTCGAGGGCGTTCAAGGTCCCCAGGGCGTTGATCGCAAAATCCGTAGACGGGTCCGTGAGTGACGAGGTCACCGCTACCTGCGCGGCGAGGTGATAGATCACATCTGCTTTCTCCGTCACCGCCTGAAGGTGGGCCGCGTCACGCACGTCGCCGTGGACGAAGCGTAGGCACTCCCCGGGACAGACCTCGCGCAGCCACGCCAGGTTGTACTCGCTCCCCACGCGCAGCAGGGCATCGTAAACGGTTACTTGCCAGCCGTCGCGGGCCAGATTCGCGGCCAAATTCGACCCGACAAAGCCTGCTCCTCCCGTCACGACTACGTTCCCCATCATCGCTGCCTCCCTCTACCTGTCCCCACACGAGGACCGCAACTGTACCCAAAGAAAAAGAGCTCGCTCGGCACCTCGAATCGCCCGACCTCCCCTGATGAAGATTCGCCTCCCGAGGTAAGTCTCTCTGCTGACGTCCCGGCCGCCAACCGCGTCGATTCTTCGTACCTCGTGGGTCCGACTGCCCGCACCCATCGCAAACGGTGTGCCAGCGCAGGTCACTCGCCAGCCCTCTGATTTCTTGAGGCTCCTGCGAGACCGGACGGGCCGGGGACAGGTCGGCGCTCCGAGATCGGGCAGCTGAACGCTTCTTTTTTACACAGGGAAAGCAAAGGCCACCTCCGGCCTTCGTCCCGTTGGTCAGCCTTGGGCCGTGAACATTCTTGCGGCAGCCTGCCCGCGGCGACCTTTGCTCTCAGTCCCTAAGCCCCGACAGCCCGAACCCTCTCCGCAGGGCCCGCTGGACAACTACGAACACCAGGAAGACGGGCATCGTGGTGAGGACGGCGATCGCCATCCGTTCGGTCGGCGAGTTGCCGTAGTCTTCCCCAAAGCGGTGTCAGTGGCGATGGAAACCCTTGCGGATAACCGCGTCGCGCCCTTCCCGGTCGATCTCGCGGTCGCTCCACGAGATCACGGCCTTGTAAATCGTGGGTTGGTCACTTTGATTCACGATCAAGTAGACCAAGTCCGGGAAGAGGGCATTGTTATTGAGCCCGACCACTGCGGCGATCCCTTGCCCGAGGTCGAGCCCTTGGGCCACCCACTTGTCCCAGACATTGCCGTGCGACTCGTAATGCGCCATGAGAGGTTGCGGCATTTGCATGACGGCCACGCGATCACTCCCACTGCGCGTGTACGGCTGGTACAGCCGAACAGGGCCGGAGCCCTCGAGCGTCACGCGGACGATGGCCTGCGGACGCTGATTGCCGTAAGACTTCACGATCCAGATGCTGCGCTCTCCAGGTTTGCCCTGCCAACGCACCTCATCCCAGCGGCCAATGTCGATCCCGCCGTGCAGGATGTCACCGTGGATGGCGACGCCGCCCCAGGCCCGGGCGATCTGGTCAGGGACGCTCATGAGCGAGCGTTGCGCCGGCATCGCCCCGCGGTCCATATCCCCGACGTCGAGCACCTTCTCGAGCTGGACGAGGCCCGGCCCGGAGGCGCCGTTGTAAAGCTCCTGAGTGCTCACGAAGGAGGTCAGGGACGTATCGAAGACGTTGGCCACGAGCAGTCGGTACTCCACCGCCTGCGCGGAGGGGCCGGGGAGCAGCTGCCCAACGAGACCCACCACGAGCAACACGAGACACCCCCGAACCTTCATGGCATGGCCTCCTGAATGACAATATCGCCGCTTGGCGACCATATGGTACCTCCGCCTCCACCATGCCGCACCACCAGCCAGCGGG
>WNFC01002271.1_pt1 | contig 20683 bp, 22 predicted proteins | sample 5400541 | NCBI WGS metagenome assembly WNFC01 (sample SAMN13153342, study PRJNA577476) | soil metagenome | isolation source: 120 cm saprolite under Douglas fir tree site 2 hole 2 replicate 1 | place: USA:California | collected 2015-04-18
GAGATAGGGGTTCATGCCCATGAATCCAAGCTCGTGACCGCTCATCGCCACGAAATGGCAGTCGCGGGTCGGCTTGGCCGTGGTCAAGACCCGCATCATTTCTAGCCAGCATGCAAGGCGGCTGCCCTGCTCACTTACACACTGCCACCAGCCGCTACGCGGCGCCATAAAAACGAGCGGGGCAAGGCTCTGGTCGTGTCCGAAGATCTTGGCTGTTACGTTAAATGCCTGCACCGGCGTTCGCGTTACAAATGCCATGACCGTCGCATCGGCGCGTTGTTGCGCCTGTTGTTTCAGCCACGCACCCTCGACGTTCGACACTTGCAGCATGGGTGGGCCAGCAGGACTAAGGAAAGCAGGCGCGTTACTCAGAAACAGGCCCGGCCGGGTTGCGCCCGTGATCAGGATCGCAGCCTTATGCCGGCTCTGACGTACCACTGGGACTATGTCGGCCTCAGCGGTGTGCACGACGTTGACCGGTGAAGTCTCGGCCAATCCGATCTCCGCATCGCTGCCGAGCGGCCCGAGCCGACCACTTATTCCTTCCTGACTCGTAAAGGCAGTGTCGAACATGGGAACGCCGTCGACGCGATGATTTGCAACCCGCGCGTATGCTAGCTGCGGATCAACGCGACTCAACCCGAAGGGCTCCAGTGAGGGCTCTATACCCAACTGCCGCACTTGATCGGCCAGCCATTCCGCGGACGCGGTGTCGACGGCCGTTCCTGTGCGATGGTTGCCCTGGGCGTCGAAGGCCTGAAGCACGCCCGCGACACGCTGCTCGAGCGCGCCGCCTGAGGCTTGCGTTAGTCGCTGCTCGGACGACACAAACCGGGATTCGGGATGTGGCTCCATCTGCTTTGCCTACTCCACTTCGATCAGCGCCATCAATCCGCCGCCGCCTCGGGTTTCCGTGTGGTTGTTCGAGGTATGGTGCGGAATGTGGCAGTGCACGAGCCACTTGCCGGGCCGGCGGGCGGTCCACAGTACGTCGAAGCGCTGGCCCGGACCGACGTTGACGGTATCAGCCAGGTAGCGGGCGGACGGCTGAAGCGTTTGGCCGTCGACGGCGACGATCTGGAACGGGCCGCCGTGAACGTGCATGGGATGGATGAAGGCGTTGTGGGTGCCGATGAAGCGGATCTTCAGCGTTTGATTCACCTTCATGCGCACCGTCTCGGTGGCGGGATAGGCCTTGCCGTTGATGGTGAAATAGTTCGGGTGCCCGCCGTCCATCGGCATGGCCGGATACGTCAAGCCGTCGCGCTTCAACCATTCCTGGAGCTGGACCACGTATTCGTGATCCGCGCGGATGTCGTCCGCCGCCCGCGCGGGATCGATGATCAGCGCGCCGTACAGGCCGAGCGCCTGGGTCCGGTCGGGGTTCGCATGCGGATGGTAGAGGTACGTCCCATGCTGCTCGGCCGTGAACTCGTAGACGTAGGCGCCCCCGGGAGGAATCGGCTCCTGTGTGATGTCGGCGGGGCCGTCCATCTGGTTGGGCAGAATCAGGCCGTGCCAGTGAACCGTCGTCTCCTCGGGAAGCCCGTTGCGCACGTGGATTCGCACGCGGTCGCCCTCGCGCAGATGGATGCGCGGGCCCGGGATGTGTCCGTTGTACGCATAGGCATCCACCGTGATGCCGGGCAGGATCGTCCACCGAACGACTGACGTCGAGAGCTCGAACACCTTGACGCCTCCGTCCATTCGGAAGGGCAGCTCCTGGTCACCACGAGCGGCCAGGCCGCGCACCGCCGTGACCTTGTTCGGGTCGGCCGCCGCCATGTCCCGCATCGCCTCGGCCGGCGTGTTTCGGTCCATGATCATGCCGGCCGGCATGATCACGCCGCCCACGTCGCGGGCGGAGAGGCTGAGGTTCACCCAATTGGCGGGGGCGACCATTCCGACGAGCAGGGCGAGGAGCGACACGCCGCCGACGGCAGCGAGCTGCGGGCGCGTGACATCGGATCCCATGAGATGGCGGCGGTCTCTATGTGATTCATGGGCCGCGTGATGTTGCGGATGCCCCCCGCGACCCTCATGGGTGCGGTCCGTCATGAGGCCGTGCTTGAGCTGCTTGGCCACCATCCACACATTCGACGGATAGGCGGCGGCATAGCCCGCCATGACCCCAAGCGACATGACGCCCCAGAAGAGAAGCTGGCTCGGCTCCATGGCGCGCATGTCGCGGCTCATCATCAGGAAGCACATGACGGGCGCCATGCCCGCCATCATGAAGTTCATGCTGATGAGCTCGGGAAGGAATGTCCTGCGCACGTTCTCCCAGTACGTCCCGCCCATCATCGACTGCATGAACAACGACTGAAAGATGAAGAGGCCGAAGGCGAAGCCAGCCAGGTATTCCACGATCAGGTCGATCCACATCGGCAATCCGAGCACGGCGGTCGTGGCCGCGGCCAGGATGATCCCGGTGGCATCGCCGGCCACGCAGTGAATGGTGGAGCCGACACCCTGTTTCCACAGCGGACGTATGAACTCCTCGTGCTCGCCGGGGCGGGGCTCCTTGTCCGCGAGCACATAGAGGAGGAGCCCGATCGGCCCCGTGTAGAGCGTGACGAGGATGAAGCCCCATTTCATCACCACCGGCTCGGGGTTGTTCCGGTACTGATCGATGGCGACGTAGACCGTGCAGGCTCCAGCCAGGAGGAACCAGGCTACGAGAAAATAATCGATAGGCTGGATGAGCATCGGAGGCTCCTTCGGCCGTCAGGCCGTCGCGCAGCCACCCCGCCGCCCCGCTAGGCCCGCGGAGTGATCTGCAGGAGGGCGGGGGCTTCGTTCTCGATCTGGATGGTGGTGTGGTCGATGCCGAAGCGGGCGTGGAGCACCACGTGCAGCTCGTCGAGGATCCGGCTCGGAGGCGTCCCCGGCTCGACCTCGACGTGGGCGCTCATGGCCTCGCGCCCGGAGGTGAGCGTCCAGACGTGGAGGTCGTGCACGCGCTTCACGCCCCGGGCGCCACGGAGCGCGGCCTCGATCTCCGTCAGGTCGAGGTGGGCGGGTACGCCCTCGAGGAGCACGTTGACCGCCTGCTTGAGCAGCGCGTAGGTGCGCGGCAGGATCAGGAGTCCGATGGCGGCGCTCGCCAGCGCATCCGCCGCCGTCCAGCCGGTGACCAGGATCACCGCCGCCGCCGCGATCACCGCGCCTGACGAGAGCGCGTCCCCCAGCACCTCGAGGTAGGCCGAGCGCACGTTCAGGCTCTCGCCCGCGCCGGCGTGCAGCAGCCGGGCCGCCAGCAGATTGACGCCGAGCGCCGCCACCGCGACCACCAGCACCGGCCCCGCGGAGATCTCGTGGCGCACGCGCAGGCGCTCCCACGCCTCGACGAGGATGGCGAGGGCGAGCACGCAGAGGACGACGCCGTTGACGAGAGCCGCGAGGATCTCGACGCGGTAGTAGCCGTACGTCTTCTCCGCCGTGGCCGGTCTCTCGGCGAACCAGACCGCGAGGAGCGACAGCCCCACGCCCGCCGCGTCCACGAAGAGGTGGGCCGCGTCGGCAAGGAGCGCGAGCGAGCTCGTCCACCAGCCCACCGCGATCTGCACCACCATGAAGGAGGCGCTGAGCGCGAGGACTGCCCGGAGCCGACCCTTGTGACGCGCGGACGGAGTGTGGCGGGCGTGCACGGCCTACTTGGCGGCCGGGATCAGCAGGCGCGCCTCTCCCTGGCGGACGCCCTGGTTTTCGTAGAAGCCCGCCCGCGCTTCGAGCGCGAAGCGGAAGTTGCCCATGGGACCGTAGAGCGCGGTGGGACTCGGGTCCATCTTGAGGATGGAGAAGATGTTGCCGTCGGCCTTCACGAAAGCGATGTCGAGGGCGGCGGGGACGTTCTGCATGTGAAACTGGGTATAGATCTCCTGCCCGAAGTCGAAGAGGATGAGCGTCTGCTGGATCTCCTGCGCGGTCGAGCACTGGAAGCCGGCCGCTCCCTGCTCGGAGGTCTCGGCCACCTTCACGCGCAAGGCGATGGTTTTGGCGCCCATCTGGAGGGTCAACATGCGTACCGGCATGGTGGCAAAGGCGGTGCGCCAGCGCTTGCACCCGCCCTCGTCGGCCGACGCGCCCCCCACGATGCCGAGGCAGAGCAGGGTCACGGCGGCGAGACGCGTCCGCGGACCCCACGAGACGCGCCGGGCCAGTGAAGCCACCGCGAAGAGCAGCAGAGCGGTCAGCACCACCGCGCCGCCCGCGGCCAGGCTCAGGTAGTACGCCGCGGTGAGACCGATGGCGACCGAGGCGAGCGCCATCACGATGGCCAGGGCCGTGGCGCGGCGGAAGCTCCGGCCGAGGGCGAAGCCCGTGAGGGTCGGGATCACGATCATGGCGCTGACGAGCAGCACGCCCACCATGCGCATGGCGACCACGGTGGTGAGCGCGGTCAGCACCGTCAGCATCAGGTTGAGCGCGGTGACGGGGACGCCGCTCGTCCGCGCCAGGTCCTCGTGGAGCGTGATGGCGAAGAGCCGCCGGTAGGAGAGCAGGACGGTTGTCACCACGACAGCGCCGAGAGCCGAGATCAGCCAGACGTCGGCGGGGCTGACCGTCAGGATGCTGCCGAAGAGAATGGCGAAGAGATCGGCGTTGAAGCCTCGAGCGAGGCTGATCAGCACCACGGCCAGAGCGAATCCTCCCGAGAGAAATACGGCGAGGGCTGCGTCCCCCTGGAGCGCCCCCCGCGAGCGGAGCCTCTCCATCCCGAGCGCCCCCCCCACGGTCACGACGAGGGCGCCCAGGACCGGAGAGGCGCCCACCAGGAGCCCGAGCGCCACGCCGGCGAGCGCGACGTGGGCGAGCGTGTCGGCGATGAGCGAGAGCCGGCGAGGCACCAGGAAGACGCCGATGAGCGGGCAGACGACGGCCATGACGGCGCCCGCCGCGAAGGCGCGCTGCATAAAGCCGAATAGCAGGAAGTCGGGCATAACTAGTGGTCGTGGCTGACTATTCGAACCGAGGGGCCGTACAGAGCGGTCAGGGCCGCATCGCCCAGGAAGTCTCCGGGGCGGCCGTGGAAGATGAGCCGCCGGTTCAGGCAGGCGAGCTTGGTGACTTCCTTGGCGACCACGCCGATGTCGTGGCTGACGAGGACGAGGGTGACCTCGCGCTCGCGATTCAGGTGATGGAGCATGGCATAGAAGGAGGTCTGCGCCTCGGGATCCACGCCTCCCGTGGGCTCGTCGAGAATGATCAGCTCGGGGTCGGACACCAGGGCCCGGGCGATCAGGACGCGCTGCTGCTGTCCCGTCGAGAGCGCGCCGATGCGCGCCCCCGCGTGCGCCTCCATGCCGGCGTGCGCCAGCGCCTCGCTCACGCGCAGTTTCTGCGCGCGGCCCACACGCTGGAAGAGGCCGAGGCCGGCCACGAGGCCGGAGGCAACCACCTCCCGCACGGTCACGGGCAGCGAAGGATCCAGCACGGCCCGCTGTGGAACATAGCCGACTCTCCGCCACTCGCGGAATGAGGCCGGTGGCTGGCCGAAGAGCCGCACCGAGCCTTCCTGAGGCTCGAGGAGTCCCAGCATGACGCGCAGGAGGGTAGTTTTTCCCGAGCCGTTGGGGCCGATGATGCCGAGGAAATCGCCGGGCTCCACGGTCAGGTTGATGCCGTCGAGCACGCGGACCTCGCCGTAGGAGACGCCCACGCCCTCGAGCTCGACGAAGGGGCGCATCAGGTCGCGCTCCACTTGGCATCCCACCACGCGCCGGCCGCCGCGCAGGAGGAGCCGAGAAGGAGGCCGCCGAGCACATCCGAGGGCCAGTGAGCATGAAGCACGAGCCGGGCGAGCCCGACGAGCACGACCATGACGACGACCACCACGGTCAGGCCGACCCGCTGGCCGCGGTTCCAGCGCTCCTTGACGGCGAAGTAGATGGCGATGACGGCGAAGGACACGGCCCCCGTCATGTGGCCGCTCGGGAAACCCATGGCGGAGCCGCGCGGCCGGGTCCGTCCCACCAGGACCTTGGCCGCGTGCTCGAACACCGGCGCCACGAGGAGCACGAGCGCGACGAGCCACCAGCGCTTCCTCGCCTCGGGCGAGATTGCGAAGAGCACGAGAGCGGCGGGGAGGAGACCCTTCCAGGAGCCGAACACGTTGGCCCAGGAGAAGAACTCGGTGATGGCCGGCGTCCGGTTCGCCATGACCTCCTCGTAGAGCGTCGAGTCTCCGGGCAGGAGTCCGATGGTGAAGACCAGGACTCCGAGTCCGACGAACAGCGCGGCGCTTCCCAGGGACAGCGCGCGCCAACGGTGGTGCGGATGCCCGCCCATGTCCTCAGATTGTACTCGAAGAGCAGCAATGGCCCGGCCTTTGGCCTAACGGCAGCCGAGGCCCTCGCGGAGATTTGCGAGGTTCACGGTCATCAGGTCGAGGTAGTCCTTGCCGGCGGCGGCTTCCTCGCGGGTCAGCCCTTCGATCGGGTTCAGCACCAGGGTCCGCGCTCCGACCTCGCGCGCGAGGGTGTCGGCAAGACGCCGGTTCACGAGTGTCTCGAAAAAGACGGCCTTGACCTTGCGCTGGCGCGCGAGCCGGACGATGGCGGCGAGCGCGGCCGGGCTCGGCTCGGATTCGGGTGCCAGGCCCATGACGGGCACCTGCTCGAGGCGGTAGCGACGCGTCAGGTAGCCGAAAGCCGCGTGGGAGACCACGACCTCCCGTCTCGCGCAGTCGCGGAGCCCCGCCGCGAAGCGCTCGTCGAGCGCGTCGAGCTTGGTCGCGAAGGCCTTGGCCTGGGCTCCGTACACCTCGGCCCCGGCCGGATCGAGTCGCGAGAGCGCGGCGCGTATCGTCTCTACCTGGATGCGGGCGAGGGCAGGGTCGAGCCAGACATGAGGGTCGCCGCCCACGAGCGGGATCCCCGCGGTGGCGCTGACGACGGCCGTGGTCTTGCCGTCGACCTCGGCCTTGACCTTCTCCGCCCACGGCTCGAGGCCGGCACCGTTGTACACGAAGAGACGGGCGCGGCGCACCTGCGCCATGTCCCGGGGCGAAGGCTCCCAGTCGTGAGGCTCCACGCCGGTCGGCACGAGCGAGACCACCTGGGCGTGATCGCCCGCGACCTGTCGGGCGAATTCATAGACGGGAAAAACGCTGGCCACGACGAGCGGCCTGCCATCCGGAACGGTTGATTGCTGGCAGGCCGCCAACGAGAAGATGGCGAGCAGGAGCCACGAGCACTCGGTGCCCTTCACGCCGGCGCGGCCCTGCCGGCTATTCGCGTGGCGATCGCCAGGACCAGGAGAATGAGCCCGAAGGCGCAGACGACCGTTGCTCCCGTTGGGAGGTCGAGGATGGCGGAGGTGACCATGGCGACGACGCTCACGAGAGTGCCGAAGCCCCAGGCCAGGGCGAGCCGTCTCCCGACGGAGCCCCCCAGGAGATTGGCCGCCAGCGTCGGCACGATCAGGTAGGAGAAGACCAGCAGGACGCCGGCGATGCGCACCGAGCTCGTCACGACGACGCCGAAGGAAGCGTAGAAAAGAAAGTCCCACCACCGGACGGGCAGGCCCTCGGCGTAGGCGCGGTCGGGCGACTCCGAGATCAGAAAGAAGGGCCGCCGGCACAGCCAGTGGAAGAGCCCGACGAGGGCGTACAGGCTCGCGACCTCAAGGACCTCGCGTCCTCTCACCGCCAGGATGCTTCCGACCAGCATGCTGCGGAGATGCTCGGCCCCGTGCGGCGTGCGGTCGGCCACCAAAACGGCGGCGGCGGCGGACACGGCGTAGACAACTCCGATGATGGCCTCCTGAGAGACCCGCCTCTCACGACTTCGCGTCAGCGCGAACACTGAGGCACCCAGAATGGTGAAGCTCAGGGCGAAGCCGTAAGAGCCCCACGAGTCGAGATCGTAGCCCCACAGGAAGGCCGCGGTCGCGCCGAGCGCCGCGATTTGCGCTAGCGCGATGTCAACGAAGACCACCTCCCGCGCGATGACGTGGAGACCCAGATAGGCGTGGATGCCCGTGAGCACCAGGCACATGAGGAACGGCACCCACATCAGCGCCAGGAGGTCTTGGGCCACAGTCCTATTTAAGCACCTGGGCGAGCGTCTTCACGTTGAAATCGACCGCTTCGATAAAGGTGTCGGTGCCCTTCACGGCGCCTACCGTGGCGGCGAGGACGGCGGTCTGGGCGCCGGCCTCCTGGGCTATCCGCTGAATCAGCTTCAGGTCACTCCACGGCTCGGCGACGATGGCCTTCACGCGGTCCTCCTTCATCAAGCCGATGAGCTTGACGATGTGATTCGCGGTAGCGGGAATCCCGGGTCGCTCCTCGACGGTCCCGACCTGCACGAGCCCGAAGCGTGTGAGCAGATAGATCCACATGGCGTGATTGACGACGACCGGGGAGCCCTTGTAGGGCTCCAGCGTCTTGTTCCAGCGCCCCATGGCTTCGTCGAGACTGGCAAGGAACTGCTGCCGGTTGCGCTCGAAGGCAGCTCGGTGCTGCGGCGCGATTCTCACGAGACCTTCCACGATATTCCCGGTGATCTGGGGCGCCATCCCCGGGTCCAGCGTGTAGTGCGGATTGCCAGCGGGGTGAACGTCGCCCATGGATCGGTCCACGCGCGTCTTGGCCGCCTCGAGGACGAGGATGCCTCGGGAGGCGTCGATGCGTCCGGGCGCCCCCGGGACGACGTTTGCATTGTTCGCGCCCTGGGCGACCACGTCAGCCCAGCTGTCGAGCTCGAGCCCGTTGACGATCATGGCGTCCGCGCGGCGAAGCTTGGCCATGAGGCTCGGGCGCGTTTCGAGGTCGTGCGGGTTCTGGTTTGCCCGCGCCATGGAGTCAACCTCGGCGAGGTCACCTGTGACGACTTCGGTGAGGGCTTTGAGGTCTGTCGTGCTCGCCACGATACGGAGCTTGTCCGCCGCCGGGACGGCCTGGGCGCCGAGCGCGCCCCAGGCAGTCATGACGGCCACGGCGATAGCGAGGAGTCGTCGCATGGTCATGGGTCCTTTCGTCATCAGAACGGATGCGTCGGGTGGGCGCCCAGTATAAAGGTGGCCTGGAGGAAATACTCGCTTACCTGCCGGGCGCTGCCGCCGTTGTCCTGGAAGTCCAGGTAGCTGCAGCACTGGCTCCGGGTCGTCTGCTTGTACCCGAGCCTGAAGCGCAGGAACTCCGACGGATAGTACGAGAGGTAGGGTTGGACGGCCCACTCCGTTCCCGGGGCGGCCGGGTACTGTGTCCGGTCGTATCGGAACCCCAGCTGCCACTTCGACAGCTCCCCGTGGTTGAAGGGCCGCAGCTCGCCGTTGATGTAGTAGCCCTGACTGTTGCGATGGCGTGTCCCGTCGAACCCATTCGCGTCGGTGACGACGACGTCCCGGAGGGAGATGAGGTACTCGCCGAGAAGGGTGAAGGCCGCACGCTGCCAGCCAGGCGGCGTGTACTTGTACTTTGCGTCGAAGCCGACGATGGTACTGCTCTTTTGCTCGGGCGTCTGGCCCGCCGCGATCGAAGAGCCGAGCTGGATCGCGCCGAAGTCTTCGAAGTCCAGGAACGTCCGCACCCGGCCCGTCACGAGCGGATTCGAGATCTGGTCGCGCCCGAAGGCCACCTCGTTCTCGCCGTTGAAGACGCCGCCCAGCAGCTCGAGGAAGAAGGGCAGGGGCGGCACCCAGGTGGCCTCGAAACCCGACTCGACCAGGCCCTCCTTGCCGAAGAACTGCTGGAGTACGTTCGGATTGTCGATGAAGGGCCAGTCGTGGGCGTGGACCTGGTTGAGGTAGCCGAAGCGGTTGCGCATCTTGCCCATCTTGAGCTGGGTGCCGTAGGGCAGGGCCGTCAGCGAGAGGTTGCCCTCGGCGAGGTTGACCGTCATCCCTCCGCTGCGCGAGTCCTGGCCGGTCTCGACACGCACCTCGGCCCGCGCGTACGGGTCGATCTGGCCGAAGAAGGAGACCTCGACCTCGCGCGGAAAGAACAGGTTCTCGAGCCCCGGGAAGCTGCCGCCCCGGTTCTTCTGGACGTTCTTCTGGGTCAGGTTGCCGATGAAATCGCCGGTCACGCCCATGTCGAAGAGAAGCTGGCCGGGGCCGCGGCGCTCGTAGAGGGCGAAGGGCTCCCGCGGCCTGATCAGGTCGAGGGGACTCGGCTCGCTGCCGGGTGGCCGTTGAGCGGTCAGGCCGCTCGCGGGCGGCGCCCCGGGCGCTGGCTGCACCGCCACCGGCGCGGCCGCGGCCGGCTGCGGGCGGGCCTCGACTCGCTCCAGGCGCTCGGCCATCGAGTCCATGGTTTTCTTGTACTGCTCCTGCATGGCTTCGAACTGCTTCCGCATCTGCTCCATTTCGCGCCGCAGCGCCTCCGCGTCCTGAGCGCGGGCGGGTGCGGCGGGGACGAGAAGTGCCAGTACGACAGCGGTGGCCACGAATGCACGCATGATGTCCTCCCATCGGAAGCTGATGAATGGGCTCGCGCGGAGCGATGCCTGGGCGCGGGCCGACTACCGGGGAAGCAGGGAGACGGGGCTAGGCGAGCGGAGGAGCGCGAGAATCGCTGAGGCTGAGGGACAGGCTCGGTACCCATCCCGACGACGTCCGGCAGACCGGAAGAACCGACTGCGTGGGTGATGCGATCGTGAGCGGCCGCGGCGCCCAGCCGTCGGCGTGGACGGCGGTCAGCTCAGCCAGAGGGCACTCGGCGTTGTAGAGGCCGAGCCGGCCATCTTCATGGCTGTGAGCCGGCTGGCTACCTTCGACAGCGAAGGCGACGGCCAGCAGGACGAGCAGCACGACGATGGCTGCGCGATGGCTGCCGGGGCGGATGCTTCTCATGGGTGGATCACGTATATACGCCAGCGCACGGAAATTTGCAAGAAATCGGATCGTTACGTGGAACGCAGATAGGTCTGGTCGCCCCTCGTGACGAGCTCGTACCTCGGGACCGAGTCGGTGAATCCTGGCGGGCCGAGCCCGGTGCAGGGGTCGAACTGGTAGCCGTGCCACGGGCATTCGAGATACCCGTCGCGCACAACGCCTTCGCCGAGCGGGCCGTTCTGATGCGGGCAGACGTTGGAGATGGCCCAGAGCGCGCCGTTCTTGCGGACGACGGCGATGCGCTCACCGCCGACGTTCACCGTCACCGCGCGCCCCTCAGGGAGTCCGGTGAAGTTGCCGAGGAGGATGAGGCCGTCGGCGGCGGCCCGGGCCGGGCGATCACCGCGCGCCTCCTTGAGGGCCGCGGCAAAGTGAAGCGCCGCGACGGCGAGGGCTACCAGCCACAGCAGCGCCAGGAACTTCCACTTCACCGGCGGGTCGCCCACGAAGCGCGTCGTGAAATGGACGACGACGAGGGCGTATCCGGCGTAGACCGCCATGTGAAGGAGCTTCCACCGTCGCGGCGTCCACGCGTGGAGGAAGTAGTCCCAAGAGGTCAGCGCCATCAGCGTCAGGATGGCGAGCGCTCCCACGCCGAAGAGCGTGAAGGGCATGCGGAGAAAGGTCTGCCCCGGCTCGACTTCGAGCAGATTTGCCACCTTCCAGTTATTCCCGTAGTGCATGACGACCGCCGCGTGGAAGACGGCGAGCGCCCACGTGGTCACGCCGAGGTGGCGCCGGTTGTAGATGAAATGGGTCGCCGGGGGCCAGAGCCGGGCGAGGGGGCCCAGGCTGATCGCGGCCGAGAGGAAGAGGAAAGTCAGGATGGCGCTCGCCTGGACGAGGAAGACGTCAAGGTCGGGGCGGCGGAAGAGCGCGCGGCCGCCGAAGAACCACGCGGCCACGATGGCGGCCAGGGTTGAGTCGAAACGGCGCTTGGAGGTGAATTTCACGGCTGAATGAAGACGATGAAGGTGACCGCGGTCGCGACGATGAGCAGCCAGGCGATCCAGATGTGCCGGTGCAGCCTTCTCAGCTCTCCGATCATGACTGCCCCTCCTTGTCGAGCGCGGTGATCTGGACATCCGGCGGCACGCCTTTGAGCGTGAAGCGCACGATGTCGCCGGTGCGGGCGCGCTCGAGGATCTTCGCGTTCTGGGCCTTGAAGCCCATGGTCATGCCGGCCGGCATGAAGCCCGGGATCTCGTCGTGGGTCAGCACCACGACCTGGATCTCCGGAATCACCGCCCGCACGACGCCCCTGACGACCCATGTCCGCTCGCTCCCGACCACCAGGACGCGCTGCTGGCTCTCCAGCAGGCGGCGCTCGAGGCGCGGAATCTCTCGCCCCCAGGCCAGCCAGCCCACGAGCAGGCCGACGCCCACAGCGAGGTTGAGCAGAAGGACGACGCGCCAGAGCCGCATCAGTGCACGTGCTCGGCCGGAGGCTCCGCCACGACCGTCTCCTGGTTGAGCGCGTGGATCTCGGCCAGCAGTACCTTGATGTCCGACCAGCCCGGCGCGGGGCCGCCGGGGGTCCAGCGCGCGCGGATATAGCCCGAGCGGTCGATGAGGAACTCCATGTGGGAGGGCATGGGTGGGTCGGGCAGGGCGCCCTGCGGAGCCCGCGTGCGCCCGAACAGCGCGTAGGTCGAAACGATGTCCGCCGCGCCGTCGGTGGCCACGGGGAACAGGATGGGGGGAGAGACCCCGATGCGCGACAGGATTTTTTCTTCGCCACCCATCGGCACCGCGATGACCGCCGCGTTCAGACTCCGCAGATCGTTATAGGCCTGTGAGATCTGGGCGAGCCGCCCGCGTGAGGAGGGCAGGGTGAAGAAGACCAGGAGGACGGGCTGGCGGCCGCGGTAGTCCTTGAGGCTTGTCTGCGCGGGGCCCGTCGCGAAGGTGAAGTCGGGCGCGGTCAGGCGCGGGCGCTCGGGGTCGTCGATGTCGGTCAGGCTGCGCGCCGCCTCGCCGGCGGACAGCGCCCGGATGAAGTTGATGAGGTCCCAGCGATCATCGGGCGACAGCGCGCCGGCGAAGCCCGGCATGCCGACGCCGAGACCGTGGGTGAGCCACCAGAACATGTCGCCCGCGGTGTGATCGTTGGTGTGCGGCGCGGTCAGGTCCGCCGGGCGCTGGGGCAGTCCCGCGGCGTCCGGCCCGTCACCGCGGCCCATCGGGCCGTGGCAGACGGCACAGTGAGTCCGGTAGAGGGAGAGGCCATGCGCGACCGAGGCAGCGTTGTAGGGAACCGCGGGGCGCAGGTAGGTGGTCGGGTAGGCATCCACGGCCAGCGGCGGCAGGCCTTCCTGCGCGCCAGCGACAAGGAGCACACCCGCGCCAGCGAGGAGCAGCGCGCGCCAGCGCTTGACGAGACATCCCGCGATCAGCGCCAGCACGCCGACGAGAGCGAGTTGGCCGCCGATGAAGACGCGCGACTTGACGCCCGGGAAGTTCCAGGTGACCTCGGGGGCCACCCGGAAGCTGAAGGGCCAGGTGGGCGTCGTATGGGCGCCCGGCGGCGTGAGGGCCAGGGCCGCGGCCACGACCACGAGCGCCGCGCCCACGACGGCCTCGACCGCGACGAAGCCCGTGAGGCTCCGCATCGCGGGCCGACCCACCGTGGCGCCGTCACCGCCCAGGCGCGGCAGCAGGCTCCGGCGGTTCCAGGCCGCCAGGGCCAGGACGGGGAGGAGCAGCGCGGTCTTGAGGAGCACCAGGCGGCCGTACGGCGTACCGACGAGACCGGGCACACCGCCGACCTCGTTCCAGGCATTCCAGACACCGGTGCCGACGATGACCGCCATCACGAAGAGAGCCCAGAACGAGAAGCGGTGCGTCGCGATCACCGCGTAGGGCCTCCCATCGGCGCCCTCTTCGGTCGACGCGGACCTGAGGAGCAGCGCGAGGGCGGGCAGGGCGCCGAGCCACGCTCCGGCGCCGACAATGTGTGCGGCATCGACGAGAGCCGGCAGCGCGCTGCCGGGGTTCACGCTGACCGCATGCCCCGCCCACGCCGCGAGGCCGGCGCCCATCGCGGCCAGGAGCCCTGCCTCGATCCGCCACGCGAGCCAGTCGGGGCGCGGCGCGTCGCTCTCGCGCAAAAGGACGAGGGCTGCCAGCAGAAGGAGGATGGCATGCCGAAGAAGCCAGACCGTGCCGTATTGAGTGGCGCCGAGGAGGCGCAGCCAGGCGGCGCCGCTCGTGATGGCATCGACCCGCCCCGTCACGACGGTGACCTGCCAGCCGAGAGCCGCCACGCCCGAGAGCAGCACGAGCACCGCCAGCCAGCCCGAGGGCCGCGCGAGGCGCGCCTGCCACCGTCGTGCTGTCGGCTTGTCGCTCGGACCCGCGAGGAGGCTCATGGTGAGGATGCCGACCATGAGAAGACCCGTGCCGGTGGAGAGCGCGCGGAGCGTGACGCCGAGCGGGCTCACCGTGGAGCGGCCTTGACGGTGAAGGTGAAGCTCGATTCCACGACGTGGCCGTCCACCGAGAGCACGCGATAGCGCACGGTGTAGCGGCCCGGGACGAGACTGGGCGCGCTCACCGAGAGCACGGTGGGGTCGTCCGTATCCACCGCGGCATCACCCGCATCCGCCGGTGCGCCTGCTTCGCTCCAGACGGACAGGGTCGCGTAGGCGGGCTCGAGTCGCTCGCTGAACCAGAGCCGGACGCGCTCGGGCGCGCGAGCCACCGTGGCGCCGCGGCCGGGCTGCGATCGCACGAGCAGTGAGTGGCCGAACCCAGGCGCGGGCAGGTGCCCACTTGCCAAGGCGAGGGCGGCAAGGAGCAGGCGGCGACGCGAGATCATTCGCCGCCGCGCCGCGGCCGCGCGATGAGCCTCACGATCGCGACCAGGAGCAGGACGGCAACGAAGGCGAGGCCGCCGGCGAGCAAGGCCACCGCGAGCGGACTCATGGGCGCGGAAGCAAGAGGCCCGCCGTGGTCCGCCCTCGCGGGCAAGGCAAGCAGAAAAAGCGGAAGAGCAAGGAGCAGTCGGAAGGGCCTCACCGCATCATTATAATGGCGGTATGACCCCTCTCGTTCCCGGCCGGCTCCGCGCCGTCCTCTTCGATGCGGGCAACACGCTGATGCGGATGAACTACGGGGCCATCGCCGGGCATCTGCAGGAGCGCGGGCACGCGGTCTTGGTCGACGCCATCGAGGAGGCAGAGCTCCGCGCCCGGGTGCGGCTCGACGCCGACCTCGCGCGCGGAGTATCGACCGAGGGGCGCACGGCCCAGGACCTCTACCTCGTCTACCTTCTCGACGGCCTCGGCATCACCGACGCGCGCGAGATCGAGGCCGCCGCCGACTTTCGCCGCGGCTACAATGCGCCCGCCGGTCTCTTCAATGTCGCGGATCCGGGGGCGCTGCGGGCGATCCGCCTGGTGAGGGCGGCCGGCCTCGTGGCGGGCGTCGTGTCGAACTCCAACGGCTCGGCACGCGCGCTCCTCGACGGCGCGGGGCTCGGGGCCGCGCTCGACTTCGTCATCGACTCCGCCGTCGTCGGCGTCGAGAAGCCGGATCCGAAAATCTTCCACCTGGGGCTCGAGCGAGCGGGCGTCGCCGCCCACGAGGCCGTGTATATCGGTGACCTCTACTCCGTGGACGTGCTGGGCTCCCGCGCCGCGGGTCTCGGCGCCATCCTTCTCGACCCGCGGGGCTTCTGGGGACCGCGAGACTGCGATACCGCCCGGGACCTCGTCGGAGCCATCGGGCTCGTCCTGGATCCGACGTGGCTCCGACGGGGAGAGCGGCGAGAAAGGATCAGTGACTAGTTGCCCCTACGTGGGCAGGGTGATGAAAGGATAGCGGCGGAGAGCGGCGTAGAGCTCGGCCTTCATGCGCTCGACGGCTTCGGTGCTGCGGCCCTCGAAGCGCAGGGTGAGGTAGGGGTTGGTATTGGAGGCGCGCACGAGCCCCCACCCGTCGGGAAAGAGAATGCGCGCGCCGTCGATGTCGATCGTCTCGTAACGTTTCTTGAACTCGGTCGCCAGCTCGGCGATCACGGCGAACTTCTTGTCGTCCGGGCAGGGGGCCTTGAGCTCCGGCGTCGAGTAGAAATGCGGCAGGTCGTCGAAGCGGGCGGACACCGGCCGCGGGTCGCGCGCCATCAGGTCGATGATCTTGCACGAGGCCAGGATCCCGTCGTCCACGCCGTACCAGTTCTCGCCGAAGAACATGTGCCCCGAGACCTCGCCGCCGAGGAGGATGCCGTCCTCGCGCATCTTGCGCTTGAGGTGAGAGTGGCCCGTCTTCCACATGACGGGATTCCCGCCGTGGGCCCGCACGTCGTCGATCAGCGCCTGCGAGGACTTGACGTCGAAGACCACCTGCGCGCCGGGATGGCGGGTCAAGAGATCGCGGGCGAGCAGGGCGAGGATGAGATCGGCCTCGTGGCGGCGACCGCGCTCGTCCACCACGCCCACGCGGTCGGCGTCGCCGTCGTAGGCGATCCCGATGTCCGCGCGCGTCTCGAGAACCTTGGCGACCAGGTCCCGCGTGTTCTCCTCCATCTCGGGATCGGGCAGGTGGTTGGGGAAGGTGCCGTCCGACTCGCAGTAGAGCTCGATCACCTCGCACCCCAGACGGCGAAGCAGCTCCGGCGCGAAGCTGCCCGCGATGCCGTTGCCTGCGTCCACCACGGCCTTGAGCCGGCGCTCGAGCTTCACCCGCGAGGCGATGGCGTCGAAGTATTCCGCTCGGGGATCCCGGACGGTCCGCGTGCCGCGGCCGCGCTCGAAAGATCCACTCGTTATCGTCGCGAGGAGGCCCTGGATCTCCTCCTCGGTCAGCGGAGCGGCGGCGGCGTGGACCATCTTGACTCCGTTGTCTGAGACGGGGTTGTGACTGCCCGTTACCGTCGCGCCGCCGTCGAGCTTCCAGTGCGCCACCGCGAAGTACAAGAGCGGCGTGTGGTTGATGCCGAGATCCACGACGTCGATCCCGGTCGACAGGACACCGGCCCCGAAGGCTTCCTTGAGGGACGGTGACGTGGTCCGGTTGTCCATGCCGAGGGCGACCGCGTGGCCACCCCGCCGGCGGACGAGCGTGCCGAAGGCGCGCCCGACCTCCGCAAAGACCTCCGGGGTGATGTCGATGCCGACCTTGCCTCTGACATCGTAGGCGCGGAAGATGAACGGATTGATGTCGGTCACGGCGCGCGGTGCTCTCAGACCACCGCGATCGCTTCGACTTCGATGAGCCAGTCGGGTTGGGCGAGGGCCGCGACGGCGACGAGCGTCGAGGCGGGGCCCTTCTTGCCGAAGAATTCCTCGCGCACGGGAACGAGGTCCTGACGGTGGCGGATGTCGGTCAGGTACGTGTTGACCTTCACGATGCTCGCCATGGTGCCACCGCCCGCCTCCACCTGGGCCTTGATGGCGCGAAACACCTCTCGCGCCTGCGCGGCGAAGTCGCCGCGATGGGCGGGCTGGCCCTTGCCGTCGTACGCGACCTGCCCGGCGAGGAAGAGGATGGTCTGGGCGCCCGTGACCTTGACGGCCTGCGAGTAGGAGGGAGGGTCGAAGACGCCGGGGGCGCAGTAACGATCGATCGTGGCCATGCGAATCTCCTTGAGGGACGCCGGGTCTTGGGCGAATATGGCGACGCCGCGCGGGGTCGCTGGTCCCTACGCTAGTGGCCCCGGGTGTGACAGTCAACCCCCAAGAGAGGATTCGACATGCCGAACGAGTATGTGCTGGTTCACGGCGCCTGCCACGGCGCATGGTGCTGGGATGAAGTGGCCGCGCGGCTTCGCGCCAAGGGCCATCGCGTGGTGACCCTGGACCTGCCGGGTCACGGGCGGCGCGCGGCCGAGGTGCGCCTCGCGAGCGTCAGGGCGTACGGGCGCGCGGTGGCGGACGCGATGGCGCTCGAGGGCATCAGCCGAGGCGTGCTGGTCGGTCACTCCATGGGCGGGCTCGTGATTCCGAAGGCCGCGGAGCTGGCTTCCGCGCGCGTCGCGCACCTCGTCTTCCTGGCCGCCGTGGTCGTGCCCGACGGGGGAACTCTGGCGCGGACGCTCATGACGCCGGCCGGCCGCGCGATGATGACCGGCAACGCCGCCGCCCGCGGCGACGGCACCTTCCTCTATCCGGCGGAGATGGCCTGGGCGCGCTGGATGGGCGACATGCCGCGGAGCGACCCACGGGTCTCGCGGGCCATCTCGCTCCTCACGCCGCAGTCGCTCCGCCCCTTCGTAGAGCCCGTGGACCTCCGAGTGTTCTACGGAATGCGCGTGCCCACCACCTATATTCGCTGTCTCGAGGACAAGGCCATCGTGCCCGCGAGGGCCGCCGAGTGCGCGGGTCGGCTGGGCGTGACACCCGTCGATATGAACTGCGCCCACAATGCGATGCTCTCGCAGCCCGACGAGCTGGCGCAGATCCTCGAGAAAGTCTAGGAGATCTCAATGGACGAGGCGCTCAGGGAGAAAACGAAGAAGACCGCCAAGATGCTCTTCTACACGCTCAAGGGCGGCACGGGCTTCGAGGACTGGAAGAAGTTCGACAAGGACCTGGCGCGCGAGCTCTCCATGTTCTTCACCGGCAAGCTCTACAGCCGCGAGGTCATCTCCCAGAAGCAGCGCGAGCTCTGCGCCGTCGCCTCGCTGACCGTGCTGAATCGCGAGCACGAAGTTCACGCTCACATCCACGCGGCGCTGAACGTGGGCGCCACGAGGCAAGAGGTGGCTGAAGTCATCTTCCAGCAGGTGACCTACGGCGGCATGCCGGTGGTGGTCGAGGCGCTCCGCGTCTTCAAGGAGGTGCTGGAGGAGCGGGGAGAATGGCAGTGATGCACCCGACGGTCGCGGCGGGGGTGGAGGCCGCGCGGGCCGCCGGAGAGATCGCGATGAAGTACTACCAGGGCGGCTTCGAGATCACCATCAAGCCCGACAAGACGCCGGTGACCCAGGCGGACCAGGAGGCGGAGAAGGCGATCCGCGCTATCCTCGCCCGCGCCACCCCCGGCTGCGGCTTCCTCGGCGAGGAGTTCGGCCAGGAGGGCTCGACCTCGCGGCGGTGGATCATCGACCCCATCGACGGCACGAAGAACTTCGTCCGCCACATCCCCTTCTGGGCCGTCCTGATCGCGCTCGAGGAGGACGGCCTGGTGACGACGGGCGTGGTTTTCAACCCGGCCAGCGGCGAGCTGTTCTGGGCGCGGAAGGGCGAGGGCGCCTGGGCCAACGGCGAGCGCATCCACGTTTCGACGTGCGCCGTGATGAAAGACGCGTTCCTGATCCACTCGAGCCTGAACATCCTGCGCGCCGCCGGATTCTGGGCGGGATTCGAGCGCCTCGTGGACGCGACCTCGCGGCAGCGCGGCTTCGGCGACTACTTCGGCTACTGCATGGTGGCGGAGGGCAAGGCGGAGATCTACGCCGAGGCCGATCTCAAGGCCTGGGACGTGGCGCCCATGAAGATTCTCGTCGAGGAGGCGGGCGGCAAGCTCACCGACTTCGCCGGCAAGTCCGACATCTACACCGGCTCGGTGCTGGCGACCAACGGCCTGCTCCATGACGAGGCCCTCCGGCATCTGCGCCGCGCCTGACATGACGGAGTGGGGCCGCGTGGCCATCCGCGTGGATCAGGCCCACGAGGCGCTCGGGCATCGCTCCTTCGTGGTCGCGGGGGCGGTGTTCGTGAAGAACCCCGAGCTGCCCGACATCCACGTCGCGAACTACGGCCACTCGGTCACCGCCTCGTCCCCCGGCGAGATCGACGGGCTCCTCGCGCTCGCCGAGCGCGAGTTTGCCGACTGCCCGCATCGGTGCTTCGAGGTCACCAGCGACACGCCTCCGCCATTCGAGGGGCGCTTGATATCCGACGGCTACGAAGCGCGCAACTTCGTGATGATGGTGCTGGAAGGCGACCTCGCGGGCCGGCCGAGGGCCGCCGACCTCCGTCTCGCGGCGGACGGTCGGGACTGGGAGGCGGCCGACAGGCTCAAGAAGCTCGACTGGGCGGAGGCACGCGCCAAGCTCGGACGCGCCCCGCTCCCGGCGGTGGGCGAGCGTCTGGCCCGGCTGGCCCGGCTCAAGACGCCGCCGGACCGCAAGTGGCTGGCCCGCATGGACGGGGAGGCGCGTGGGATGGCCTCGGTGTGGGACGGGCTCGATGGCGTCGGGTACGTGGAGGACGTCTTCGTGGAGCCGGCGTATCGTCACCGCGGGCTCGCGACGGCCCTGATGCACCGCTGCGCGGCGGATGCTCGAGCGCGCGGAATCGGGGCGCTGACGCTCGTCGCCGATGCGGCCGATACGCCCCAGGCGATGTATGCGGCCATGGGCTTCCGGCACGTCGCGACCAAGCGGCGTTACGTGCGGTACCCGAAGGCGGACTGCTGAGACCGGAGGAGACATGATCGACACGAAAGCGATGTTCGAAGACGCGCGGACCTACACGGCCTGGCAGGAACGCCCCGTGACGGATGAGCTGCTCCGGCGGGTCTACGATCTTGCCAAGCTGGGGCCGACCAGCTCCAACTGCTGCCCCATGCGCGTGGTCTTCGTAAAGTCGGCGGAGGCCAAGGCGCGGCTCAAGCCCTGTCTCAGCGAGGGCAACGTGGAGAAGACGATGAAGGCGCCGGCCACCGCCATCGTCTCCTACGACACGCTCTTCTACGACCTGCTCCCGCGCTTGTATCCGCAGAGGGACTTCCGCTCGATGTTCGTCGCGAACCCCGAGCTCGCGCGCGTCACGGCTTTCAGGAACGGCAGCATCCAGGGCGGCTATTTCATCATCGCCGCCCGTGCCCTCGGGCTGGACTGCGGGCCGATGTCGGGCTTCGACAACGCGAAGCTCGACGCCGAGTTCTTCCCCGA
>WNFC01003031.1_pt1 | contig 20680 bp, 23 predicted proteins | sample 5400541 | NCBI WGS metagenome assembly WNFC01 (sample SAMN13153342, study PRJNA577476) | soil metagenome | isolation source: 120 cm saprolite under Douglas fir tree site 2 hole 2 replicate 1 | place: USA:California | collected 2015-04-18
GTCAGATGGTGGAGTACCTGCGCATGAACGGCATCGTGCCGCCGGCGAGTCGCCAGCAGAACTAGGTCGGCGTTCTTCGTTTTGGGTAATCTCCCGAGCGAAGCGAGGGAACCCTGCAAACTGGAAAAGTCTGAACACGGAGGAGAAATTCTCCGTGTTTTTTTGATTTGGTGTTTGGGTTTTACTCCCGAGCGAATCATTTCTTTTATCCCGAGCACAGCGAGGGAACCCTACTGTTACGAGAATCCTAGGTTTTGGGTGTAATCCATCTGAGGATGAGGATGTTGAGCCGTAAGATCCACAAGACTGTAGGGATCCCTCGCGTTGCTCGGGATTTCAGAGAGTGCTATTCGCATAAATTCGCGGCTAATTTACGCAATTACCAAATTACCCAATCACCAAATCAGAATCAGGTCCTCGGGATCCTCGAACCTATAGGGCTCCCTCGCTTTGCTCGGGACAAAGGCAAAAAAAACCAAAAAACTACATTCCCGGGAACTTCATCCCTGCCAGCTTTCTTCCAAAGCTGGCCTTGCCCATGTCTTTAAACATCTTCCGCATCTGCGCATATTGGCGCAAAAGCTGGTTCACTTCCTGGACGCTGGTTCCTGATCCGCGAGCAATGCGCTTGCGCCGGCTGCCGTTGATGAGTTCATGGTGAAGGCGTTCTTTCTGCGTCATGGAATTGATGATTGCTTCCACGCGTCCAAGCTGGCCTTCGTCAACGTTGTCGGCGGCCTTCTGCATGTTGGCAAATGGTCCGATGCTGGGCAGCATCTTGATCACGCTTTGCAGTGAACCCAGTTTCTTTACCTGGCGAAGCTGGTCGCGGAAATCTTCCAGTGAGAAGCCATCACCGCCCAGTGCTTTCTGGGCGAAGGCCTCCGCCTTTTTCTGGTCGATCTGTTCATGGGCTTTCTCGATGAGCGTCATCACGTCGCCCATGCCAAGGATGCGGCTTACGATGCGGTCGGGATGGAACGGCTCCAGCGCGTCGTATTTTTCGCCCACGCCGATGAACTTAATCGGCTGGCCGGTCACCTGGCGAATGGAGAGCGCAGCGCCGCCGCGGGCGTCACCATCCATCTTGGTCAGAATCACGCCGGTGATGGAAAGTTTTTTATGGAACTCTTCCGCTGAACGGACGGCATCCTGTCCGGTCATGGCGTCGGCGACGAACAGAATTTCCTGCGGGTTCAGCAGTTTTTTCAGGACCTGCATTTCGCCCATCAGATCGTCATCAATGTGCAGGCGACCGGCCGTATCCACAATCAGGAAATTGCAGCCTGAGTTGATGGCCTCTTTGCGCGCTTCCTTGGCCAGGCGCTCAACCGTGGGCGTGTCCGCGTGTTCCACTTTGCCTTCATACAGATTGGCCTTAATAGCTTCGGCCACAATTCTCAATTGCTGCCGGGCTGCCGGTCGATACACGTCAACTGACACCAGCATGGGGCGATGTCCGCCCTTTTTCAGCCACGCGGCCAGCTTCCCTGACGTGGTGGTTTTGCCGGAACCCTGCAAACCGGCCATCAGAATCACTGACGGTGGCTGCGACGCGAACTTCAGCTTGGCCGTGTCTTTGCCCAGCACGTCCACCAGTTCGTCATGGACGATTTTGACTACCTGTTGCGCGGGCGATAGTGCCGTGAGCACTTCCTGGCCAACGGCTTTTTCCTGCACACGATCAATGAACTGCTTGACCACCTTGAAGTTGACGTCAGCTTCCAGCAGCGCCATGCGGATCTCTTTCATCGCTTCCTGGATATTTTCCGCATTGAGCGTGCCCTGTCCGCGCAGGTTCTTGAATGCACGCTGGAGTTTTTCCTGAAGATTCTCAAACATAGATGATGACCAGTTTTCGTGACCAGCTTTTCGCGATTTGCCTTACTTGATTAACGGTTTGGGGGCCACTGTGTGAAATGCCCGCAGACATTGGATGCGCCGTGCGGGCGTGAGTATATTGTATCAGCCACTTTGCACGCGCCGGGCAGCTACCGGGCGGCATCCAATACCCCCGGAAGTCACGCATATAATTGAAATCGAGGTACAGCCAATTGGACACCCCTTGCACGACCGCTGTCTCTGATTCCCCGAACTGCTGGCCTGATCTCCCCTTGGATTCCTGGAAAGACACCCAAGCCACCTTGCACATGTGGATGCAGATGGTGGGCAAGGTACAGCTCGCCCTAACGCCCTTGGTGAATCACTGGTGGAATGTGCCTTTGCTGGTGAACCAGCACGGCCTGCGCTCAGCTCCCATCTCTTATGGCAACCGCGTGTTTGAGATGGAATTTGATTTCAACCAGCACAAACTGCTCATTAGCACGAATGATCCCGCTTCCAGGTCCATCGACCTTGCGCCGCGGACAGTTGCGGATTTCTACCAGGAATTCATGGCGGCGTTGAAGGCCCTGAAGATCGACGTGAAGATCTGGAACATGCCGGTTGAGATCGCCGATCCCATCGCTTTCGATAAGGACACGGTGCACGCGTCCTATGATCGCGTGGCAGTGGAGAAGTTATGGCGAATCCTGCTCTCAGCGGACGCCGTCTTCAAAGTTTTCCGTTCGCGATTTGTAGGCAAGTCCAGCCCAGTGCATTTTTTCTGGGGCAGCTTTGATCTGGCTGTGACCCGCTTCTCTGGCAGAAAAGCTCCGGCCCGCAATGATCCTGATCCGGTCCTGCGCAAGATCATGCAGGAAGCTTATTCGCATGAGGTGATCAGCGCCGGCTGGTGGCCCGGAACTGACGAGCTGAACGGCTCAGCTTTTTACTGTTATGCCGCGCCCGAACCCAAAGGCTTTAAGGAATACAAGATTCGACCTGCCTCCGGGTACTATCACACTGGCATGGGAGAGTTTGTGCTTCCTTATGAAGCCATCAACAAATCAGCTTCGCCCAGCACTGGCGTGCTCGATTTTCTGCAAACCACCTATGAAGCCGGCGCCATTAATGCCAAGTGGGACCGCAACGCTTTGGAAAAGCAGGAAACTGCTGCAGGAGCGGCTTAGCCAAGAGGAAATCCGAACCGTTCGCAAAGCATCCAATTCAGGCATCATATTCAAGCAAGGCGTCAAGGAGATTTCATGGCAAGCGCTTGCGAGCATCTATCCCATCCAAAGATTACCAAGACACACACTCATGTCTGTGAAGATTGCGTCAAAACCGGCGACACATGGGTGCACCTGCGTCTCTGTATGGAATGCGGACACGTTGGTTGCTGCGATTCATCCAAGAACAAACATGCAACCAGGCATTTTCACGCCAGCAAGCACCCCGTGATTCGATCAGTGGAACCCGGTGAATCATGGACGTGGTGCTTTGTAGACGAGGTTGAAGGTGAACTTGACCGTGCGTCTTGACCTTCTGCACATCATCCAATGAATCCGAGGAGATAATCCGATGTCAAAAAAAGGCAGTTCCGCAAACCAATCCTCCACCAGTCGTTCTACTGTTCATTCAAAAATCAATGCCCAACCGCGCCTGCACCAGAAAGCTCCTGAGATTCAGGCCTATGGCGCAGTCAATCACAACCTCCCGCTGGACCTGGAAGAGCCGGTCCGCCTGGAGATGACGGAAAACCTGAACCAGCTTCTGGCCGATACCAGCACGTTGCGTGACTTGTACAAGAAATCACACTGGCAGGTTTCCGGCCCAACTTTTTATCAACTGCATCTGCTTTTCGATAAGCATTTCGATGAGCAGGTGGAATTAGTTGACTCCATTGGCGAACGTATCCAGTTGCTGGGCGGAATCAGCCTCGCCATGGCGGCTGACATCGCAGAGACCACGCAGATTGAGCGCCCGCCGCGAGGCCGCGAAGAGGTTCCAGTGCAGATATCGCGACTGCTGGATGCCCATCAGATCATCATTGCCGATTGCCGCAAACTGGCTAAGCGTGCACAGACCATCGGCGATGACGGTACGAACGACCTTGTGGTGAGTGAAGTGCTGCGCACCAATGAGCTGCAAGTCTGGTTCCTGAGTGAGCACCTGGTTGACATGCCACTGGTCAGAGCGGTTGATGAGAGCCAGAGCACGAAGATCGCGTCCTAGGCTTTCCTCACCAGACAAATCCCTTCATTCTCAGACGGCGAAGTCCAAAGCTTCGCCGTCTTCTGGGATCATGACGCTCACTCCCGCGGCATCAGCCTGTTCTGCCAGCTCATTACGCGCGAGCAGGCAATGATTGATGGCCTCCATGTGCACGGCGATTACCTTCGCCTTCGGCGCTGCACGGCAAACATGAATTACATCTGAGGGCATCATGGTGATCGGATCGCCTTCCAGAAATCTGGCGCCGCCTGCATTCAGTACAACTACTTTGGGATGAAACCGCGTGATGGCGGCAGAAACTTCACGGCACCAGATGGTATCGCCGGCAATGTACACGGTGGGCTCACTTTCATTTTGCAAAACGTAGCCGCTTACCGGAGCCATGGCTTTGCCAATGTCACCTGTACCGTGATGCCCGCCAGTCCGCGTGATGCAGATCTTGCTCCAGTTTCTGGCGTCGTGAACGGCGGCGGCATTCACAAAGTGCGTGGATTCCATTTTGGGCAGGTCTTCAGGCTGGCAAAATAGCGGCAGGTCTTTGGGCACAAGCTGGATCGCCGCGTCGTCCCAGTGATCGCGATGCGTGTGCGTGACCAGTACGGCATTGATTCCGTCAAGCACCTGTTCCACTGGCAACGCAAGAGGTACGAGTGGATTCGGCCGTGGATGAGGTGAGTTCTGAATGGCAGCCATAGCGCCCGCATCGCTTAACATGGGATCAACCAGCAGCCGCATGTTCGCATAGTCGATCAAGAGAGTCGCGTGTCGAACGAGTTGGATCCTCATGTTGTTCCGCCAAACCTACTGGAACTTTTTTTCATAAGAGCTCTTTGCCAGGATTTCTTCCGGAGAAGTCATCTCAACAATTGTCTTAATGGCCTTCGTCTTATCGGGCGTGCTCTGGTAATAAGATTGGCAGATCTTATAACCCATGTAATAGCCAAGGTCGCGAGGCTCTCCGTTTGGGGGTTCCCAAACGTACATCCAATTCCCAATCTTGCCGCCTGACTTCACGTCTTGCTGAAATCGATGCCATAGCTCTTGCTCATGTGAGTCGCCAAATTGCCTGTTGAACTCGTTTATATGGCGGCCCGTAACGAGTTCAGCAATGAAATCAGCACCACCTTCACGCATGGCGGCACGCAGCAGGCCCTTGTCATGGGTTTTCTGCTGGAAATGCATCAACTCGTGAATCACCAGCGGACCTACATCAGACAGCTGGAGGGGAAACTGTTTGCCTTCGCCGATCATTTCCGATCCGATCATCAAACCGTTGTCGGAACTGGTTCCGCCTGAGCTTTGAGCTCCAATGACGAAGTACACGGGTGGGAATGACGCTTCAGGATAAAGCTTTTTTAGTGTCCGCAAATTGTTGCGGATCTCGGGAATGAAGGTTTCCATCCGCTCGGTGGTTCGGCGAGCGCCTTCGTAATAGGCGCGGTTCTTCAGGACGGTTTTGGCCAGATGATCTGCGTTTTCGATTCTGTTCGGGATGAAATCCTTGACGCCTGCGGAGCCCTTGTCCAGATAAGCGCTTTGCAGCACTCCAGCTAATTTGTCTGGCGTGGCCTGCTCTGTGCTGAGCCATAAATCGTAAGCCTGCCAGAAGAGTCTTACATCACCCGCGGTGATGATCGCGGTTTCAGGATCATGGCTCCTTGCTGTAGTCGACGGTGCCTGAGAAAAAGAAACTGAGCAGAGAATAAGAGTCGCGAGCAATGAACGCATTCGTCTATCCTTTTCCGAAGATCTCTTTTGCTGCCTGCACCGTGTTGCAGTGGATAGTAACCGTATCTTCTACGCGATGGGCGTAGCCTCCGGCGTAAGTCACCATCACGGGAACGTTGCGGGTTTTTGCGACCTTCAGCACCAGCTCGTCGCGCTGCTTCAATCCTTCAATCGTCAGGGCGAGTCCGCCTAACTGGTCCTCTTTATAGGGATCGGCGCCGGCGATATAGCAGATCAGCTCCGGTTCGAAATGCCGGAACGCCGAGCTGAGCGCCTGGTCCAGCCAGCCAAGGTATTCTTCGTCATTGGTGGCGTCAGGAAGATGAACGTCAATGGATGAAGGCGGTTTGTAAGCCGGATAGTTATGCGCCTGGTGCAGTGAGATGGTGAACACCTCAAGCTCGCCATGGCTGGGGCCGTGCAGGTTGAGATCGGTCATGCTGCGCCGCAAATCATGCCGGATACCGCCGGAACTGGGCAGGTTGTTGGGATTTTCCCTGGGCGGAAAAATGGCGGCCGTTCCGTTGCCATCGTGCACATCAAGATCCACGGTCATGGCACGAGTCAATTTGCCTTCATGATGCATGCGCCTGATCGCCACCGCAACGTCGTGCACCACACAGAAGCCTTCGCCATGATCGGGGAACGCGTGATGGAATCCACCGCCGATATTAACCGCGATGCCGCTGCGCAGAGCCAGGTCAGCAGCCAGAATGGAACCTCCCGCAGCCAGCCAGAATGCTTTAACCAACTCAGGCGAGTAGGGAACTTCCATCTGCATCTCTTCCGCAGCGGAAAGCGTTCCTGTCTTCAGTTTGCGGACGTACTCGCGCGTGTGTACCAGCAGCACGTCTTCGTCGCTGGCAGGCTCAGGTGTGACAAAGTCACTGGCTTCCGCCAGTCCCGTCTCCAGCAGACGCTTGTGGATCAGGCGGTATTTCTCAGCGGGGAAAACATGCGCTCCAATGGGCAGGTAGTAGTCGTCGCTATACACCAGTTTGAATGGGAGCATGACTGACCAGAGTAAACCGTGAGAGACTCACTGCGCAAAGCGATTATCAAGTGACGTGTCCGCCGTCACAAAAGCGCCGCGTGGTTGACTGGGATAACCTGCGTGAATACAAATGACCATCTGCGTCATCCAATAAAGGCGCATTGCCTGGCTTCCAATTGGAAATCATGCAACAGGAGAACCCCAGAATGCCGAATCAGACGCAGGTAAATTCCAGACTATCAAAAACTCCGCTCTCCATCCTCGACCTGGCGCATCTTCGCCAGGGTGGCACCGTGGCGGACGCCTTCAACAACATGCTTGACCTGGCGCGTCACGCCGAGCAGTGGGGTTATAAGCGATTCTGGTTGGCGGAACACCACAACATTCCCGGCGTTGCCTGCTCCGCTACGTCCGTGTTGATCGGCCATGTGGCAGCGGGGACATCCAGTATCCGTGTGGGCTCGGGCGGAATCATGCTGCCGAACCATGCGCCGCTGGTAATCGCCGAACAATTTGGGACTCTAGAAGCGCTCTATCCCGGACGTATCGACCTCGGTCTAGGCCGCGCGCCGGGCGGTGATTTCGCCGTAACACGCGCACTTCGCCGCGACCTTGGAACGAATGGTGAGGATTTTCCTGCCCTGCTGGAAGAACTGCGCGGCTTTCTCGCTCCCGCAAAGCCGACCCAGGCAGTACGTGCCTTGCCCGGAGCAGGGACGAATATTCCGATCTGGTTGCTGGGATCAAGCAATTTCAGCGCCCAGCTCGCGGCCATGCTTGGCTTACCCTTTGCCTTCGCCGGACACTTTCAGCCTGAAGGAATGATCCAGGCACTCGAACTATATCGCCGCAACTTCCGTCCGTCGGAAGCACTTGAGCGTCCGTACTCCATGGCCGGAGTGCCAGTACTGGTGGCAGAAACCGATGAACAAGCGCGATATCTGGCCACCACGCCACAGCAGATGTTCCTGAACCTGATTCGCGGCAATCCCGGACCACTGGTACCGCCTGTCGATCGCATCGAATGGAATGCCCTGGAGCAGGCTGCGGTCCGCGCCAAATTTCGAGCCGCGATCTTTGGCAGTCCAGACACCGTACGCGAAGGGCTGGAAGCATTCCTGGAAGAGACGCAGGTGGATGAGCTGATGGTGGTGAGCAATCCGTTTGAGCATGGGGACAGATTGCGCTCGTATGAATTGCTGGCGGAGTTGGCAGGGACTGTGAAGAAGCCGGATGAAATTGCTGAGGCAGTCAACTTCTAGCGAATCTCGTTAATTTGACGGGCACAGCTTCAGCTGTCCTAAAAAACTCCGTATTGACAGGGCATTCCACTCTTGCGGGTCGTTGCCCGAGCGATCATCTTTTACCCTGTCATTCCGAGCGGAATCGGAGTTCCGCAGCGCGGAACGACGCCGAAGAGAGGAACCCCGAGGATGCTTGTCAGACCAGGCTGATTCAGGGAATTTTCTCGAGAAAATAATAGCTTCGTCATCCCGAATTCCCGTTCATGAGGCAGCGTTCTCTTCATCTGCCGAACCGGGGTCCCCGGCGCACGCTTCGTGCGTTGGGGTGGAAATAAGGGTGAGGGGCCCTCGGGTTTTGCTTGTGGATCGAAGCACAAGGTCCCTCCGTCCTACTCACGCGTTGATGACGGCGCGCGTTCGCTTAACCGGACGTCGGGATGACGAGGGAATTTTTGTTTTGTGATAATGCCTTGAATCTGCATTCAACGCTGCTTGCATCCTCGGGGTCCCCTCTCTTCGCGCACACCGCAAGCGGCCCGCGTTTGCTCGGGATGACAAGGTTTGGGAGTTCTGGTGACTACGCCCTTGTTTTGTTAAAATCTATGGGTAATACCAAACTTTCCCGTCCCTGATTTCCGGAAAAATCTTTCTTCTGCGAAAACTACCCACGGGCGAGGAGTGTGCAATCGAGTGAAGCGCGGCAAGACAGCGGTTATCGTCGGCGCCCAATGGGGCGACGAAGGCAAAGGTAAGATCGTAGACGTTCTCTCCCACAATTTTTCCGTTGTGGCGCGATATGCCGGAGGCCACAATGCGGGCCATACGGTCATCATCCAGGGTAAAAAATTTGTTTTGCAGCTCGTGCCCTGCGGCGTGCTGCGTGACGGATGCCGCGCCGTGATCGGTAACGGCGTGGTGCTTGATCCCATGGCTTTGCTGAAGGAAGTGGGCATGCTGCGCCAGGCCGGCGTAAAGGTGGACGGGAATCTGTTTGTCTCCAACCGTGCGCACGTAATCCTGCCCTACCACCGCATGATTGAGATGGGGGCGGAGAATGCGCCCGGTCGCGTCAAGATCGGCACCACCTCGCGTGGTATTGGTCCGGCGTATGAAGACAAAATGGGACGCCGCGGATTGCGCGTGGCTGACCTGCTGGATTCCACTCTGCTCAAGACCACAATTGAGAATGCCTGCCGCGAAAAAAATATGATCGCGCATGCTCTATTTAATTCAGAGCCGATCGATGCGGAAGCCATGTATCGCGAATACGCGGAAGCCGCGGAGAAGATTGCGCCGTTCGTTACTGACACCGCACTGCTTCTAAATAAGGCGATCGCGGCGGGCGAGTCCGTGATGTTTGAAGGCGCGCAGGCGACCATGCTCGATATCGACCACGGAACTTATCCGTTTGTCACGTCATCGAGCGCCAGCGCCGGCGGGGCGGTGATCGGCACCGGTGTTCCGCCGAATGCGATTCAAACCGTGATCGGCATCACCAAGGCATACTGCACACGCGTGGGCGGCGGACCATTCCCCACGGAAATTCAAGGCCCTCTTGCTGAAGACCTGCGTAAACGCGGCATGGAATACGGCGCAGTCACCGGACGTCCGCGGCGATGCGGCTGGGTGGATCTCCCACTGCTCCGTTACGCGCAGATGATCAACGGCGTGAACTGGTGGGTGGTGACCAAGCTTGATGTACTCGACGAACTGGACGAAGTGCCCGTGTGCGTTGGCTACAAAGTGAACGGCAAAAAGACTGATTCGATACCGGCGCTGGCGACGGGGTTTGACACCGTTGAGTGCATCTACGAAAAGATGCCGGGCTGGAAGACCTCAACCGAAGGCATCACCAGCTTTGACAAGCTGCCGAAGAAAGCCCAGACGTATCTGCAATTCCTGGAAAAAGAAAGCGGAGCGAAAATCGGGATGGTTTCAACCGGGCCGGACCGCGACCAGACCATGTTCATGCCGGAATTTGAGGCGGATGTGGTCGGCAAGCAAGATGGCAAGATCGCCCGGGCCAAGTGAGCTTCTTTGAAGGGGCACGGCTTCAGCCGTGCCGTTTCATGCAAAAAAGGATTTTGGGCTTTTAGCCCCTGAGGTTTTCCTTTCACCTGTGAGGATCCAATGATCGTATTGAAAGTTGACATGCTGGTGAAGCCGGGTGCCGAAGACAAATGCAAGGAAATCATCCGTCATCTGCATGAACACTCCCGCAATGAGCCTGGATGCGTTCAGTACGTGGGCCATCAGTCCACGGAAGACCCGCGCAAATTCATGTTCTACGAAGTCTATAAGGATGAAGCCGCACTGCAGGCCCATCGTGATTCAGCACACTTCAAGCAATATGTGATGGGTGGGCTGGATGGAATTATGGAAGACAGAACGCGCATGCTTTACCGGGAAGTAAAGTAAGTCTCTGGTGATGCGTTTTGTTTGCGCGGCCGCGAACTCCGTCGAGAAATTTGCAGACCGCACAGTTGGATCACAAATCTATTTCACCATTTCGCAGCCACGGAAGAAATAGCTGAGTTCAAAACGTGCGGTATCATCCGCGTCAGAGCCGTGGATCGCGTTCTTCTCAATGCTATCCGCCCACTTCTTGCGGATGGTGCCGGCTTCTGCATTGGCCGGGTTGGTCGCGCCCATCAATTTGCGCAGATCCGCGATGGCGTTGTGCTTCTCCAACGCCAGCACAACAATCGGGCCGCTGGACATAAACGTGGTGAGCGAATCGAAAAACGGCCGGCTGGCATGGACGGCATAGAAACCTTCCGCCTGCTGCTTGGTGATCTCCACCATTCTCATTCCGATGATACGGAAGCCAGTTTGCTGGATCGTTTGAATGATGTCGCCGGTTGCGCCTTTGGCCACCGCGTCAGGCTTCACAATCGAAAAAGTTCTCTGCAATGTATCCATGTTCTGGTTGCTTCTCCTGAATTTTGTGCGACGTTCCACGAACGTCAGTGTGTTTTTCTTATTTCGAAGGCTTGATTCCCGCACGGTCAAATAGTGTCTGGGCAATCATCGCTGGAGACTTAGCCACAGCGATACCAGCCGCTTCCAGTGCTTTGATCTTGTCTGCCGCTGTGCCTTGCCCGCCGGAGATGATTGCGCCTGCGTGGCCCATGCGCCGGCCAGGGGGTGCGGTTTGTCCGGCAATAAATGCCGCCACCGGCTTTTTGACATGCTTCTCCACGTACTCAGCGGCGGTTTCTTCAGCGTTGCCGCCGATTTCGCCGATCATGATGATGGCTTCGGTTTCCGGATCTTCATTGAACAGCTTCAGCGCGTCGATGAAATTGGTGCCGATGATGGGATCACCGCCAATGCCGATGGCCGTTGATTGTCCCACGCCCCGCGTGGTGAGCTGGTATACAGCTTCATAGGTCAGAGTGCCGGAGCGAGAAACAATACCGACGTTGCCCTCTTTGTGAATGTGGCCGGGCATGATGCCGACCTTGCACTTGCCGGGCGAGATGATGCCAGGGCAGTTGGGCCCAATCAGCCGCGACTTGCCTTTGATCTTCAGATATTCGTAGGCGCGGACCATGTCCAGCACCGGAATACCTTCCGTGATGCAGATGATCAGGGGAATTTCTGTGTCCACGGCTTCCATGATGGCGTCGGCGGCAAACGGCGGAGGAACAAAGATCACGGTCGCATTGGCGCCCGTCTTCTCCACGGCTTCCTGCACAGTGTTGAACACCGGCCAGCCTTCATGCGTGGTGCCGCCCTTGCCGGGAGTCACGCCTCCGACAACGTTGGTGCCGTAAGCCTGCGCCCCCTTGGCGTGGAATGTGCCTTCGCGTCCGGTAATGCCCTGGACAATGAGTTTGGTCGATTTATTGACTAGAACAGCCATGTGTCTTTTTTCCTATCGCTCTCTTCCAATCGCTCGTTTCCTGTCAGCTCTTTTGCTTATGCGCGTCCTGCCGCGGCTACAACTTTTTCCGCAGCGTCCTTCATCGTGTCGGCCACCTGGAAGTTAAGTCCTGAGTTCTTGAGGATCTCGCGACCCTGTTCCACGTTGGTTCCTTCCAGCCGCAGCACCAGCGGCAGCTTGAGATTGGTGGCTTTGGCAGCTTCCACAACGCCGTTGGCCAGTGTGTCCACACGAAGAATGCCGCCAAAGATGTTGATCAGGATTGCCTTCACATGCTTGTCGCTCAGCAGGATCTCAAAGGCGTGGCGAATCTGTTCTGCATTGGCGCCGCCGCCCACGTCAAGGAAGTTGGCCGGCGATCCGCCTGCATACTTCACGATGTCCATGGTCGCCATGGCCAGTCCGGCTCCGTTCACCATGCAGGCAATGTTTCCATCCAGCTTGATGTAGTTCAGGCTGTACTTTGAGGCTTCCACTTCCAGCGGATCTTCTTCGTTCACGTCACGCAGTTCGCGCAGATCCTTGTGACGAAAGAGCGCGTTGTCGTCAAAGTTGATCTTGGCGTCGAGCGCGAAAAGCCGGCCATCTGTCGTCGTGATAAAGGGATTGATCTCCATCAGCGATGAATCGGTATCCACGAAGGCGCGATAGAGGCCCGTCATGAATTTGACGGCTTCATTGATCTGCTCAGGCTTCAGGCCCAGGCCAAAGGCCAGCTTGCGCGCATGATAAGGCTGGAAGCCGATGGTGGGATCAATGGCTTCTTTGATGATCGCTTTCGGATCTTTCGCAGCGACTTCCTCAATTTCCATACCGCCTGCGACTGAAGCCATGAACACTGGGCGGGCAGTCACGCGATCCACGACGATGCCGAGATAGAGTTCACGCTCGATGGGCAGCGTTTCTTCGATCAGCAGCCGCTGCACGATCTTGCCTTCGGGGCCGGTCTGGTGTGTAACCAGCTTCATGCCCAGAATCTTGTCTGACCAGCTTTTGGCTTCATCAAGGGTCTTCGCGATTTTCACGCCGCCGCCTTTGCCGCGGCCTCCGGCATGAATCTGGGCTTTCACCACCACCCCTTTTGCCCCGTTATGGAGGAGCCGTTGGGCCGCTGACTCTGCTTCCTCGCGGGTCAAGGCCACCTCGCCGCGGGGAATGGCCACACCGTATTTCGCAAGGATTGTCTTTGCCTGATACTCGTGAATTTTCATGTCGATTGGGTTTTACTGATGCCGCTGGAACGTTGAGAGGAACCTGTGATTTTATAAGAGGGGCGGCAGATTGAGCAATGCGGAGGGACTTTTGAGCAACGGTTTTGGGAAGTGAAATGATTGACACCGGATGTTTCGCCCATTTAAATCGCTGCTATGAGTTCCGTCAGATTTAAAGGAAGCATCTACATTGGCGTTCGCGACCTGGCTGCTGCAATCGCCTGGTACAAGGAGAAGCTTGATTTGAGGGAATCGCGAAAGCCAATGGATGATGAGATTGGCGATGTGGCGCTGGTATCCGATCACGGCGACGCTTTCATCGCTTTTGGCGCGCCGAATGCCGCGAACGTAGAGACTCGAATATTCTCAGTCGGAAACACGCAAAAGGCCAGGGAATGGCTGGCCGCCCGCGGCGTAAAAGTAGGACCGCTACAAGTCGACAGGCAGGGCACACCTTACTTTGAGATGCGCGACCTCGAGGACAACATGATCGAGTTTTCTGAAGAGCCGTAGATTTTGCAGGCCTGGTTAGTGGCCAAAGCGATAGGCAAACCCAGATGATATGCGCATCAATCCCGCGCCGCGAGAAAGCGTGAATTCCAATTCGAGAGGCCGGAAAGTCAAATGGTCGCTTAGGTTCACGTCCACGCCAACGCCCGGAGCAATAACAAGGCTCCAGTTGACCGGTTGGCCTTGCTGGGTCCAGCGTTGACTGCCTACCAGAAACTGCACGAATCCGAATGCCGGAACGCCGGTGTGTTTATCAAATCCATTGTTTGCGAACCTGGAGTGGAATCCGTGATTATAAAACCTTGGGCCAGCCAGTAACGTAGTAAACTCAGCCTGCTCATCGGAAACAAAATGCCTGCTTACGTCAGCCACCCAACTCAGGTCTGGAGCTTCTCTCCATGCGCCTCCAACGCGAAAGCCGGCAGCCCCAGAGTCCCCGGGGATCCGAAGTCCGCTCCAGTGAGACGCCAGTCCATATATTTCCACGTTGTTGCCGTTAGAGTCTTGTGCGAATGCGGTGAGAGATGAAGTTGCAATCAATATGAGATACAGAAACAAGATTGAACGAGCCATGCTTTCTCCTTACCAGCCGGCAACAGGCTATGGTGTGGAAGACTCAGGGAAAAGCGGCAAAGTACGACAATTGGCGACGTTCAAAGCCACTCATCAGAAAACAACAGGATTGGCAAAGTTAGCCGGTAACGGGTACGCTGTAGTTCATCCAAATGATCACAGAAGCCATCCACAAGATTGCGCATCATCGCATCAATTTGAGCCGGGAAGAATCGCGAACGGTGATGGGCGAAATTCTGGCCGGGAAGGCCAGTGACGCCCAGATCGCCGCCCTGCTGGTTGCCTTGCACATGAAGGGCGAAACGGTGGAAGAGATCGTGGGGTTCGCGGAAGCGATACGCGCAGTGGCGCAGCCGATCGCCAACGCTGACGGCAGCGCGCTCGACGTGAGCGGCACGGACCGTGATGCGCTGGTGGATACATGCGGCACCGGTGGCGACGCCAGCGACACCTTCAATATTTCTACAATTACAGCGTTGACCATTGCCGGCGCCGGTGTGCGCGTAGCCAAGCATGGCAATCGTGGCATCACTTCAAAGTGCGGCTCAGCCGATGTGATGGAAGCTCTGGGCGTTAACATCACGCTCCCGGCTGCCCGCATTGCTGACTGCCTGAGAGAAGTTGGCATCGCCTTCATGTTCGCGCCGGCCATGCACACGGCGACGAAATATGTTCAGCCGGCGCGTCGCGAATTGCGGCCGTTGCGCAGCGTGTTCAATCTGCTGGGACCGCTGACGAATCCCGCAGGAGCTTCCGCGCAGGTGGTAGGCGTATATTCGGCCGACCTGGTTGGCAAACTGGCAAAAGCCCTGCAGATGCTGGGACTCAATCGCGCGCTGGTGGTGCATGGCGCTGATGGTCTGGACGAAATCAGCATTACGGGGCCAACCAGTATTGGCGAAGTGCGTGGTGAGTGGGTTCGTGTTTACGAAGTTACGCCCGACCAGTTCGGTTTTAAAACGGCCCCGCTGAGCGCCATCTCCGGCGGCGACGTGAAACAGAATGCGGCGATCATCTGGAGCATTCTGGATGGAGAAAAATCGCCGCGTCGTGACATTGTGCTGATGAATGCTGCGGCGGCGCTGGTGGCTGCCGGCAAAGCCGACTCGCTCAAAGACGCCATTCCTCTGGCCGTGGAGTCGATTGACTCGGGCTCGGCCCGCTCGAAGCTGGGGGCGCTGGTGGAGTTTACGAACCGCCGGTATCTTTAAGATGAAAACCGCTTAAGAGATTCGATCGCCTAAATATCCAAATGCTCCTGAAACGCACCGGCTCTTAGAGTGCAACGGCGTTTGAGAGCAGCCGCTTTGAATGAATGCGCGGGAGCGAAAATCGCTCGAAAGAAATTCTTGTGCGAAAAATCGGTCTGTTTAGAAAATCATTTTGCTAAAAAGCCCTGCCCGTGATGAGTGCGTGTACTCCGGCGAACAAGATCAGGCCGGCAGCCGCCATAACCAGTAAAGCAAAGAGACAACCCAGCACTGTGCCTCGTTGCAGGGCCGAGTCGTCAGTAAGCGGTTCCAGGCTGAACGGATGTCCAGCTTGTTGGTTGCGAGTGTCAATCTTGTCGCCCGGTTTTTCAATTACCACACCTTTACCTTTGAAGAAGCGAATAAGTCCTTCATTTTCCATGACTGGATAGTTTAGACGCCCCAATCATCCGCAACGCATGGAAAGTTCCAGAACAATGTTTTCCGAAACTCTTGACAAACACTAACGCGTAACCGTATGGTTACGTCTGTAAATGAGAAACCAGTCGGTTACATATTCCAGAGGGAATGCGTTCCACGCAGTGGCTGACCCCACGCGGCGCGCCGTGCTCGATCTGCTGCGGCACGGCAGCCTGCCAGCCGGCGATATCGCCAGGCAATTCACAGTCTCACGTCCGGCCATCTCCAAGCATTTGCGTGTGCTGCGTGGGGCGGAGCTGGTTCGAGAAGAAAAAATTGGCCGCCAGCGCATGTATCACCTCAATCCCAGGCCGTTGCGGGAAATTGACGGATGGATTGAGCAGTACCGGAAGTTCTGGCAGGCCAACCTGGCGGGCTTGAAGAAGTTTGTCGAGGAACAGGAAGCCAGGAAAAGCAAGATGTAACCGATGACGGAGAACAGTGATATGGCGGACGCAGTACTGAATCGAGATGAAGTAGTGGAGCAGATTGAGATAGCAGCTCCGGTTGAAACCGTCTTCGCTGCCATCAGTGATCCCAGGCAGATCACACAGTGGTGGGCAGAGGAAGGCTTCAGCAAAATTGAGAGCTGGGAACAGAATTTCGCGGTCGGGGGTAGGCTAAGTGCGCGCTGGAGTGGCAGCAAAGGCGAAGACTATCGTTTGACAGGAGAGTTCCTGATGATCGATCCGCCGCATGCGCTTTCATACACCTGGGAATCAAATTGGATTGCGCCCGCCAAAAGCAAAGTTCAATGGCGGCTGGAATCCACAAAGAATGGAACTCTTGTAACCGTCACTCACAGCGGTTTGCGCGGCTACCCTGCGGCGGTGAAGGATTACAGCTCCGGCTGGCCGTCAGCCATCAGGCATTTGCGTGATTTTGTTTTGCAGGCCGCCAAACATCGGAAAAAGTGAGTACGGAGAATTCTGGCGCACGCGCCCGCAAGGAGGAAATTAATGGTCAACATTAGCTCAACCGAGGATGCTGTCATCGGAGACGTGGAAATCGCGGCGTCGCCGGAGACGGTGTTTGCCGCCATCACAGATCCCGAACAGCTGAAGCAATGGTGGGGCGATGGGAAAAACTACAAAGTTGACCGCTGGGAAGGGGACGTTCGCGTGGGCGCAAGGTACCGTAGCATTGGTACGGGCCACACAGGCGATCCTTTTGAAGTCAGCGGTGAATACGTGGCCGTGGAACCGCCACGGCTGCTGGTTTACACCTGGGAAGCAAGCTGGACATCGGTGCCGGCCAGCGTGGTCCGCTGGGAACTAAGTCCTTCCGCCGGCGGAACACACCTGCGTGTGACGCACAGCGGTTTCAGTAAATATCCGCAAATGGTCCAGATGTACAGCAACGGATGGCCAGGCGTGCTTGGCTGGCTGAAAGGTTTTGTCGAGCACAAAGTGGCGGCCCAGGCCTAACTGCGAAATTTTTCGGGGTCCCAAAATCAATTTTGCACGGCCCAGCGCCGTGCCGGAGGAAATATGAAACATCGCATGATCGCAACGCTCATCGCTTCACTGCTGTTCTCACTGCCGTTGTTCTCACTGCCAGGCTGGGCCGCAACGGATGCAGCGTCCGGCTTCGCTTCACTGAAGAACCTGGCCGGTCAGTGGGAATCGAAAGACGAGAAAGGAAACCCGGCCATTACGTCCTGGAAACTTGTGTCCGGCGGATCCGCCCTGATGGAAGAGATGCCACATGAGAGCATGGTGACCATGTATCACCTGGATAACCAGCGTCTGCTCATGACTCATTATTGCAGCGCCATGAACCAGCCGCGCATGCAGGCTGAAATCTCTCCTGACGGCAAGACCATCACCTTCAACTTTGTGGACGCCACCAACGTAGCCAAGCCGACGGATGGGCACATGCAGAAAATGATCCTGACCATGCAGGACCAGGACCACTTTGCAGAGAAGTGGGTGTTCAGCGGAGAAGGCAAAGAGCACACCATGAGCTTTCAGTACACACGTAAGCAGTAAGGAATTTTGGTTTGCGAGCAAAGGCCATCGTTCAGGGATGAATGATGGCCTTTTTCATTTTCCAGCCCTTTTCCTTCGCGGGCGAAGCAGCTCTGCTGCGGAGCCATCTGAGAAAGGCAGATCCTAGCAAATCCAGAGCTGACCCTTGTCTTGCGACAACATGATCCTGAGTCAATACATCCAACCCGTAAGAAAGGGGTGATTAAACGCACACCGGGGGGTACCGCAATGAGAAACCGCAAGTTTTTATTCCTAACAGGTCCACAGACCGCAACGGCAATACTGAAGTGGACGTGCAGGTGAAGCATATGGCGACGCCCCAATCGCTCACGCCGGCGCGGCAGGCGTATATGGTTTGGGTGCAGCCGCGAGGCAAGGAAGCTGAGATGCTCGGCGCTCTGCGGGTCAATTCCGATCTGGGCGGCAGCCTGAAGGCTACCACCACATATAAGGCTTTTGACGTTCTGATCACGGCTGAAGATGCAGCCAAGCCGGCCACTCCATCCAGCACAGTCATTCTCAAAGGTACTGTGGAAAGAAAATAAGTTCAGAGACAGTTCGGTAGTCAAAGGCAGGGCCAGGAGCTCTGCCTTTTTTTCATGGATGATAAGTTGCCAATCGTGCTTACGTCCGCAACTTCTCTGTTAGTATGCCGCTCATGGCTACGCAAGCTACGGCAAGTCCCACTGCATCCAGCATCGCGATCAAGTCACTGATCGTGCTCATCCTGGTGAACATCATGAATTTTTACGATCGCCACGTGGGCGGTGCACTGGCGGAACCTCTGCGCAAGGAGTTTGGCCTTACTGACACGCAGATTGGAATGATCGGCTCGATCTTCACCTGGCTTTACGCCTTCGTGGGATTGCCGATGGGATTGCTGGCAGACCGCGTAAGCCGCAAGCGTCTGCTGGCTACCGGCATTGCGGTATGGGGATCTCTGACCGGCATGGCTGCGTGGGCCACAACCTATGCCATGCTTCTGGCTTCGCGGCTGGGACTTGCGGTGGGCGAATCGGCATGCGCGCCGATTGCCACCAGTTGGATCGGCGATCTTTATCCGCCAGCCCAGCGGTCGAGACCGTTGGCGCTCTTCATGCTCGGTGTACCGGTGGGCGGAGCGCTGAGCTTCTTTTTTAGTGGACCGATTGCCCAGGCCTTCGGCTGGCGAAAGGCCATGATCGCGGCGGCCATTCCTGCCCTTCTACTGGTACCGGTGGTACTGATGTTGCGCGAACCGAAACGCGGAGCCGCGGAACCTCGTCCCTCTCTTGAAAAAGCTTCCGTCTTTGATGTCTTGAGAGTTCCCACGTTTTACTGGATCATTGTTTCCGGGGCACTGGTTAACTTCAACCTTTACGCACTGGGAACGTTTTTGCCGGCGTTCATGGGACGTGTTCATCACCTGCAGGTAGGAAAGGCGAACATCGCCACGGGAGTTGTCTATCTTGTTGGCGGATTGCTGGGCGGAACCTTCGGAGGACATTGGGGCGACCGCATCGCACGCCACCGTCCTGACGGGCGCTTGCTGATTGCGTCCATTGCATCCTTGATCGCTGCTCCTGCAGCGTTCATCGGCGTGCGCCAGGGTTGGGGATCTCTGTATATTGCCGTAATCTTTCTCACAGCGGCATACGGCTTGTTGAACATGTATTACGGTCTGGTGTATGCGTCCATTCAGGATATTGTCGCGCCGGCCGTGCGTGGCACCGCCATGGCGATTTACTTTCTTGCCATGTACACACTGGGCGCATCATTTGGGCCGTACTTCACCGGAAAACTAAGCGACAACCTGGCCCATCGCGCTGCGGCTGCGGCCGGCTCGGCGAAAGTTACTGAGGCGTTTCGCGCCATCGGATTGCAACAGGCCATGCTGGTCATTCCTGTGCTGGCGCTGGGATTAGCGCTGGTACTCTGGGCTGGCTCGCGAACGATTGTGAAGGATGCGAGGCGAGCGTAGCCAGAGAACCTCAGCGGCTAAAGCCGAACCCTTTAGCATTCTTGCCGCAGGCCTGAAGGCCTGCTCCACCTCGCGGTAAGGAGGAATTGCCTTAGCTGACAAAGGCTCAGTTTTTCCGTAGCTACTCAAGCTTGTTTCTTAAGCTACTCGACTTTATTTCCTGAACTAGTCGACCGTGTTTCCTAAGCTACCTGACCTTGATTCCCAAATCCTTCAACTGCGCCTCGCTGACAGGAGTGGGTGCATCCACCATCAGGTCAACGGCTTTGGCAGTCTTGGGGAAGGGAATCACCTCGCGCAGACTTTCCGCTCCGGCCAGGATCATGACAATTCGATCCAGACCCAGCGCGATGCCGCCATGCGGAGGCGTGCCGTATTCCAGTGCTTCCAGGAAGAAGCCGAAACGCGAGCGAGCTTCTTCGTCGGTCATGCCAAGTGCGCGGAAGATGGTGCTCTGTATGTCCTGACGGTGAATACGAATCGAGCCGGAGCCGAGCTCAGTTCCGTTCAGCACAATGTCATAGGCCAGCGCGCGCACGGCGCCGGGATCTGATTCCAGCTTGTCCATGTCACGATCATGTGGCGAGGTAAAGGGATGATGCGCCGCGTTCCAGCGCTTGCTCTCTTCGTCATACTCAAACATGGGGAAATCAGTGACCCATGTGAAATGGAAACCGCCATTATGAAAGGCCATATGCCGGTCGGCATATTTGCGTGCCAGTTCAATGCGGAATGCACCTGCGGCGGTGAACACGCCGTAGTCAGGGCGTAGCCCGGTTTTTTCAACCTGGGCGGGTCCGGCGATAAGCACAAGAAGATCGTCCGGCTGCGCGCCAGACATCTCTCGCAACCTG
>WNFC01002506.1_pt1 | contig 20676 bp, 17 predicted proteins | sample 5400541 | NCBI WGS metagenome assembly WNFC01 (sample SAMN13153342, study PRJNA577476) | soil metagenome | isolation source: 120 cm saprolite under Douglas fir tree site 2 hole 2 replicate 1 | place: USA:California | collected 2015-04-18
AATGCCTGCCTCGATGAGATCCCCCAGGCCGTCGCTACCCTGGACGAGCCGTTCGCCGATCCCAGCGTGCTCCCGACGCTGCTCCTGTCGCGTTTCGTTCGAAAGAGCGTGACGGTGGCGCTCTCCGGCGACGGGGGCGATGAGCTCTTCGCAGGCTACGACCCTTTTCTGGCGCATCGCCCTGCACATTGGGCGGCCCGGTTGCCGGGTGCGGTGCAGGGGCTTTTGCGGAGCGCCGCCTCGATGCTGCCCTCTTCGTCGAAAAACATGAGCCTGGACTTCAGGCTCAAGCAGTTCCTCCGGGGGCTTCCGGTCTCGGACTCCCTCCGGCATCAGATCTGGATTGGCTCTTTCCTGCCGGAGGAGCTCGCCGGCATCGTCGAGCCCCAGCTCCAGCCGCTCCTGCGGGACGAGCTCATCTACCGCCAGGTTCTGGCCGAGGCTGGGCGCGCAGCTCAGGCGGGCATCCATCCGGGTTCCCTCGATGAGGCCTTGCGCTTCTATCTCAGCCGGTACCTGGCCGATGACATCCTGGTCAAGGCCGACCGGGCGGGGATGGCGGCGTCGCTCGAGATCAGGGCCCCATTCCTGGATACCCACCTGGTGGAATTCGTTACCCGGCTTCCCTGGCAGGAGAAGCTTGGGTGGAGGCAGACCAAGGTCTTGCTCCGCTCAGCTCTGCGAGGGCTCCTTCCCGAGGAGATTCTCCGCCGGCCCAAGAAGGGCTTCGGCATCCCGGTGGCAACCTGGATCCGGGGCCGCCTCCGCGAGCTTTTCGAGGACCTCTTCTCCTCCGCGTCATTGGCCCGCTCCGGCGTGCTCAAACCGAGGGAGACCAGAGCGCTGCTGGACCGCCATCTCGCGGGCGCCGCCGATCTGCGCAAGCCCCTTTGGACGATTGCAATGTTCGTCCTCTGGCACCGCCGCTGGGGTTCTGGATAGGCGAGGAAACGGTGACCGGGCACCGGTGTGTTCCAGGATGTGGCACTCGGCGAAATTAGTGACAAGTCTGTTCTTTGAACTATTCGCGAGAAATGCTAGCGACGCATCCATCCACTGTTATGAATTGCACTCGTATTTGGCCGCTGTGCACGATTTAAGTGTGCGGAGAACGGCTTTAAGCCACTCCACATGGGGGCAAGGAATTTCGGAATCGACAACCTTGACCCTTACTACGACGTCTCCCAGAAGCGGGCCAACCTGGCTGAAATCGAAAGCGCGTCCGGAGCTAGACGGTTCACATTCATCGAGGGGGACATTCGCGATCAGGAGCTGGTGCGGCGAATTTTTTCGGAGCGCGGTCTCGATGTCGTGATCCACCTGGCGGCAATGGCCGGGGTCCGGGCCTCAATCGAGCAACCGCAGCTTTATTTCGATGTGAACATGGGCGGTACGCTCAATCTGTTGGAAGCCGCTCGGATCATCGGGCTTCGCCATTTCGTTTTCGCCTCCACCTCTTCCGTCTACGGCAACAGCGTGCGCCTCCCATTTCACGAAGACATGCCGGCGGACCGCCAGCTGTCTCCCTACGCCGTGACCAAGCGCGCCGGGGAGCTGCTGGGGCACACCTACCATCATCTCTACGCGCAGAACTTCACCTCCCTGCGGCTGTTCACAGTCTACGGTCCGCGCAATCGCCCGGACATGATGGCTTTCAAGGTGCTGCACAGCATCTTCACCGGCCAGGACCTGCCGCTCTACGGCGGCGGCAACATGTACCGGGATTGGACCTACGTGGCGGATACTGTTTCCGGAATTCTCGCCGCCGCGGATCGACCCCTGGGCTACGAAACGCTCAACCTTGGAAGAGGCGAGTCGGTTCTGCTACTCGAGTTCGTCCGCACCATCGAAGAGATCGTCGGGCGCAAGGCGAAGCTGATCGCCTCCCCCAAGCTCGATTCAGACGCGGCCGCGACCCAGGCCGACGTGGGCAAAGCCAGGCAGCTGCTCGGCTACGCGCCCAAGGTGAGCATCGTGGATGGCATCGTTCATTGCTGGAGTTGGTACCAGCGCGCGGTGCTGGGGCTTGGGAACTCCGCGCTCCGATCGGGGCGACCTTCGGATTCTTCGCTCAGGTTGCCACACTGAAGTCGGCGTAGTCGGCTTCGGCGCGGCTGTGCGTCTGATCGCCGTCGGTCATCAAGCCGATCCCCACCAGATCCGGAACATCGCCGACCGTACCGCCGAAATGCCGGACGAACTCGGCTTTGGGATCGATCTGTTCGGCGATCCAGGTGTTCACCGGTCCGTCGACTTCGATGATGATCGTGTCCCGGTTCATGAAGGGATTTCGCCGTTTGTTGCACACCGCGCCTCTGCGCGAGATCGTGGTCCAGGCGTATTTCAAGATGTAATACTTCAGTCCTCGCTTGAAGGTGACGAACACCGCGGCCGCCGAATCCGATCTTCCACCGCTGCACTCGTCCGCTTCTTTGGGGAAGGTCAGAACGCGCCATCGCCAGCGAAGGAGCTTGGCCTTGCTGCGCACCGCATCGGGGATTTCCATCCCCAGGGTTACCGTATCGAGCGGTGGCCGGTACTGGGCGCGGATCATCGTCGTGCCATCTTCTTCGATGACCGGGTAGTAGCTGACCGGCCCTGAGTCCCGCTCGATGACCTGGAATTTGCGGACGTCCAGCTTTACCTCGGTGCCGGGTACGGCTGGCTCGGCGCCGGCGGAAACGAACGCCGGCCAGGCAAAAAGGAACATACCGAAGATGCGCCAAGGCTTCATGCCGGAAAATTCCTCTTTAACGGATGCGATTTCAGCCCGCCAAGGTTGCCGTCGTCGACCAACGCCCTGAACAGGCAGATGTTGGAAACGGCACTCATCCTACTCGGTCTCGCCCCCTCCAGGCCATCCGCCGCGCATTCGGCCGGCAATCCCGCGCACGATGGTTCGACGCCCACTCGCCCGAGCAACTTTCGGCTACGGTGTGCGAGTGGAGTCGAAAAATCCATTCGGCCGATTCGCCGCCCAGCTGATTGTGGGATCCATTGGTGCTTGGCTGCTGTTCCTCGCTGTGCGGGCCAGCGACTCCTGGCTCCTTGCCCACGTGGTGCTGCCGAATTGGTTTCTCGTGTCCACGTACCTGCGCGGCTTTCACCTTGCGCGGGCCGCGGTGGCATTCCTGGGACTCTTGCTTCTGAGTGTTGCGGGTCCGAAGCTTGGGCGCTGGGTCGACTCGCAATCGTGGGCGAAGCTTGCTGCGAACTGCGGGCGGATCTCCCTCGCCTTGCTGCTCGCCCTGATCGTCGCGGAGCTGGTGGTGCGTGGCTGGGACAGTCGCGAACCTTTGTGGCGCGAAGGGAAGCTCGAGTTCCGGATCGGACGGGCCGACCCGACGTTCGGATGGGTAGGCCTTCCTTCGCGCAGCATGGCCTTGCAAACCAGTCCCGGGAGGACCGTCCATTACCGGATCGACAACCTCGGCAATCGCGCCAGCAGCGAGCGCTCGTCGATCGACCCCGCGGCGCCGACGCTGGTGGTGACGGGTGAATCGATCGCCTTTGGGTATGGCCTCGAGTACGAGGAGACCTTCCCCGCGATTCTCGGCCAACGATTGGGCGTTCAGGTGATGAACGTGGCCGCGGCTGGGTACGGCACCGACCAGGCCTATTTGCGACTGGTGGACGCGCTGGCTCGGCTCCAACACCCCGTGGCAGTGGTGACCGTCTTCCTCCCGATCCAGCTTGGACGGGCCTTTCAGGACTTTCGCCCGCGCCTGGTCTTGCGAAGCGGCAAGCTGGTGGTGGAGCCTGCGGCCAGGGGTTTCTGGTCCCGCTCGCGCCTGCGCGATCTCTTCGTCAATGAGCTGCCGTACTTGAGCGATGCAGATATTTCGCGCGCGATCGCGTTGAACAAGGTCCTCATCCAAGCCACCTCCCAGGCCGCGCGAGCGCGGGGGGCTCAATCGCTCTTCATCGTTCCGAGCGTCGGACCTCCGAGACCGCTGAGCGAGCATCCCGAGGCGGTCATTCTCCGCGAGCTGTTCGAGGAGCAGGGGCAACCCTACTTGCTGCTCGACATTGACCGGGCGCGGATCATGGTCGACGACTGCCACCCGGACGCAATTGCCGCCCGGCAGATGGCCGATCAGGTGGAGCGCGTCCTGCGCCCGCGACTGGCGCGGTAGCTCAACTTTTAGCCGAAGGCGCAGTCCGCACGGTCTTGGCGCGCTCCCAAAGCCGCGGGGAGTACACGACTGTCGACAGCATCGGGGTCGTCGGGCTGGCAGAGGATTCGAGGAGCGGCGAAGGATTCTCGAACGCCCTCCACGCATGTAGGTCACTATGAACGCGGGAGCCCAGGTCCGCTTCCGACGGTCTGGTCCGTCCTAGCATTGTCGCGCCCGACAGGTTGAACCGAGATCGCATGCGGCCAGGTATCGATGAAATGTACCGGCGGTTCTTCCCGACCATCCGCGAGAAATGCGCACGAATGCTTAAAGACCGCAGCGAAGCCCAGGACGTAGCTCAGGACACCTTCGAGCGGCTGTGCCGCGCTGGGCCCAGGGGGCGAGATCTCGAACAGGTCACCGCCTGGATCTACAGAACCTCGACGCGACTTGCGATCGACCGCATGCGATGGGGGGAGGCACGCGCGCCCCATGACGGTGATGGCAGGGCAGCCGACGCATCCGAGATTGACCTGGCGGGTCCGGGCGTAGAGGAAGCGGTGGTGTCGCGCCACGAGTTGGTGTCGTTGGCTCAGGCCGTGCCCCGTCAGGAGCTTGAGCTTGCAATCCTGGCGCGCGTGGACAGGCTGACGCAGCGTGAGATCGCAGAAGTGACGGGTGTGAGCGACCGACACGTTCGCCGCCTGCTCACCCGGTTTGACGCGCGGCTGGAGCAATGGCGGCGTTTGGGAGGTTACGAAGATGACTGATCCACATCCATCGTATCTTCAGCTGGACCGGATCGCGCTCGGCGCGGTCGCCAGGGACTGGGAGCTGCACGTAAAGACGTGTGCCCGCTGCGCCCGCTATCTCCAGCGCCAGCAGCAGCCAATTTCGGTGCCCGCGTGGGTGCACAAGATTCCAAACGATGAGTCCGCGCCTCCGCGCCGCCAGCGGCTATTTCTTTTCGCCATGGCTGCCGCAGCTGCGCTCGTCGTCGCGGTGGTGACGCCCCGCGTGCTCGGGCATTCCGGCACCAGCGAAAAGGGTACTCCCGCGATCGCGGTCTATGTGAAGCGAGGCGACGCGGTGTCGCTCTGGGATGGCCGCGCGCCACTCGCATCAAATGATCGGCTGCAGCTCGAGGTTAAACCCGAAGGCCTGCGGTACCTCGCAGTTGCCTTACGCCCCGTGTCCGGCCCCTGGCAACTGCTCTACCGGAGCGAAGTGACCGGCAACGAGGCGCGCGTCCCGGAGAGTTGGCGTCTCGATGAAGAGCCTGGGCCGGAGACGCTCGGTATTGCGCTGAGCTCTGAGCCGATCTCCGATTCCCAGCTGATGCCGATCCTCGAACGCCAGGTCAGGGAACGCGGCATCTGGACCACGCTGCTTGTCCTGCCGAAGACGACCGCGGAGAAGAAACAATGACGACCCTGGTAAGTGTCGCTGCGTTGGTACTCATCGCCGCCGCTCCCGATCTTCCCCGGCGATTCGCGGTAGTCGTGGGCTCGAACGCGCCGGCTCCCGGACGGCAGCGGCTGCGCTTTGCGCACCGCGACGCGCAGGAAATGGCGGAGGTGCTGATTCGAACCGGGGAGTTTCCACCCTCGCAGGTGACCCTTCTGCTCGACCCAACTCCAGGGGCAGTCCTGGATGCTCTCGATGCCAGCCTATCCGACGCTTCGCGAGTGCCGCAGGAGGCGCTGCTCCTTTTCTACTACTCAGGGCACGCGGACACCCAGGCGCTCTACCCGGACAGCGACCCGCTTTCATTGGCTTTGGTACGTCAACGGCTGGAGAGTGCGAAAGCCACCGTTCGAGTGGGGATTGTGGACGCCTGCCGAGGCGGCGGCTGGACTCAGGCGAAGGGGGTAGCGCGCGATGCGCCGTTCGAAGTCCGCTCGCCGCTGGAGCTGAGGAGCGAAGGTTCGGCGCTGCTTTCCTCGAGCGCCGGGATGGAGAGTGCGCACGAGTCGGAGCTGTTGGGAGGCTCGTTCTTCACGCATCACCTGGTGGCCGGGCTGCGCGGGGCGGCGGACCGCAATGGGGATGGGGAAGTGACGCTCGGGGAGGCTTTTGCATACGCGAGAGAGCTGACCATCCGCGACTCGAGCCTTCAGGCGGGGGATCCGCAGCATCCGAGCTACCAGATGAATCTTCGGGGTCGTAGCGACCTACCGCTCGCGCGGGTGGCCGCGAGCGACACGGCGATGGAGCTGCGGCAGAGCGAAGGGCCCTTACAGGTCGTCCAGCTCACCACCGGGCTGATAGTCTTGGAGCTGCCGCATGGGACGCGAGCGGTGAAAGTCGCGGTGCCGCCGGGCCGTTACCTGGTGAGAAGCCGGGGCTCAGAGGGGCTGCGGGCGCGCGAGGTTTCGGTCGAGGCGAACCTGTCCGTGATCGTCGCGGAGGAGAGTCTTGAGCTGGTTGCGTACAAGCTCTCTCCCTCCTCCAACAAGGGTGACGCCAGCGGAAGCGTCCACGAAGCGCTCTCGGTATCCAAGCAACCAGGGTGGAACTTTGAAGCGCGTCTCGACACGCCACTATACTTTCAACTTCCTCGAGTCACTGACTACATCGAAGCAACGGTCAATGCCTCACTCACCTACTATTTCAAGAAGCTGATCGATGACCTCGATCATCCCCTGGGGCTCCTGGTCTTCCTGCAGCACCCGGACTCCATTTCAATTCAGCCGAGTGTTCGATGGTCCTCGCAACGAGGCATTGGCTCCAACTTCGGCGGAATACTGGCTCTGGCGGTTTATCCGTGGGAGCGGACTGGATTCGTTGTGGGTCTCGCTGGGACTAACGATAGAGAATCGTCGTCCCTGGGCCTCGACCTGGGAATCCACCATTATCTTTCTTCGGCGCTGCGCCTCGAGGCCTTTTTCTCCGCACATCGCGCGCAGTGGAATCCCCGCGCGCCCTCGAGCACCGACTCAGAGCAGTATTTCACAGCCTATGGTACCCCACCCGTGATCAACGAGAACGCTGGCGCGCTTGGCGTAACGGCAATCTGGGCAGATGAGAAGATGTCCACCCAGTTTCTTCTCAGCTTTCGTCGATTCAGGTACGCGGGTCCCTCATTGATCGGTACTGAGGTCGGTGGAAAACTCAATAACGAGTTCTTTCTGAATCGGCGCATTTCAATCGGGATGGCGTTGGAACTCAGCACAGCGTCTTACGACCGTGCCCAGTCTTCATCCAGAGGCTGGCAAGCCCGCGTGGGACCATTCCTGAACGCCTACCTGAGTGACAATCTACTCTTGAGCGCGATATACACCCCGGTGTTTGAGTTGTACCGCGGCAGCGTAAGTGCGCCGCCGGGACAAGTCCTCGGGCTGAGCGTCGGCTGGCGTTTCTGAACGAAGAGCTTCCGACCGCAAGGCTGCTTGGACTCGCACCGCTCGCAGCGAACGGGATTCAAACGTCGACGGCAGCCACTAAATGGGGCAAAGTCCACGCCCGGACGTAACGTGGCGCATCCATTGAGGTCGGATAGGGTCAATGACGATCAGATTCGTGGTTCCGTGCTTCAACGAAGAGCGACGGCTGGATCCTGGTGGTTACCGGCTCTTTCTCGAGCATCCGCGTGTGCAGCTGTTGTTCGTTAACGACGGTTCTACGGATCGCACACGTCCGGCGTTGGAAGCCCTCTGCGGGCAGATGCGCGGCCGCGCCAAGCTCTTGAATTTGAGTGAGAACCGGGGAAAGGGCGAGGCGGTGCGTCAGGGGATGCTCCTCGCGATGCGCGAAGGCGCCGATCTGATTGGCTACCTCGATGCCGACCTCGCGACCCCTGCAGATGAGATCGGCCGCCTGGTGAGGACGATCGAGGAGACCCGAGCGCAGGCGGTGCTCGGCGCTCGCATTGCGATGCTCGGCACCAGGATTCACCGCCGGCCGGTCCGGCACTATCTCGGGCGCGTCTTCGCGACTTTCGCCTCGCGGGTACTCAACATCACTGTCTACGATACCCAGTGCGGCGCGAAGGTGTTCCGCACCTCGCCGCTGCTGGCGGGCGCGCTCTCCGAGCCGTTCGCGGCCCGGTGGGCCTTCGACGTGGAGTTGCTTGGGCGCCTCCTTCTCGGGAGCCAGAACGCCGAGGGGCTCGGAACGGACGAGCTGCTGGAGATGCCGCTGCGCCGCTGGACGCACATGAACGATGAAAAGCTGCGCCTCTTCACTTTCCCGCTGCTGGGAATCGAGCTGATCAAGGTCAAGCTCGCCCTGGCGCGATGGCGGCAGCGCCGGGATGAGGTGGTCGAACCGAGCGCGCAGGCGCCCGTCGCCGGAGGCCGGGCCGCCGGCTAGCCGTGCGGATTCCCGGCTGGATTGCTCTCTCGCTCGCGGTCATTCTGCTGCGCGTTCCCGGATTTCTGTTCGGTGTGCTGAACATCGACGAGACCGACTTCTTCATCATCGGCCGCCGGGTCTGGGAGGGGGCGATTCCCTATGTGGACATCGTCGACATCAAACCGCCGCTGGCCTACCTGGCCTACTTACCCGCGGGTATCGGAGGCTTCTCGCTCGTGCCGATCCAGCTCATTGGCGTGGGTTGGCTGCTCGCGACCTGCCTGGTGCTGCGAAGGGCGGCACAACTTTGGACCGGGCGAGAGGACGTCGGTTGGTTCGCGGCGATCGCGGCGCTGATCGCCAGCAGCTGCGATCTGCCGGCGATCAATACCGAGTCGCTGTTCAATTTACCCATCGCCGGGGCACTGCTGTTCTTCATTCGCGCGGAAAAAGAAGGACGGCGGCGCGACGATCTCTTTTCCGGCGTCTTGATCTCCATCGCGACGATGTTCAAACACCAGGCGGGCATCGCCTTGCTCGCGATCACCTGCGTTCTCCTCATCTCCGGGTTGCGATCGCGATGGATGAAGATGACGGCCGATGGATCCGCCCGGCCGCTCCGAAGGCTTGGCTGGCTCTGGATCGGATCCCTGGTGCCTTGGCTGGCGGTGGTTGCCTTCTATTGGAGGATAGGGCACCTGCGCGAGCTCTACGAGTGGAATGTAGAAAGGAATTTTCTCTACCTTGGCCAGGGAAGCGGCTCCCCCTGGCCTCGTTTGGCAGTTGCGCTCGCGTGGAGCGTTGTCGGCGCTGCACCCTTGATCTGGCTGCTCGCCGCGAAGGAAAGCGTCCAGAGGCCGGACGCAATCAGATTGTCCTTGGTGCTCAGTCTGTGGCTGACCTGGGTTCCGGTCAGCCTGGGGGGCCGCTTCTATGGGCACTACTTCCTTCAATTCGCGCCTCCGCTGGCCCTGCTCGCCGCGCCGTCGTTGGCTGCGCTCTACGAGCGCCGTCGGCTGCTTCGAGCGCCAGTGCGCGTTGTGCTTTGGGCGGCGTTGCTGCTGCCGCTGCTGGGGCATTGGATCGCCCCTTTCGTGCTCTTCGCGATGCGAGGGTTACCTGGACAGGATGCGAAGACCCGAGAGTTGGCTCGTTGGATCGCCGCGAATACCAGCAATGACGCCCGCCTTTTTATCTGGGGCCACTACACGCCGATCTATTTTCTCTCGAAGCGCTTGCCGGGGACGCGCTACGTCACGACCTCGGTTCACATGGGGAACTTCGATCCCCATCACCTGCCGCCCAACTTCGATGCACGGGCGCACCGCTCGGAGAGAGACGTCGCGGCCACGCTTGTCGATCTGAAGACGAAGAGGCCTGACTTTGTGATCGACACGGCGCCCGCGGATATTCACGACTGGTCGAAGGTTCCCCTCTCCGCTTTCCCGGAGATCTTGCAGTACGTGCAAACGCACTACGCGGTGGTCGCCCATCCGGCAGGCGCGGCTGTTTACCGGCGGCTTTCGCGGTAGGCGGCCACTCGGCGCGCTTCAAAAGATGGCGTAGATGAAGGGCGCCAAAGCCTCGACGCTCGCCGCGGCGATCAGCAGCAGGCCGGTCGCACAGAGAAAGACGATCAACGGAATCAGCCACCGCTTTCCGCTCTCGCTGCGCCAGATGCTGACCGCAAACTCGGGGATCGAAGGCAGAGCGGTGGCGAGAATCATCAGCCCGCGTCGGATCTTCCCTCTTCTACGGATCATGCGATGAGCTCCAACTCCTGGTGGTCAAGCCGCAGAATGCATCGAGGGGAAGTATCCTCCTCCTGCCAGGACGTCAATCCCGGATGATCGCCTGACAGACGACACGCGCGGAGGGATGCCGTTGTACGCTCCGGGGATGCTTCGGCCAATTCTGTTGACCCTGGCTGGATTGGGGCTCCTGACGGTTTCGTTCGGGGTGGATCCAACCTGGGTCAACCGGCACGTCGTGCAACTGCACGCCTGGCCGCCTCTGGATTTCGCTACTGTTCAGCGGATCCAGAGCACGATCGTCTGGGCGCTCTGGATCGGTGCGGTGCCGCTGTTCGCAGTGGCCGCGGTGATCCGTTGGGGCTCCGGTCAGATGAAATTCGCGTCGGTGCTGAGAATCGCCCTGGCGATTGTTTGCGCGTTTGCCTCGATGGAGATCTACCTGCGCTGGCGCGCCAGGGTTCATCCCCGGCCGAAGATGACGCAAGAAGTCTTCGGCACCTCGCATCCGCGCTACGGCTGGGTATGGACGCCTTCGCTCGCGGCGACCGAGCTCGTTGCCAGCCGTTCCGTCCGGCTCGCGTTCAATCGCGAATCCATCCGCGTGCGCAATCCAGCGGATGAGCTGGATCCAAAAGCGCCGTCGATCCTCTTCACCGGTGAATCGATTTCTGCTGGTCAAGGGCTGCAATACGAGGAGACCTTTGCCGCGCTGGTGTCCGGTGAGTTGGGAGTCCAGCCGGTGAACCTGGCGGTCAACGGATACGGCTGCGATCAAGCGTACCTTCGGCTGATCGACGCGCTTCCGCGATTCGACAGGCTATTCGCCACGGTCACCACGTTCGTACCGGTACAACTGGGTCGCAACCTCCAGGACCTCAAACCCCGGCTGGTGCTGACTGAGGGCGGTACGCTCCAGGCCGTTCCCGCGGCCACCGGCTTCTTGTCGCAGCTGCGTCTTCGCCGTCTTCTATTCAACGAATTGCCCTATTCCACCGATCGGGGAATTGCGGCAACGATCGCGCTCACCCGGGCCATCCTGCGCGATACGGTGAAACGAACGGAGGCCCGGGGCGGCAAGGCGGTGTTCTTGATTCCGCTCCAAGGCCCCCCGCGCAGACTCGAGGAGCACGGCGAAGCCTGGCTCATCCGCTCCGTCTTCGAAGCCGAAGGCGTGCGGTATGTCCTGATCGATCTCGAGGGAGATCTGCTCCTCCCGGGCGACCCGCATCCAAGCCCGCGAGGGGCGAAATTGATCGCCTCCGCCCTTTTGGATGCGCTCGCTCACCGCGCCGCGGCTCGATAACGGCCGGAGCTCTGGGAGGTGCGCCGCGCTTGGGCTAGGATGCGGCCCCTGAGTCGATCCGATGACTGAATCCGTCGCTCTTCCACCGGAGAAAAAGGATCCTCCGATCCTGAGCGAGGTCCCAAACCCAAACGATCCCATTCCGAGGGCGCGGTACCCACCCACGCCGATTCTCATTCTGGCCCTGGCGTCGCTCTACTTCGTGCTTGCCCGTCTGGGCTTGAGCGTGGCGACGGTCGCCCAGTCCGTCACCCTCGTCTGGCCGAGCGCCGGAGTCGCTCTCGTTGCTCTGTTGCTCTTCGGCAATCGCCTCTGGCCGGGAGTGGCTCTGGGGGCATTGCTCGTCAACGCGCTGACGCCCGGAGTTCCCTTCTTGAGCGCGATCGGAGTGGCGGCGGGCAACACGCTGGCGGCCCTGCTGGCGGCCTACTTGTTGCGACGAGCCGGTTTCAGGCTTTCGCTCGAACGCGTGCGCGACGTGGTGCTCTTCCTGATTCTGGCCGCGGGACTGAGCCCAACGCTGAGCGCCACCTTGGGCTCCCTGAGCCTGTGGTCCGGTGGGGTCATCTCCGGGGCGCAGGTGGGAATGGCCTGGCGGGTATGGTGGCTCGGCGACCTGATGGGCGATCTCATCGTTGCGCCGTTGCTGCTCTCCCTCGTCGAACGCGCCGGCCGACGAAAACCACCGTACCGCTGGAAGGAGGCTGCGGGGCTGAGCGCGTCGCTGCTCGCCCTCAACTTGATCGCGTTCGGCGCTTTTAACTTCCAGACGAGCAGGCTGCTTCACCCCTACGTCGTCTTTCCGGTCCTGATCTGGGCCGCCCTTCGATTCCTTGTCCTGGGCGCTGCCGGCGCAAACTTGATCGTCGCTGGCACCTCGGTTTGGGCCACCGTGGATGGGAGAGGACCCTTTTCCGGGGGAGCGCTCGGCGAGAACCTCTTTCAGGAACACCTCTTTCAGGAACAGATTTTCATGGCGGTCATCGCGTTCACCACGTTGATCCTGGGAGCGGCGGCCGCGGAAAGGCGGCGGGCCATTCGCCTACGCGACCAGTTCCTTTCGATGACCGCGCATGAGCTTCGGACACCGCTCACGCCGATGAAGCTGCAGATGCATCTTCTCAGGCGCACGCTCGAATCCGCATCCGGGAGCGCGGACCAAAGAATGGTCGAACAGCTTCGAAAGAAGGTTTTGCTCTTTGACAAGCAGATCGACCGCCTTGCCAGGCTGGTGGATGAGCTGCTGGATGTGTCTCGCGTCCAGACTGGACAGTTGACCCTGAAGCTGACGGAATTCGAGCTGGGCCCAGTCGTTCGCGAGGTTGTCGAAGCATTCAGCGAAGAGCTGGCGCTCGCCAAGTCGATCGTCGAGGTCCGCACCGAGGACGGAGTCCAGGGTGTGTGGGATCGCCTTCGGATTCAGCAAGTTGTTTCGAACCTCTTGACGAACGCGATGAAGTACGGACTTGGCCGACCCATCGTCGTCACCGTCGACTCCTGGGCGCCGCATCGGTCGGCAAGGATCGCCATTGCTGACAGCGGCGCCGGGATTCCATTGACAGAGCAGCAGAGCATTTTCGAGGCATTCGAACGCGGCTCCCACGTTCCGGGTGTGGGCGGCCTTGGCCTTGGCCTTTACATCGTCGCAAGGATTGTCGAGGCGCACCACGGCTCGATCAGCGTGAACAGCAAGTTGGGGGTGGGTTCTACTTTTACCGTCCAGTTGCCCCTCCAGGCGCCTCGGACGAAGGCCTAAAGGGCATTGCTCAGCGGCGGCGTCGGGTGGTCTTCACCGGTGGGCGTGGCGGTCTTTTTCGTCTGGACGGAGGCGCGCCAGAGCGGGGCGACCCGCCATCGGAGGTGAGGAGAGGGGAGTAGAGCTCGGGGCGGCGGTCGCGAAAAAAGCCGAACGAAGCCCTGTCCTTTCGAACCTGGTCGAGGTCGATAGAAGCGGTCACCGCGCCCACCTCGGTTCGGTCGAGCTCGGCCAGCTTCTCCCCGCGGTGATTGGCGATGAAAGAGCTTCCGTAGAAAATCTGACCGCCCTCGTTCCCCACGCGATTGGCGGAAACGATGGGGACCACATTCGACACCGCGTGACCTATCATCGCGCGCGTCCAGAGGTCGCGCGTGTCCAGGTTCGGTTCCTCCGGTTCGCTTCCAATCGCGGTCGGGTAGAGCAGGACCTCCGCGCCCTGCAGGACCATCGCGCGCGCGCATTCCGGGAACCACTGATCCCAGCAGATTCCCACGCCGATAGCGGCGTATCTGGTGCGCCAGGTCCGAAAGCCGGTGTCGCCGGGCCGGAAATAGAATTTTTCCTGGTAGCCAGGGCCATCGGGGATGTGGCTCTTCCGGTACACTCCCAGAAGCGAACCGTCCGCGTCGATTACCGCCACGCTGTTGTAGTAGGCCGGGCCGGCCCGCTCGAAGAACGAGACCGGGATGACGAGCTGGAGCTCTTTGGCCAGTCGCTGAAAGTGCTGCACCGTTGAATGCCCGTCGACCGAACGTGCCCGGGAAAAGTTGCGGGCATCCTGCGCGCGGCAAAAGTAGGGACCTTCGAACAACTCTGGAGGAAGGACGATTTGGGCGCCGCCCTGGGCCGCCCTTCGCGCCAGCCAGGTGACCCGGTCGACGTTCGCCTGAACGTCGTCGGTGAAGTCCGATTGGAGGATCGCGACGGTGACCGTCGTCGGTGCGCTGCTCACCCGGCGCCCCCGAGAGCCGCCGGCTGCTGCTGGGTAATGCAGTGGAAAGCGCCTCCTCCGGAGAGCAGGGCTTTGGCGGGGATGCCGATCGTCCGGCGGCCGGGGAAGAGCGCGGCGATCGCCGAGACCGCTTCGTCGTCGGACGAAGAGCGGTAGACCGGCACGGCGACGGCGTGGTTGGCGATGTAGAAATTGACGTAGCTGGCGGGCATCAACTCACCGGCTTTCCCTATAACCGATCCCGGTGAGGGAATCCGGAGGACTTCCAGCGGGCGGCCTGCTGCATCCTTGAAACCCGCGAGCGCGCGGGCGATCGACTCGAGGGCTTGGCGATTCGGATCGTCGCTCGACCGCGCTTCCATGCACACCACGCGGCCAGGTCCGACGAACCGCGCGAGGGTGTCCACGTGCCCATCGGTGTGATCGTTCAAAAGCCCCTGGTCGAGCCAGAGCACCCGGGACACTCCCAGCGCATCGCCCAGCTTGCGCTCGAGCGCCGGGGCGTCGAGGTTCGGATTCCGATTCGGATTCAAGAGGCATTGCCTGGTGGTGAGGCAGGTCCCCAGGCCATCCACCTCGATCGATCCACCTTCGAGGACCCAATCGAACGAGCGGGTGGCTTTCCGCGAAAGCTCGGCGACCTCGAGCGAAACGCGATCGTCGCCGGGCAGGATGTACTTTCCACCCCAGCCGTTGAACCTGAACCGGGCCGCGATGATTCCACCCTCGTCGCTGCGCAAGAAAAGGGGGGCGGTGTCTCGAAGCCAGATGTCCCCGTAATCGGCGCGAAAGAACCGGGCCGGCACGCCGCTCAACGCGCGCCGCGCCGCCGTCTCTTCTTCGTCGTTCGGGACCAGAACATTGGGGGTCTCCGGAAGCTCTTTCGCGGGGGCGCTGGCAATCGCGCGGCAGAGGGCGGCGAACGACTCCCGCGCCGGGCCGAGATCCTCGCCCCACAGATCCTGAGCGCAGGGCCAGGCCAACCAGCATGCCTCGTGCAGCTCCCATTCCGCCGGCATCCGGTACGCCTTCGCCGATCTCGCCGCCGTCGCCAGCTCCTCCATCCGACCAATGTTACGACATGGTGAGGCAACGTCTCTAGGCGTGAAGTGTCCAGATGGGTAGAGTTTCATTCATTCTGGCCTGTTATCTTCTTTCCCGATGAACGACGCCCAACTGCGCTGCCGGGGTATCCGGGGCGCCACCACTGCCAACGACAACACCGAAGCGGGAATTCTCGAGGCGACCCGTGAATTGCTGACGCGCCTGATCTCCCTCAACCAGGTTTCCGCCGACGAGACCGCGGCCATTCTTTTCACCGCCACCCCTGATCTGGATGCGACATTTCCGGCGCGGGCCGCTCGCGAGCTTGGGTATCTAAGCGTGCCCCTGATGTGCAGCCAGGAGATGCCCGTTCCAAAAGCGCCGGCTCTGTGCATTCGAATCTTGATCCTGGTCAATACCTCCAAACGAGTCGAGGAGATCGTCCATTTGTATCTGCGGGGCGCGGTGGGGCTTCGATCGGACCTTCAGGATTCTGGAGGTCGGTGAGTGGCGATCAAGACCTGTGGAATTGTCGGCGTTGGATTGATGGGAGGCTCCCTTGGCCTGGCGTTGCGCGCTCGGGGTATCGACGTCGCGGCGATGGACGTAAATCCGGCGTCGCTGCAAACCGCGCTGGCCTCGGGGGCGGCAGATCGGGCTGGGTCCCACCCTTCGATCCTGGCGGGCGCCGATCTGGTAGTGCTCTGCACTTCCCCCGGCGCGATCGCCAGCGTCGCTGCGAACGTCATTCCGCACCTCAAGTCGGGCTGCCTTCTCAGCGACTTCGCCAGCGTCAAGTCGGCGGTGGTGGGGCCCATCGAGGCCCAGCTTCCATCCACCCTCCGATATCTGGGCTTGCATCCAATGTGTGGCACCGCGGGGCAGGGGATCGAAGCGGCGCGAAAGGATCTCTTCGTCGGCGCTGTGCTCATTGCCACGCCGACCTCCCGCACCGTCCCTTCGGCGCTGGAGGAGACCTCCCAGTTGGCCGGGCTCCTGGAAATGCGGCTGATCAGGCTCAGCCCCGAAGAGCACGACCGGCAGGTCGCGATGCTCAGCCACTTGCCCTATCTCTTCTCGGTTGCGCTCACCCGACTTGCTCCGGGATTCGATTGCGCGGGCCCCTCGTTCCAGGACGCGACCCGCGTCGCGAAGAGTCCCCCGGCCTTGTGGGAACAGATTCTCTCCTTGAACCGCTCGCAGGTTTCGTCCAGCGTGGAGCTGATCTGCGAGGAGCTCGCCCGCCTGGCCGGTTTGCGAGGCGAGGCGCTCGAAAGTGCGCTCGAGGGTGCTCGTCAGCTCAGGTCGAATTGGGAACGCAGTGCTTCAGCGGTCGCGGTCGGCTCGGATCCGGCGGCTGACGCGGGGAAGGGTCGCCCATGATCATCACCGTCGATCCCGATGCGACCGAGGAGTCGGTAAGGACGATCCTCGAAGTCGCCGCGCAGCATCCGGGAATCACCCCCCGCAAGTACGATTATCGAGGCGCCAACACGACTGTCACCGAGATCCACCTCATCGGTCCGGCCGAAATCATCCGGACGATCCCGGAAAAGCTCTTCTCCGAGCTGCCGGGCGTTCGGAGCGTGCTCCGGGTTTCTACCCGTTATCGGTTGATCGGTCGGCATGGGCAGAAACATCAGTCGCCGGGCTTTGAATACAACGGCGTCGCTTTCGACGAGAGCCGGGTTCATCTGTTCGCCGGTCTGTGCGCGGTGGACACTCCAGAAAACGTTGGGAAGATGATGTCCGAGCTGGCGGCGAACGGGATCACCACCACCCGGATGGGTGCGTACAAGCCGCGCACCAGCCCCTATGATTTTCAGGGACTGGGCAAGGAGTGCCTGCCCTGGACTTTTGAGCTTGCCGGCAAACACGGAATCAAGATCGTGGCGATGGAGGTGACGAACGAGCGCCAGATCGAGGAGATTCAAGACGCGCTGAGGGCAAGCGGAAACGCGACCGGGGTGATGCTCCAGGTGGGCACGAGGAACGCGCAAAACTTCGAGCTTCTCAAGGCACTGGGGCAGCAGGGCACCTTCCCGGTGCTCTTCAAACGCGGGATGGGAATCACGCTCGAGGAATCCCTCAACGCCTGCGAGTACATCGCCAGCGAAGGGAATCCGCAGATCGTCTTCTGCCTTCGGGGAGTGAAGACTCATCTGGGCGATCCCCACCGGAACATGGTCGATTTCGCCCACGTGCCGGTGGTGCGCCGGCAAACGCGGCTACCGGTGTGCGTCGATCCCTCCCATTCCGTGGGTCGATTGGACCGGGCGCCGGATCACCTGCTCGACATCTTCCACGTCGTCGGGCAGGGCGTGATCTGCGGCGCCTCGATGGTGCTGGTCGATTTTCACCCTGATCCGAAGACCGCCTTGTGCGATGGAGCTCAGGCCCTGAGGCTCGAACAGCTGCCTCTGCTCGTCGAATATGTGAACAAGGTGCGAGCGGCCTATGAGGATGTCTGCGCCGCGGCCGCCCAGGCTTGAAACCCCTGTAAATCCCGGAACTGCTTTGCTGTTTAACTACGGCTCCGGTTGGGAGTACTGAAGGGCTGCAATGAGGGCATCGACATTTGCTGGCAGAGGAGGGGTAAATGAGGCGGGATACCAGAATCGGTTCTAAGTCCGCGCGGAGGGCTTCCTGGGGATGGATTCTCCCCTGCGTGTTTTCCGCGTCTCTGATTGGGTGCGGCAGCAGCCCGGTTCTGCGCCCGGCGACCGCATTGAAACAAAGTCGAAAGGGCGGACAGCCTCTCGCCGATTGGGTGGCGATCATCGGTACCGGCCAGAGCCTGTCCATCGGCGCCGGAGCCGCGCCGATCAGCACCGTCCAGCCCTACCACAACCTCAAACTGCTCGACAGCGGCCCGGATCCCAAATACCCGCTCGATGGCGGAGGCGACCTGTCGCTCGTCCCGCTCGTCGAGCCGATCAAACCTCATCTGCTGGGCTACGACGACAATCAGTACCCCAACAACATTTCCGGCGAGACCCCGAATACCGGCATGGCGAACGAGATCTCGAAGCTGTGGCTCGATCGCGTCGGGGGTGATTACGTCACCCTCCAATCTCCGGTTGGCTGGTCCGGCCATTGTCTGCGGGACATCGACAAACGGGGGACGGGCCGCGCGTACCCCGGGAGCCTTTCCGAGGGTAGATCGTTTCAGCGGCTCGCCGACGAAGCGGGCGAGAGCTTCGCCTTTGGCGCGATCATTCTCACCCATGGCGAGTGCGACGCGGGCACTCCCACCTACGAAGCGGGTCTGTTCCAACTGTGGCAGGACTACAACGACGATTTGAGGGCGATCACCGGCCAGAGTCAGGATGTGCCGTTGCTGGTTTCGCAGCAAAGCACGATCGTTGTTCCGCGCGGCGGATCCTCGGTCGCGGTGTGGAGGCTCGGTGTCGATCACCCCGGGCAGGGTTACTGCGTGGGGCCCAAGTATCAATACCAATACAACGGCGACCACCTGCACATGGATGCCGCGGGGTACCGGAGGATCGGCGAGAAATATGCTGAGGTCTTCGACCTGGTGGTGAACCAGGGCATTCTCTGGAAACCGGTACAGCCCAATACCGTGGTTCGCGACGGGGCGAGACTCATCGTCACCTTCGATGTGCCCAATCCTCCACTGAGCTGGGATGAGAACATTTCCGCTCCCCACCAGGAGGTTCACCCGGCCTGGGCCAACGGCAAGGGTTTCGAAGTCTCGGATTCGACCGGAGAGCTCACCATCAGCTCAGTCGACATCGTCGGCGATGACGTGGTGGAAATCACACTCGATCAAGAGCCCACCGGAAGCAACCTGCTTCTGCGCTATGCCCTCACCCAGGATGGAACCGGTATTCAGGGTGGAACCGACTTGGGAATGCGGGGACAGCTTCGCGATTCGGACACGCTGGTTGGATATGATCTCCAGACGATCGAGTGCAACGTCACCAATGGCTCCCGGATCGTTACCAGCGTGGCTTCCGGAGCATTTGCCGGACGGACGGGCCACGATGCCGTCCAGGGCTGCGACGTGCCCGAGGACACGGTGGTCAAAACCAAGGACAGCCCTCAGCAGTTGACCCTCTCGATCCCCTGGCCGGGCGCCACGGGAACCGCGTTTCTGACTTTTCACCATGACCAGCACAACTATTGCGTTCAGTTCGAGCTGCAAGTGCCCTGAGCAGCTCCAAGCCCGATAGCGAGAACAGAGGCCGGTGACGTCCCCCCGCACTGTCCCCTGGCAGGCGAACGAGGGTCCGCTGCATTCCGGAAAGGAATGACTAGCGCCTTGGTTCCGCGCACGGCTATGAGGTGCGTTCTCGAAGAGCCGCGCGGGGCGCCGATCTAGGTGCCGATTCTCCTGGCCGGGCGCTGCGGCCGACTCGTCTGCTTGGGGTATTGCCATTGAAAACAGTCAGTCACCCTTCAAGGATGTTGCTGCCCCTTGTCGTCACCTTGTTTGCGTGCGGCACCGACGTCGTCGATCGATTCGCTGAACAGGCGAGGGTCGGCCCACGCCAGGCTTCGTCGTCTCAGGGAAATCCTCTGCCCGACGGAGGACAGCCCGATGCGGGACAGCCCGACGCGGGGCAGCCCCCATCCGGCCCAGGTCCTGCTCAACCCCCAGCCCCGGCACTCGTGGGCGATTGGAACCTGGATATCAGCTCGGCACCGGTGGACAGGCAATCCGCCGACTACATCGCGTTCATCAATACTCCCGAGCTAAAACAGCTCCACCCGGATTGCGGAAGAGAAGCGTGGCCGGGCAGCGACCAGATTTTCGGAATGCCGGTGATCCGGGTTGATCGAAACCAGCCAACGACCTCCGTCGAATTCTATTACGCAGCAGCTCAGAGCGATGGGGTTGATCACTCAACCGGTCGAAGCTTTCCGTTTTACCCAATTCCGGATCGGGCGATCTCCACCCCACACATGATCCAGGGAGGAGAACCCGGCATTGTCGACCTCCGGGGGATCGAAGATCGGCACATGATCATCCTCCAGACGGATGACAATCTTCTCTACGAGCTCTATAGCGTGTTCTACGATCAATCCGCTCACCAGTGGCTGGCGGGGTCCGGAGCCTTTTTCGATTTAAACAATCCCCGATATCGGCGTCCGGAAGGATGGACTTCGGCCGACGCGTCTGGAATGGCGATGTACCCCGGCTTCATTCAGTACGAAGAGGTCTACGGGGCCGATGAGATGGGGCACGCGATGAGGGCCACCGTGCGAGCAACCAACGGTTATGTTTATCCGGCTTCCCATCACGCGGGTGATACGCCGGGCGCACTGCCCATCGGCGCTCGCCTTCGACTCAAGGCGAATGTGGATATCTCGCGCTTTCCAGCGCCGGTGCAGAAAATCTTTCGCGCGATGAAGAAGTACGGGTTGATTGTCACCGACAATGGAAGGGATATGGACATCGGTGGAACGTTCGATCCCCGCTGGGA
>WNFC01002891.1_pt1 | contig 20670 bp, 19 predicted proteins | sample 5400541 | NCBI WGS metagenome assembly WNFC01 (sample SAMN13153342, study PRJNA577476) | soil metagenome | isolation source: 120 cm saprolite under Douglas fir tree site 2 hole 2 replicate 1 | place: USA:California | collected 2015-04-18
TCATTCAGAACTCAATACGATCCAGCACCCCGCGGCCGAGAATAGCTGACAGATAGGGGATCAATCGGGGTAGTTCGCGCATCTGCGCAACCGTCATCCATTGTGCCGCGTCATGTTCCTGCGGCTGGAGCCTAAGCTCGCGAGGCGGTGGTTTCGGCCTGCATGCAAAAACCATCTGAACGTAAGGACCATCCTTCGCCTTGTTGAGCCCGAGCAGCGGACCGAGCTCGACTTCGAGCCCGGTCTCTTCGACGATTTCGCGGTACAGGCATTCATGAATGTCCTCATGAAGTGCCAGGTGGCCTCCCGGCAGGTCCCAGTGGCCGGGACAATAGAGCGTGGTCGGCGCGCGCCGCAACAGCAGGATGCGGTTGGCTTCGCCGATAATCGCGCCATGCACACCAACCCAGAACCGCGCTTCGATGGCTCCCATACGGATCGATTAAATCTTACTGCCGCTTCCACTCTATCGCTACATCGTCTGCGAGATTGTCATTGCGCGTGCCGCGGAAGTAGATTCTCGCCTGTACATTCCCGTGTGGAGAGTGGGAGTATTCGATGCAGAAAACGGAGTTCTTCAAAAACGCACGCTACGATCTCAGCGGTCCGCTACAGGGAATTCGCGTGCTCGAGGCGACTACCAGTTGGGCCGGGCCGATGTGCGGATGCCTGCTGGCGGATTTGGGCGCCGATGTTATCAAGGTGGAAGCAGTCGACGGTGAAGTCGCCCGCAAGCTGCCGCCTTACCTGACTGGCGAGCGCGGGCGGATCAGTTTTCTGCACGCCACCGTCAACCGCAACAAGCGCAGTCTCACGCTGGACCTGCGGCGCGATGAGGGCCGCCGGATTTTTCTCAAGCTCGCCGCGCGCGCCGATGTCATCGTCCAGAACTTTCGCCCGGGCACGTTCGATAAATGGGGTATCGGCTATGAGCACTGTCGGCAGGTCAAGGCCGACATCGTTTACGTGTCGATCAGCGGCTTCGGTCAATTCGGCCTGAATTACGATCGTGTCGGTTATGATCCGTTGGCGGAGGCGGAATCCGGCTTCATGTCGCTCAACGGGGCGCCCGATGGTGCACCGACGCGATGCGCTACTTACCTGTGCGACGATCTGGCGGGCTTGCACGGCTCACTCAGCGCAGTCGCTGCATTGCGCCATCGCGATCTTACCGGCGAGGGACAGCATATTGATATAGCGTTACTTGACGCGGTGTTATTCCAATCCAACGGTTTTCTGTCGCTCGCCGCGCTGGGCCATCCATTGCCGCGGCTCGGAAATCAATCGATGCTGTCAGCGCCCGTGGACGTCTTCGATTGCCGCGACGGGCAAATCTATGTCGCGGTGCTGCTGGATTCGCATTGGCGAGTGCTATCGGCGATGCTGGGCCGTGGGGAACTGGCTGACGATTCCCGTTTCGCGACTGCCACCGCCCGGCTGCAGCAGCGCGACGAATGTAACCGGCTGCTGCGCGAATGGTTGCAGCCGCAGACCGTTGCCCAGGCGATCGAGCGTTTCAATCAGGCGAGTATCCCTGCCGCGCCCGTTCGTACTTATCATCAAGCGGCACAGGACCCCCACGTTCGCGAGCGCGAGATGCTGCAGGAGACCGAACAGGAGGATGGTCAATGCGCTCCCATCACCGGTCCGGCCGCGAAATTTTCCCGCACCCCGATCAGAGTGCGTCAACGCGCCGCCGCCCTTGGTGAGCATAGCGACCAAATTCTGGCGGAGCTGGGCTTCGACGCCACAGCGCGCGAACGGCTGCGCTCAATGAAGGTGATTTGAACCGGACCCGCTTCTAGTGGGCTGTAACATTGAGGTTGGCGTCACACGAGGTCCATCGAAACGAACCAGACGACCCCCTCCTAACCTCCCCCTGGTCAGCTATTCACGGGTCCGTTGGACCCGCCATGTTGCACGAAAGTAGAAGGCAAACCGTAGCGAACGGCTTCTTGCGACCGGTGTCGTCTCTTTACCTGCTCGCCCTACCGCCCAGGCAAATCGCTCCGCGTTGATCCCTCGGCTCGGCTCGGGATGACAAAAAAAGGCTGCCAGCGTCACAAACCACCACTTTCATGCCAGGGGGAGGGATTAAGAAGCGATACCGCCATCAATGTTACAGGCCACTAGTCGACACAAAGCATTCCGGGACCAAGGACATCAGCCGCAATCGCGTGCTGATACGCGAGCGCAAAGACGCAAAAAGGCTCACCGCCGAATTCGTTCGAATGCACGGACGGTGAGCCAATTCCTTGTTGGCCTGACACGGTTCAGATGGCCGCGTCTCTTCGGCGTACTAGCCGCCGGTATGCCGGGGATTAATCAAGATCACACCGGAGGCGAGCGCTCCATCGCCAGCGGGAGGAACCACCAAGCCGGAAACAGGACCTGTTGCGTCATAACGTCCTGACCTCCCTCTTGGAAGTCTGCGCTCATTTTCCGATGAGCGCCTCCGACAGTTCCCTCTATCAGAGAGGGCAAGCCTTGTGGGAAGGACTCGCATCCCTCCTCCATCAAAAGCATCTAACATTTCTGCGCTGAAAGTAAAGACCCGAAACGTGGTGAGAATCGCCCATACACCGCATCAATCTGTCTGCTTAAAAAACGCTTTGAGAGCTTGCGATCTCGTAGGCGCTTTTATTCCGTATAAGGTGACAATACCCCTCGGATTGGCCGCGGTGTGGTGCAGTACGCATGACGTATCGCGCATCGCGATTGGCTCGCTCCATGCTAGCTTCGACCAGGTATGAAACGGAGCGAAGATCTATGTTTTGCACTCGATGCGGCACTGCCAATAAGGACGATGGCCGGTTCTGCAAGGCGTGCTCCGCATCATTGACGAACATGGGCGCGGCTGCGCGGGTGCTAATGGTACAGCCAGCGAAAAGCCCCGGACTCGCCGCCGTGCTATCATTCTTTTTTTGTGGGCTCGGCCAGATCTATAACGGGCAGATATTTTAAGGTATCTTGTTGCTAATCGCTTACAGCGTATCTCTGTTTCTTATCATTGCGGTTATTGGCTTCATCACAACGCCAGTGCTTTGGATCTGGGGGATGGTCGACGCCTATAGGACCGCCGATCGATTGAACGTTACCTCGTTGGCAGGTTCCGCCCAGCTCTGAGAGGGATCGTCTCTGCCTCGAGCACAACGAGAGGAATAAAAGGTTGGGGTATGGCTGACAAATATAGGGGGTAAATGAATCTGGTTTGTGCCTCGATACGCGCTTCGTTGGTGGCTCTGCTGCTTGCGATGGGGTCATGCGCAACGATTTCCGCCGCTTATGCTCAATGCGAGCCAACGGCCGAGCAGAGCCGTCCGATCCCTCTCGGGGTTTCGGGCGGCAACATTGACAGCATCGACCCGGGCGATTGCTGCAGCGGCACGCTGGGCTCATTGGTCGAATCCGGCTCCAACCAATTCATCTTGAGTAACAGTCATATTCTCGCCGCGCGCGACAAGTCCCAGGTGGTTATCCAGCCCGGGCTCGCTGACCTGGGATGTTCCCAGGACTCCAGCGATCAAGTCGCAGATGGAGTCAAATTCATCCGGATTTCGAAGACGCGCACCAACATCGTCGATGCGGCGATCGCGCAAGTCATCGAAGGCGACGTCGACAGCAGCGGCAGTATCCTCAATATAGGCAACATCGCCGCTGGTGGCGCAGTCGCACCGAGGCTCAAGCTGCGCGTGCAGAAAATGGGACGGACGACTTGTCTCACCGAGGGACGCGTTACTGCGGTGGAAGTTAGTGTCAAAGTCAGTTATCCGAATCTTTGCAAAATAGTTTTTACCGGGACGGCCATCTTCAGGCATCAGATTCAGATTAAACCGGGCACTTTCAGTGCGGCTGGCGACTCGGGCTCATTAGTCGTGACCACCGGCAGTTGTCCCGGAGCGGTCGGGCTGTTGTTCGCCGGCGGCGCCCACTCAACCTTCGCCAACCCGATGACTGCTGTACTGCGCAAATTCAATGCGACGATGGTCGGTAATTCCTGTAAGCCGACCAAGACCTTGCTTGCCGATGCTTCGGCCTCCGCCATGGATTATCGTCAGCAGCCTCAACCGAGTGAAATGGCAGTTACTGTTGCGGTCAAGCAACGGCATGAAGCGGAGCTGCTAAAAATGTCGGGCGTAACTGGAAGCGGCGTCGGTCTCTCAGCGGAGGGCAAGGCAGTAATCAAAGTTTTTGTCGAAAAGGATACTCAAGCAATGCGCTCGTCGGTTCCACCATTCTTGGAAACGATTCCGGTGGAAATAGAAGAGACTGGGCCGGTGACCGCCTACTGAGAGGACGGCGGGTGAAATGCAAAATCAAGTCAAGGTCTTACGCTAATGCCGTCGAAGAAAAACGGAATACACTTCAATCTCCCGATAACGTCCTTGGTGTTGACGGTCGCCGCTGGGCTCTCGCTCTTTGCTCAAACCAGCGTTGCCCACGCTCTGGATTGTCACACGAAAAGGTTGCAGGGGCGGCCTATTCCGCTCGGCGTCTCGGGCGGCAATATCGAGAGCATCGGCCATCGCTACTGCTGCACTGGAACGTTGGGTTCTTTGGTTCAGGACGGCTTCGGTGATCAGTTCATTCTGAGCAACAACCACGTGCTCGCCGCCGACGGCTCCAACATTGTGATCCAGCCCGGACTCGCAGATACGCGGTGCCGAGCAAAAGGCGGCGCGGTGGCCGACGGCATCGACTTCGTTCCGATTTCGCATGGATCTAACACGGTGGACGCTGCCATCGCTGAGGTCATAAGCGGCGATGTGGATAGTACCGGCGCTATTCTCAATATTGGTAATGTTGCGGCCGGTGGCGCGGTTCCCCCGACCCTCAATCTCAAAGTCGAGAAGATGGGGCGCACTTCGTGTGTCACCAAGGGCCGCGTGACGGCAATCGACGTAACGATACGGGTTAAATACCCTAAAATTTGCAACCTGACATTCTCAGGTATTGCTACCTTCCAGAATCAGATTCAAATTCAGCCCGGCACATTCAGCGCACCGGGTGATTCGGGGTCTTTGATTGTAACCACAGGCCGTTGCCCGGGAGCAGTGGGGTTGCTGTTCGCGGGCAGCAAAACCTCAAGCATCGCCAATCCGATGGGCGACGTGCTAAGCGACTTCGGGGTGAATATGGTGGGCGTTTCCTGTGTACCTACCCGCACCGTCGTCGCTGCGGCAACGCCGGGACCGGCTGCGAGCACATACTCCTCTCAATCGGAAAAAGTAGCTGCGGCCGTTAAGCAGCGGCATGAGACCGAACTGCTCAAAATTCTGGGCGTTGTTGGAACTGGAGTTGGCGAGTCGGCACAAGGCCAGTTGGTAATAAAGGTTTTCGTCGAAAAGGATACCCGGGCGGTGCGCTCGTCGGTTCCGTCGACGTTGGAAGGGATCCCGGTGGAGATAGAAGAAACCGGACCAGTGACCGCCTACTAAGAGAGGGCGGCACGGCCAAGACAACCTGTTCGCTTTAAGGCCGCAGCCTGGCAGGCCGTGTTGACGACCCCTGTGAGCTGTCCGTTTACGTCGTAGGCGTAGGTGACGTTGCCAGTGGGAACGCTGGTGTTCGCACACGCCGCGACGACTCTGGACGCAAGCTGATGATGACCATCCCGCACCAGAGGGTTGCGGTGGCAACCCGTCGTCCAATAGGTCGCTCGGCGGGCGAGGTCACGCTGAATTGGCAGTCACGTCGGCTGAGACCTCTGGGTAATCAAATGCCAGCTTGTCGTCGGTGAGGTCGACTTTGACCTTGCCGCCTTTGGTGAGCTTGCCGAACAACACGTCATCGGCCAGCACACGGGCGATCTCGTTCTCAATCAATCGGCCGAGTGGACGAGCGCCGAAACGGGTATCGTAACCATGTTCGGCCAGCCACTTTCTCGCCGCCGGGGAAACCTCCAGCGTTACCTTGCTGGCATTCAGCCGTTGCTGCAACTCGCCCAGAAACTTCTCGACGACCTGCTCGATTACCGGCGGCGGCAGCGGCGCAAACTCGATTGTGGCGGAGAGGCGGTTGCGGAATTCCGGCGAGAACATCCGCTCGATCACCGCCTTGGGCGAGCCGGTGCTGGTGCCGGCGCCGAACCCGATCATCGCGCGCGCCAGTTCCTGGGCGCCGGCGTTGGTCGTCATCACGATAATTACGTTGCGGAAATCGGCCTTGCGGCCATTGTTATCGGTCAGCGTGGCATGGTCCATCACCTGCAACAGGATATTGAACAAATCCGGATGGGCCTTCTCAATCTCGTCGAGCAGCAGCACGCTATGCGGCGTCTTGTTGATGGCATCGGTCAGCAGACCACCTTGATCGAAGCCAACGTATCCTGGCGGCGCGCCGATCAGGCGCGAGACCGTGTGACGCTCCATGTATTCGGACATGTCGAAGCGGATGAATTCGACGCCCATTACTTTGGCAAGCTGGCGCGCAACTTCGGTCTTGCCGACCCCCGTCGGCCCGGCGAAAAGAAACGCGCCCACCGGGCGGTCAGGATGGGCCAGGCCTGAGCGGGCGAGCTTGATCGCACGGCAGACGGCCGCGATCGCACTGTCCTGGCCGTAGACCACCTGCTTGAGTTCAGGCTCCAGATTCTGCAAGCGCGCGCGGTCCGACGACGATACCGACCGCTCCGGAATTTTCGCCATCCGCGCGACAGTACGTTCGGCGTCGCGGGCGCCGACGGTAACCGTCTCGCTGTTACGGGCGCGCAGATGACCGGCAACACCGGCTTCGTCCATCACGTCAATCGCCTTGTCGGGCAGATAACGATCGTTGATATAACGCGCCGACAGCTCGACCGCGGCGCGTAATGCGGCCGCGGTATAGCGCACATTGTGATGTTTTTCGTAATGCGGCTTGAGCCCGTTGAGAATCTGGATCGCCTCGTCCGGGGTCGGCTCGGCAACGTCGATCCGTTGAAAGCGGCGGCCCAGCGCTTTGTCGCGATCGAACGAACGTTTGTATTCCTGATAGGTGGTCGAACCAATGCAGCGAAGTTCACCGGACGCGAGCGCCGGCTTAAGCAGATTGGACGCGTCCATGGTCGAACCGGAGGCCGAACCGGCGCCGACAATCGTATGGATCTCGTCGATAAACAGAATGATACGGCGATTGCCGGTCGCTGCTTTGATCACCGCTTTGAGCCGCTGCTCGAAATCACCGCGAAAGCGCGTGCCCGCCAGCAACGCGCCCATATCGAGTGCGAAGATCTGCACATCCTTCAACGCCGGCGGCACTCGCCCCTCGTGAACCGCCAATGCCAGGCCCTCGGCCAGCGCGGTCTTGCCGACTCCGGCCTCGCCGACGAATACGGGATTGTTTTTGCGCCGCCGCAGCAGGATGTGAATTGCGCGCTCGATCTCGTTCTTGCGGCCAATCAGCGGATCGATCTGACCCTTGGCGGCGCGCTCAGTGAGATTAACCGCGTAGGTCTTGAGCGCTTTGCCGGGTGAGAGCTTGGGCGCCCCGTCTTCAGCATCCAGCTCACTGTCCCCGTCACCTTCCTCTTCGTCACCGGCGCCGTGAACCTCGCGCTCTTGATCGGCCCCCGCCTTGGAGACGCCGTGCGAAATGAAATTGATTACGTCGAAGCGGGTGACGCCTTGCTCCTGCAGGAGGAACACCGCCTGCGAGTCGGCTTCGTTGAACATCGCGACCAACACCTGCGAGCCGTTGATCTCGGCACGCCCGGCCGATTGTGCATGTAGCGCCGCGCGTTGCAACGCCCGCTGAACGCCGTTGGCATAATGGGGCTGCAATTGTTCGCCCTTGGGAATCCGCTCCACGTCCTCATCGAGGTACTTGAGCAGCTTCTTCTTGAGCAGTTCGAGGTCCGCCCCGCAATGCTGCAGGATGTTGCTGGTGGTGACGTCGTGCAGCATCGCGTAGAGCAAATGTTCCAGGCAGACGTACTCATGGCGGCGGTTGAGCGCTTCGGTCATCGCGAGCTGCAGAGTGATCTGCAATTCACGGCTTATCATCACGCCTGACGATGCCATCCGTCAGAAGCCTCCCCGGTGACAGGCTCGCACCTGTGCCAGATGGTTGAGATGGAATTGAGCAAAACGGACCCTACTCCTTCTCCAGCACGCATTTGAGCGGATACTGACTTTCGCGCGCGAGTTCTTCGACGGTGCGGACCTTGGTTTCCGCGATTTCGTACGGATAGATTCCAGCGACACCCATCCCGTTTTGATGAACGTGCAGCATGATACGGGTGGCTTCGGCATGCGGCTTGTGAAAGACCTGCTTGAGAATCTCGACCACGAATTCCATCGGCGTGTAGTCGTCGTTCAGCAGAATGCATTTGTAGAGCGGTGGTTTTTTGGTCCGCGTCTGCTCTTTGGTGCGCCGTTCGGTGACGATCTCGCCGTGACGATCATCGCCATTACCGTCGGCGCCGTCGCGCTTGCGTGCTTTGATGATATCCAACTGAAATTCCATCGCCATTGTCGGAACCCGTTGGGCAATTTCCTTAATTGAGCTTACCAGAATTGCTGCCAAGTCGCATCGCTGAACGCCATGGTTTTTCGGCGACGTGATTCGTGCTTTGAATCATCGCATGCGCCGATTAAGCTCAAAGCGCGGAGCATTGCCGATGACGGCGACCAACGAAACCCCGGTGCAACTCGAACTCGCGGTGGTCGAGCGGATGCGCGATATCGCGCGCGACGAATGGAACGCTTTGCTGGCGCCCGACGATTCGCCGTTCCTTGAATGGGAATGGCTGTGTGCGATGGAGGAATCGAAGAGTGCCGTGCGCAAGACTGGGTGGGCGCCTTATCACTTTATCGTTCGCACCGCACCGGCCCGCAGAATCGTCGCCGCCTGCCCAATGTATCTCAAGTCGCACAGTATGGGCGAGTTCATCTTCGACCACGGCTGGGCAGACGCGGCCGAACGCGCTGGAATTCGCTATTTCCCCAAACTGCTCGTCGGGGTTCCCTTCACACCGCATACCGGGCGCCGCTTCCTGGTCTCCCCTGATTTCGACCGCCGCACGATGGTTGCAATGCTCGCGCGCGCGCTAGCCGAATTATGTAAAGACAACGGCATTTCATCCGTGCACGTTAATTTCTGTGCGCCGGACGAAGCCGAGGTGCTCAAGCAAATTGGCTACCTGGAGCGCCTCGGCTACCAGTATCATTGGCACAATGGCGGCTTCCAAAACTTCGACGACTACCTCGGCCAGCTCAAGAGCAAGCGGCGCTATGCCGTGCGTCATGAGCGGGCCGCGCTGCTGGCGCAAGAAGTCACGATCCAGGTGCACGCCGGCGACGAGATCAGCGATGCCATGTTCGGCCCGATGTTCAAGATCTATTTGTCAACGCTGGAAAAGCTTTACTGGGGCCGGCAGTATCTGACCCGGGATTTCTTTGATCTGTTGCGTGCCAGTTTCAAGCGCCATCTGCGCTTCGTCTGCGCCTACCGCCGGGGCGAGCTGATTGCCGGCACCATTAATCTGGAGAAAGCAGGGGTATTTTACGGACGCTACTGGGGATGTTTCACGGAACTGCCGTTTCTGCATTTCAACGTTTGCTATTATGCCGCGATTGAACACTGTATCCAGCGCAGCGTCACCCGGTTCGAACCTGGCGCCGGCGGCGAGTACAAGTGGTTACGCGGTTTCGATCCGGCCTTTACTCACAGTATGCACTTCGTTGCCCATTCCGGCTTGCGCAAGGCAATAGCCAATTTCCTGCTAAGGGAGCGCCGCGAGGTTGAAGCCTGGATTGCCGAGGGACGTGAACGGAGTCAGCTCAAGCCAGTACCGCCCTCAAACTGCGAGAGCGAATAGATTTTGAGCAGTCAGCGTTCAGCAATGAGCAGATCGCCAGCCCCGGCACTAACAGGCTGCGGAAAAAAGCCTTCCACACCCTGCTCTCCCTCTCTGTAATCTGCTGTGAAAATAGAAGACAACCCCCACCCAACCTCCCCCTGGTCAGGGGGAGGGATTGGATTTTCATCCCAGCGCTCGGTGGCTTGCAGACCCATCAACAACTCCCCCAAAGGGGAGAACTAAACACTCTAGCGGAGCCGAAAGGCGGAGCGAGCTAACGAGTCCGCGAGGTGCGAATCAAAAAGGAAGGAAGCCAGTTTTATCGCAGGCTGCGGAAGACCCTTCAGAAGGAAATGGGTTTTCTCGTACCCTGCTAGAATGGGCTTCTGGCTGAATGCTGAAAGCTGACCGCTAAATGCTCTATCGGCGCCGTATTATAATCGGGGTATTATCATCTATGATGAGATCGGTCGCGTGATAAATGGGATCGCCGTGAGGAACGCTCTGGCCATGAACGACGCGATTGACCGTCGTGAACTGTTCTTCAAGGCGCTGGCCGGCCTGATCGGGGGTGCCCTCGGATGGATACCGGTCGAAATAGCCACCCATGGTCATTCGATAACCGAACAGGAATCCACCTGGACGATCGTCGCGGGGATTGTTTCGGTAGCATTGGTTGCGGGGATGATTGGTGGGATGATTCTTGCGGCCGAGGACAATTCGCTCGAAATTACCCCATTGGCGACGCGTCGTTTTCTACTTGGTTTCGTCGTCTGCCTGGTGCTGGCGCTGCCGGAGACTTACTACTCGGACCTTATTTTCAGTCGGATCCTGCGGGCCGGCGGATGGGGCGTCGATCATCCGGGTTCTGAGCTTTATCTCGTTGGCGGACGGCTTATCGGCTGGACCTTGATGGGGCTGATGCTCGGTGTTGGGGTGGGGCTCGCCAGCTTTTCGTTGCGCAACGTGCTCAAGGGTGCGCTCGGCGGACTGATCGGCGGGTTCGTCGGCGGCGCAGGGTTTGACCTTATCGGCTCGTTCAGCCAGACCGGCCTGGCCTCACGCCTGATTGGCTTCTGCTTAATCGGTCTGGCGATTGGCTTCTTCATCGGTTTGGTCCAGCAACTTACCAAATCGGCGTGGCTTGCAGTTGAGGCTGGACGGCTCAAAGGCCGTCAATTCCGGCTGGAGGGAGCAACCGTGATGCTGGGGCGCGCCGAGGAAAATGCGGTGGGTTTGTTCGGGGATCCGGGCGTGCAGGAGCGGCACGCTGTGATCTCCCATCATGGGGACAGCTACACGCTCAAGAATCTCGCGGTTCAGGCCGGGACGCTGGTCAATGGTAATCGGATCGAGACTACGCAGTTGCATGATGGCGACCGGTTAAAAATCAGCAATTATGAGCTGACGTTTCACCTACGCGCCGATAAACGAGCGCGCGAATCGGCGCCCGCTTCGCCTGCGCCCGTAGCACGAGCTTACGCTGGCGGCAGCACGGTCAGTTCTGAGGCCGCCACCACAAATTCCGCGGTCGTAGGCACCAATTCCACTCCAGCGGCACCTGCTAAGGCCTTTCTCGTGGAGGCGGGCGGACAGCAATTCGCCCTCCACCCCGGCGCGCCGACCCGAATCGGCCGTGCGCTCGATAATGATATTGTCGTAAGCGATGCATCAGTGTCGCGCCATCATGCGTGCATCGAATACCTGAATGGAGGGTTTGTGCTACGCGATCTGGGGAGCCAAAACGGCACTTGGGTGGGTGGTCAGCGAGTGACCGAGACTCCCCTTGGCCATGGTGATTCGCTCCGGCTGGGCGACGTGCTTTTCACCTTCCATGCCTGACCCGCGCATCGAACGGCCGCGCTTCTGTTCGCAGTGCGGCGATCCGGTGGTCGTGGCCGACGCGCATTTTTGCAAAAATTGCGGCGCGCCGTTGACGCATACGGTGTGGTTCAACCCGAATATTGCGTGGCGTCCGCGGGTGGCAGTGGCCCTGAGCGTAGTTCCGGGACTCGGCCATTGGTACAAAGGAGAACGGGCACGAGGATTATTGTGGTTCTTTTTCGTCACCTTGCTGTACTTTTTTAGTAATGCACCGATGGTTGGATTTCTGTTGCACCTGATCTGTGCCTGTAATGCGGGATTAGGCGGTGCGATTCGTGAGGAGGCGATCGCGAAGTCAGCGCGGCATCGAATGCGGCCACGAGCCCATCCTGGGAGCCGCCGCGGCTCGCATCAAATGACCGCGCAGCCACCGGGCCTCTAGAGAGTGTCCATGATTGCTCCGCAAAGCATAATTGGAGGACGTTATCGCGTCGTCAGAGCCCTCGGTGGCGGCGGTATGAAACTGGTCTATCTGGCCGAAGACCTGCGGCTGGCTGCACGCAAATGTGCGCTGGCCGAGATGGTCGATTCGTTCACCAGTGCCGAGGCGCAGAAACAGGCGATCAGCGCCTTTCAGCGCGAGGCCGACATGCTCGCGCAACTCAGCAATGAGCATATTCCGCGGGTGTTCGACCGGTTCAGCGAGGCCAACCATCATTTCCTGGTAATGGAGTACATCGACGGCACCACGCTGGAGGATCAGCTCAAGCAGCAGGGCGGCAAGCTCCCGCCCGAACGGGTGGTTGAAGTCGCACTGCAGGTGCTCGACACGCTCGACTATCTGCATCACTTGCAGCCGCCGGTGATTTATCGCGATCTGAAACCGTCCAACATCATGGTGACCGGCGATGGGCAGGCTAAGCTGATAGATTTCGGCATCGCGCGCCATTTCCAGCCGCTCTCCAACGCGACCATGATTGGAACACAGGGCTATGCGCCACCCGAGCAATACCGGGGCAAGGTTGAAACGCGCTCGGATCTCTATGCGCTGGGCGCGACGATGCATCATGCGCTCTCCGGGCGCGATCCGGCAGCTGAAGCGCCCTTCAGCTTCCCGCCGCTACAAAAGCTCTGTCCGGATATGGACGCTCGTCTGGCCAGCGCGGTCGACCAGGCGCTGGCCTATGATGTCGCGAGTCGGCTGCGCGACGCCGCTGAGTTCAAGTACCGGCTTCTGCAAATAAAAAGCGATGCAGCCGGCGGCAGCGTCGAGGGTCAGGGGGAAGCCAACCACCCGGCGCGAACACAGCTCAAGCTGCCGCTGGGGGACTCCGCGGCTCATTCTCCAACTAACCCGCCGCCGACGAATCAGCATCCTGGCCGTCCGAGCGTGGCGCCACCTCAGCTCGGTCCCGGCGGACCCACGGTGCTAAGCGCGACCACCGAAATTACCTGTCCCCAGTGCACGCGGCGGATTCCAGCCGATTCGCGTTTTTGCTCCTATTGCGCCTCCGACCTGCGTCTACTCAGTCCGTTGTCGCGTCCTGCCGCCGCCAACGACGAGACCGTGCTGCTTTCCGGTGGCCATTTGCCTGAAACCCTGGGCAGCCCAAGTCTGGGAACTTATCCGCCGCTGAACCCATCTTTTGGCGTTCGCCGCCGCAACGGACTCAGGCGTCCGTTTGTGGTGCTCGCCCTGATCTTCGCCGCCGGCTTTATTGCAGCCGAGCTGATCAAATCGATTTCCAGGACCGATAATCCGATGCCGCCGGGCTACAGCACTGGCTCGGACGAGGATCCGGAAACGATGCCGCGTGCGCATGCCGCGGTCCCGCCCGGCGAGTATTCGGGTTATGATGAACCCGGCTCAATGCGCGAGCGCTCTCGTCTTGCGGCGCTGCGTTACGAACTCGATAAGCAAGGCTATTCTTCGGTCAAATTCCGTCTGGACGGCGACACCTTGGTGGTCTACGGCAGCGTACCAAGTGACTTCGACCGCACGACGGTGCAGTTGATCTGCTACACCACAACCGGCGTACTCTCTTTGAGCGACAACTTGACCGTAACCGGGCCTGACCCCGAGGATTAGAAGAGATTCGGCTGAAAAGAGGCTTTGGCTGGGTAAGCGGCTTGACGGATTTTGATCCAACTCAGCTCCCTGGTCAGGGAGAGACATTAAGAGGGCATTGACGTAACGAGGGTCGCCGCATGAAGCTTCGAATCTTTCGCCTTAACATTTCGCCCCCCGGCGCCATGTTACTCAACCTGTGACTTTGGGATTATGTTGATCGATCTTCACGTTCATACCAGGCTTTCGTCCGATTCCAATGTTGTGCCCGAGAGCTATCTGGAAGTGGCGTCGCAGAGTCCCGTACCACTCGGCGCCATTTGCTTCACCGAACACCGTCTCTTTCCGGCAGATACTGATTTGGACCGCGTCTACGACGAGCTCGCAGCACGCTTCGGCATCCGCATCTTCAAAGGTATTGAGGCAGATACCGACCTCGGTCACCTGCTCATCTTCGGCGTTACTCGCGAACTGCAGCGCCGTTTCGACCTTGAAGGCAGGATGCATCGCGCGCAGTTAATGATCGAGGTGGTGCACGGCGAGGGTGGCATAGCGATCCCGGCCCATCCATTTCGTGATTCCGGCTATGGCACGCGGCTCGACGAGCTGCTGGGGCGGCTCGGTCCCGCCATGAGCGCGGTCGAGGCGATAAACGGCCAGAATACACATGAGCAAAATGTGGCCGCGCTCGCGGCATGCGAAAAGCTTGGTTTGACCGCCGTCGGTGGCAGCGATGCGCACTTCAGCACTGCGAATTGGTTCATGACGTGCGCCACCGAATTAACCCACGAGGTCACCACCCTCGAAGAACTTTGCGCAGAACTGCGGGCCGGCCGGGCGCGCCCTTTCCAATTCGCCAGATCACCCCGCCAACGCCCTGCACGACACTAACTGGAGAGAGTTTGCCAGGGCTGCGGAGCCTACCAAACTAGTGGCGGGGCGCGCAGAGCAAAGGGGGCGAGTGACTTGGAAATCATCACGAGCAGAGTGCCGGCGCTACTGGCCATATTCAGCCTTGCCGCTAGCGGATGTTTTTCGTATCCGTTGGGCGGCGCCGGAGCGATCGATACGGGGGCGCAGCAGCAACTTAGCAGCGAGGTGCCGCTCTACGATTCCTCGCATCTCCCATCCGGTAACTTTATCAAGGTCGGGATGATTACGGCCTTCGGGTGCGACAACAGGTTTCTGGGCGGCCCTGGCCGCGACGAGGTGATCGCTAAACTCAGGCAGCAGGCACAATCGATGGGCGCCAACGGCATCACTGATCTATCGTGCGATCCTACCGATGCCGGTTCGGTCAGGGGATGCATCTCCGCAACCGCGTGCAGCGCGACCGCATTGAGGGTTTTTCCATCCGCTACGAAAGGCGACTAAGGTTAGCTTCGCGCTGTAACACGAAACGAGGATTCGACGATGAAATTTGGAACATTCATTACCAGCATGCGCCCCGAAAAGATCGCCGCCAATCTTCGCCTGGCTGAAGAAGCCGGTTTCGAATCGGCTTGGATCGGCGAGCACCTGATCATGCCGGTCAACTATCAGTCGAAATATCCCTACACGCCCGATGGGCGTTTCCCGGCACCGCTCGATGTGCCGTTCCACGACCCGATGATGACGCTGACGTACGTGGCCGCGGTAACCAACCGGATTAAGCTGGCGACCGGGATTTTCGTGGTGCCGATACGCAATCCGATTACGACTGCGAAATCGGTTGTTTCGCTCGACGTTCTGAGTAACGGCCGCGTGATTTTTGGCGTCGGCATCGGCTGGTTTGCCGAGGAGTTCGCGGCTGCCGGCGTCGGCGATCACTTCAAGGACCGGGCGCTGCGGACCCGGGAGTATATCGAAATCATGAAGGCCCTGTGGACGCAGGAGGATCCCGTCTATGAGGGCAAAACCTTCAGCATCAAGGGCGTCCGTTTCAATCCCAAACCGGTGCAGAAGCCGCATCCACCAATCGTGGTTGGCGGCACCAGCGAACTGGCGCTCAAGCGCACCGTGCGTTACGGCGACGGCTGGTACGGGATCGCGCGCAGCATGGATGAAGCCCGTAATCTGATCGGGCGGCTGCGCGAACTCGAACGCAGCGCCAGCCGCGCCCGTCCGGTCGAGATTACGTTAAGCCTGCGCACTGGCCATCCGCTGAATGCAGACGAAGTGCACCAGCTTGGCGATCTGGGAGTCGAGCGAACGTTGGCCGGCCTGCCGTTACGAGCGCTCGACGGCGACGATGTACGTCGCTTCCACGACGAGGTGATGGCGAAAGTGTGAAGGCGCCGCCGAAATAATCGAGGCGTCTAGCTCGCGCGGCAAGACCGAGCCGAGGCGAGGCTTGGAATGTTTCCTCGACGCTCTGCAATCTGGAGGGTTATAGGAAGCCTTAGCGACGGTGGCCAGTATTCGAGAAAACCCGCACATTGTAAACGGATTCGAGTCCAAAGGGGCCACGACGGAGCGGCGAAACCGTTGGCCTGCTTTTCTCCTCTGGTCGATCTTCATCGTTGGCTTGCTGGTGCAGGGTCTGGCCCCTCGGCTGAAGATTGAACGTAACGCATTCGTAATGCCGCAGGCGATGACCTCCGGAGGGAAGGAGATCAATCCCACCGAGCTGGTCGAACGCGAGCGAAGGATGCAGTTGCTGTCGCTTCTTCTGACGGTCACAGGTGCGGTCGGTCTGGGTGTCTATTATAGAGAGGCGCTTTTCGGTCGGCGACATTCCCAATGATATGACTGTAACGCCTAGCAGGCTGCGGAAAAAGGCCTTCCGCACCCTGCTAGGGGAGTAACGAACCTGTCAGCCGCGGTAATTTGCTGTCGCGGAAAGGAACTAGAGACGTATGTCGCCTTACACTAGATTGCGCCGCGCGGCTGGCTGGCTACTGGCGGCGGTGGTGGGAGTACTCACCGTGGCCGTCGTCGCCCATGCCACTCAAGCCATCGCCACCCCCAACATATCCACTATCAGCTACAGCCTTACTTCTGGAGCCAGCAGCGGGGCAATTACGCCGATTGCAAGTCAGCCGGTGCTGGTGATGGGGGTCAATAACACAGCCAACAACCGGAGCCTTTCCTCGATCAACCTGCTGCGAGTGCCCAGCACGTTTCTGATGTGGGCGGGTCTCGACTCCCCCACAGCTACTGTTAAACCGGCAATCATCTCGGGCTCGAGTGGTACCGCCGGCACGCACATGGTCTACCTCGACCTGGCCCATACGGTAGACCTCAGGGTGAACACTACCGACACCTTCATAATCCACAACGCGAGCGGCGCCAGCCAAACTGGGTCTGTAAAGCTTATCTGGTAGATGCAAGCCGCAGATGGTGGTGGCCGCTAGCGAAACGGCCAGCCGTTTAAAGCCTGAGGCCAAAGGAGCAGCAGAATGACGCGTCGCGACAAAATCTCCCGCGCTGGGAGCCTGCTTCTAGCCGGGATAGTGGTTATAGTTGCTTTCGCAGTGGCGGCACACGCCGCTCAGACATTCACCACACCCAACGCTGCGTTCATCTCTTATAGTCTCAATATTGGTGAGGTATCTTCGCCGATTACTCTGCCAAGCAACGTGACGGTGCACGTCATGGGTTGCGATCTCGATTTTGCGGAGACTGGGGATCGTGGCGTGGGTCAGGCTACCCTGGTCCGCAATTCCGTCATAGCGGCTATCACCTGGGTATCGTCCAGCATTGGCGATACGTTCGTCTCCTCGGGCGACTTCGCAAGTCCTTTTGGGGAATCGGAAGTCTTTTACCTTGACGCAAATCATCTCGTCTTCGTTGCGGCGACGGCTAGCAACCTCAAGATTGCCAATACAGATTCTAATTTTGGTCATAAAGGCAATCTGACGATGATCTGGTGAGTGGTCGCTGACGTATCGAAGAATGAACGATGCAATTGCTGTCGCTTATTCTGACGGTAATAGATGCGGTAGGTCTGAGTGTCTATTATGGCTAGGCTCTTTTCGGTCGGCGGACGCTCCCTGTGATATGACGTCACGGCCGGGAGGTGCGGAGCTAACGAAATTGGGCCGCGGCAACTGGTCTCGCGGGAAAGAGCGAGAGACCTAATGGCACGTTGCGCCAGACTCCGCCGCGCGGCGGGTTGGCTACTGGCGGCGGTAGTGGGAATAGTCACACTCGCCGTTGTAGGGCACGCCGCCCAGACATTCACCACACCCAACGCGGCGTTTATCCCTTATAACCTCGGTCAGGACTCGGGTCTGCCGATCGCTCTCCCCAGTAACCAGACGGTGCTTGTGATGGGCGGCGATACCGACTTCGCAGGGAATGGGGATCGTGGAGTTGGTCAAGCTACCCTGGTCCGCAATTCCGTTGATGGGACGCTCACGTGGGTATCGTTCGACCACGAATTTGTAACGGCCCTCGGCAACGGTGGAGGTCTCGCCGCGGGCGACACGCACAATCAAGTTGTGCCCGTCTTCTATCTCGACCAGCAAGCATTAGTTGTTGTCGAGTCGAGCTCCACCAACAACATCCAGATTGTCAACACAGATTCCACCACTTCCGGCCATAAAGGCAACGTCACGATGATCTGGTAAACAGTGCGCTGACCGTATGGATCAACGAAATCGGACTCGGACGAGCGTTTTGACGTGGTCCGCTAGTTGCCCGGAAGGGTAGGGTGAGGCTGACCTTGCGAAAGCCTCAGAGTGGGCAGGAGCAGCGCTTAATCATCCGCATCCGGGATCAACTTGAGGCGGCCTTGTTTGGGGGGTGAAGCTGCTGCGGGATTTTGGCGGCGTGGTCTTTTGGCGCCATTTGCACCTTTGGGTCGGCGCGGTGCGGAACTCACAAGAACGGGTCCGCTGGGCTTTGCGGCCTTATTTCCCGTGTCGCTGCGAACCGGGGCTACCGGGGGGTATGGGCGGCGCCGCTGGCTCAGCAGATTCGAAGCCGAAGATCCGCCGTTCCAACCGTTTGATGCGGTCGCGCAATTCCGCTGCGCGTTCGTATTCGAGCTTCTCCGCCGCCTCCATCATCTGGCGGCGTAGCTCGCTTATCCGATCCGACAACTCAAGCGCCGGCAACAAATCGTCGTCGCGGTGGGACTTCGACGGCGTGTCGATTTCAGGCACCACCGCCCACTCTGGCGAATACATCTCGACCAGGGAGGCGTCGATGTTTTTGACGATCGTCCTGGGCGTGATGCCATTGGCTTCGTTGTAGGCGAGTTGCTTGGCACGGCGGCGATCGGTCTCGTCGATCGCCTTCCGCATCGACTCGGTAGTCAGATCTGCGTACATCAGCACCTTGCCGTTGAGATTGCGTGCGGCTCGCCCGATCGTCTGGATCAAGGATCGCGCTGAACGAAGATAGCCCTCCTTATCGGCATCAAGAATCGCGACCAATGAGACCTCGGGCAGATCGAGTCCCTCGCGCAGCAGGTTGATTCCCACCAACACGTCGAACTCACCCTTGCGCAGACTGCGGATTATCTCGACCCGCTCAATAGTTTCAATATCGGAGTGCAGGTAGCGCACGCGAACGCCAAGGTCGTGATAGTAGTCGGTCAGGTCTTCGGCCATTTTCTTGGTCAGGCAGGTGACCAACACGCGCTCGTTAGCGGCGACCCGCTTACCAATCTCTTCCAATAGATCGTCAACCTGGGTGCCGGCCTTGCGCACTTCGATAATCGGATCGACCAGCCCGGTCGGCCGGATCAATTGTTCGATTACGAGCCCGCCCGATTTCCGCAGCTCAAAGTCACCCGGCGTGGCCGAGACGTAAATGATGCGATTGACGAAACCTTCCCATTCCTCGAAGTTGAGCGGGCGATTATCCAGCGCCGACGGCAATCGGAAGCCATACTCAACCAGGGTTTCCTTGCGCGAGCGGTCGCCGCGGTACATTCCGCCAATCTGAGGAATGGTAACGTGACTCTCGTCAATCAGGCACAAGTAGTCTTTCGGAAAATAGTCCAACAGGGTCGGCGGCGCCTGGCCGGGTGCGCGCCCGGTCAGATGGCGTGAATAGTTTTCGATGCCGGGACAGAAACCCATTTCGGCGAGCAATTCCAAATCATAAAGTGTGCGCTGTTCCAGCCGTTGAGCTTCGAGCAGACGATTCTCGCCGCGGAAAAATTCCAGCCGCTCCTTCAGCTCCGTCCGGATGTTGCGCACCGCGGTTTCCATCCGGTCAGAAGTAGTCACATAGTGCGATGCCGGGTAAATTGCGACGGCTTGAAGCTTGCGGATAACTTTTCCGCGCAGCGGATCGATTTCGTAAAGCGCTTCCACCTGGTCGCCAAAAAACTCGATCCGTACCGCCCGGCTTTCTTCGTAGGCGGGGAAAACCTCGACGGTATCGCCGCGCACGCGGAAGGTCCCGCGATGAAAGTCGTAGTCATTGCGCTGGTATTGGATATCAACCAATTTGCGCAGTACGCGATCGCGTTCGATGGTCTGCCCCTCTTCGAGAAACACCAGCATCTCGAAGTAGACTTCCGGTTCGCCGAGGCCGTAGATGCACGACACGGAGGCGACAATCAACACGTCGTTGCGTTCGAGCAAGGCCTTGGTGGCGGAGTGGCGCAACTTGTCAATTTCGTCGTTGATGCTGGCGTCCTTTTCGATGTAGAGGTCGGTGGAGGGGACGTAGGCCTCGGGCTGATAGTAATCGTAGTAGGAGACGAAATAGCGGACCGCATTCTCCGGAAACAAGCTTTTGAATTCGTTGTAGAGCTGCGCGGCAAGCGTCTTGTTCGGGGCGATCACCAGGGTCGGCAGATTCAGCTTGGCGACCACATTCGCCATGGTGAAGGTTTTGCCCGACCCGGTAACGCCGAGCAGCACCTGATGCTTAATGCTGTCGTGCAGATTCTGCGTCAATGATTCGATCGCAGCCGGTTGATCGCCCTGCGGCTGATAGCCGGCGACGAGTTTGAAGGCCCCTTCTTTGCCGCGCGCCAATGACAACATGGTAGACGTTATTCTAGCAGGAGCTGCCGGCTTTTATGAGTAGGGCAAGCGTCCCTGCTTGCCAA
>WNFC01003914.1_pt1 | contig 20667 bp, 14 predicted proteins | sample 5400541 | NCBI WGS metagenome assembly WNFC01 (sample SAMN13153342, study PRJNA577476) | soil metagenome | isolation source: 120 cm saprolite under Douglas fir tree site 2 hole 2 replicate 1 | place: USA:California | collected 2015-04-18
AGTGAGAACCGTCTGCCGGATCATGGACTGTCCGATCCCCGGATTCTGCGAACAACGGCGAGCATGATTCCGCACGAATACGCCCACTCCTGGAACGGCAAGTACCGCACTCCGGAGGGTCTTAACATTCGGACATACCCAGGACCCGATGAAGGGATCTCTCGTTTGGGTCTACGAAGGCCTCACCGACTAGCGGACTTCTGTTGTTACGGATGAGTCGTGCGACGTGTAGATTACTTCGCCATCGAGCAGCGTCATCAGGCATTTCAAATCTTTGATCTGCTCATTGGAGACGGAGTAGAGGTCGCGGTCCCACACAGCAACGGATCACTCACTTGAGGAAGCAAAGGGTGATGGAAGTCCTGCTGAGAATCTGGGTGGGACACTCCACACTCGGCATCTCGGACAATTACACCGTGGAATCGCTCAGGCAGATACGGAGTTTCGGTGCCTAAGGAATTGCGCATAAATAACTTGCACATTTAGAATAGATAGTGTAGTCTTTCCGCATGCAACGGAAGGAACTAGTCGCCGGCATTCGCAAGAAATATCAAGCTCTGCGGTCGGTATTAGACGAACGGCAACGCCGGCTATGGGCGGCCAGTGAAGCCCAATCGTTACCCCACGGCGGGGTGTCGGTGATCGCACAAGCTACTGGGTTGTCTCGTTCCACGGTCCATACCGGGATGCGTGAGTTAAGCAAAGGTCCCGGGAAAGCGATGGAAGCGGGGCGAGTCCGGAGAATCGGAGGAGGACGCAAGTCCCTGGCCCAGCCCAAGCTTCTCCAGGCCTTGGAGGAGTTGGTGGCACCGACCACCCGGGGCGACCCGGAATCTGCTTTGCGTTGGACGTGTAAGAGCACGCGTAAGCTGGCGGAAGAGTTGCAACGACAAGGCTTCCGCATTGGCGATCGAAAGGTGGCCGACCTACTCCATCAAATGGAATACAGTCTGCAAGGCAATGCCAAGACCATCGAAGGCAGCAGTCATCCGGATCGCAACGCTCAGTTTGAGCATATCAATGCTCAGACCCAGAGGTTCTTGGAACAGGGTAGCCCGGTCATTTCCGTGGATACCAAGAAGAAGGAACTGATAGGAAACTTCAGCAACGACGGGCAAGAGTGGCGTCCCAAAGCAACTCCGGAAAAGACTTTGATTCATGATTTTCCGGATGAGGAATTGGGCAAGGCGGTTCCCTATGGGGTCTATGATGTGGGCCACAATCAAGGTTGGGTCAGCGTTGGGATCGATCATGACACGGCGGAGTTTGCTACCGACAGCATCCTATCCTGGTGGAAACACATGGGCGGTAAGGTCTATCCGGAAGCTACCGAGTTGCTCATTATGGCTGACGCCGGTGGCAGCAACAGTAACCGTTCGCGGTTATGGAAGGTCGGGATGCAGCGTTTAGCGGATCTCACTGGACTTCACATTCACGTATCGCATTTCCCACCCGGAACCAGCAAGTGGAACAAGATTGAACACCGCATGTTTTCCTTCATTACCTTGAACTGGCGAGGCAGGCCGTTGGTCAGCTATGAAACCATCGTCCATCTTATCGGCAGCACCAAGACCAGGACGGGGCTCAAGATCAAAGCCAAGTTGACCCGCCGGAAGTATCCTAAAGGAATCAAAATCCCTAACTCAGAAATGGCCAAGCTCAACCTCGTAGCAGCAGATTTTCATGGTGATTGGAACTATTCACTTCTACCTCGGGGCAACTAGAATTGCACAGCTTATTCAAACGCGGGACCTAACCGCGGAAGAAGCTGGCCTCGGTGTCCACATGCTCGTGGCACCGAAATTGCCAGTTGCACCCATTGCACCCAAGACGTGCTCGGCTGAAATCGCGGCAACTGCTTGATTAATTGGTCGGCCCTAGCGGACGATTTTAGACTTTGTCAGCTCCTATTCGCTCGTTCGGTGCCAACTTCGCTCCTTTTGCACTAAGGTACACAGGGGCCACATCCACCGACTCTAAAGTGGAACTGAGAGCTCGTGTAAATGCAAATCAGAAATAAAATTTCAGCGCAAATTGAATGATACGTGGAGCAACATTCGTCGTCGAAATCACGCCAAATGCCGGATCCGGGTTGAATCCCACCACGCCCTTCGTCGCTGTAAGGCAATCCACTCCGACCAAGCAAACCGAGCCAGCGTCCAGGACCGGGGGGAGCGCGAACGATGGGGTATTAAAGGCGTTGTAGAACTCCGCCCGGAATTCCAGACTTCTTGCTTCGCTGTGACCAAGAGGAATGTTCTTGATGAGTGAGATATCGAAGTCCTGTTGAGCCGGACCGGCGACGTTGCCAATGCCGCCATTTCCGAACGCCGTTGCTACACCGTCAGCTCCGATGATCGCCGGAGCCGTAAAACAAGAATTATTGAAGTAACCGTTAAGCCTGCTGGTCACAGGCCCCTTTGTCACCAGTTGTGCGGTGCTGCAACCGGAAACCTGTGCGCGGTCTTGATCGGCTCCAACGATACCGAATGCATTCACTTCATTGCTTTCTGAAATCGTGAGTCTCTGTCCGCTTTGGAAAGTAGTCACACCGGCGACGGACCATCCTGACAGAAGGCGGCCGAGCACCGAAAAATGGTTTTCGGGGGAGGGCAGATTGTACAGATAGCTCACGACCAGCCGTTGCGGACGAATAAAGGAATCAAACCCATAATTGGAACGGTCGGTTTGATTGCCTTGCAGTACACCTCCATCAAGCAAACCGCTCACGTATCCGGGATCGGTCTCAAGCGCAGAGGTCCAAGTGTAAGACGCGAGAAATTGCAGGCCATGGCTGAAGCGCTTATTCAGGCTAACACCTAAGGCGTTGTACCAGGACGCGCCGGCGGTCTCAACTGTAGTTGCGGCAGAGGAGTTAAATCCCTCGATGGGCTGGCGCAATGGCAGGTTCGCAAGGGTGTTACTGGTTTGACCGCGTATCGGCGTCACCGTTGCGTCGACCGCCTGATCAAAGGCACGGACCTGAACCAACTTCGATCCCCGTGCGCCGTGGTAGCTGACGTCGAGCACGGTGTCCCGGGAGAGGGCCGTCTGCAGGTCCATGCTGTATTGCTGGATGATCGGCGGCCTGAAGTTTGGCGGGAAGATGGTTGGGGTCAAACTTGTGCCTGTACCCGGAACGCATGCACCCGCAGAGCAGGTCGGCGGCTGATAAGGTGGAAAAAACGGGAGGGCAGGGAATGCCGGGAAAGCATTGGCAATGGTCGGGAAAAACGATTGGCGGATGAGCCCAAAGGGAGGGCTGGCCAGTAATTGAAAGAACGGTTGTCCGGTGGTGCGGGTGTAATAGATTCCATATCCTCCCCGCAGAACCATCCGGTTTGTGCCAGGTAGCTGCCAGGCGAAGCCGATCCTCGGCTCCCAGCCGTTTTGGCCGTCGTTATTTAGCGCAGTATTTGTGCCAGCGCGTACAGGCTTGCTGCCATCCGGTCCGGTCGGAAGTGAGCCGGGAAAATTTGATGCGACCACATAACCTTGCAGAGTCCCCGCAGCAGGCGGATTCGGATTTGCTGCGGCGACATCGAAAGTGGCTGCACGGCCGAGCATCTCACCTAATTGGCCCTGACGCTCGTAGCGGAATCCCAGGTTCAGAGTCAACCGCGGGAGCACCTTGTAATCATCCTGCACATACAGATCGCCGTTCCACGCGCGCCACTCGCGTCCAAATAAGCCCGGAACGTCAACACTGACAAAAGTATTGCCGAGGAGGAAGTCGTTGAATGAAAGGTAGCCGAGCGCGGCGAGGAAATGGAAATTGGGTTCATTAATCTGGGCGCGATCGATTCCACCCCCAAAATGCAGCGAGTGTTTCCCGCGCACGTATGTGACGGAATCATCAAAAGTGTAGAAATTTTGAAAAAGCGAGACTCCCTGTCCGTTGCCACCCAAATTGAATGCCCCCTGAACCAGAACCTGCGGAAAGCTGTTGTCAAAAGCCGGAGGTTTAGGCACACAAAGACTTTGTAGGGTTATAGCGCCACTCCCACCGCAACCAGCGCCATTCGCGAAGCTGGTGTTCGGATAAGTCTGGCTTAGAATGCCAGTGGTCCGGTGATATCCGAGCACGGCTTGATTGAGTAAGTGATCGCTGAATGCGTAGGTGTGCGTAAGAGAAAAGTCGCGAAAACGGTTTGTAGATTCCTGCGGAAATCCCGGGACCGTCACCGTGGTCAGTCCAATATTGTTCCCCGGAAACGCGCTTGTCTGATTGCTATCCATGAAGAAGAACTTGCCGGAGAGATGACTTTTTTGCGTTTGATAGAAATCCAAGTTGCTCACAAATTGGTCATCGGTATAAGGACAGGGAGAGCTGAATGTAGTGGTGCCATTTGCGCTTTGCGGGGCAGGAATCACGAACTGGCCGTTTGGCAGTTTCGCGTTTAACACCGCAAGGGCTGTTTGCGAAATCAACGAAGGAGATGAGATACCAAATGTGCTCGCTAGCTAATGCGGCTGCAGTCCGGTCACTCGCATTATTGGTCAGACCGATAGGCAGGCTGCCTCCGCTCAGACATCCTCCGGAAACGTCGAGTCCGTCCTTTTCTCGTGTGCCCTGATATGAGACAAAAAAGAAAAGCTTATCCTTCTTGATTGGCCCGCCGAAAGTGCCGCCAAACTGGTTTTGGTTCAGTACACCCCGCGGCTGATGTTCCTGCTTCAGGAAATAATTGTTTGCGTTCAAGTCGGTATTGCGGAAGTACTCCCAGACATCTCCATGAAACTGATTTGTTCCTGACTTCGTAACCACGTCCACGTTGGCGCCGGCGTTCCTGCCGTAAGAAGCGTCGTACTGCCCGGTTTGCACCTTGAATTCCTGAATCGCATCCGGATTGGGCACCGGGACGCCACCACTGGTGCCTCCCGAACCCATCAGGTCGTTAACTTCTGTTCCGTTCATCTGAAAATTGTTGTCGTTCAGAATATTCCCCGACGTCGAATATTCGATTCCTACGTTACCCCGGCCAATGCTGGAAGCATCGGTGATCTCGGCGTTTACTCCCGGGGAGAGCCCGAGAATCTGCATGTAATTTCGAGTTACCAGAGGCAAGTTCTCGACCATGCGCTGATCGGTGACATTCCCCAGAGCGCTGGAGTTGGTTTGCACGAGCTCGGCGACGTCGTGCACGCTGACGGTCTCGGAGACAGCGCCGACTTCCAGGCGAATATCCGCTGTCGTAGTTTCAGTCACGTGAATGGCGACGTCCTCGATTAGCACCGATTTGAAGCCTTTCGCCGAGGCTTCCACCCTGTAATCGCCCGGCGGAAGCAGCGGGACCAGATAGCTTCCGTTTCCTTGGGTTGTTGCCGTGCGGGCCTGTCCCGTTGTGTGACTGATCACCTTTACAGAAACACCGGGAACGACGCTGGCGCTGGGATCGGTGATTACGCCTTTCAATGCGCCGGTGGATGCGGTCTGAGCCACCAGTGATTTGTCAGACCACAGCAGAAGACAGAAGAGAGTCACCTGAACAACGAGAATCAGGCTGCGGCGAGAGTGCCCCTGTCGAGGTTTGAAATCGCTATTTGATGTTGACACGGCGACCTCCTGTTTCGGGCAGGTCCTGTCGAAGGTGCGTGCCCCTGATAATCCCACGTTCATACACCTAGCGTAGGTGGACTTGCAAGAGAAATTTCATTGAATGATGATGTTATGGTGCTCTGTGCATCATTCAGTGCATTGAGTCTTTTTACCTGTACCTCAATAGCGCAAACTCCAATGCAGCATGTTCCAGGTAAAGACGAACCACACAAACGCGACGCATGCCAACGCGATCAAGCTGTCACCGAGCTTGCTCCAGAGCCAGCGCCCTTGCTCTTGCCACGACCGCAAGGCGTTATACAGAGCAGCCAGTGTGCCCAGGACTCCAACCCAGCCCACGAGTTGAATCATCCGCAGCAATGGATTGAAGCGTGGGCTTAATATGCCGATGTCCTTTTCTGACATGGTGAAGAACACAGCCAAGCCGCAAACAAGAAGAAGATCGAACAAGCACGCCAGGCGCACCATCAGGCGAAGGCGGCGCTGTTGAGGAGTGAGATTCAATGGTTGGCGGTAATGCCGCCGTATAAGAGCAGCAACCGGCCAGAGCAGCAACGTGAGCAGGAGTACCACCATTGCGCTGACGATCAATGGCAGGTTGAAGCTGCTATTCTCATTCCAGGGCGAGCGTTGAAATACAAAAACGGGGAAATCAGTGACTAGAACCAGGCGTCCCGACTGGTCCCGTTTGAAAGCCACTCGATCCTGATCATGGACTGCTGGGAACATGAGCGGTCCGATCTCTTTCAGCTTCTTCGGTTGGCCGTTGAGGTCCTTCAGGTCCTCCAGGCTGATAGTGCCATCAGGGTTTGAAAATACCTTCGACTCACCCAATACGGTTAGTGCTTTGAGGATCGTGGTTTGCGAACGCCGGCTGATGATGTATCTGCCCGAGACTAGTTGCGCATCCGCGGCCGCGGTGGTCTGGACAGGCGCCTGCGGGGGTTCGTAAGGGAAATAGCGGTCCAGAAAAGCATGCCACACGGATTCCCGAGCTCTGGTTTCACCTTTCCCAGCGCCATTGTACGAGATAAAAAATCCCACGCCGGAATCCAGGATCAAGTGCAGGTCGCTGTGGAAGTAGTGAGTATCGCCGGCGTGACCAATAATTCTGTGGCCGTTTCTGGTTTCTTCGTAAAAGCCAAGGCACATCCCATTCAGATCCGGCAGATTGCTGAATTGCCGCGCATGCATCATCTGCGCGGTTTCTGGCCGCAGTATTTGAGTTCCCTCGTACTGGCCGTTCTGCAGATGCGCAATCATGAAATGCTGCATGTCCGCGCCCGTGACTGACGAACTCCCAGCCGGCACAGCTTCGACAAACTCAAACCGCTTTGCGGGTTCTGACGCGACGTCGTAGCCATTCGACATCAGAGGTTTCAAGTTGTCAGGGAGCGGCTGGCGAGTGGTGGAATGCGACATTTGCAGCGGTTGGAAAATGTGGTGCTCAATATATGAATCGAATGGCTCGCCGGAAACGCGCTGAAGGATATAACCGGCAAGGGCCGTCGCATAGTTGGAGTACGCAGGTGTCGTGCCCGGCGGGAAAATGCGGGCCGGCATGTGCTCCTTTAGGTACGCATCCAGAGGCTTCAGCTGTGAGGCATTCGCAACGAAAAGCTCCTGGATCGTTTCTTCAAATCCTGGGGTGTGGGTCATAATGTTTCGCAACGTGATGGGCTGGGGATAGGTCGGCGGAATCTTGAAATCCAGATACTCGTTAACGTCGCGATCCAAGTCGAGCTTGCCCTGTTCGACTTGCTGCATGATGCTGGTCCAATTGAAAAGTTTTGAAATGGATCCCGGACGGAAAAGCGTCCCGTCGGGAGAAACAGGAGTTCTCTTTTCCACGTTCGAAAAGCCGTAGCCTTTGGCGAAGAATGGCTTGCCATTTTTGACGACTGAAATGACAGCCCCTGCAATGTCTTCGCGAGGTAGCTGTAGCGGAATCATGCCATCCAGGAAGGCTTCCAAATCACTTTGGGTAAGTTCGTGCGCAGCCGAAGAGATGTGTTCGGTTCCTTGAGGTGCACGCTCGGCCTTCGGAGCAAGCGGATTGGTCTTTGGCTTTTGCGCAGCTAACCCGGTACCGAGCAGCATAAATACAATGCTGCCAGATACGCACCAACGGAGCAGACGGGAATTCAGATTACTACGCATGAGTAGTGAGCTCACGTTTGCATTTCTCCTCGAACTCGCTAAACTTCGCGGCGTCTAATACTTCAAGCTGAGCTGCAGGATCCTGCTCACGGAAACGAACCATATAAATATGAGAGAGGCCAACACAAGGCCTGCGGCGTAGAACCTACTCCATAGCCCCGCACCGGCGACTCGCGACATCCGGTAACTGCCGTAAAGTATTAGGACCGTTCCAAAGACCCCGACCAGAAAAACTAGCTGCAAGATGCGCAGCCAGGGATCAAATCGATCACTGAACAGCGACAAGTTAGAAAATCCGTAGGCCAGAATGGCGGCGAATGCGATCAATGCACCGAGGTCCACCGCACACGCAAGTTTCACCAACAGGCGTAACCTGCGCTCTTGAGGGCTCAGATTGAGTTTGTGGTTGTAATGACGTCTTAACAGAGCGCCTACCGGCCAGAGCAGGAGCGTAAGAGCAAACACGAACACAGCAAAGCCGAGAGCCACAGAAAGAACAGTCTTGTTTTCATTCCAGGAGACTCGCTGAAAGATTTCGATCTGGTCTTCCGTAATCATCTGCATGCGCCCGGACGGGTCAGGCTTAAAAACCAGCAGCTGTTGACCGCCGACCTCCCGGAATTGCATGTTCCCGATTCCGCGCCAGTGTTTTGGCTGACCACTGAAGTCCTTCATCTGGTCGACCTGTATCGTGCCATCCCCCGCATCCGCTACCGACGCCTCAGCAAGTACTGGCCAGAGCACTCGCAAGATTGTCGTTTGCGCACGCCTGCTGGAGAGGTACTTTCCGACGAGAGAATCGACCGGCTGCTTGCCGGTAGCTTCAGTAGTCGGCTCGGAAAAAGGAAAATAGCGGTCAAGAAACTTTTGCCACAACGCACCGCGATCGTCCATCCCCCCTTTGCCAGAACTGTTATAGGAAACAAAGAAACCAAGCCCTTCGTCCAGGACCAAATGCATGTCGCTGTGAAAATAGCTTAAATCTCCACCATGACCGATGATGTGCCGCCCGTTGCGATTTTCCTCATAGAAACCCAGTGCCATGGCATTCACCGCAGGATCCATCGCGAATTGGCGAGCATGCATCATTTGTGCGGTTGACTCTTGCAGGATCCGGGTTTCACCATACTTGCCGTTCTGCAAATGGGCGATCATGAATGGAGCCATATCGGCGCCGGTGATTGACAGGCTTCCGTCGGGCGCGGGTTGGGGAGGAACCAATTCGAACGGCTTCGCCTCTTGCGATGCCAATTCATAACCATTCGACATCATCGGTTTCAATGAGTCAGGCAGCGGCTGAAGGAACGTTCCATGACTGATACCGAGCGGTCTGAAAATGTGCTGCTGAATGTATTCTTCAAATGGCAGCCCGGATACGCGCTGGACGATGTAGCCAGCCAGATCGGCGCCGTAATTCGAATACGCGGGAATAGTTCCTGGGGCATAGATCTGATTTGGTTGATGCGCTACGACGAATCCGGCTAACGAGGGCAAGTCGGATGCTCGATCAACCGCGAGATCCTTGATGACTTCCTCAAAGCCCGGCGTATGCGTCATCAGGTTCCGGACGGTGACAGGGCGACCGAAGGTGTGGGGCACCTGGAAATCGAGATAACTATTCACGTCCTCGTCTAGGTTCAATCTCTCTTGCTCTACCAACTGCATTACCGCTGTCCACGTGAATGTCTTGGAAATAGATCCGGGACGGAACAGGGTTCCCGTCGGGTACACCGGCACTCTCTTTTTGACATCGGCATAGCCGTAGCCTTTGCTAAACAGGATGCTGCCATTCTTTACAACGACAATCACCGCGCCGGCTATGTCTTCGCGTTGAAGCTGCATGGGCACCAAGCCATCGAGAAAAGCTTCGACATCATTGGCCGTCAATTCAGGAGTTGATTGTGGTGATGCAGTGGTAGAAGCTTTAGAGGATTCGGTACGCGGCGTGGGTTTCGGAACCTGCGACCAGGCAGCGACGCAGCAAACGGCGAGTACGCACATTATGACTGCCACACCACGCGGGCAGATGGTCCCAACGGACTTCATAAGATCGGTATTCCCGTTTAGCAGTACAACCTGTACACCACATAGTGCAGAAAGTCAATTACGGACATCATTTGTTGCTTTTCGATTGACAAAGCTATCTGCTTAGACCTAAAAAGGACGCTCTTGCCTGTGCCTGAACCCATGGTCACTTCCTCGCTCACGGCACCTAGGCCGGCCGGTTTGCCCGCTGCCCGGGAACTGGGCCGTGTGTTGCGATTGCACGATCTCGTGTTGCTGATCATTGGTACCGTAATCGGCTCGGGAATATTTCTGGTACCCGGCCTGATACTCAAATCTGTGGCCAATTCTCTTTCAGTCGCCCTGTGCGTATGGATTGCCGGCGGCATCCTGTCGCTATTGGGCGCTCTCACCTACGGTGAACTGAGCGCGATGCATCCGCAGGCCGGCGGCTTATACGTTTATATTCGAGATGGCTTCGGACCGTTTCCCGCCTTTTTGTTTGGATGGACTCTTTTCTTTGTGGTTAGCACGGGTTCCGTCGCCACCCTGGCCGTTGCTTTCGGTAACTACCTCGGAGAGTTCTTTCCTCTCGCACCCTGGACTCTGAAGCTGGTGTCGCTGTTGATGATTGGCATTATCGCCACTGTGAATGTTCTTGGAACTCGCCGCAGCGCGAATCTGCAGAACGTCACTCCGATAATCAAAGTGTTAGCCATCGTGGCTATTGCTGGCGTGTTGCTATGGTTTGGCAATCGTGGCCACTTTCATTCAATGTCCGCAGAGTCTACGATTCCGTTCAGTTCGCGGCTCTCTGGCATAGGGATCGCAATCGTCAGCGTTCTTTGGGCATACGAAGGCTGGCAGTACGCCACATTTGCCGCTGGTGAAGTTGTAAACCCTCAGCGCGACTTTCCCATTGCTTTTCTGGTAGGAATCTTTGTGCTTACGGGCATTTATGTTTTTGCAAATCTAGGCTACGTTGCAGCGCTTGGTCCGGTTGGAGTCGGGAACTCCAATCTCGTGGCTGCAACGGCGATGGCCGTGGTGGTGAGTCCCGCAGCCGCCAAGGCGATCACGTTGGTCATTTTGATCTCGATATTCAGCGCAGCAAATTCCATTGCTCTCACTGCACCTCGCGTTTACTACGCGATGGCTAACGACGGCGTGTTTTTTCGGCGACTTGCGGAAGTTCATCCGCGCTTCGGCACGCCTGCATTCGCGGTTGGAGCCACAGCATTTTGGGCCGCGGTCCTGGCCGCCAGTGGAACCTTCGAACAACTGCTTACCTACGTCGTATTTGTGGGCTGGATGTTTTACGCACTGGCTGCGGCAAGTATCTTCGTTTATCGAAAACGCGAGACAGGGGATTCCGCGCGCTATAGAGTTCCGGGATATCCTTGGACTCCTCTCGTATTTATTGCCACCGTCGCCGCATTTGTGATGAACACTATCGTTGCCCAGCCAGTTCGCGCTGCCGTAGGAATTGGGGTTGTCCTCACGGGGGCTCCGGCCTATTTAATTTGGCGAAGAGGATGAGGGAATAATGATCTTTTCTCATGCTGCAATCGTGAAAAGGTTCACCCGCAAATACGGGATGAGCGCGTGCCTGCTACTAATGATGCGGCGCTGGATTGCTCTTTTCGGACTGGTTTTCACGTTGGCGATTTTCTTGCCCGCCAGCGCGCAGATCGCCCCACCCCAGCACACATGGGGCGTTCCGGATGATTTAAACCAGTTTATTCCGGCACAGATGCAGAAGTGGAAAGTGCCGGGTTTGGCGATAGCAGTAGTACAGAACGGACAGGTGACCTATTCGCACGGCTTCGGTTTGCGCGACGTCAAAGCCAACCTTCCGGTCACAAGCAAGACCATTTTCGCCATCGGCTCCATCTCCAAGTCCTTCACTTCACTTTCCATGGGGATGCTGAACGATGAAGGCAAGCTGGACTGGGACAAGCCGGTGCGGCAGTATCTGCCTGAATTCCAGATGCACGATCCAGTGGCAAGCGAACGCATGACTCCGCGGGATCTTATTTCGCATCGCGTGGGCCTGGCCGGCCACGATCTGGTCTGGTACAGCTCAGATTTCAGCCGCGAAGACTTGGTGCGCCGCTTGCGCTTCCTGCAATCCGATCACGATTTTCGCAGTGGTTATCACTACAACAACATGCTGGTGATGACCGCCGGCTACATGGTCGGAAAAATTGCCGGAGGGACTTGGGAAGATTTTGTGCGTCAGCGCATCTTTGAACCGTTGCAGTTGAACTCCAGCAATTTCTCGGTTCTTGACAGCCAGAAGAGTTCTGATTTCTCCGAACCCTATCGCAAAGATGAACATACCGGCGCAGTGTCGCAGATACCCTTTCATCCCATCAGCACTATTGGCCCAGCGGGTTCCATCAACTCCAATGTGGAGGACATGGCGCGATATGCGATCTTCCAACTGGGAAAGGGCAAAGTTGGCGATCGTCAACTTGTTTCTGAGGCCAACCTAACCCTCAACCATACTCCGCAGGTGCCAATGCCGCAGGGATCGCCGTCCAAGGAAATCGGCTTCCGAAGCTACGCGATGGGCTGGGTGATTTCATCTTATCGTGGCCATCGGATGTGGTGGCACAACGGAGGAATCGATGGCTTCTATGCATTGTTGTCTTTGCTCCCGGACGAAAATTTCGGTGTAGTCATTCTGACCAATCTGCTCGATGAAGACCCCGTTCCAGAAGTCGTTGCCTATCACATTTACGATCATTTGCTCGGGCTAGAACCAGTGGACTTTGCTAAACGGTTCGAGGATCTTGAGGCGAAGCAAAAGGCCGCGGAGAAGGAGGAGCAGAAGAAAGAGCTCTCCGAGCGCAAGCAGAATACACATCCGTCTCACGAACTGAAAGACTACGCCGGTCGCTACGAAGATCCTGGTTACGGCGTTATCACTGTCCAGACCGACGGGGATGGTTTCAAGGCGACCCTCAATAAACTGTCTTTTCCGCTGCAGCATTATCACTACGACGTTTTTGAGTCTCCGCCGGATTCGACCGGGGCTGTGGACATTGGCAAGCTGCAGTTTCAGGCGAGCATGAGCGGCGATATCGACAGCATTGCGGCGCCGCTCGAACCGGGCGCGCCAGAAATAATCTTTACTCGAGTGCCCGAGAAAGCGCCGCAGCAGCAAAAGTGAGTAAGGGATGAACTTCCCATGGCAATCTTGATTCGATTAAAACAGGTTCTGGTTTATGCGGCCATAGGCACCCTGCTGTTCGCCGGAACCGTCTGCGCGGAAGATCAGGGCAACGTAGCGGCGCGCTCCGACTACGCGGCAATAGCAGCAGCACTTCAAACCCGGATCCTCCACGAAATGGAGGACAAGCAGCTCCCCGCATTTTCGATCGCCTTGGTCGATGGAGATCAAATTGTCTGGGCGCAGGGCTTCGGCTACCAGGATCCCGAACACAAGACTCCCGCCACGGCTCATACGGTATATCGCGTCGGGTCGGTGTCAAAATTGTTTACTGACATCGGAATCATGCAGATGGTGGAAGCAGGCAAGATCAACCTGGATGCTCCGATAAGCCAGTACATCCCGGCTTTTCATCCCAAAAATCCTTTTGCAACTCCGATCACCTTGCGAGAGTTGATGTCCCATCGTTCCGGACTGCTCCGCGAGCCGCCGGTGGGCAACTACTTTGATCCGACCGAGCCCACGTTGCAGTCGACCGTCCGCAGCATGAACTCGACGGAATTGGTCTACGCGCCCGGAACCCATCTCAAATACTCGAACGCAGGTATCGCAGTAGTCGGCTATACGCTTCAGGAGCTCAATCACGAACCATTTCCTGAATATCTGAAGCAGGCCGTCTTGCGCCCGTTTGGAATGAGTGAGAGCGCCTTCGCGCCCGAGCCAGAGTTATTGCGAAATCTTGCCAAGGCATACATGTGGAGCTATGAAGGCCTGAAGTTTCCCGCGCCCACTTTCGAACTGGGACTGGCGCCCGCCGGATGCATGTACTCAACCGTGACAGACCTGGCTCAGTTCCTCATGGTGCTGTTCAACGGCGGCCATGGGCCAAAAAACCTGGTGCTCAAGCACGAAACTTTGGAGCAGATGTGGGTGCCGCAGTCCCAAAAACCAGGACAGAAGAAAGGATACGGCCTCGGATTTGCGGTTTCAGATCTGGATGGTCATCGCATAATCGGGCACGGCGGTGCGATCTACGGCTTCGCAACCGAAGTTGTTGGTCTGCCGGACGATAAGCTTGGCGTCGTGACCGTGACGACGATGGATGCTGCGAACGCGGTCACCAACGCAGTCGCAAAAAGAGCTTTGCAGTTGATGTTGGCGCAGCGTTCAGGAAAGCCTCTTCCCACATCCGAAGGCACCACACCTGTACCTGTCGAACTTGCCCGCAAGCTTGCCGGTCGATATGGGGAAGGCGATGACGCAGTCGACCTGATGGAGCGTGAGGGCACCCTGCACATGCTTCCCGGCGGCGGCGATTTCGAATCGCAACTGCGCATGTTGGATGATGTGCTGGTTCCCGACGGCCGGCTCGAAATCGACCCAAATACAAAATTCATTCCTGTTGATGGCGACATTCGCATCGGAGACAAGCTTCTGAAGCGAGTGGACCTTCCTCGCCCAACCGCTCCGGCTGAGCAATTCTCAGGATTACTCGGGCAATACGGCTGGGATCACGACATTCTTTATGTGCTTGAAAAGGACGGAAAGCTCAACGTCCTGATTGAATGGTTCGAGTTCGACCCGCTCGAGCAGCAATCCACCGACGTCTTCAAATTTCCTACGCATGGTTTATATGACGACGAGAGCGCAGTCTTCACGCGCGATGCGAGCGGCCGCGCTACGGAAGTTAAGATCGGCGCGGTTGTCTTTAAACGCCGTGAAGACGCGACCGGCCTCGAGATCCATCCCGTCGAATCGATAGCGGAGTTGAGACGCCAAGCACTGGCTGCAAAGCCGCCGCAGGAGAACCGGTCTTTTCGCGCTCCCGATCTAGTGGATCTCACAACCATGGCCCCCACTATAAAACTCGACATCCGTTACGCCACGCCGAACAACTTTCTGGGAACTCCTGTTTACGAAGAAGCAAAGGCTTTCCTGCAGAGGCCGGCGGCTGAGGCATTGGCGCGGGCAGCACAGAAACTTCGGCCACTCGGATATGGCCTCCTGATTCATGACGCATACCGGCCCTGGTATGTCACGAAAATTTTCTGGGATGCGACACCGGCAGACAAGAAAATCTTCGTCGCCGATCCTCAGGAAGGTTCACGCCACAATCGAGGCTGCGCGGTCGATCTGACGCTCTACGACCTGAAGATCGGCACCGAGGTTCCGATGACCGGCGCCTACGACGAAATGTCAGAGCGATCCTACGCTTTCTATCCCGGCGGCACTTCCTTACAGCGCTGGGATCGCGCTGCACTTCGCAACGCCCTCGAGTCGGAAGGTTTTACCGTTTATTCCTACGAGTGGTGGCATTTCGATTACAAGGATTGGCAACAATATCCAATTCTGAATTTAACTTTCGAGCAGTTATCACAACCAGCCAAGAGCACCGGGGCGCACGGGTTAAACAATCATCCCCTATTGCGAATGCCCGAGATGGCTACTGGCCAGAGACCTGGAACGCGCTCTTTGGAGTTTTATGACAATTGAAACCATCGTGCTGCGCGAGATTCGAATGCGTCTCAAAGCGCCTTTTGAAACCAGCTTTGGTGTTACCCAAGATCGCAGAATTCTGCTGGTTGAAGTAGTCGTGGACGGGATCAGCGGTTGGGGAGAAGTCACAACTGTCGAGAGCCCCTCCTACAATTCCGAAACCACAGACACCGCGTGGCACATCATTTCAGAGTTCATCGTGCCGAGGTTGATAGGCAGGGACTTGCACCAAGCAGTCGACGTCGCGCCGTTGTTATCCGCGATTCGCGGGCATCAGATGGCCAAGGCGGGGGTCGAGAATGCAATTTGGCATGCCGAAGCGAAGCTAAAAAGCGTCCCGCTCGCAAAGTTGCTTGGCGGAACTTTGGACGAGATTGCTTGCGGCGTTTCTCTTGGCATTCGTGAAAACCCACAAGCTCTGGTTAGAAGAGTGGAGGAAGAACTCCGGAGCGGATATCAGCGGATCAAGCTCAAAATCAAACCCGGCAAAGACCTGGACTTTGTTGCCGCAGTGCGAAAAGAATTTCCTGACATTCGACTCTCGGTCGACGCGAATTCCGCTTACGAGCTCAAAGATACGGAGCATCTGAGAAAGCTGGATCAGTTCAACCTATTAATGATCGAACAACCGTTGCAGTGGGACGATATTCACTCTCATGCCAAACTCCAGTCACAGATTCGCACGGCACTTTGCCTGGACGAATGCATTAACAACGCCGCGCATGCCTTAGCCGCGATCGAAGAAGGCGCATGCCGCATTATCAATATCAAATTGGGCCGGGTTGGCGGACACTACTCCGCGCGTCAGGTTCACGATCTCTGCCAAAAACATCCGTTGCCAGTTTGGTGCGGTGGCATGCTGGAATCGGGCGTCGGGCGCGCTCACAACATCGCCATGTCCACACTGCCGAACTTCACTCTTCCGGGAGATGTTTCCGCCAGCCAACGTTACTGGAACGAAGATATCATCGAACCTGAGGTTGAAGTTAGTTCACGCGGAACTATCCGCGTGCCTGACAGCGCTGGTCTTGGTTACGCCGTAAAACGAGATCTTGTGGATCGGCTCACGGTTCGAGCAAGAGACTGGAAGGCTGGAGTAATGGCCCAGGTCTAGCCGCATCTTCGAAAAAAGGCACCAATGAACAAAATCCTTAACAGAATCGTTGCCGCCACAGCATTGCTTGCGCTTGCATGCCCATGTGCCCTCTTCTCGCAATCGAGATTACCAGTGAGATCACAGGCGAAGGAGGATCGATCGCTCCTCAAGATGCGCTCACCCTTGCGCAACTGCAACCCGATCTGGATCGCTATCAGCTGAAGGTGGACTGGACCACCTTGGACGGCTACTTTGTGCGGCTGGAGAAGAGCGGCACGCCACTCAATATTGGCACCTACGTTGGCGCCGCACAAATCAGGGAAGTGTTCTTGGCGATGTCGATCGCGCCCCAACTCCCGAAGAACTCGAAAAAATGAAATCGCTCGTTGCCGAAGCTATGCAGCAAGGCGCATTCGGCGTATCGACCGCGCTGATTTACCCTCCAGGGCACTACGCCAAGACTGAAGAATTAATCGAACTAGCGAAAGTCGCGGGTCAGTATGGCGGCATTTATGCCAGCCATATGCGCAGCGAAGGCCAAAGCGAAACGGCAGCCCTCGAAGAAGCCTTGCGCATCGGGCGCGAAGGACAGTTGCCGGTCGAAATTTTTCACCTGAAGGTGATCGGAAAACCACGCTGGGGATCGATGCCGAAGATCGTCGGCATGATCCAGGCCGCGCGCGATGCCGGGCAGGACGTCTCGGCTGACATGTATCCCTACGTTGCTGGTGGAACTGCTCTCGCTTCGAGCCTGCCACCTTGGGTCGCCGACGGTGGTACCGAAAAATTATTGGAGCGATTGAAAGATCCTGCTATTCGCACCCGGATCAAGCAGGAGATGGCCACCGAACATCCCAACTGGGAAAATCTTTACCTTGGAAGTGGGGGTGGTGCCGGAGTTCTTGTGTCCGGTATCGTGAATCCCGACCTTAAAAAGTACGACGGTCAAACCTTGGCACAAACCGCGACCGCACAGGGAAAAGATCCGCTGGATGCGCTGATGGATATGGTTCTCGCAGATAAAGCCCAAACCGGGGCACTCTACTTCATCGCAAGCGAAGATGATCTGCGTTACGGCTTGAAGCAGCCCTGGACGAGCATCGGTCTCGATGGCAGTGAACTCTCATTAGACGGACCCTTGTTCGAGCCCCAGTCTCACCCTCGTGCATTTGGATCCGTGCCACGCTTTCTCGGCCACTACGTGCGGGATGAACATCTGCTTCCATTGGAACAGGCAATTCGCAAGATTACATCTCTGCCCGCTCAACGCGAACGTCTGCGAGACCGCGGTCTTTTGAAGGAAGGCTTCTTCGCCGATATCACGATTTTCGATCCGCACAGCATTATCGACAAGGCTACCTATGAGAATCCGACTCAGGTTGCTAACGGAGTAAAGTATGTCTTTGTGAACGGACAACTCGAATACGAAGACGGTCGGCTGACTGGATCGAAAGCTGGAAGAGTTCTGCGCGGATCGGGATGGAAACAGTGACTAATGCCGCTCAGCGGTGCGCGGAAGCGTTGCTACTCGTACTTTCCTGAGTTCCTGTTGCCCGATTTGCCTGCTGTCGGTGTGTACCAGCGCGACCTGAATTCCTGCTCTTTCCGGCGCAATACAGTAAGAGAACGCTGAGGGTGAAGCTGCGAGCACGCCACCAGCAATGCGTTAATTGCTGATACCACGGCGACGTACGAACCGTGGAAAGATGGACTGGCGATTGAGGTGATCCACGAGCCGTCACAAAAGCGGGCGATCGGACTTTTCTCGCTATCCGTCAACCCAAACGTTGGGACGCCGTTGTCGTGAGCCCGGATTACTGAGTCGACGGTATCTTGAAGACAGCGGCCAAAACTAATTGCAATGAGCAGGTCCTTCGGGCCCAACAGCAAAATCTTCTGGTGCAAGTTTCCTGCAGAACCAACCGGCGCCTCCGCATCGTAACCGATCGAGACGAGTCCATAGGCCAAAAGATGGGAAAGCGGAGCGGCGAAATCGATACCTACTACCAAGATCCGGCGAGCCCTGTCGATGCGCTTCGCGATTTCGAGCACCTGTTTTACGTCGAGCTTGGAGCGCAAAGCATTCAGATTGTGGAGATCCATTTCCAACGTGTGCTCGACGTGATCGGCCACGCTGCGTTTATCGCGCACAGCCGATTTCATCAGCGCGTAAGGAGTGATCCGCGTTACGAAATGCGACCGTAAGTCGGCAGCGAATTCTCCGTAACGTTTGTAGCCTAGAGCCTGGATCGTGCGCACAATCGTGGTTGGATCCAGGTCGTACCGCTTCGCCAAGGCACGGGACGAGAGGAAGTATGTGTCTTCCGGGTGAGCGAGAATCTCGCGAATTAGCCGCTGCCGACTGCCGCTGAGGTCCGATTCGGCTTCTGCAAAACGAGTCTCCAAACTTGTCATCCACGGCTTTCGCAATTCGGTGGCAATGAGTTTGGGATTGCCGTCTGTCTTTGCGTTTCCAGGACTCTTCTGCGCCACTTGTCACCCCACTTGTGCACTCTATTTCCGAACCTTCGGACCTTAGTGCAACGCTGCCAGTTCTTGCCGCCTGCAGTATAGCTTAAACTCGCTAGCATACCCGCAGTCCTTGCCGGGCGAGCTTTAGGGTGACTGCGGTGAGTTTTGAATGGGTTCCCTCGCGCGGCAGGACCGTGTAGAACATCACCTCTTCTTTACGAAACGGATATTCGTGACCCGGCCCGCGTTGAGTCTAAATTGTAAGATCTTCCCAGAAGCGTTGCGTTCAAAATGCAATCGATCCCCCAGCGCATCGAATTGGTCAGCCTCTAGAGGCGTGAGCGAAATCGGCGCTCGATTTCTGATCTTCAGCTTCAGATCCCCGCCCTCCATGTAGAACCTGTATGTGACGTCCAGTTCGTCGCTGTAATATTCACCCGCGTACGCCGACAGTTCCCAACTGGACAGCGAAACCGTGCTAATTCTGTCGAGTGACCTCACCCGACCATTCACCGTTACGGAGATGTTCTTAGGGCAAGCTCTGTCTCGGGAAAATCGATCAAGATTGGGAGGTCCCCGGTGGCGCGAAATTGGGTGCGGGTAACCGGTTGAAGCTCAAAGCTGAGGTTGGCAACCGCTGCGTATAGTTTTCCTTCCTTCAAGAATATCTTCCAAATTGTGTGATCTTCTTTCTCCTCGAAAACTCCCACCCGCGTCGTGAGTTCGTTTTCGGGAACAGAGACGGGCTTGTATTCCGGGTCTCCTTTGGTTTGCTGAACGGAAGTGGCGCTTGCTCCGGTTGTCGGCGCCTGTTTGAACTCGCTCGCGAGATAGACATCGGACACCTGGCGAGCAAACCTGTCCGGGCTTACCTGAATCGCGTCCGAATTACACAGGCAGATTACTGAAAGCTCCTGGGCCGGAAAGCGGATCATCTGTGCCCTGTATCCAAACGATGCTCCCGCATGTTCAACCATCTTCAGCCCACGATACTCTGAGATCTCCAAACCAAAGGCATAGGTCAATGCTTTACCGTTATTGAGGTGGCCCGGAGTTTGAATTTCTGTCAGCAGAGAAGACGTACCCTTGCCCAGTTTGTTGTGATAGAAGTTCTGATCCCACAGAAAAAGGTCGTCCACTGTGGTGAGTAGACCACCAGATCCACGAAGAGCAAAAGTGGCAGCGTGAAATTTATACGAGCCGTTTTCAAAGGAGTATCCGGTGGCGCGATTAGGCACGATGAGAGTGGGATCATCTCGGAAAAAAGTGTGCTCCATACCAAGAGGTTGAAAAATGTTCTGAGCTGCAAACTCCCGAAAAGACTTGCCAGGAACGCGCGATCGTCTCCCAATAGCGCCAATTGCTTCGGGTTGGTCTCACCTTCGGCCAAAGCATGCAGGATGCGAAGCCCACTGGCTCCCAGCAAATCGCTGACCACAATGGACCGTTTGATCCGCATCTCTTCCAGCAGACACTCCATCTGACTCTGCAGCCGTACCCGGTCGCGCGTGAGCTGCAGTTTCATCCGGGTCAGGTTCCGCCAACTGCGCTGTTCCCCATCAGGGACAAAACTCAAGATCAACTCGTTTGCGATCAGCCGCCGCACCAGCCGCTCGGCATCCTTGAAGTCATGCTTGCGCCCCCGCGGGGCACGGTTGGAGAATGCCTGCGCCAACTGCAAACGCATGTAGGGCTCCAACT
>WNFC01016820.1_pt1 | contig 20666 bp, 20 predicted proteins | sample 5400541 | NCBI WGS metagenome assembly WNFC01 (sample SAMN13153342, study PRJNA577476) | soil metagenome | isolation source: 120 cm saprolite under Douglas fir tree site 2 hole 2 replicate 1 | place: USA:California | collected 2015-04-18
GCGGAGTTCCGCCGGGATCATCCCCAGTACCTCCAGGAACGGGTGGGGCATGGGGAATTCTTTGAATCTGCTTTCGTAGCGAGGGTCGGTGAATTCGATCGCGGCGAGGGTCACCTCGCAGCCGCGGTTACGGAGCACGTCGGCCATCGCGTCGACCACCTTCAGGGTCTGCTGGGTATAGGTGTAATAGACGAACAGAACCGAGGGCTTCCTGGCCGAGTCCATCTTGATCCTTCCTTAGAAACCGCCGCCCCCGCGGCGAGCCGGTCTCGCGGTGACGTCAGAAAAGAGACCCATGCCTTTGCGGACGAACCAGACCATGACGGCCTGACCGGCTCTAGAGCAGCACCGCGAGGCCATATACGGACGCATTAAGCACACGCCCTGACTGCAAGGATGCCCTCACCCGCCCGGGGTGAGCCCATCCAGCCCGGCATTGCCGAGTATGAGAAACACCTCGGGCTGACCACCTGACGGCGCGGATCATGCGTCGCTGCAGATGGATCTCGCCGTGGCGTGCGTCTGAGGCAATAAACATGCTGGCCAATGGCGTCCGGATTCCCGGATGGCAGCGGGAGACGATGACGATGCCGGCTGAGCGGCGATGAACGCGGCGTTCTTCGGGCTGGCCGTCCTCGCGGCGTTGAACCCGAAGCTGTTCGCCGTTGACCTGCTGCTGATCGAAAACGCCCGGCCGCGGCTGATGTTCGCGTGCTTCCTGCTGGGCGGCATGGGCATGAGCCTGGCGATCGGCCTGCTGGACGTGTTCGTCCTGCAGGCAGATTCCATCAACACGCAGGGCTCGGTCAGCGCCGGGCTTGACCTGGCCCTCGGGATACCGCTGTTGGCGATCGGCACGCTGGTCGCGACTGGCCGCCTGCACGGACGGCGGCGGGCACATGCCCCGGCCGAAGAAGGACAGCAGGCGAAGCGGGACGGCTGGGCGCGATGGGTCTTGCGTGAACCCCGCTTCGGGCTCATCGTCCTGTTCGGCGTGGTGGCCGGCACGCCGGGCGCCACCTACGTGACCGCGCTGCACCAGCTGGTTACCGGGAAGTCCTCCACCGCGGCGCAGGCCGTCGCAGTCGTCATCTTCGTCCTCATCGAGTTCTCCCTGGTGATCATTCCGTTCGTGTTCCTGCAGGTCAGGCCGGAGAGCACGAAGGCGAGCCTCCAGCGCGCCCAAGACTGGCTGATGAGCCATGCGCGGCAGCTCATGGCCGCCGTCGCCATGTTCGTTGGCGCGTACATGGTGATCAGCGGCCTGGTGCGGCTGCTGAGCTAATCAAGACCCGAGCGGGCGGGGCCGGTGCCGAACCGGCAGGTGCCCGCCTGGTGGGCGATGCCCGCCACGGGGCCGTCATCGTGCGCATGCGGTGGCCCGCGCATTGCGGGCATATCGCACCCGCCCCGGCGTCGGCAGTCACCCCTGGCGGATGATGCCCGCTGGCTCTCGCGCGGCGACAGTAACGATCACTGACCAACGCAGCGATCCAACACGCAGGAAGGTGCCATGTCGAACAACGAGAAACGCAGTGCTGGGCCGCAGTTGAGATCCGGGCCGCTGATTACCGGAGCGGCGCTCTTCGGAGCGGGCGCCCTGCTCGCCCTGGCTGGCCTCGCCGTCGGTGGTTCATACCTGCTGTCGGCCACCCGGCGCTGGATCCGGGAGATGGAGGTGGCGCCGAGCGAACTCGCGAAACTGAAGTGGGCGCAGGCCAAGGCGGCTGCCACCGCCGGTTCAGCCGCCTGGCAGAACGGACCTTCCTGGCGCCTTCCGCACCGGAGGACTAGATGGCGAACGTCGATCTTGCGCGCTGGCAGTTCGCGTTTGTGACGATCAATCATTTTTTCTTCGTCCCGGTCACGATCGGGCTGGCGTTCTTGACCGCTTTGCTGCAAACGGCCTGGTATCGCAGCGAACGCGATGAGTATCTGCGGCTGACCAGGTTCTTCGGCACGCTGCTGGTCATCAACGTCGCGATCGGCGTGGTGACCGGCCTGGTGCAGGAGTTCCAGTTCGGGATGAACTGGTCGGCGTATTCCCGGCTGGTCGGCAACATTTTCGGTGCCCCGCTGGCGATGGAGGGCCTCGGCGCGTTCTTCCTGGAGTCGACGTTCCTCGGGCTGTGGCTGTTCGGCTGGGACAGGCTGCCGCGAGCCGCAGCTGAACGACATCTGGGCGGTGTTCACCAACCAGGTGTTCGTGTGGGGATATTCGAAGGTGCTGCTGGCGTCCCTGTCCACCGGCGCGGCCGTGATGCTGGCGGTCTCCGCGTGGCAGTTGCGGCACGGCGGGGACCGGGAGGTGTTCAGCCGGTCGGCGAGGCTCGCGCTCGTCGTCCTGCTTCCGGCGATCCTTTTCACCATGCTGGTGGGCGATGAGCTCGGGGTCATTGAGGCCAAATACCAGCCGATGAAGATCGCGGCGGCTGAGGCACAGTGGACCACCTGCCAGCCGTGCTCGTTCTCGCTGTTCCAGATCGGCGGCGGCAACCAGGACCAGACCCCGACCCGGATCCTGGCCATCCCGCACCTGCTGTCGCTGCTGGCCACCAACCACTGGAACGGCAAGGTGATCGGGCTCAACCCGCTGCAGTCGCAGTACCAGAGCCAGTATGGGCCTGGTTATTACGTGCCGAACGTCTTCATCCAGTACTGGTCGATGCGGGTGATGGCCTACGCCGGGGTGCTGGTCTTCCTGCTGGCCCTGTGGGGGCTCTGGTTGATCCGGCGCAAGAAACTCGCGACCTCCCGGCGGTTCCTGTGGGTGGCGATATGGGCCACGGTGCTGCCGTTCCTGATGAACACCGCGGGCTGGCTGCTGACCGAAAGCGGCCGGCAGCCGTGGATCGTGCAAGGCATCATGCTGACGAAAAACGGGATCTCGTCGTCGGTCAGTGCCACGTCCATAGTGATCAGCCTGGTGGTTTTCGTTCTGCTGTACGGCACGTTGGCCACGGTCGACCTGATGCTGATGCTGAAGTACTCACGCGAACAGCTCCCGCCGGCGCGCGCGGCGGACGACGTGGACGCGCCCGTGCCGGCCGTTCAGTATTGAGGTTTCGATGAAACTCGTGCCGTTCTGGTTCATCGTCATCACGGTCCTGTGGACAGGTTTCTTCGTCCTGGAGGGCTTCGACTTCGGCGTCGGCATGCTGCACGGCGCGGTCGGCAAGGACGAGGCCGGCCGCCGGGCCGCCATCAATACGATCGGGCCGCTGTGGGACGGCAACGAGGTCTGGCTGATCGTGGCCGCAGCTGCGATCTTCGCCGCGTTTCCCGGCTGGTACGCGACGATGTTCTCGGCCTTCTACCTGGCCCTGGTGCTGCTGCTGGTGGCGCTGATCATCCGCGGCGTGTCCTTCGAGTACCGCGGCAAGCGTGATGCCGTCCGCTGGCGCCGCACCTGGGATGGCCTGCTGACCACTGGCAGCGTGCTGGCCCCACTGCTGATCGGCGTAGCGCTCGGCGACCTGCTGAACGGGCTGCCCATCAACTCCAGCCAGGAGTACACCGGGTCGCCCTGTTCACCGGCGTCACCCTGGTGCTGCTCTGCCTGCTATACGGCGCGACGTTCCTGTGCCTGAAAACCATCGGGGACATGCACGAGCGCGCCCGGGACTTGGCCCGCCGGGTGGCCCCGGTGACCGGCGCCGCCGTGGTGGCCTTCATCATCTGGACCCACGTGACCGCTCGCGACACGTTCTTTGTCAACCCGGTCGAACTGCTGGCCATGCTCGCCGTGATCGCCGCCGTCTGGCTCGTCTACGAGCACCGCGACGGCTTCGCCTTCGCCGCGACCACGGTCACCATGGCGGCCTGCATCGTGTCGATCTTCACCGGCCTGTACCCCAACGTGATGGTCTCCAGCACCAACAGCGCGTACAACCTCACCGTGCACAACACCGCGGCCGGGGCGTACTCGCTCAAGGTGATGACGGTCGTCGTCGTGATCTTCCTCCCGTTCGTGCTGGCCTACCAGACCTGGACGTACTACGTGTTCCGGCGGCGCGTCAGCACGCAGGAATTCCAGCCGTCACCTCAGCCGAGGTCCCACCGCAACCCCCGACGCCGGTGCCCCGTCGGCCGGCCAGGGGCACTGACCGAGAGGGCTGGCCATCCGCATGGGTCAGGCAATAGGTAGCATCTTGCCGCTGGCGCTCGGCGTGGCCATCAGCGTGCTGCCGATCATCGCTATCATCCTGATTCTCATTACCCCCCGGGCGCGCAGCAACGGGGTCGCGTTCGTGGCTGGCTGGGTGCTCGGGCTCGTCGTCGTCGGCGCGGTCGTCCTCGTCATCGCCAACGCGGCCGGGGTGTCAAGCAGCAGCGGCCCGTCCACGGCGGCATACGCGATCAAGCTGGTGCTCGGGGTCTTGTTCCTGCTGCTCGCGGCGCGGCAGTGGCGCAGCCGCCCCGGCCCGGGTGAGCAGGCCCCCGCGCCCACCTGGATGGCGGCACTCGACACCTTCGGCTCCGGCAAGTCGCTCGGCCTCGGCGCGGCACTGTCCGGCGTCAACCCCAAGAACTTGGTCCTGACCATCGGCGCGGCCACGTCCATCACGCAGACCGGGCTGCCCGGCGGCCAGCAGGCGGGCGTCCTGGCGGTCTTTATCGTGCTGGCCAGCGTCACGGTGGCGGCGCCGCTCGTGATCTACCTCTCTATGGGCACCAAGGCGGCCAGCATCCTGGACGGCTGGCGGACGTGGCTGGCCGGCAACAACGCGGCGATTATGCTGGTGCTCTTTCTTGTCTTCGGCTTCCTGCTCATCGGGCAGGGCATCGCCGGCCTGTCCTGAGGCCCTGCGCCTCGCCTGCCGGTCGCGGTAACGGGCCGGTGAATTCTGCCCAGTCACCCGCTACGGGTGGCGCGGCGCGGCTGTGGCCGAGTTCGTATTCGTAATGGACAGGACGCAATCAGGCAGGGAGCGGTGATGACCACCAACCGAGTTGACGCACTCGTGATCTTCGGGGCCACGGGCGACCTGGCCAAGATCGAGACCTTCCCGGCCCTGGTGGGGCTGGTCGAGCGCGGCGTGCTCGACGTGCCGGTCATTGGGGTGGCCAAGAGCGGATGGGGGCTGGCCCAGTTCCGCGACTACGCCGCTGCGTCGCTGCGGCTCAACCATATGGACCCCGACACCGCCGGCGCGCGGAAGATGCTCGGGCTGCTGCGGTACGTCGACGGGGACCTCGACGACGATGCCACCTACCAGGCGATGTCGGACGCCATCGGCGCCGGCCGCCAGGTCCTGTTCTACCTTGAGGTGCCGCCCCCGCTGTTCGGGCGCATCGCGCAGGGCATCGCCACGGCGGGCCGCGCCAAGGACGCGCGGGTGATGGTGGAGAAGCCGTTCGGTACCGACCTGGTCAGTTCGCGGCAGCTCAACGACACCATGCACCAGTATTTTCCGGAAGAGGCGATCTTCCGGGTCGACGACTGGCTGGCCTTTGATCCCGTGGAGAACGTGCTCTTCGTCCGGTTCGCCAACTCGGTCATTGAGCCGCTGCTCAACCGGACCTACGTGGACAGCATCCAGATCACGATGGCCGAAGCGTTCGACGTGGCCGACCGGGGCCGGTTCTACGACCGGACGGGTGCCATCCGGGACGTGGTCCAGAACCACATGCTCCAGGTGCTGGCCACCGTGCTGGCCGACCCGCCGGACGGGCAGGGCCTGGCCTCCTGGCGGGACGCCAAGTCCCGGGTGATATCCGCGCTCCGGCCGCTGACCCCCGAGGATACGGTGCGGGGCCAGTACGACGGCTATCACGAGGTGGACGGGGTCGACCCGAAATCGACGACGGAGAGCTACGTCGCCGTCAGGCTCGCGGCCGACACCTGGCGCTGGGCCGACGTGCCGATCCTGATCCGGGCGGGCAAGTGCATGCCGGTCACCGCCACCGAGATCGACATCCGCTTCAAGCGGCCTCCGCATGACGTGTTCGGCATCGATCCGTTCACCGTCCGCGACTCGCTGCGGTTCCGGGTCTGGCCGGAGACCGCGGTGGGCCTCACGCTGGCGGGCAAGAAGCCGGGCGCCGGGCTGGAGCCGCTGCTGGAGGAACTGTCGTTCGCGGGGCAGTCCGGGTCCGACATGCGCCCCTATGACCGGCTCATCGGCGCGGCCCTGGACGGGGACCGCTGGCTGTTCGCCCGCCAGGACACCGTCGAAGCAGCCTGGAAGGTCGTTGACCCGGTCCTCGGCGACGTCACGCCCGTACACCCCTACGCCCGGGGCAGCTGGGGTCCGAAGGAAGCCGACCGGCTGCTGCCCAGCCGGGACACCTGGCACGACCCGGCAGGCTGAGGATGGACCGGAGCATCCGATGACAGAGGAATCCGGGCGCCCCCGCGTCGTGATCGTCGGCGGCGGCTTCGCCGGGCTGTTCGCGGCCCGCAGGCTGCGCCGCAGCGACGTCTCGGTGACGCTCATCGACCGCGCCCAGCACCACGTCTTCCAGCCGCTGCTCTACCAGTGCGCCACCGGGATCATGTCCGAGGGCAAGATCGCCGCTCCGCTGCGCGACCTGCTCAAGAAATACAAGAACGTCGACTGCGTGATGGCCGAGGTCGTCGACTTTGATACGGCCGGCCGGCGGGTGATCGCCGCACGCGTCGGCGGCGATCGCATCGAGTTCGGCTACGACCACCTCATTGTGGCCGCCGGAGTCCGGCAGTCTTATTTCGGCCATGACGAGTTCGCCCGCTGGGCGCCGGGCATGAAGACGATCTCGGACGCGCTCGCGATCCGGCGCCGGGTGTATGGCGCGTTCGAGATGGCCGACACGGCCACCGACCCGCAGGAGCGCCGGACCTGGCTGACGTTCGCGCTCGTCGGCGCCGGCCCGACCGGCGTGGAACTGGCCGGGCAGATCCGGGAGGTGGCCACCAAGACCCTGCGCGCCGAGTTCCGGGGTATCAGGCCGGAGGACGCCCGGGTACTCCTCTTCGACGGCGGCAGCGCGCCGCTGGCTGTGTTCGGCCCGAAACTGTCCGAGAAGGCCGACCAGGCCCTGCAGGCGCTCGGCGTCGAGCAGCATATGGGCTCCATCGTCACTCATGTCGACCAGGGCTGGGTGCTCGTCCGCGACCAGGCCGGCGAGCAGACCCGCTATGACGCCGGCACCGTGCTGTGGACAGCCGGCGTGGAGGCCCCTCCGATCGCCGAGGCTCTCGCGAAAGCCACTGACGCCAAGCGCGACCGGGCCGGGCGCATCCTCGTCGAGGCGAACCTCACCATCCCCGAGCACCCCGAGATCTCCGTCCTGGGCGACATGATGAGCCTGAACAAGCTTCCGGGCGTGGCCGAGGTGGCGATGCAGTCCGGGCTCTACGCCGGCAACCGCATCCGGCGCCAGGTGTCGGGAGACCTGGCTGAGAAGCCCTTCCGCTACCATGACCTCGGCTCGGCGGCCTACATCTCCCGTGGCCGTGCCGTCGTCTCCGCGGGGCGCCTGCACGTCGGTGGCTTCCTCGGCTGGGTGATCTGGCTGTTCATCCACATCGCGTTCCTGACTGGCTACCGCAACCGCCTCGGAGCCCTGCTCACCTGGTGGCTGGCCTTCACCCGCGACATCCGCCGCGAGCGGACCTTCACCACCCAGGAGATCGAGACGCTGCGCGACGTTTATACGGCAGGCCGACCGCCACCCGGCCCAGTTCCGTGATCGTCGAGCCCGACAGCAGCCGCACCGCCCGCGCGGCCGGAGAGGGCCTAACGGCCTGGCGAGGCAGGCGGACCCGGAGCACACCCGGGCGGGACTCGAAGACCAGCGGAGGATCCAGCAGCAGAGCCTCGCCGTCGATCCCGACCTCCAGCGGCCCGCCGGAGCTGATCTCGAAGCGGGGCGCGGTCCACTCCTGCCAGCCGGGGAAGCGGCGGACCTGACCGGCGGCCTCGAGCGCCACGAACAGCCTGGCGTCATCCGCGCCGCCGATCCTGGCCGCCACGATCCCGAGCACGCCGAGATCCAGCCGTTCCCGCGTTCCCCGGCCGCCGAGATGATCCAGCTCATATGGATCGTTCGACACCAGGATCAGCTGGGCGGTCGGGTGGTCGATGCCATCCGGTCCGCGAAATTGCAGGTCGAGGGGGGCCGCATCCGGGCCCAGGAGATCCGGCAGCATCGACGCGGCCGTCTTGAGCTTCGCGTCGCGGTACTCGGGTGACTGGACAACCTTCGCGTACAGCCCCAGCGAGGCGTTGTTCACGAAGATCCGCCCATTGACCGCCGCCAGGTCGATCCGGCGCTCCACCCCGTCCGCGAACGCCTCAAGCGCGCCTATGACATCCTCTCGGTCCAGGCCGAGGTCGAGCGCGAAGTGATTCCTCGTCCCTGCCGGCACGCACACATGCGGGATACCGTGCCGGGCGGCGACGGTGGCGATCAGCGCCTGCGAGCCGTCGCCTCCCGCCATGCCGATCACGTCGGCGCCCCGCGCGACGGCGTCCTCCGCCAGCTGCAGCAGGTCATCCCCGGGCTGTAGCACGACCGGCTCGATGCCCCTCTTCTGGCATTCCTCAGCCAGCCGGAATCGCTCGGCCTTCCCGCCCCCCGATTTCAAATTCATGATCAGAACGGGATGCTCGGCGGCTGAGGCCGGCCTCAGGTGGCCAGCCGGGCCCAGCGCGGTGGTCCTGGCCCGCAGCGCGAACCGTGCCGACGCCAGCGACACCACGGCCAGCACGAAGATCAAGATCATCCGCAGGATGCTGAGGTTGGCGAGGACCAGGCCAGCGATCAGCACGCCCAGGGCCACGGTCATGGCGATCAGCCCGGCCGCGCGGACCATCCCGCGCCTCGACACCACGTACCAGCCGGCCGTGACCCAGACCAGCAGGCCGACGATGGTCAGAACCGCGGTCACGAAATGCACGACGATGCCGACTACCAGCCATCCGAGGCCGGCGATGAGGGCAAGCAGCGATAGCAGGGCGGCGGCCCGCCCGGCGATCGCCGGGCGGGCCGTCTCAATTTGCGGCATCTGACCCCCAAGCCCACGACCTAGGTGACGCGCAGGAAACCATTAATCGCCTGGACCGTTCTCCCCGGCCGCCGGACCCCGGTCATGTATACGGCGTACCTCCAGGACCTCCACCCCGAACGTCTCAAGCCTGGCGAGCAGCCCGTGCAGGGCCGCCCGATCCGTAATAGGGCCGTGCAGGACGGTTTCCACCGGCTCCACGGAGGCCGTGAGCCGCTCGAAGTCAAGCAAGGCTTCGGGCGGGAGGACCCCTACTACGCGGATCTCGTAGTAGGACGGTGTCACCGTAGCCCCCTCAGCAAGTCGGAATGGGCAACGCAGACCTCCACGGTGCTGCTTGTCGGCTCGCCGCGCCCCACTCACGGCGGGTGAATTCGGTCACCCTGGTGAAATCCGTACAGGGTGATGACATATCACCCGCATACGAGCGGTGATCACTTGTAGGCAAGCTAACCAACCCGCCTCTGGACCCCGGGCGGAGCAGGCCATCACCCACAGGATGAATGTCCGGTCCTGGGGTTGGCAGCCGCAGATCGGGGAGTTGGTGGCGAAGGTGACCAGCACGGCCGCGCGTGGCCCGGCCCGTTTGAGAGCACACGCGACCGGCAGTGACGATCCGGTATTAATGTCCAAGATCACCATGCCCGGCCTGCCTGGCTGGGCCGTCCCGCGTCCACGCATCGAGAAACTCATCGCTGAGGGTGCGCGCGGCCCGATGACCACCGTCACCGGCCCACCCGGCGCCGGCAAGACGATGGCCATCACGCTGTGGGCGGCCGCCAGCACCAGCCCTGACCGCCTGGCGTGGGTCACCCTTGACGATTACGACAACCGGCCGAGTGTCTTCTGGTCCTATGTCGTAGCGGCGTTGCGGCGAGCCGGCGTCGCCCTTCCGCAGGTCTCCTCGCCCACCGCCCGTGCGGACGCGGTCGACCATGTCTTCCTGCTGCGGCTGGCATCGGTGCTGGCGGCGCAGGACCCGCCGGTCGTCCTGGTGCTCGATGACCTCCACCTGCTGACCGAACCCGGCACTCTGGACGGGCTGGCCTACGTGCTGCGGAACGCGAGGCCAAGCCTGCATCTCGTGGTCTCGTCACGGATGGACCCGCTGCTGCCCCTGCACCGGTACCGGCTGACCGGGGAACTCACGGAGATCCGGGCCAAGGATCTCGCCTTCAGCGTTCCCGAATCCGGCTTGCTCCTGGCGCAACATGGCGTCGCGCTGTCTGCGGCGGCACTTGAGCGCCTCACCAGGCGGGCTGAGGGCTGGGCAGCGGGCATGCGCCTGGCCGCGATCTCGATGGACGGGCACCCCGACCCCGAGCAGTTCGTCAAGGAGTTCGACGCCGAGGACAGCGCCATCACCAGCTATCTCGTGGACGAGGTTCTCGACGCTCAGCCCGCGTCGATCCGCGACCTTCTGCTGCGCACGAGCATCCTGGACCGGGTCAGCGGGGGAATCGCCTGCGAGCTAGCCGATGACGAGCAGGCCACAAGCGCATTGCCCGCCCTGGCGCAGGCCAACACGTTCGTCCTGCCCGTCGGGCACGGGTGGTACCGCTACCATTCGCTGTTCCGCGCGGTCTTGCGCCTGAAGCTCCGACGCGAACGCCCCGGCCTGCTACCGGACTTGCACCGGCGAGCGGCCCTGTGGTTCCGGCGCAACGGGTCGCTCACCGATGCCGTGCGGCATGCCGGGGAGTCGGGTGACTGGCAGCTCGCGGCCCGGATAGTTCTTGATGAGCTGGCCATAGGCCAGCTCATCGAACCGCGGGGCAGCCAGCCGCTGGCCGATGGGTTCCGGCAGATGCCGCCGGGCGTGCCGTGGGCGAAGCCGGAGCAGTTGCTCGTCGCCGCCGCGCTGGAGTTTTCCGGCGCCACCGGCTACCCAGGCGGCCCCTCGCTCGGCGCGGCAGAAGGCATCCTTGAGCATCTTCCCGCTGATGACGAGATCCCGGCCCGGCTGGCTGCGGCGCTGATCCGGCTGGCCGTTTCCCGCCGCACCGGGGAACTCGATGCCGCGACGGCCGCGGCCGCCAGCGCGGAGGGATTGCTCGCGGCCATCCCCGAAGGCCTCCTGGCCCGGCATCCCGGGATTCGCGCTCAGGTGCTGTCGGGTCGCGGCGCCGTGGAATTCTGGGCCGGCCATCTCGATGAGGCGGCCGCCACCCTCGAGGAGGGCGTGGCTGCCGCCTGCGCTCCGGACAGCAGGTATGAGCGGGCTGACTGTCTCGGGAATCTCGCCCTCTTGGAGGCCCTGCGGGGAGGGCTGAGTCGCGCGATCGAGCTAGCCGATGAGGCCGCCGGCGCGGCGGAGAGCAACGCCGACGAACCTGCGGCGCCCGCCAGCGCCGCCGCAAGTGTGGCCCTCGCGTGTGTGCACTTGGAACGCAACGAACTGCAACAGGCGCGTACCCAGCTCAAGGTGGCCAACGCTGCCCTGCGGATCCGGCCGGACAAGCTGACGTACGCCGCCGCCTGCCTCGTTGCCGCGCGCCGCGGGCTGGCCGAAGGCCGGGCCGGGGTGACGACGGAGATGGTCGGCCGGGCACGACAGGGCTGGTCGCCCCCCTCCTGGCTCGAACACCGGCTGGTACTCCTCGATGCGCGGGCGTGCGCGGCGGCCGGGGACATCCAGTCCGCGGTCTACACGGCCGGGCATGCCGGCCCGCAGTCCCAGCTCGATGCGGCCGTCACGCTGGCGCATGTGCGGCTGGCCGCGGGAGATCCTCAAGCAGCAGGACAAGCACTCGCGTTCGCATCGGCTGGTTCCGCCGAGCAGCCCAACAACATCCGCCTGGAGGGATGGCTGCTGGATGCCCGGCTCAGCTATGGGAGCGGTGACCGGGCACGCGGTCGTCGATCACTCGAGCAGGCGCTGAAGCTGGGCCGGCCAGAGCAGCACCGGCTGCCGTTCGCCATGGAGCGGATCTGGATTCGGCCGGTGCTACGCCGCGATCCTGAACTCGCCCACGCATACCGGCACCTGCTCGAGCCCGGTCTGGTGGGCACTGGCTGGGCCCCGGCCCGGCCAGTGAAGGGCGATGCGGCGCCCCTGATCGTCGAGCGCCTCAGCGACCGTGAACGTGCCTCAGCGACCGTGAACGTGAAGTGCTCAGGCACCTGTCGGGGATGCTGAGCACCGCCGAGATCGCCAGCGAGATGTACATTTCGGTGAATACGGTGAAGACCCACCTTAAGAGCATCTACCGCAAGCTGGCAGCGGCGCACCGCAGCGAGGCAGTCCGCCGCGCGAGGCTGCTCGAACTGATCTGAGCTGTGTTTTCCCGCTCGCCGCCGGGGCGCTTAGCGCGCCCCTTTGGCTCGCCGGGGGCGTGCCTCCCGGCTCGCCTCCGGGCGTCATAGGATGCCGATCTCGCGGCCGTGTTCGACGGCTTCGTCCCTGGCGGACACGTCGAGCTTTCGGTAGATCGCCTGCACATGGGTCTTGATCGTATTTCGCGACAGAGACAGCTCCTGCCCGATCTCGCGGAGGGATAGCGTGCCCCGGAGCAGGCGCAGTATTGCCACCTCGCGTTCGGTCAGCGAGTCCACACGTCCCACCGAACGTGGTCGGCCCTCGAGTCGGCGGTCGAGCCTCTCCAGGCGGGCCAGCTGAGCCTCCGCGCCGTCCGGAAACGAGTTCAGCACATCCCTTGCCTCCTCGATGAACTCCCTCGCTCTGGCGTGGTCTCCTAGGTCGAGCAGCACCTGCACCAGCACGAGCAGGGCTTCGACGGTGGGCCAAGGGCTGATCCTGGACACTCTCCGGCGGGACCGGACGGCATGCTCGAGCTCGCTCCGGGCTTCGTCGAGACGCCCCAGCGCGGCATAGACCGCACCGGCCGCCGTGTACGCGAGGGAACTCTGCGGCGCCTCGCTGAGGTCACCGCGGATCGCCAGGCTGCGGGCATCGTCCGCCAGCTCATGGGCCTGCGGCAGTCGGCCCAGTGCGACCGCGACCAGGGACAGGACGGACTTGGCCACCAGGCGCGTCAGCGGGACGGATGCCTCGCTGAGCACTGCCTCCTCGAGCGGTCGCGCCGCCGCATATGGCTCGCCGGACAGATAGAGGCTGAAACCAAGCGCTCCCCTGGCCAGCGCGTACCAGGGCGATGTCGGGTCGCTTTCCAGCTCGGCGGCCGTGGCCGCCGACTCGCGCATCACCCGGAGGCCGTCGAACCCGCAGATGCTTTGCAGCAGCGCGGCTGAGGACTTCAGCGACCGGATTCCGTCCGGTAGCGGCCCCTCATGCTGCCCGGCCTCAATAACTGGGAGCCAGCGGCGGAGCGCCTCCGGCTCACCGGTGAAGGCCGCCGCCCACGCCGCGCAATGCGCCGCCACGGGGTTGGCGGCGATCTGGTCGTCACCAAGCGAACGCAGCCAGCCGCGAACTGTGCCCACTCTCCCGAGGTCCGTGTAGGCGTACCAGTGACTCGCGATAAGGTCGATGGCCCCGGCGATGTCGCCAGCCGTGAGCGCGTGGTTGATCGCGTCGTCCGTTGAGCCCCACAGCCGATGCCAGGCGCTGGCGCGTTCATGCAAGGCGGGCACCAGATCAGGCTCGGTCCTGGCCAGTTGGCTGCGAAGCACCTGCGCGAAGAGGTGGTGATAGCGGTACCACTGCCGGATCTCGTCAAGGGGCACGACGAAGAGGTTCTCGCGCTCGAGGACGCCGATGATCTCCGCCGCGTTCGTCGACCCGGCGACGGCGTCGCAGAGTGGCGCGCAGAACCGGTCGAGAACGGCGGTCCGCATGAGGAACTGCCGGAGCTCGGTGGGCTGGCGGCTGAGCACCTCCTCGGCCAGGTAGTCGACGATGAACTGGTTGTCGCCGGTGAACTGGTGGATGAAGGCGCTCGGCGAGGGGTGATCGCGGAGAGAGAGCGCCGCCAGGTATACGCCGGCCGGCCATCCTTCGGTCCGCTCGACGAGATCGGCCAGGTCGGGCGCGCTGAGCTCGACGGCGGAAACAGCGTGCACGAGCGCGGCGACCTCCGCGGGCGCGAAGCGCAGCTCCTGCGCGCGGAACTCGACCATCTGGCCGGCCGCCCGCAAGCGGGCTAGCGGCAGCGGCGGGTCAGCTCGCGTAATGATCACCAGCTGGGCAGCTGGCGGGAGGTGGAAGAGCAGGAACGCGATCTGGTCGTGGCAACTTCGCTCCTTGATCACGTGGCCGTCGTCAAGGACGAGGGCAACCGGTTCGGGGAGCGCGGCCAGCTCGTTGACCAGCATTGGGAGCGCCGTTCCGTCGATGTCCGGAACCTGGAGCCGCAAGGCTCTCAGGATGTCCTCGCCGCCGAACTCAGGGCACGCTCGCTGCAGTGCTGACACCACATGCCACCAGAGCCTGCCCGGGTCATTGTCGCCGCGGTCGAGCGAGAGCCACGCGAACCGGCGCTGTTCCATGGCGCTGGAACGCCACTGGGCGACGAGGGTGGTCTTGCCGAAGCCCGCGGGAGCGTCAACGAGGATGAGCTTGGCGGCGGAGGAGTCGGCCAGCGACCGCACTAGCTCCCGCCGCTCCACCCACTCCCTACGCGACCTGGGAGCGTGGAGCTTCGTCTCGATCGGCGCATCCAGCAGCGGCCGGGCCGGAGTCGAGTCGGTGACCGCCCGAGGACCATGCTCCGGCCGTCGTCCCTCTTGCGCACCTGAATCGCTCACGTCCCCCCACACTCTCGATGAAGTCGGCTAGCGCTAACCACCCGGAGGCGTCACAAGATCCCGCTTTCGCGAGCGTGCTCAACGGCGTCGTGCCTGGTGGACACGCCGAGCTTCCGGTAGATCGCCCGAGCGTGGGTCTTGATTGTGTTCGGGGATACGTACAGCTCCTGCCCGATCTCCCGGAGGGACAGCGTGCCCCGGAGCAGGCGCAGCACCGCCACCTCGCGTTCGGTCAGCGAGTCGGCCAGTGAGGCTCCTCGCGACGGGGCCACGAGCCGCCGTTTGAGCCGGTCCAGCCGGGCCTGCTGAACCTCCACGCCGTCCGGGAACGAGGTCAGCACGTCCTGTGCTCCCTCGATGAGTGCCGCGGCGCCGGCATCCTCGCCTAGGTCGAGCAGGACCTGCGTCAGCACGAGCATGGCTTCGAGGGTGGCCCAGGGGCTGATCCCGGGCTTTTTCCGTCGGGCCTGGATGGCATGCTCAAGCTGGCTCCGAGCTTCGTCGAGCTGTCCCTTCGCGGCATAGGCCGCGCCGGTGGCCGTATAGGCGATGGAACCCTGCGGCGCCTCGCTGACATGACCCTGGCTGGCCAGGCCGCGGGCCGTGTCGGCAAGCTTTGTGGCCTGCGGTAGCCGGCCCATTTCGACCGCCACGAGGGACAGGGTGGACAAGGTCAGGATGCGTATCATCGGGACCGGTGCCTCGCTTCGTTCCGCCGCCTCCAGCGCTTCCTCGGCCGCCTGAAGTTCACCGGACAGGTAGAGACTGAAACCATGCGCACCCCTCGCCAGCGCGTACCAGGGCGACGTCGGGTCGGTTTCCAGCTCCACGGCCATGGCGGCCGACTCGCGCATCACCCGGAGGCCTTCGAACCCGTAGACGCCGCGCAGCAGCGCGGCGGAGAACTCCAACGATCGGATTCCATCGGGTAGCGGTCCCTCATGGCGTCCGGCCTCGATAACCGGGAGCCACCGCCGCACTGGCCCCGGCTCGCCGGAGAGGGCCGCGACCCACGCCGCGCAGTGCGCCACCAGGGGGTTGGCGGCAATCTGGTCGTAGGTGAGCGAGCGCATCCATCCGCGAACAGTCCCCGTCCTTCCGACGCTCACGTACTCGTACCAGTGACTGGCGATGAGGTCGACCGCCCCGCCGATGTCGCCCGCGGCCAGCGCGTGACTTACCGCCTCGCCCACCGACCCCGACACCCGATGCCAGGCGCTGGCGCGTTCATGCAAGGCGGGCATCAGATCAGGCTCGGTCCTGCCCAGCTGGCTGCGAAGCACCTGCGCGAAGAGGTGGTGATAGCGGTACCACTGCCGGATCTCGTCAAGCGGCACGACGAAGAGGTTCTCTCGCTCGAGGACGCCTATGATCTCCGTCGCGTTCGTCGACCCGGCGACGGCGTCGCAGAGCGGCGCGCAGAACCGGTCGAGAACGGCGGTCCGCATGAGGAACTGCCGGATCTCGGCGGGCTGGCGGCTGAGCACCTCCTCGGCCAGGAAGTCGACGACGAACCGGTTATCGCCGCTGAACTGGTGAACGAAGGCGCTCGGCGAGGGGTGATCGCGGAGAGAGAGCGCCGCCAGGTATACGCCGGCCGGCCATCCCTCGGTCCGCTCGACGAGATCAGCCAGGTCCGGCTCGCTGAGCTCGACGGCCGAGACCGCGTGCACGAGCGCGGCCACCTCGGCAGGCCCGAAGCGCAGCTCCTGCGCCCGGAACTCGACCATCTGGCCGACGGCCCGCAACCGCGCCAGCGGCAGCCCCGGATCAATTCGCGTAATGATCACCAGCTGGGCCGTTGGCGGCAGATGGAGCAGCAGCAGCGCGATCTGGTCGAGGCAGTGTGGATCCTTGATCACATGACAGTCATCGAGGACGAGAACAACCGGTTCCGGGAGCGCGGCCAGCTCGTTGACCAGCGCCGGGAGCACGCTTCCGCCGATGTCCGGCCGACCCTGGACCCGCAGAACCCGCAGGATGTCCTCGCCGCCGAGTTCGGGGCACGCTCGTTGCAGCGCGAACACGACATGCCACCACAACCGGCCGGGGTCATCGTCGTCACGGTCGAGCGAGAGCCATGCGAACCGCCGCTGTTCGATGAGGCTGGAACGCCACTGGGCCACGAGCGTGGTCTTGCCAAAGCCCGCGGGAGCGTCAACGAGGATGAGCTTGGCGGCGGCAGAATCGGCCAGCGACTGCACGAGCTCCCGCCGCTCCACCCACTCTTTGCGCGACCTGGGCGCGTGGAGCTTGGTTTCGATCGGCGTGTCAAGCAGCGGACGCGCCGGATCGGAGCGGGCTACCGCCCGTAGTGCATACTCTGGTGCGTCCCCCTCCGGCACACGTGCATCATCACACATTTGCCACAATGGGCCTAGCGTCCCCGCCCACGCCAGAGCCCAAACTGCGACGGAGGGTAACCTCGGTCAGAGGGCCCCGTTCATCGGGTTGCGAGGGGCCGGGTAGCGGCATTCCGCGCCCGGAATGCCCAGGCGGCCAGCAGGACGCCGTAGAGCATCAGCCACGCGCCGAGCACCGCCAGCAGGAACTTCAGCGAGATCGTGGGCTTGAAAATTACCAGAAGTCCAGCTCCTAGGCTGATCACGCCGGACGTCGCCTTCAGCCACCGTCCGGGCACCGGTCCGGCGATGGCCGCGATGATCAGGTCCACCACACCGTGCAGCGCCCAGAACAGCCCAACGATGAACGCGAGTAGCACCACGGTGACTGAGCGAGGCCGAACACCAGCAGTTGGACGCCGAGCAGGATCGCCACCACGTTGAGCGTCGCCTTGGGCCATACGAGCACGACGAGACCAAGGGCGAAGGTCGCCGTCGCGCCCGCCAGGAGAACGAGCCACGATCGATCACGAGACTTTCCAGCGGCAACATGCCCCCGGACGGTGCTGTCGGCGTCGGCCGCCGCGTGGCGTCCAGGGAGGGCCTGGTCCGCGGGCTTGGGGTCGGATGCGGTCATGACGTCCCTCCTGGGCCGTGTTGATCCGACACCATCGTGCTCTGTCCGGGCATTCCCGATCTTCACCCGTATGAGGTGAGTGGCCCGGCCGACGGCGGGGCGGAGGCGGAGCGGCGCGTCAGTACAGCCGGCCGGGATTCACCCGTGCGGAGGGAGGCGGGCTCCTGGCTTCGGGGGGAACCTAGGCCTGCTGAGCGCTCAGCACCGGAATGCATCCGGCGGACACGGCGTGGCGCTTATGCGCGCCGCAGGTCGCCGGACCAGCGGTCCGGTTCGAGGAAAGGCGGCAAGCCCCGTGACAATCGGCGGCAGCATCGCGCTCATCGTCATAGGCGCAATTCTCCGGTGGGGCATTACCTGGAAGCCCACGCACGTGAACCTGGAAGCCATCGGCGTGATCTTGATGGCCGCCGGCGTAGCTGGCCTGATCATCTCGATCGTGTTCATCGCGATGAGACGCCGGCAGCGGGCACCGGCTGCGGAGGTCTATGAGGAGCGCCGCTACACCGAACCACCCTCCTGACCGCGTACCGCGTTCTCGCCCGCGCCAGGTTCACCCGCCGGGGGTGGGGCGTGGTCTGCGGCAGCTTGGTGGACTGGGCCCGGCAGTGATCACCGGCAGAAGGAGAACACCATGGCTGACCTGATCGCGATCGGGTACCCGGACGTGGCGACCGCGGAGGCGGCCGCCGAGGAGGCACGGCGGCTGGCCCGGGACCTGATCATCGAGCCCGACGCGATCGCGGTGATCGAGCGGGACAAAGAAGGCAAATTCCACGTCCATACCAGCCACCACCTGGTCCGCGGCGGGGCGACCTGGGGCATGTTCTGGGGGCTCCTGTTCGGCGCACTGTTCTTCGTCCCGATCGCCGGGATCGCCATCGGCGCCGGGCTGGGCGCCCTGATGGGCAAGGTCACCAAGTCCGGCATCGACAAGCAGTTCCAGGACCAGGTCCGCGACATGCTGCAGCCCGGCACCTCGGCGCTGTTCCTGATGGTGGAGAAGGTCACCCCGGACAAGGCCATCGAGGCGATGAGCAAGTACGGCGGCACCGTGCTGAAGACCTCCCTGTCCAAGGAAGGCGAGAAAGAACTCCAGGACGCCCTGCACGGCGGAGGCGCCAGCACCACCAGCGCCTAGTAACTACGGGCTAGCTGTCCCGCCCGAGCGTGACCGGACGGAGGGGCATGGCGCAGGCATCGCTGGCCCGGCGGGCAGTCAGGCGAGGCAGCCAGCCCGGTCCGCCGGAGACGGCCGGCCGGGGCAGCCATCCGGGTCCGCCGGAGACGGCCGGCCGGGGCAGCCATCCGGGTCCGCCGGAGATGGCCGGGCAGGGCAGCCATCCCGGTCCGCCGGAGACGGCCGGGCGGTATGGCGTGCTGCTGCTCGTGCTGATCTCTACCTACCTGCTGTCAGCATTCAGCTTCAGCAAGCTGGCCGGCGATCTCCAGGTCGCAGCGTTCGCGGCGGTATTGCTGCTGGCGCTCCGCACGTCGCGGGTGCGCCGCCGGACGGCGAGGCTGGCCGGCGGTGTCGCGCTGATTGGCTCTGTCGCGGCTGGAGCGGCTGACCTGACCGGCACCGCCGCTGGCTACGGCGCCGCGGAGATATGGAAGGCGCTGCTCCTGCTCTTCACCGTGGTCCTCCTCGTACGCCGCGTGCTGGACCGGCCCACGGTCACCATCCAGAGCATCTACGGTGCCCTGAGCGCCTACCTGATCATCGGGTTGATGTTCGCCGCCTGCTACGCGGCTATCGAGCACCTGGGTAGCGCACCCTTCTTCGCTGGCGGCCAGCCCGCCAGCACCCAGACACTCCAGTACTTCAGTTTCACCACGCTGACCACCCTCGGCTACGGCGACTTCACCGCCGCTGGTAACGGCGGCCGGGCCATCGCCGTGATGGAGGCCCTGACCGGTCAGGTGTTCCTGGCCACCCTGGTCGCCCGCCTCGTCGCTGCCTTCCGGGCGCCAGCCGAACAAGCGCAACCGGTCATCGGCCGGCCCCGGCCGCCTCGCCCTGTCCGGCGCCGCTCCGGGGGGAGCCGCGGGAAGCCAGCGGGAAGCGCCAGCCGGACTTCGCGGCGCACCCGCGTACCGCCAGCACGTAATCACGATGATCTCTGAAAGGACGTCGCGTCATGTCAGGATTGGATTGGTTCTTCTCGCTCACCCTGGGGATCTTGTACCTAGCCCTGCTGTTCACCGTGGCCATCGTGACCTTCCGCAAGGGTCACTGGGTCTTCGGCCTGATCGGCATCTTCATCCCGATCTTCTGGCTCATCGGCGCGGTCCTTCCCGCCAAGCGCGGCTCCTCGTACCGGGCGTGATGCTTCCGGGGCCGAGACCGCCGGGGACGGTGTGAGCCTCGCCGAGATCACATACGCCACCACGACCGCCACGATCACCAGCGGCATGACGGCGAGGCCGTCCGACGCCAGCAGCAAGGTGGCCAGCAAGACGGAGGTCAGCGGGAGCCTGAGCATCACGACGGACATCGCGCCGATGCCCATCGCGATGCCGTCAACAAGGGGAAGTCCCGGCAGGTGGGACAGCGCGACGCCACCCGCCGCCCCGAGGAACAGCGCCGGGAAGGTCGGGCCGCCGCGGAAGCCGCTCAGCGACACCCCGTAAGCGACTCCCTTGCAGGCAATGAGCAACAGCAGTGCTCCGACGGTATAGCTGGCGCTGTTGCTGATGAACGGGCCGAGGGCGGATTGCCCGGAGAACAGCACCTCGGATGAGCCCTTTCCGGTGGCTGCCGCGAACGCGATGGCCAGGCCCGCGATGGCCAGGCCAGCTACCGGCGTGACCAGCACCATCCGCCGCTCGACATGAGGGCGCAGGAACAGGCCGAGCCATCGGATTCCGCTGCCCAGCGGGACAGCCATCACCCCGATCGCCAGTGCCCACAAGAACTCCGCGGCCGTGGGCGACCCGACGTGCGGAAGGCCGGGAATCGCCAGCGAAAACGTGCCGAGCCCGGTCCAGGCGTCCAGGCCGATGAACATGAGCGAACCGACGCCGG
>WNFC01002273.1_pt1 | contig 20664 bp, 21 predicted proteins | sample 5400541 | NCBI WGS metagenome assembly WNFC01 (sample SAMN13153342, study PRJNA577476) | soil metagenome | isolation source: 120 cm saprolite under Douglas fir tree site 2 hole 2 replicate 1 | place: USA:California | collected 2015-04-18
CCATGCCGGTCCGGATAGACCAGCGACCAAAACCAGGCGCCTTGAACCGTCCATAGGTTGAAGCCCAAGCCGGCATCGTCTTTGCCTATTCGCATTATTCTTCTCGCGGGTATGGGTTCATTTACCTATAGTCGGAAAGCCGGCAGCCAAATCGACAGGGATTCGCGGCTTTGGATGTCGCCGTTCGTTGCTCCCTTAGCTCGCGCGGACCTCGCGGGTGGTTGCAAGCGCAGCCCTGGTATCCCGGTACGAGGTCAACACCGCGAAAAGCAGGCAGAGACTGATCAATGCAGACATTACGCCGGGCCCGGCAAAGAAATAAACCCAGCTCAAGACGTCGAGCAAAATTGTGCAGACCAGAATCGTCACAATTAGCGGCAGCGCACGACGAGGCTCGGCGCGGCTTAAATTACTCAACTGCCACATCAGCACTGCGAGAACCGCGAACGTGACCGTCATGGAGAACTCGTAACCCCGGTAGAAGTCCGACACGCTGCGGCTCGACCCCATGATGTCGAAATGAAAGCCGCGCATGGCATCCAACACCGCTCGTTCCTGAGGTCCAGGAGTCGCACTGCCTGACGCCGTGCCGGAAGCCGTTGCGAGGGTGTGCAAGACGGTTCCGAGCGCTTGAAGGACCGCGGCCACCCTCAGCCATATCCAGTGCTTCATTGTCTGAATCTCCTAATCCGCGCGTGAATCGAACCCCAACGGCCCTGCAGACATCCCCCATCAATATCTACGCCCGAGGTCGCACTAATGACGCCTGCCACGCGGGCAACGATGCGAGTCCGTCGTACCAGCGCAGAATCTCGGTATATCTTGCAATTGGAAGCTCGAGTCTCTGCGCGATTGGAACCCATGCGCCGACAGAAAAATCAGCGATAGTGAGATCATTTCCGGTCAGCCATTTACGGCCTTTAAGAGATCCGTTCAGCACCGACGCGAAGCGGTTAAAATTCTGCTCCCCTCGCGCCACAAAGGCCGGTTCCGCCGGACCCAATCCGAGTACAGTCTTGGAAACCTTCTCGTATCCTACGGCCGCACGCTTCGGAGTCCCAATGAGCACTTTCCCATGCCAGCCAGCGCAGCACGTCCGCCTGTCGTTTCGCATCCGGTGGCCACAAAGCGCTCTCCGGCTTCTTCGAGGCAAGATAAAACAGGATCGCGTTTGATTCCCACAGGACGAAGCCGTCGTCTTCGAGCACTGGCATCTTCCTGTTGGGATTCATCGCGATGTACTCGGGAGCGAGCTGATCGCCTTTACCGAGATCGACGAGTTGCATCTCGCAATCCAGCGCCAGGTAATTTTTGAGTGCGATTACCTTGAACGCGCGCGGGGATGGCGGTAACACGTAAAGTTTCATAAATTCCCGTTTCGCCTGATTTTCTGGTTGAGGCTGCTGCCTGCATTTTTCAGAAGCAAAGGCTAAAAATCGCGACCCACTTTGCCGCACGAGTGCTACCTGAGCTCGACGACCCGCGCTTGAAACTGACCCAATATGAATTCCCATCCCTTGGAGAACTCTTTGCCATCGCCGAGCATCTTGGGTCCCTGGTCCCAGCCGCTATGTTCCAGTTCGACGATAGTTCCGGCGCCGTCCGCGAGAAATCTCACTTCCACACGCGTCTGCCCCTCCCATTGCGGTGAACGCCAGGTGAAAGCCACCACCGCCGGTGGTTCATAATCAGTCACCAGCCCGACCGCGAACTCAGTGCCATCGGCAAAACGTTCATAAAAGCGCCCACCAATTCGTCCTTCGATGAAGATTTCCTTGGCGCGTGCGCCGCCGAAGGAGAACCCCTGTTTGAGCGGCCACCATTGTCCGATATCTTCGCAGAACACCCTGAAGGCGATCGGCGGCGGCTGCCCAACCTTGATCGATTTGCGGATGATCATGGCTCCTCGGGATGGCGTTGCTCAAAATTCACACAACCGAATCTGCGCGCGATTGATACTGGCCCAGAATGAAATCCCATCCCTGATCGTAGCTCTTGCTGGTTTCGCGGAGGTTTTCGGCTTGCTCCCAGCCGCTGTGCTCGAGCTCGACCCGGGTGCCGGAGCCTTCGGCGCTAAATCGAATTTGCACCTGCGTAGCCCGGTCCCAACTCGGCGCTCGCCAGCTGAACCCCACCAGAGTGGGCGGTTGATACGCGGTGATTCGGCCAATTTCATATTCCGTCCCGTCGGCATAACGCTCGAAAAAGCGCCCGCCCACTCGCCCTTCGATGATCATGTCGGTCAGGAGCTTGCCGTTGAATGAAGGCCCCTTCGGCCACCATTTGCCGATAGCTTCGACGAACACTCGGAAGGAAATTTCCGGCGGGCGTTCCACTCTGATCGATTTCCGAATGGTCATATTTTTATTGCTCCGCTTACGCTCCGCATGCGCACGTCGCAGACTCCTGACCCTTCGGCTGCGCTCAGGGCTTCGGCCAGCTTCGCTAAGCCTCGGCTCACCGGCTCCGCTGCGCTCCGCCTAGTGTTTTACTGCTCCGCTTACGCTCCGCGTGCGCACGTCGCAGACTCCTGACCCTTCGGCTGCGCTCAGGGCTTCGGCCAGCTTCGCTAAGCCTCGGCTCACCGGCTGCGCTGCGCTCCGCCTAGTGTGGGTTCCTTCTCCGCGTAGCGTTTGAAGGCGTCCAGCGCTGTATCCCAGAAACGTCCGACCTGTTCGAGCGTCCCGATCAGCTCCTCGATTGCCTGGCTGCCTGATGGTGCAAGTTCGTAAATTTGCTCGCGTCCATTTTGTCGCGCCCTGATCAACCCAGCCTTTTTGAGCACGCGCGTGTGTTTGCAGATCGCCGGACGGCTAATCGCAAACCCGGTAGCCAGTTCACCGGCTCGATGCGGTCTTTGACCCAGACGCTGCAGGAGTTCCCGACGCGTCGCATCCGCGAGCGCGGAGAGTGTTTGATCCACGTTCGGTCGCACAGTAATTGTGTAACTCTATGGTTACGTATTTGTCAAGAGCCGCCCACTCGTTTTTTTCACTCTCCCCTGGGGTAAGGATTATGGCGAGACGCGCCTTCTACTGCTCTCCCAGTCAGAGACTGTTGATTTTCATGAGCAGGGAGAAGAGTCGGGATTCCTCGCGCGGCAGCCACGCGCGGGAATGACAGAAAAGCCCCGCATTCTCTTAGTTTGTCATTCTCGCGCGCGTCTGCCCCTCGCCCGCTCATTTGCGGGACATTTGCGGGAGAGGGTAGGGAGAGGCCAGCCTCTGCCGCGCGTGAAGAATCCCGGGTCTTTTCCTGATTAGGGCTCCGCGGCGAGAAAATCGACAATCTAGACTAGGGGGGAGAATAAAGTGGGGGGTTGTCTGCACTTCTGTTGCTGCTGGCCTTGAGGCAGGCTTCGAGCCTTTCGAGATCCTGCCCCCGCGTTATACAGTCCAATTCGGTTATACGGGGGTGCATGAGTGGCAAGCCGCACCGCGAGAATTATCCTGGCTCTCGTGTCAGAGTGCGTACTCTTGTTATTCGGATGCGCGAACTTGGGAACTCAGGCGGGCCACGTCGGCGGAGCCGAGAACAATCTGCAGGGCGTCTGGAACGGCATGTCGGTGAATGATTGCAGCCCGGTCCAGCTCGAGCCGTCGCGTTGCCGGGCAGTGGAACGAATCAGTTTCACGATGTTGCGCCGCGATGAGAGGTCATGGGGCTTCTATCGGTGCGCCCCCGGTACTATGCCCTGTTACAACCGGGTTTACGGTGGCGAAATCAAGTATCTGGAATTTACCGGCCGCATGCTTTGGTTTCGTGTGATGCGCGACGATCATTCGAGTTGTCTGTTCGACACAGTCCCTGAGGCCGATCTAATGCGCGGCCAATTTTGGTGTTTTCAGGGCTCGGCGCTGATCGAGCGCGGCTCCTGGCAGGTCGAACGCGTATACTGAACATTCGGTGCGGGATTCGATAACACCTCACCGTTTCAACCAGCGGTAGACTTCGTCGTCATTCCGCTTACCGACGTGGGCCACATAAACGGTTTCGGCATCGAACCGATAAATGACCCGATATTCGCCGATGTCTACGCGATGGCACGGGTGGTAGCTCAAAACCGCAGAATCATGAGGTGTCGCATCCTGGCCGAGAGCCAGTATTGTCAGGGTTACCTGTTTGCATTGTTTCGCCTGGAGATCGCGGAGGAACTTCAAAACGTCCTGGGTTATATCGAGCTTCCGTCCCTTATTCTCACTTCTCGTGCTCATGCAGCAGGCTCATGAGGGCGTCCATGGAGTCCTCTGGACCAAGATAGCCGCCCTTCTCAGCTGCCATGGCCCGCATCGCCCACCAAGCATCCTCGATCGCGTTCAGGCGCTCGTACTGAGCCCAACTGATGAGCACCGCCACATTGCGGCCGTTCCTATTTACCGCCAGCGGTTCGGCCATCGCCGTATCGAGATACTCGCCGAAACGATTCTTAACGTCGGTTGCATTCGCGGTCTTCATAAATCGAAAATCGAATAAATAGAATCCTAAATGGAATAGCTGAATCAGCTAATTTAGCTAGTTTTCTAACAAGCAGGACAAGATCTGTCAAGACTGATCTGCCCCCTGCGTCGGCCTGCGCAAACCCGACGCAAGCGCGCACCGTGACTCGCGTCCACGTGAGTGCTCGAGGTAGGGAATCTTGAGGCGCGTTCGTTCGCGCCGCCCGCATTCGGCGTACGCTCTCCGCCGCTGTCGTTGTTATTCGATTACCTGTTGCGAGCGCCACGTGGTCCCAGCATCGAGCGCGGCTATTGGCAGGTCGAACGCGTCTATTGAGCACGGGCCACCGACTGTCCTTCGAGGCCGGGTCGAGCGTTAATTCCCGATCAGTGGCGAAGACGCGCGTACAGCAGCGAGTCGGCTAGGCGTCCGTCCTTGAAAATGCTGCACTGCAGCCGCCCCTCGAGCATATAGCCGGCTTTCTCCAGTACACGCGCCGAGGCAGGATTCCATTCGAAGACTGTTGCCTGGAGCCGTTCCAAAGGGAAAGTCTGAAAAGCGTAATCGGTGGTCTGCTTGAGCGCCGCGGTCGCAATGCCGCGTCCCCAGAAAGGCTCACCCAGCCAATAGCCAATTTCAGCGGTCTTGCTATGGACATCGTCCATCAGTCGGCAACCGATACCGCCGATAGCTTCGCCATCGAGCTCGATCGCAAAGTAAGTCGTGGGCCCCTGGTTCGACTCACATATCGCTATCCATTTCTCCGCCCCGGCCTGGGTGTAGGGATGGGGAAAGATATCACGCAGGTTGAGCCAGATTTTGCGATTATTGGCGTAGTGAATGAGCGACGAAATGTCGGAGCGGCGCCAGGCCCGCAATTTGATTTGTTCGGCGCCGCTCATCTTTGAAATATCCGCAAATAGTGCGTACTCCGTCGCCCGACGCAACGGTTACTTCCCGGGCGTAGTATCATTGTGATCGAGCGGGTACGTCAAATGGCCCTGTGAGTTGCCGTGATCCCCTAGCACCTGCTTTCCCTCTCTGTAATCTCCCCCAGAGGGGGAGAAAATCTCCCCCAGAGGGGGAGAACTAAACACTAGCGGAGCCGAAAGGCGGAGCGAGCTAATGAGTCCGCGAGGTGCGAATCAAAAGGAAGGAAGCCAGTTTTATGCATGGGTGCGGAAAGGTTTTTCTTAAAAAGAAATAGGTTTTCCGCACCCTTCCAGAAGTCCGTCGCTACGCTCCCTTTAGAGAGCTAATCGCGGTCGTGATGGTGCCATTCGTGCTCTTCATGCTCCTCATGCTCCCATCGCTGGCGATATCGCCAATAGGGGTGCCGATTGTAGGCATAATAGCGCGGGGTTGGCACGTATTCAGGATAAGCATACGCAGGTGCCCCGTAGGAATAACCCGAGTAACCTGGGTAGTAAGATTCGTCAAAACATGCCGATAGCGAACCTATCGCGAGGACGAAACCGATTACTCCGAGTATCCGGAAGATTTTCGCCTTCATGGTCTTGTACCTCACAGTCCCAATACGTGAGCATCACGTGTGCCATGAGCGAAATAACGCCGGCTTGGGTGAATTCCGGCGATTAAAGGGCAGTCTGCAACAAGCGCTAAACTTGTTAGGTTGCACCACAATGTCGAGGCGGCGAGCGCTTCTCGCGTAATTGGCGAACGCTTTCTGAATCATCGAACAGCAGACTGGAAAATGGGAGGGATTAGAAAGAAAATTGGGGCTGCTCAAGCGAACCTTGCTCAAACGGAGAAGCATTGAAGCTATCGATCATCGATCAGTCGCCGGTACCGGCCGGCTTCACGCCCGCAGACGCGCTGCATAATACGATCGAACTCGCGCAATTGGCCGAACGGCTGGGCTATGAGCGGTATTGGATCGCCGAGCATCACGCCATCGACTCGTTGGCCAGCCCGGCCCCCGAAATTCTGATCGCGCGGCTGGGAGCCGAGACCTCGCAGATTCGAATCGGCTCCGGTGGCGTGATGTTGCCGCACTACAGCCCGATGAAGGTGGCCGAAGTGTTTCGCGTGCTGCATGCGCTCTATCCCGATCGCGTCGACCTCGGAGTCGGGCGGGCGCCAGGCGGCACGCCACTCGAATCCTACGCCTTATGGCGTACGCGCGGTGAGCATCCGCAATCAGACGACTTCGGCCAACAATTGGTGGAGCTGCTGGCTTTTCTGAATCGCAGCTTTCCGGCTAATCATCCATTCAGCCGAATTAAGCTCTCGCCGGAGATGCCCGGCGGTCCGGAGGTATGGCTGCTTGGTTCGAGCATGTGGAGCGCCGAGGGCGCCGCACAGGTTGGTCTGCCATACGCCTTCGCACACTTCATTGATCCCATGCCGACTCGCACCGCGATCGAGCACTATCGTTCGCACTTCAAGCCACGCGTGAATGGCCTTTCGGAGCCGCGCACGATTCTCGCCGTGGGTGCGCTCTGCGCCGATACGGACGAGGAAGCGGAGCGGCTGATTTCAAGTGCACGCCTCTTCCGGCGCCGTATAAGAGGCGGACAACTGGGTCTGATTCCGACGCCTGAAGAAGCGGTGCGCGAGTTGGGCGAGTCTCCGGCAGCGCTCAAGAACGAGGCGGGCGAGTTCCCGCGCTACGTGGTCGGCGCGCCTGACAAGGTACGCGATCAGCTAATCGACATGGCGAGCGTGCTCAATGCCGACGAACTAATGGTCGTCACGGTCATGCACGGTCATCGCGAGCGGATGTATTCATACAAACTGCTGGCCGACGCTTTCGGCCTGAAGCCACGCTAGTAATCGCTGGCCTGCCCTCGCCCGCGCTTGCTATTGCTTAGTTGCATGATTTCGCGGAAAAAGGGTTTGAGTGCTTAACTCGGCCGGATGGGAATTTGTGGGGCGCCTGCAGTTGACCCTCCCCTTGACCCTAAGCATTACCCATAAGCACTGTGGCCTGGACACTGCCACAGGGGCAGTGGCGGTGACTGCTCAGGGCGGCTGGTGCTCTCTACCTCTGTCATTCCCGCGCGTGGCTGCCTGTTACCCATGTCCTCGTCACAAACACCTCCCCCTGGTCAGGGGGAGGAATTGGAGGCGCTAGCCCGATTCCGTTGTTGGGAACCTTGTGCGGATTCAGGCAACTAAGTACTAATCTAGTTGGCGGCGGTGGCGAGATTAGTGGTGCAGTGGGCGCACCTGCGCGCTTCCTTTGGAATGTCACTAAGACATTCGGGACACTTTTTGGTGGTTGGATCTGGTGGCGGCTCATGCCGGTAGCGCGCCACCAGGGCATTGACTGGAAGCACGACCAGGTAATAGACCGCGGCACCGATCAGCACGAATGAGACGACCGCGTTAGCAAAGTCGCCGACGGCGAATTTGCTGCCATGCAAGCTGAAGCTGATGTTGGAAAAGTCCGGCTTGCCGACCACCGCGGCAATCAGCGGGGTAAGCAGGTCCTTTACCGTAGCCGACACTACCGTACCAAACGCAGCACCGATTACCACGCCGACGGCGAGGTCAACCACATTCCCGCGCAGCAGAAAGCTTTTGAATCCTCCCATTCGGGCCTCCCTCGAGGGTTCGTCGCGATTTCAGGAATTTCTGCGGAGCGACGAAACGAAGCGGCTTTACTGGAGGGCGCGCCGCGGGCGGGTGGGCTCTCTCGCCGATTTTTTAAGTCTGAAGAACGCTCGAAGCACTATTTACCGGACGGCTGGACTCAACTTCAAGCGCCTCTTCTCAGCCGTCGCGCCGATATTGCCGATTTGCGTGAACTCTCGTTGTAAGAAAGAAAGAAAAGTCAGCCAGTTTTCAATCCGGAGCCGCGCCAGCTGCGTTTGCGCCTCGACCAGTTCGGGTCGGACCACTTGATAAACTTTCTCTGCCACCGGGAAACCCCACTGTTTGAGTTTCCCTCCCCATCGGCAGCTTAGCAAAAACCCCGCAGCATTCAACTTTTTTTAGCAGGCTCGGTTGAGCCATGAGCAGGTTCTCCGAAGCGTTGCAGTTGGTTCTTGGATTGAGCTCCAATAAAATTTATCCGTAAGTTAACGAGGCAGATTTAAGCTTGTCAGGTGAACCTTTGGAACTCGGCAAGACATTCGATCCCAAATCGGCGGAAGAACATTGGTTCCAACTTTGGATCGACCATGGCTACTTCAAGGCTGACCCGAACCGTCCCGGTCCGATGTTTTCCATTGTAATACCGCCGCCTAACGTCACCGGCGCATTGCACCTCGGCCATGCACTCAACAATACGTTGCACGACGTAATCGTCCGTGCCCGCCGCATGCAGGGTGACAATACGCTATGGGTGCCTGGCACTGACCATGCCGGAATCGCTACCCAAAACGTAGTTGAACGGGAAATTGCCAAGGAAGGCAAAACCCGCCACGACCTCGGCCGGGAGAAGTTCGTCGAGCGCGTTTGGCAGTGGCGGGAGACATACGGCGGCAAAATCCTCCATCAATTGCGCCGCCTCGGCTGTTCATGCGACTGGAGCCGCGAGCGCTTCACCCTCGATGAGGGACTGTCGCTGGCGGTCACCAAAGTATTCGTCGGGCTCTATCGTGAGGGCCTGATCGAGCGCGATTACCGGCTGATCAACTGGTGTCCGCGCTGTGAAACCGCGCTCTCCGACCTCGAAGTAGACCACAAGGAGACCCAGGGCAACCTCTGGTACATCCGGTATCCCCTGACGAGTGGTGGCGCGCAGCGCGCGTCATCGGCAGGCGAGACGCCCGCCCTACTATTAGATGCAATCACGGTCGCTACCACCCGGCCGGAGACCATGCTCGGGGATACCGCCGTAGCCGTCAATCCGGATGACGAGCGCTTCAAGGAGTTGGTGGGTCGAACGGTGAGGCTGCCGCTGATTGGGCGCGAGATCCCGATAATTGCGGATACCGCGGTAGATCGCGAATTCGGCACCGGCGCCGTAAAAGTTACTCCCGCTCATGATTTCAATGACTTTGAGATCGGCCGGCGGCATCAGCTCGCCCAAATTTCGGTGATGGATACGCGTGCGCGGATGAACGTCGAGTCGGGGCCTTACGCCGGCATGACGCGTGAGGCTTGCCGCAAGCAGGTGACCGCCGATCTTACGGCGCAGCAACTGATCGAAAAAATCGCGCCGCATAAGCATGCGCTGGGTGTTTGCTCACGATGCGACACGGCCGTTGAGCCGATGCTCTCGTATCAATGGTTCATGCGAGTGACCAAGCCGGATGCCACCGGCCAATCGATCGCCGGCAGGGCGATCACGGCGGTGGAGCGGGGCGATACGAAATTCTTCCCGCAACACTGGGAAAATACCTATTTCGCCTGGATGCGTAATATCCAGGATTGGTGTATCTCCCGGCAACTGTGGTGGGGACATCGGATTCCTGCTTACTGGTGCGAGCGCTGCCCCGACGCCCAGCCGATCGTCGCGGAGACCCGGCCCTCCAGTTGCCCTCGCTGCGGCGGCGGCGACCTGCGCCAGGACGACGACGTGCTCGACACCTGGTTTTCGTCCGGTTTATGGCCATTCACCACATTAGGATGGCCCGAGCGGACTGCAGACCTGGAGAAGTATTATCCGACCAGTCTGCTGATCACCGCGTTCGACATAATTTTCTTCTGGGTCGCGCGGATGATGATGTTCGGGTTGAAGGTGAATCCGCGCGAGGCCGATAGCCTCGCGGGCGCAGTCCCATTCAAACATGTCTACATTACCCCGCTGGTGCGCGACGCGCAGGGCAAGAAGATGACGAAGTCGCGCGGCAATGTGGTCGATCCGCTGGAGATTATGGAGAAATTCGGCACCGACGCTGTGCGCTTCACCCTCGCTCAACTGACGGTGCAGGGCCGCGACCTGGTGCTATCCGATGAGCGGTTGGCAGCGTCACGCGCGTTTGCCAACAAAATTTGGAATGCGGCGCGATTTGTTTTGATGAATCTCGAAGACGCGCCAAAACCACTACAACCTTTCGAGTTATCGCAGTTAAGTCTCAGTGAGCGCTGGATATTGAGCCGTCTCGACGCTGCGATTCGCGCCGTCACGTCAGCGATTGACGCATACGAATTCAATGTGGCGGCGCTGAGCGTTTATCAATTCATCTGGCATGAGTTCTGTGACTGGTACATCGAATTGTCCAAGGAACCGCTCAAGGCAGGAGGCGAACGGCAGGCCGCGACGCGCTTTGTGCTGGTGCATTGCTTCGACCGCATGCTGCGGCTACTCCATCCCTTCATGCCGTTCATTTCGGAAGAAATCTGGCAGGCGCTGCGGCCTTATCTGAGCGATAGCAATGTGAGCGAGCATCTCGCAGTGGCACGCTGGCCTGAACCGGCGGAACGCGACCCGCTAAGCGAGATGGAGGCCGAAGCAATGGAGCGATGTATCGCCGCAACGCAGACGATCAATTCGTTGCGCTCGCTGGTCGGCCATCATCCTGGGCAAAGAATCAAGGCAGTGCTCCGGCTGAGCGACGTCGATGGCAGTCTCGAAGCATGGAAGCCATACGCTATCAGGTTGGCCAAAATTACTAATTTCGAAATCGGTGCGACTACTCATGAACGGCGACCGGGGATAGTGTTTGCGCCGTTGGAATGGGGCGAGGTGGGAATCGAACCACCTGCTGATTTTGAATTCGAGAAGGCACGCAGCATGCTCCAAAAAAAGCTGACCGAGGTTCGCGTCCATTTGCAGCGCAATCAGGGCCGGTACGCAAATCCGGACTTTCGCACCAAAGCGGGCGAGGAGACGGTTGGCGAGATCGCCGAGAAGATCGAGCAATTAAAGGCGCAGGAGAGTTTGCTACAGAGTCAAATCGGGCTGATTCAGGGTTGAAGTCGAGGCGCGAGATGAGCAAGAGCTGGCGCGACAGGTGAGTTGGGGAGCGGTCTGTATAGTTAGTGGGACAGGCGTCCCTGCCTGTCGACGATGCGCGAGCGTCCTCGCTCGCGCCACCACTATACAAGTCCTTCAGCGCCCATCAGATGCAGCGCAAGCACAAGCGGTTTGGACGAATTTGGCAGGACGAATATTTCGACCGCATCGTTTGCGATGATGAAGAGTTCTTGCAGAAACTCAAGTAATCGCTGCGAATCCGTGGAAGCGGTGACCCGACATCGATGATTACCTGTGGGTATGGCCCTTGGACCGGTGAATAATTTGAAAGGTGGCGCGAGCTAGGAAGCTGGCGCATCACGACAGGCAGGGACGCCTGTCCCACTAAATCGGAGCAAGCTTCGCCAGTAAAAAACTTGTATGGAAATCATTCGCCAGCTCGATCTCCGTCAAATCATTCACGCTGCACTCGCGGAAGACGTTGGCCAGGGCGACATCACCACGGCCGCAACGGTCACGCCGGGTCATGCGGGGCGGGCGCGAATCACCGTCAAAGAGCCGGCGGACATTGTTTTCTGCGGCGGTTTTATGTTCGCCGAGGTCTTTGCAATGACCGGCGGCGAACCGCAGACCAGGGCGCTGGCGAATGAGGGTGCGAAGTTGCCGCCCAACACGATAGCGGCTGAAATTGATGGGGGGCTCGCAGGATTGCTGGTCGGCGAACGGGTGGCTTTGAATTTCGTGCAACTGATGTCCGGCATAGCCACGGCCACCCGACGTTACGTTGATGCGGTCGCCGGCAGCCGCGCCAGGATTATCGATACGCGCAAGACCCATCCGGGACTGCGCGCGCTGGAAAAGTACGCCGTGCGCTGCGGCGGCGGCTCTAATCACCGGTTCGGTCTCGATAGCGGCGTGCTGATCAAGGAGAACCATATCGCTGCCGCCGGTGGGATCGGCCCTGCGCTGGAGCGTGCGCGTATGCTTGCCCCGCATACGTTTAGAATCCAGATCGAGTGTGAAACACTGCCGCAGGTCGAAGAGGCGCTGGCCGCCGGCGCGATGGCGATCCTGCTGGATGATATGCCACTGGACGAAATGCGTGAGGCGCGCAGAATCGCCGGCGATGCGGTTATTCTCGAAGCCTCGGGTGGCGTTACGCTCGACGCGGTGCGTGAGATTGCCGAGACTGGCGTAGACTTGATTTCGGTGGGTGCGTTAACCCATTCGGTGAAAGCGGTCGACCTGAGTATGCGCATCGAGGGCGCCGCGAGACGGGGAGAGAGGAGGGACTAGCGAGGAGCCGTAAAAATGTCCACTCTGACCGCCTGATCTTAAGGGGAGGTATTTATCGATTGCCTTCGAATCCATACCAAATTATTGCATCAGAAACTCCCGGCCGGATTGGATGGGACATCCGCTACTTCGATCAGGTCGACTCGACTCAGCGTGTGGCAGCCGAACTCGCGCAGGACGGCGCCGAACATGGCACAGTCGTGATTGCGGAGCGCCAAAGCGCCGGGCGCGGGCGCCTCGGCCGTGCCTGGCATTCCCCGCCTGGCGTGAACCTCTACACGACCGTGATCTTGCGGCCGCGGATGCCGTTGGCTGAGGTGCCGCGGCTCAGCCTGGTCGCTGGGGTTGCGGTGGCAGACGCGTTCGAGACCATCACGCCGGGCCAGGTCGCCCTTAAATGGCCCAACGATATTTGGCTGAACGGGCGCAAAGCCGGCGGGATTATCGCCGAAGCCGTTACCGATGCCAGTCGCGGCTTGCTATGCGTTTTGCTGGGAATCGGTCTTAATCTCAATCTCGCCTCCGACGATATTCCAGCGGAACTTCGCGGCAAGGCCACCTCATTATTGATAACTACAGGACGGGAATGTGACCGTGTACAGTTCGCCGCAACGCTCTTTAAGCACCTCGATCTTCGCTACAGAGCAGTCGAAGCGGGAGGTTTTGCGGCGGTCCGTTCGGTTTACGACCACTATTTCGCGTTACATGACCGTCAGGTAACTGTAATCGACGGCAGTATAACGGTTTCAGGCGTGGTGCGCGGGATTGACGCCGACGGGGCATTGATACTGGAGACGCAAAATGGCCCTATCCGCGTTCTCACCGGTGACGTCAGCCTCGAAGGGGCCTACGATTGATTAAGGACCGCAGGGACCAGGAGGTGTGCGTATCGATGTTTGGTCTGTGCTTTGCGCCGCAGGCGTGTTACGAAACTGTTTCACAGAGGTGAACCAACATGGCTGTGGAGGAAATCGGGCGGTTAAGAACCATCGCACTCGTCGGCCAGGGCGGCACCGGCAAGACGCAGTTGGCCGAGGCGATGCTCTTCACTGCCGGAATGACTACGCGATTGGGCCGTCCGGATGATGGAACGGCGTTGATGGACTTCGAACCCGAGGAGCTTGCGCGGCACATCTCGATCAGTTCTTCGTTCCATCATCTCAATTGGAAACGAACTGAAGTAATTCTGGCCAACACTCCGGGCTATACCGCATTTCTGCCCGACAGCTTCGGCACGATGCGCGCCGTGGACGGCGTGGTGTTTGTCGCCAGCGCAGGCCGGGATTTGAAGGTTGAGTCGGAGAAGATCTTCGAGCAGATCAATCGACTCGGCCTGCCGCGTATCGCCTTCGTCTCGCGCCTCGATCGCGAACGGATGGACTTCGACGCTGCCATGACCGATCTGGAAAAGGCGCTGGCGGCTAAACCGATCGCGCTTAGCTTGCCGCTCGGTGCTGAGACCGCCTTCAGCGGTGTGCTCGACGTGCTCGCGATGAAAGCTTTCACCTACCCTGATTCATCCGGCAAGGCCAGGGAAGAGGAACTGAGTGGCGAAATGAGGTCGCGCGCGGAGGCGGCCCGCACGAAACTGTGGGAAGCTGTCGCCGAGACTGACGATGCGTTGCTGGAGAAATACCTCGAACAAGGCGAACTTGACGAGGCGGAGCTGCGCAGCGCCTTGCGCGCCGCAGTGCTACAGGGCAAATTGACCCCGGTATTGTGTGGTTCGGGCGCCAAAAATATAGGCGTTGATCAATTGCTCGACGCGGTTGCGGCCTTGCTGCCTGCGCCCAGCGAACGCCCACCGTGGCGTGGGCAGGGCCCCTCCAACGGCACGCCCATCGCAAGAGCGGCTGATCCCGATGCGCCGTTCAGTGCGTTCGTGTTCAAGACCGTGATCGACCCGTTTGCCGGGAAACTCTCGATTTTCCGGGTGGTGTCAGGCCGTGCGGCGAGCGACGCTACAGTGCTGAATGCGACGCGCACTTCCAGGGAGCGCTTTGGCCAGTTGCTAAGGCTCGAGGGAAAAAAGCAGGCGCCGCTGCCGTCAGCGCTGCCGGGTGAAATCGTCGCGGTCGCCAAGCTCAAGGACACCACCACCGGCGATACTCTGTGTGACGAAAAATCACCCGTTTTATTCCCGCTGCCGGAACGGCCGCTGCCGGTTATTTCTTTCGCGATTCGCCCCAAGACCCGGGGCGACGAGGAGAAAGCATCGCAGGCGCTCGCGCGTTTGGTCGAGGAAGACCCCGCGTTGGAGACCCATCGCGACCCACAAACTCACGAGATCATTCTATCGGGCACCGGCCAGATGCATATCGAGGTGACGGTCGAAAAGCTCAAGCGCAAGTTCAACGTGGATGTCGAGTTGACCGCGCCCAAAGTCCCCTACAAAGAGACCATCAAAGGGCGCGCCGAGGCGCAGGGCAAGTACAAACGGCAGTCCGGCGGCCGTGGTCAGTATGGCGATTGCTGGCTTAAGGTTGAACCGCTGCAGCGCAGCGGCGGCTTCGAATTCGCTGATGAAATCGTCGGCGGGTCTATCCCGCGGCAATTCATCCCGTCAGTCGAAAAAGGCGTCCGCAATACGCTTAACGAGGGACATCTCGCGGGCTTCCCGGTCGTCGACGTTAAGGTGACGGTGTACGACGGGAGCTTCCATGAGGTCGACTCATCGGACATGGCGTTCCAGATAGCCGCCTCAATGGGCTTAAAGAACGCATTCGAGAAAGCCCGGCCGATATTGCTCGAACCGATAATGGCGATCGAGGTGAGCTGCCCTGATGAGTGTATGGGCGACGTAATCGGCGACCTCAATTCGCGCCGCGGCCGGGTGCTCGGGATGGAGTCCAAGGGCGCCGGCCAGGTGATCAAGGCATTGGTGCCGATGGCAGAAATCCTCAAGTATGCGCCCGACCTGCGCTCGATCACGTCGGGACGCGGCTCGTTCGAGGCCCGCTTCTCACACTATGACGAGGTGCCGGCGCCGCTTGCGGAAAAAGTGATCGCCGAGTCGAAGCGGGCGAAGGAAGCCGCCGGTCAGCGCGCCCAAGCTTGAGGCGCCGGGATGGCCTCTCCCCTGTCAGGGACTTGTCGATTTTCTGTGCACTGGACGCGAGTCAGAAGGAGACCGGGATTCTTCACGCGCGGCAGCCACGCGCGCGAGAATGACAAAGCGGAGCAACGCGCGCCTTTTCTGTCATTCCCGCGCGTGGCTGCCGCGCGAGGAATCCCCAATCCTCTCTCGGTATTCAACGACAATGCGTCTCCCTGACAGGGAGAGGCCAACAGAATGAAGCCGTTGGGAAAACTATTGGTCATAATCGGCCTACTTATGGCCCTGCTCGGATTATTTATCTGGGGCGGCGGCTCGGTGCCTGTGTTCAACCGGCTCGGCCACCTTCCTGGTGATATTCACCTCCGCGGGGCCAGCTTCAGTTTCTATTTCCCGATTACTACTTGCATCGTTCTGAGTATCGTAATTTCGCTGCTAATCGGCTTACTGAGACACTGGTGAACGATTCGAGCGGCGCATTAGAGCGGACCGAGAGCAAGCGCCGGCGGCGCGAGCTGGTTGCGGTCGGCATTGCGGCGACGACCCTCGTGGCGTTCGTGCTGATGCAGACCGAATTGCCGCCGCTGAGTTCACATACCTCGCTCATCTCGAATCTGGTGGTGATTCTGCTCTTCGACCTGAGCTTTCTGCTGCTCGGCCTGATGCTGCTGCTGGTCGGACGCAACCTGGCAAAGGCTATTTTTGAACGCCGGCGAGGGCTGATCGGTTCGAAACTGCAAGTGCGGCTGGTGTTCGGCTTTATTGCCGTGGCGATCGTGCCCAGTGCTTTTCTGTTGTACGTGGCTGGTGCTTTCCTGCACGCGGATATCGACAGTTGGTTCGATCCCGAGTATGAGCGCATGCTAGACGACTCATTCGAGATCGCGAAAGTCTACTATCTCAATTCGGCCAACAACGCAGCTCATTTCGCGCGTATCCTGTCAGGCAAAATAACCAGTCGAGACCTGCTGGCGCCGGCTAATCATGCAAAGCTCCGTGCTTTCATCGAACAGGCACAGCAGGAATACAACCTCGGCACGGTCGAGGTGTTCTCCGCCGATCGCAAACTGTGGATGTTCGAGCTGAGTCCCAGCACCCCGACCGGGATCGGTGTTTCGCCCGATTCCGATCTGCTGCGCCAGACGCTCAAGGGCCATGCGCTGACACGCGCCGATCGTTTTGGCAAATCGGACGTGATCCGCGGCAGTGCTCCGATTTATTCGACGACTGATTCTGACGACGTCGCCGGCGCGATAGTGGTGGACTATTACCTGCCGAAAAGCCTGGCCGCCCGCGCTGCGGGAATCTCGCAGACAGTGCAAGCCTACTTCCAGCTTCGCATACTGCATCAGCCGATCATGCACAGCTACATTCTGGCACTGGTGCTGATTGGACTTGCGGTGGTGTTGCTGGCGAGCTGGTTCGGAATTTATCTGGCGCGTGAGCTGACCGGCCCGATCAAATTGCTGGCCGAAGGCACCCACGCGCTGGCAGCGGGTAACCTGAACTACGAGATCGCCCCGGTGGGCGATGATGAGATCGCGCATTTGGTCGAATCGTTCAATCGGATGACTTCGGACTTGCGCAAATCTCGCGCGGAACTGGAACGGCGGCGCCGTTACACCGAAACATTATTGCTCAATGTCTCCGCCGGTGTGGTGGGGCTGGATCCCGAAGGGCGCATCAGCGCAATAAATCCGTGCGCCGAACGGATGTTGGGATTGCGCGCCACGGATGTTCTGGGTTGCGATTACGGCAAAAGCTTTGATCCGCGCCTGCGACGCTCGCTCGACGAGATTTTTGCCGGCGCTGTGAGGCCGCGCGAAGCCCGCCGTTCGTTGAAACTCGAAATCGGCGGAGCCGAAACCGAACTCATGCTCACCGCAAGCCGGCTCGGCGAAGACGCCGCCACGGACGACCGGCCTGACCTTGGCACGGTGCTGTTCTTCGAGGACGTGAGCCAGATCGCCAAGATCGAAAGGATGGAAGCTTGGCGCGAGGTCGCCCGCCGGATTGCACATGAAATCAAGAATCCGTTGACTCCGATTCAGCTTTCCGCTGAACGGCTGCGCCGTCAATTCGCCAGAAGCGAAGCAGCCGCGATGGGACCGGCTGTGCGGCCGGCCGATGACCGCCTGGAACGGCTGGCGAACTCATATGCTGAACTAGTCGACGAATGTACTCGCACAATTATTGGTGAGGTGGATGACCTAAAGCGGCTGGTCGATGAGTTTTCCGCTTTCGCACGGATGCCTCAGCTAAATCCGGTTCCAGGCAATTTGAATACTCTGGTGGAGGAGACCGTCACGACCTTTCGCGAGGCCCATCATGAGGTGCGATTCGAATTGGAATTGGAACCGGCGTTGCCAATCATTGCGATTGATCGGGAAGCTCTTAAACGGGCGCTGGTCAATCTACTCGACAACGCCGTCGCCGCCACCGGGTCAGATACCCACAACGGCATCGGTCCGCTGATCATTGTAAGTACCGCGCTCGATTCAGCCAGCGGGGTGGTCACGCTCGAAGTTGCAGATAACGGCATTGGTATTGACCCGCGTATCCGCACCCGGATTTTCGAGCCGTATTTTTCGACACGCAAAGGCGGCACCGGACTTGGACTTGCTATCGTGGCGACTATCGTCACCGACCATCATGGGTTCGTTCGAGTGCGCGACAATGAGCCGCGAGGATGTAGATTCCAGTTGGAATTTCCGATAAGGGATCAGCCATTTACCAAGATTTCCGCCTGAGGTGGGCGGCCGGTCAGGTGGGGACAAATAGGATGCGCGACCCTCGTGCTTCAGGTTTCACTGGTGGGGCGGGCGCAGAGGTAACAGCAGGTGAACGCAACCGTATTGGTGGTGGATGACGAGGAGCGGATTCGCTCCTCGTTGTGCGGCATTCTCAGTGACGAAGGGTTTCGCGTCGTAGCTACCGGCGATGCGCCCGGCGTGATGGATCTGATCGCGCGGGAAAAGCCGGAGATCGTGCTGCTCGACGTTTGGATGCCAGAGTTGGACGGGATAGAACTGCTCAGACGAATCAAGCAGGAGAACCCGCGCACTCACGTAATCATGATCTCCGGGCACGCCAATATCCAGAACGCGGTTGCCGCAACCAGGCTGGGCGCCGCGGATTTCATCGAAAAGCCGTTTTCGGTCAGCGGCCTGCTCGCGTCACTAGAGCGTGTAGTGGGCCGCGGCAACCGCAGCTCACATGCGGTTTCGCAAATTGCGGGACGTAAGGAAAGGGCGCGCCGACGCTTGCCGGTTGCGCCCGTTCGGGCGGTCGCGCAGCGCACCATCGCTCGCTCGCTGGTGCTCGGCGGGCAGGGGCTGCATTCCGGACTCAAAACCGGGGTCATCCTGCATCCAGCCCCGGCCGGAGCCGGTATAACGTTTTCGTCGCTGGCCGATCAATCTGCAATTCCGGCACGCCTGGAAAACGTCAGCGAGACTGGCTACAACACTACGCTCGGCGGCAAAGGCCATTCAGTGCGCACGGTCGAGCACCTGATGTCCGCGCTGCACGGACTGGCGATCATGAATTTACGGATCCAGACCGGCGATGAGGTGCCGTCGCTTGATGGCTCCGCGCTGGAATTTTGCATGCAGTTACTCGAGGCTGGCGTGCATGAGCAGGATGAGTGGCTCGAGCCGGTTGCTCCGAAGAAAGCGGTCCAGGTCGGCGACGATAACGAGTTCATACGGATCGAGCCGGCCGAACGCCTGATCATCGATTATACGCTCGAATATCCACCTCCGATTGGCCTTCAGCAGGTTCATTTCGAGCTTACCTCGCCCGAGGCTTACGTGAAGGAGATCGCTCCGGCACGGACGTTTGGTTTCGTTCGCGAGTTTCGCAAGCTGTCGGAGATGGGATTGGCAAGCGGCGGCAGGCTTGACAACCTGATCCTAATCGACGATGAAAAAATCGTGAACACGACCCTGCGATTCGTCGACGAATTCGCCCGCCACAAGGTTCTCGACCTGATCGGCGATCTTTATCTCCTTGGAGGGCCGATTCTCGGCCATGTAACCGCGGTGAAAACCGGCCATTCGGACAATCTTGCCCTGCTGCGTGCCATTGCGGCTTCCCTATAGACTTTATTGAACGCGGCTCGCGTCATTGCATAATGAATCTTCAAGGGAAAGTTGCGCTCGTTACCGGAGCAGGTAAGCGGGTGGGGCAAGCGATTGCCCTGGCGCTGGCGGAGCGGGGCGCTGCGCTCGCCATCCACTATCGAAGCTCGCGGGCAGGTGCCGAAGAGGCGGCCGCGCGCATCATCCGTCAGCATGGACGTGCGCAAATCTTCGGCGCAGAACTCGAACGCGTCGATGAGATCGAGCGAATCGTCTCGAGCGTCATCGAAACGTTCGGGCGTCTCGACGTGCTGGTCAATTCCGCCTCAGTCTTTTACCGTAAGCCGCTCGAAGAGTTGACCGAACGCGACTGGGACCTCAATCTCAACACCAACTTGAAAGCGCCATTCTTCCTGTCCAAGTTCGCCGGTGCAGCGATGCGCCTCCAGGGCGCAGGCAAGATTATCAATATCGGCGATTGGGCCGGTATCAGGCCCTATAACAACTATCTGCCGTACACCGTTTCAAAATCCGGACTCATCGGTCTGACCCGGGCATTGGCCAAGGCGTTGGCGCCCGAGGTACAGGTCAACTGCGTGGCGCTGGGACCCGTGATGCCGCCCGACGAATACGGACCGGAAGAGATCGAGCGGTTGCGCCTGGCGACCCTGACCAAGACGATGGGCTCGCCCGGCGATGTCGCCCGGGCGGTGCTTTTCCTTTGCGAGGGAACCGACTTTGCCACTGGTTCGACGCTGATGTTGGACGGTGGCCGATTACTCAATTGAGGTGCCTCTAGCGCGGTGCGGAAAAAACTATTTGTTTATCAAGAGTCTGTCCGCACCCCGCGATAAAGGTTCTCCCCGTCTGGGCGAGTTGTTCTTGGGTGTGCAAGCGACCAGCGCTGCCATGAAGGTGGTGGTTGTGACGCTGGCAGCCTTTTTTGTCATCCCGAGCAGGGC